>Ga0209751_10000899_pt1 | contig 31317 bp, 41 predicted proteins | sample RifCSP13_1_FD_184019 | JGI IMG/M metagenome (GOLD analysis project Ga0209751, IMG submission 184019) | Soil microbial communities from Rifle, Colorado - Rifle CSP2_sed 13_1 (SPAdes) (version 2) | ecosystem: Environmental > Terrestrial > Deep subsurface > Rock core/Sediment | place: Rifle...
TGGAACAGGAAACTATGAAAAAGGGCAGGGTGTTTATCTGCGGAGCTGGCCCGGGCGACCCCAAGCTGATAACGCTCCGGGCACTGGAGCTCTTGAAAACATGCGACGCCGTCCTGTATGACAGGCTTGTCAGCAAGGAGATAATAGACCAGATACCTAAAGGCGCTGAAAAGGTCTATGTTGGCAGGACGGTTGGCGACCCGGCCACCCATCAGGATAGGACAAACGAGCTGATGGCAAAACATGCGAAAAAGGGCAAGAATGTATTGCGCCTAAAGGGCGGCGACCCGTTCATCTTTGGGCGCGGCGCCGAAGAAGCAGAATACCTCATCAGGCATGGAATAAAATTTGAGATAGTGCCCGGTATAACATCAGCTATAGCGTCGCCGGCTTATGCCGGCATCCCGCTGACCCACCGCAGACTTTCGTCGTCTGTCGCCATAGTCACTGGACACGAAGGCGCAGAAAAGGACGAGCTTGCGGTCAGGTGGGACAGGCTGGCAGGTGCTGTCGACACCATAGTAGTCCTGATGGGCATTGGGCAAATAGACCAGATTTCCCGCGATCTGGTAAAGGCCGGCATGAAAAAGAGCACTAGGGTGGCAATCGTCGCAAGCGGCACTACAGACAAGCAGCGAATAGTCAGGGGCACGCTTGCTACCATAGCCGGCATTGCCAAAGAGGCCCACGTCAAGCCGCCTGCAGTCATTGTGATAGGCAAGGTCGCCGGCCTTGACAGCCTGGAATGGTTCAGGTGACTGACTGCGGTGCCGGGGCTGAAAGACAAGATCATCGCAATCACCAGAAACGAGAGCGACGCAAGGGAATTTTCGCAGCTGGTAAGCAGGCAAGGGGCTAGGGCGATAGCCCTTCCGACGATAGAAATTGTGCCAAGGGATCCGGAGGCAGCAAGTGAATTTCTGGAAAAACTGCAAAAGAAAAAACACGACTATTGCGCGTTCATGAGTCCGCAGGCCGTGAAGATCCTGTTCGACCTTGTCGGCAGGGAGGCAGTTCTTGCGCTAAAGTCCACGATAGTGATTGCAGTGGGGCCAAAGACAAAGGCGAGCCTGCAGGAGCAGGGCGTGAACGTCAGGCTGGTGCCGGAAAAATTCTCTTCGGCGGGCCTAGTCGATCTGCTCTCGTCAATGGAGCCGGCGAGAAAAAAGATAATCATACCGCGCAGCGGCGCCGCAAACGAGTTTGCTGCAAAAGCCCTGACAGCCCTCGGGATGAAGGTCGACGAAATACTGCTCTACACGGTGCGCACCAGCCCCGTAACGTTTGTGTGGAGCGAGTTTTCTGATCTGCTCCTGCAGAAAAAGGTGGACGCAGTCGTTTTCACGAGCGCCTCAAGCGTTAGCTCGTTCTTTGAAATAATGGGCAAGATGACCATAGGACATTTGCAGCTTGACGGCCTTGCCAGGGTGGTCTCAATAGGTCCCTTCACCAGCAAGGAGCTGAAGAAGAGGAAAGTGAAATACTTTGAAGCGGAAGAACACACCATCAGGGGCGCGCTCGAGCTCGCAAAGAGAATCGTGTAACTCTTTTTAGTCTTTGTGCGCCATATGGGGCATTACAGAAACTACCACGCAGGGCGCCCTCCTAGAATACATTCAACATGAATAGCCAGCTTGAAAAGAAGGTGGATTTCCTGTACTCGTCGGTTTAAAAACATGTGCGCGACGCGGAAAAGGACAACAAGTCCGAGCTTGCGAAACTGTGGACGTCCATTAAAGAGGACGAGCAGGACCACCTGATAAGGCTGCGGGAAGAGCCTTTGACGGAAGCTAAAGAAAATAGGTTAAAGTAGGAAAGCACTGGCCTTTGCTGCGCGCCTAGTCTCTATTGCTAGCATGTCAGACATCCTCTCCACCGCGGAAAGGTACTCGACGCCCTTGGTGGTGGTGCGGAACTGCCTAAGCGAGCCTGACTCGACGTCCTGTTCGAGCAATCCGTTTCCCATCAGCGCCTGCGTGTACTCCTTGGCCTGGCTATGGGTCAGGTACGCGTGGAACATTATCTTGGTGATGGAGGCTCCACCCTGAGCGCTGTAAAGGATGTCTCTCATGATTTCGTCCTTTTGCCTATTGCGCATCACAATCTCGTATTTATAGCAATAGCTGTCTGAATATAAGATTACCGTTGGACTCTTATAGAATATTTCTCTATTCTCAATAACCATTATTATAGAAGAGTACTCAACACGCCAAGTATGCAATACAACTCCTTCATGGAAATAGGTTCATGTCCCGTCTAGTTACTAGAACCAACAATAAGGTCCAACTTAAGGTGCATTAGAGAAGCGGGTTCGGAGGGATTCGGACCCTCGACATTTTAACCCAGAATAACTGACTGGTTAAGAGCCAGACGCTCTACCTGGCTGAGCTACGAACCCGCAGAAAATTTGCTGGAGCGAGCGATATTTAAATGAAACTAGAAAAGGGAAAGAAAATTCTTTAGGCTATTTTGGCTGTCTGCTGGCTCTGCTGGACTATCTTGACTATCGCCTCAGAGACAGAGCAGTTGAGCTTTTCCTTTTCCTTCAGGATGTGTCTGTAGGCGTCGAGCGTGATGTAAACCGGTATCGAGCCCGTGCCTTCAAGCAATGCTTTCACGCGATACAGGCCGTTTTCCATTCCGCGCTCTGCAATCTTTTTCAGCTTGACCTTATCCATAAAGCTGCCAAGCGGACCCATCGGCATCTCGTACTCGACTGTCATGCCGGTCCTGCTCTTTTTTTCGCCCAGCTCTTCAAAGTCGACTGTTATCTGCCAACTCTTGAACGGTCCTTCAATCATTTTAGCAACAATCTTGCGCATTGGAATATAATCAATAGTTTCGCAGTCCCACTCGAGCTTTTTGCCGTCAAAATCTCCGCTTATCCTGAAAATAGTTCCAACCCCAAAGCCGTTCTTGACTTCGACAGGGATAACGCTCAGCCCCATGTTCTCCGGGAACTGGTCGGCCATGTGCTCTGGCCTTGCAAAATAAGTGAATACTTCGTTGATCGGAGCGTTAATTTCGATGCTCTTTTGGATAACGGTCATCGTGGAAGAAAGCCGGAGAACTGAATTTAAAGGTTTTGACATGAAAAAGGAGGCTGGCTACGCCAGCGGGTTGGCGTTCACTATCTCGTCAAGGCACTTGATGACGTCTTCCTTGCTGACAGGAATGGGGTTGTAGTCAAGGTGGCCGCGGTCCGGCATGATAACGTCTGCTGCCTGGTCGAGCGGCTGCTTTAGCTTGAGCTGCTCGAACTTTAGTTTCTGCGCAATTTCCTTGAAGCGCTTGTAATAGGGGGACTGGTTGAACTTGTGCGCAACTGTAGTGCATGACGAAAGCGCGTAGCCGTGCGGCACACCTTCATTTGAAAATACGTACGACAGTGCGTGGCCAAGCGTCGTCGACGAGTTGCCAAAGCCGATGCCTGAGAGCATTGCGCCGTACGGAAGCAGGATGTGCTTGTCGTTCATTATGGCATCATAGAGTATGTCAAATGCCTCCTTGCAGAAAAGCTGCGTGAACGGGTTGCCGAGCTTGCTGTCATAGCCTTCAGACGCTTGGGCTGCCGCGTCGCATGCAGAGTTGCGCATAATGTTGAAAGGAGTGCCGGGCAAAAAGTACGGGTCGACGATGGATGCGTCTGCAAGGAACGCTTCGTCCTGCAGGAGCTTTTTCTTGTGGTCAAAGCTGATTACCGCGTAGGTGGTCATCTCTGCGCCGGTGCCAAACGTCGTCGGGATCAGGATCTTGGGTATGCCTGTCATCTTGCCTAGATATTTGCAGACGTCCAACGAGCTTCCGCCGCCAAGACCAATGTAGCACGAAATGTTCTTACCTTCGTACTGCTTCTTTATTTCCTCGACGGTCTCAATCGCGGGGTCGGGCGTGACCTTGTCGTACAGCTCGTAGTTTTTGATCCCCATGTAGTCCAGCCACTTGTTGTAAATGTCGGGAGTGGTCGTGGTAATAACAAGAGCATTCTTTGGGTAGGGAAATTCTTTTGCAGCGTTTTCCCCGAACATGATCTTTTTCGGCATCATTACTTTCCAAGCCATATGAGTATGGGTTCGCCCTCTTGGTGTTTTATGTCTTACTGGCTCGAGACGTTATGCGTGTTCTTTCAGGTAGGCTTGCAGCTTGCGCTTCTCCAACCTCATCAGGTAGACAATGCCAATCACCGTGAACACCTCGACCGATTTGGCCAGTACGCCGGCGACATCCACGCTTTCTGGCAGGCCGGTTGGCGAAAGCGGGGGCGGAAGCGTCACAGAGTAGGCGTAGAGCCCGAGCAGGACGGCCGTCCCGACAAGGCCGAACAAGTTGACTGCCACCGTCTTGCGGTAGTGGTCCTGCGGCCTTGCCCTGCCGGCAGTCGAAGCAGTCAGCGTCAACATCGTATACAGAATGCCGTAGGTCACCTGCATGCCGCCTGCAACAATCAAGAATATGCTGTATTCAATCCGGAGTGAAGCGTGCCCTGAATATATCGCGAAATGGACAAGCCCGCCCGCAATGGCAGCAAGTGTCACGACGTATCTCATGGTGTCGCCGGGCGCGCTCGCAAACTTACCGCTCTTTTTCTTACTCCAGTACGTCAGGCCGAGCACCGCGCCAAATATCGCCAGCGGGCCAAACACCGCCCCCGCAAGGGTCGCGTTGTAGATCGTGCCAAAGCCCTGCGAAATGGCGGCGTTGAAGATAAGCCGCTCACAGTTGCATCCAGACGAGCTGCCAAGCGTGCCTCTTGGCGGGTCAATTGCGTTGATGTTGACCGGCCCGTCGGCTATGCTGAGCACTATCTGGTAGCCGCCGACCTGCGGAAAAGTGTAAAAGACTGAAAAGTCGCCCACGTCCTGCTTTGTCCACGGAAAGGCCTTGAGGCGCTCTCCTGAAGAGGCATAGACTTCAACCATCGTTTCAATGTTGTAGGTGTCCCGCCCGTCGTTGTCCTGAATGCTGAACATGATGGCAGTTGGCTCGCCCGGCGCAGCATAGTCCGGCTCCAGAGCTTCATAGACGTAATACTGCCCGACGCCGTCGCCCCTGCCGTTGTAGTGGGAAAAGTGATCAAAGTGCGCGTAGGCCGGCGCTGCAGAAATCACAAGCAGCAATGAAACTGCCAGCAGGGCCGGGAAGTTCACAGGAATAATTCTCCTTTTCCTGTATATTACTGTGCCTTGGCCAGAGTTTTTTTACCCGCAAGCCTGTGAGCGTACAGGGCGGTGATCAGGATCATCGAGAAGAGCACGATGCCAAGCCCGAGGTGCGTGGTAACCAGATTCGCGTGCAGCCGCTCCACAATGACTATTGCGCCAAGCGTTATCTGGCCAATGACCGCGGCGCCCGCTATTATTGTGGTGATCTTCATACCCTTTGGGGCGGCCTTTGACTTTAGTGTGAATGCCATCGTCGTGATGACGAGCATGCCGGTTGCTGCTGCTACTGACCTGTGGAAGTATTCAATGATAAAGTCTTTATGCGGCAGCAGGCCCTGCGGACAGAGCGGCCATTCGGGGCAAGTGAGGCCGACGCCGGAAGCGCTGACGTACCCACCAATGGAGATCAGCGAAAAGAGGACGACAAGGGAGGAATAAGAAAGGGCCTGCAGCAACAGCATTTTACTGTACTATGAGCTTGCCCTTCATATATTCGTGCACAATGCAAAAGTAGTCGTATTCGCCGGGGTCGACCTCTGCCAGGGATATCTTCGCTGATTCCCCGCCGGTGATTATGCTGGTGTCAAACAGCTTGCCCTTCTCAGGATCGTTGTTGGCAGTTCCGGATGTCACAGTGTGCGGGATGGAGTCCTGATTAACGACGCTGACTTCGTCGCCCTTCTTTGCAGTCAATGAATCGGGATCAAAGTCAGGGTTTCCTTGCACTGAAGAGCTTTCAAGGATGTTTATCGAGGGTCCAGCTGCGGCAGCTCCGCCTGTCTGGCCGGCTTCGGCTGCAGCGATTCTAAGCTTGCTTGTCATGTATGGGTGGAGAGTGCAGAAGTAGTTGATGGTGTCGCCTTCCTTTGCATCTGCTAGCGCGATAGCCTTTGATTTTTCGCCGCCGATGATTATGCCGGTGTCAAACAGCTTGCCCTTTTCGGGGTCATTGTTATCAACGCCTGAAGTGGCGGTGTGCGGAATAGTGTCCTGGTTGTCCCATACTATCTTGTTGCCAAGCGGCACCGTTGCGTCGTCATCAGGGTCGTAGTCAGGGCTTCCCTGCGATGAAGCACCTTGCAATATTGCAATGGTAGTAGTTCCTGCCGCTGGCGGCTCTGTAGGAGGCGGCCTTTCTGTGCGTATCTGGGTCACGGGCGGCGGGTTCTTGTACATGTCGTCGAAGAATGGGACGAGGATCGCCGCTCCCACGGCAAGGGTGATGCCAATGATCGCAAGTCCCTTGGCCATGCGCCTTCCTGAAGTCAGGATTATTGGCTCTTTTTCATGTCCATGTTCGTCATGCGACATTTCCCATTTTCTCCTTTTTAGTGATGGGGCTCGCGCCTGGTGTAGTCGTAGTACTGCTCTCCGATCGCAAACGGGTCGTCCATCTTGGCAGGCTTGCCCGATACCGTGCTCTTTATCATGTTGGCAATGAATACACCCGCTCCGGACGCGGTTATGTATGCGCCGATTGTAGATATCTGGTTCATTATTATGAGCGGCTGCACCGGGACATAGTCGAATGTTCGCCGTGGCTGCCCATAGAGTCCAAGGACGTGTTGTGTCAGGAATATCACCGAAAGTCCCACGAATATGAGCCAGAATGACACCATGGCGATCCTTTCATTGTACATCCTACCCGTTATGAACGGGAACATGTAGTGCGTAAAGCCAATGAATGCCATCGTAACAAGTCCTGCAATGAACAGGTGGAAGTGGCCAACTACCCAGTAACTGTCGTGCGTGAGGAAGTCAAGCGGCATGGCGGTGTTCACAATGCCTCCGGCCCCCGCGTAGAAGAACAGCACCAGCCCTCCCACTGCAAAGCTCATAGGGGCAGCGAACTTGATCCTGCCTCCCCACATGGTCGCTATCCAGTTAAAGACGTGCAGGGCTGAAGCCGGCACTGCCGCCAGCGTCCCGACCATAAAGACGGTCTTTTCTGTAAAGCTCATGCCTGTCGAGTACATGTGGTGGGCCCACGACGCAAAGCTTACGATGGAGAGCAGCACGAACGCCGCAACCCCTGACTGGTAGCTAAAGATCGGCTTTCTCGAGAACTTGGGTATCAGCTCGTACATCATGCCCACTGCCGGTATGAGGAATATGTAGACCTCGGGATGGAACGTGAACCAGAACAGGTGCTGGTACGCTATAGGATCCCCCCCCATGGCCGGGTTGAAAAAGCCCGATACGCCAAGCCTGTCCGTGTACAGCATGATAAGCGCCGCCGCAAACGTGGGAATTGCGACGAGTATCATGATCGACGTTACAAGCGTTGACCAGACAAACAGAGACGTCTTCATCAGCGGCAGGTCTGGGTGCTTCATCCTGAGGATGGTCACTATAAAGTTGATTGCGCCTAAGACGGACGAGATGCCTGCTATCTTGAGGCCAAATATCCACATCTCGGCCGCGGGGCCGGGAGCCCTTATGATCGAATAAGGTGGATAAGCGTTCCATGTGGTGTCTGCAAAGCCAAGCCAGACAAGCGCCATCCCGACTGGAATCATCCAGAACGCGACAGCGTTCAGCTTGGGCCAGGCCATGTCTTTGTACCTGACCATGATCGGGATCAGGTAGTTGCCGATGCCTGAAGCGAATGGAAGGAGCCAGAAAAATAGCATGTTTGTGCCGTGCACCGTGAATATTCTGTTGAATGTGTTAGAATCAGCAATCAGATCTCCGGGGCCGGGCGTGAACAGCTCGGTGCGGATTCCGACAGCCAAAGCGCCGCCTATGATCAAGGCAATCAGCGACAGGTAGACATACAGCAGACCAATATCAGTATGATGGGTCGAAAAAAGGATCTCCCACATTGGACGGGGTTTTTTAACCTCTAGAACCAACTAGCATCCATCCCTCTTAATGCTCGTACATGGAATACTATATCAATAAAAGCATTTTGTTTTTAGCACTGCCAGCAAAACGGGTGATGAATGATGAGAGGTTTGTAAAAGTAGAATTTACAGAAAATTAGTTTTAGCTTGCAACCGCCAAGGCGCCCTTCGACGGTGTCAGCTCAGCTGCAGCTTTGCTGACTTCGGCTACTCCTTCGCCAGGCTCTTCGACTATCAGCTTCGCCCTCATTTGGTAGTGGGAGAACCCGCAGTATTCCCTGCACTGTATCAGGTATTCGCCCGACTGGTCAGGGACGAGCCAGACCGTGTTGATCCTGCCGGGCACCGCATCCATCATGGTCGTAAAGTCGGGAATGTTGAACGCGTGTATCACGTCGAGGGACGTTACCTCGAACCTGTACGGCTGGCCCTTGACCAGGTGGAGCTCGCTGATCTCCTTTGTCCCGTCTTCGTGCTCGAAGGTCCAGAGCCACTGCTGGCCGACTACTTTGATGACCTCGGCGTTTTCTGGAGCGTGTTCCAGTATTCTTTCAATGTTCCAGGCATCTGCGCCGACATAACAGAGAATAGCAATAACGACTCCGACATAGACCCATTCAATCGTCGCGTGGCCCATTAGTGCTGCGCACCTCCAGTTCTGGCAGGAGTAATGCCGCCCCTGTTCTTTGGATGCGACTCGCGGAAGCGCCACACGACGTAGGCAATAGAGCCCATGACCACCGCGCCAATAACGAACGCGACGACCATGAGCCTGTAGAACAGGCCCCAGATCTCCACCCTGTGGAGGACGTAGCGTTCGGTGGATTCTTGCGCAAAAACGGAATCGATGCCAAGAAGGAATACTGCAACAACGGGAATCAGGAGCAAAATTATTGCTGAATGTGAAAGCATTCTATCGCGTCCTTTTTCTGTTATCACTCGTTTCCCAATGTTATTTAAGGTTTCGCAAATAGCAAATGGACTTCAATCGCTGGGATACCTGTGCATCTCCATCACGTTGACCCCGGAAAGTGAGTAGATCCTGCTTTCGTGCTTTAATACCGTGAGCGACGCGTTGCGTATGTGCCACCGGTAAAGCGCCTCCGGCTTTAGGTCCAACAACGTGGCAAGAGCCGCCTTTATCGGATCAAGGTGTGTGACCATAAGCACGTTGCTGTCTTCGTGCTTTTTTATCGCGTCGTCAAGTAGGCTTTTTACGCGCTGCTTTACTGCTGCAAACGGCTCCACCCCAAAGCTGTCAAGGATGGGGTCGTGCTCAGCGTAGAACCTCAGGAACAGGTCGCCGTACTTGGTCGTCACTTCTTCGTAGTTCATGCCTACAAGCTTGCCCAGCTCGATTTCGTACAGGCGCTCGTCCACTTCATAGTTCATGCCAAGGGTATCGCACACTATTTGCGCCGTCTCCATCGCCCTTATCACGGGCGAAACGTAGACCTTGTGTATGGGGATGCTCTTCAGCTGCTTGGAGACGTCGGCAACCTGCTGTTTGCCCTGAGACGTCAAGTGCGATTCGATGTGCCTGCCGACTAGGGTCCTGCTGACGTTGTTCTCGGCCTCGCCGTGGCGCATGAAGATGACTAGTGGCAATGGCTGTGCAGCTGAACCGTGGGATTACTTATAATTTTTTAGATGCCATCTGTGGCCAATGTAAAGTTAATATCGAGATCACTTGTGAACGACCTTATGAGAATAGGTATAGTGGGTGGCACCGGCGGCATGGGCGAGGGCTTTGCGCTCAGGTGGTGCAAAAAGCACGACGTGATTGTTGGCTCCAGGGACGCCCAGAAGGCCAGAGAAGCTGCAAACAATTACAGCAAGGCTGCCAAAGAGGCCTATGGCAGCATAGCCGGCAGCATCACCGGCGACGACAACATTGCGCTTGGCAAGGGCGTCGACGTTTTGATACTTTCAATCCCATACGAATTCATCGACGATACGTGCGGCAGACTGGCAGGCAAGATCCGCGACGACTGCATCGTAGTATCGCCCATCGTCCCCATGGCAAGGACAGACGTCGGGTTTGTCTACATCCCACTCGAGCAAGGCAAGAAGCAGGCGGCAGAAATGGTTGCCGACAAGCTGCCTCCTAGGCCAAGGGTTGTCTCTGCTTTCCACACGATATCTGAAGTGAAATTGAAAAATGTCGGCCAGGGCCTTGACGCAGACACGTTCATCTGCGGCGACGATCAGGGCGCCGTCGCAAAACTGACGGAACTTGTTTCTGAAATTTCCGGCTTGCGCCCAGTCTACCTCGGCCCGCTTGCGCTTACGTACCAGGCAGAGATCCTTACTCCGATGCTCCTGAACGCCGCCAAAAGGAACAAGATGAAGAACCCCGGCGTGAAACTGATCTAAACGCAAACGTTATCAGCAATGCCGCCATCTACACCTTGCGGGCATGAGGTGGAAGGAAGAGATCGGCGGCAGAAAGCGCGGGAGGAACTGGATGTCTGCAATGGGAATCCTATTCATGGTAAGCGCCGCGATCATTTTGATCAGGAACTTCGTGCTCTTCAACATCGAGCATTCTGCCGGCCTTATCGAAGACGGCACGCAGCGCTTCCTTGACAACTTTGTCAACGGCCAGATCACAAACGAGAAGTTTGCGATTGCAATGATTGCCGCCGGCGGCTTTTTGCTCTACTGGGGATTTTTCAAGAAAAAGGAAGACTATGGCCCTCCGGACGAGCGCGAATGGCGAAGGCTCAACAGGTAACATCATATTTTAATAGCCAGACTTTGAATAATAGTTGACAAAAATTGGGCCTCATGAACCGCGTTTCAGCCGTTATCAAGCAAAAGGTGAACATGCTCCTCGACAGGTTCGAGGATCCACGCGAAGCTCTCGATTATTCGTACGTCAAACAGCTGGAAATGCTGAACAAGTTGCGAAGAGCCCTTGCAGAAATTATCACGTCGCGCAAGCGGCTTGAAATGCAAAAGTCAAGGTTGTGGGACAACATCCGGCAGCTCGACGAGCAGGCAAGGAGGGCTCTTGACGCCGGCAGGGAAGATCTGGCAAGGCTTGCCCTTGAGCGCAAGAACGCCAACCTCCTCCAGGTCCAGAGCCTTGACAAGCAGATAGCTGAACTTTTGGAAGAGGCGCAAAAGATGGAAGATGCGGAAAAGCGCATGGCAACCAAGGTGGAAGAATTCAAGTCAAGAAAGGAGGTCATAAAGGCGCGGTATTCGGCCGCGGAGGCTCAGGTCAAGATAAAAGAGAGCGTCACCGGCATCTCGGAGGAGATGGCCGACGTTGGCATGGCCATGAACCGGGCAGAAGAAAAGACCGAGAACATGAAGGCAAAGGCACAGGCGCTGGATGACATGATAAATTCAGGAGTTCTTACAGATTTTACATCAAATAAGGATGAAATTGAGAAGGAATTGGAAAAAATCACAGTACAGAGTTCTGTTGAAGAGGAATTAGCAAAGTTAAAGTCAGAGAAGGAACGTAAAAAGAAGCAACAAGTGGAGCAAGAAGCGCAACAATGAGGAGAAAAGTGAAGTCAAAAGGCAGGGCGGCCATTAACAAACTTAAATCAAAAGGCAAATTGCGCGCCAAAAAGGCAGTTTCCGCGCGAAAACCAGCTGCCAAAGCCCGCAAAAAGGCCGTAGTTGCTAGGACAAAGGCGAAAGGCGCCGGCGGGTCGGCTGGCAAGAAAATAGTCAGGATAATGGGCCACGGACAGTTCACCGTGGACAGCAAGACTTTGAAAAAGCTCAACGACATCGACAACGCGATAGTAGAGCTGGTAAGTACGGAAAGGTCGGATGACCTGGAATTCAAGAAAAGGCTGACAGAGCTGAGTGACATTGTGGTGAAAAATGGCAAGCCGCTTGACCCGAGGGAGATAATCAAGTCTGACATCATACTGCCAAGCGTGGACCTGTCGATAGACGAAGCAAAAAGGCTGTTCAGAGGAGAAGGCGTCATCCCCGAGTTTTAAGGGGAAGGTCCCACAGTGGGTACCAGAGCGTCATGTCTTTTTCAAAGGGCATTTCTTCGGCTGCAGCGGCCACCATCTTCATTTCATTCTCCGTGTCCCTTAGTTTGTTGCCGGTTGGCACGAACGGGTAAAAGTTGTTGCGCCTGTAATTGTATATCAAATACTGGTGGCCGCCCTGCCGCTCGTTTGCAAATTCAAACACAGCTGCCAAGAGCTGATCTGAAAATCCCTTTTCTGCTACAATATCGCCTGTGGCAGTCAGGCCGGCCAGCAGATCCTCGATCCTCTTGCCTTCAAACACTATCCACATGTAGCCGTACGAGTCGGTGACCGTGCGAAAGGCCAGGTCAAATTCCGGTTGTAGGGAGCCAAGAAAGCGCCTGACATCCTGCTCCATTTCGTAAAAGAACGTGCCGCTCACTGTCTTGAAAGTGAGCGCGCACCTGCCGGTCACCTTTAGCCCCAACTTTACTTCCAAAGTAACGTGCACGGAAGAAATTGAGAACAGTATGTCCGAGTCTGCCTTTGGCAGGCGTTTGTTGTTGATGCTGTCGCGTATCCTCTTGAATAAGCTCAGCTCATTGCAGCCTCCATTTCCATGAGCTTTTTCACCCGCTTATCGACTGGCGGGTGAGTCGAGAACAAGCTTGCAAAGGCGTCCCCTGACAGCGCCGGGATGATAAAGAAAGCGTTCATACCCTCGACTTCGCGCAGGTCCTTCGTCGGCATGCGCTTCATGGTGCCACTTATCTTGAGCAACGCGCTTGCCAGCTTGCTCGGCTTGCCAGTCATGAGCGCGCTGTCCCTATCGGCCACGAACTCGCGGTAGCGCGATATCGCCCTGATTATCAAAAAGCTGGCAAACCACGTGATTATCGCGACTATCAGTATGACCGCCATGCTGCCTCCGCTGTTCCTGCTGCGCCCACTGTACCCTCCATACATCCCGCCGTACATGCCAAACCTCATCAGGTACCACGCGATCGTCGAGAACAGGCTTGCAAGGGTCAACACCAGCACGTCGCGGTTTTTGATGTGCGCCAGCTCGTGTGCAATGACACCCTCCAGCTCTTCGGTGTCAAGCTGGTCCATTAAGCCCATGGTCACGGCGACGATTGAGCTCTTAGGGGTCTTGCCCGTTGCAAACGCGTTTGGGATCTGGGTGTTGACGACCGCAATCCTTGGCTTGGGCAGGTTGTTTCGCGCTACTATGCGCTCTACCAGATCATGCAATTCCGGGAACTGCTCTCTGGTCACTATCTTTGCGCCCGTGCTCCAAAGCACTATCTTGTCTGAAAAGTACCACTGCGCCAGTATCATGACGCCTGCAATGATGGCTATAGGGATGGCGCCAAGGCCGACGTAGGCAAGCACGCTCAAGAATATTAGGTAGAGTATCGTGAGGACTGCAAAGCTGACGATTATCCTTGCAGTGAGGCCGGTGTCCCGCCTCTGCCAGGGGGCCTTTTTCGTGAACACATGTAATTAATGTCGGATTTGTTTTATAATCATTCTTGTTGCCCGCTAGCGCGCGGGATGTCGAGCTGGGACTTGACTATCTGACCAGCTTTGTCATAGTCACGGGCTTTTCGATAAAGCAGCCGCTGTCAACCTGCTCGGGGTACTGCTGCCTGTACTGCTGCCTGAGCCTTTCGTACTCGCTCGAAACAAAAGTGGAAATAAAGCATACCTTGAATTTGAATTTGCTGTCGATTTCCCTCAACTTGCCGTATAGCTCTCTCCCGTCGAAGTCGGACATCCTTATGTCGAGCATCACAAAGTAAGTTGTATACACCAGCTCGAAAATTCTTGAATCCCTCGATAGAATCGGTTCAGCGTCGACGGCAGAGCCCGCCAATTCCAGACTCTGCTTTATCATGACAAAGGTAATGTCTCCTTCGTCGTCGATTAACAACAGGCGAGCAACTGGCCGACAAGATCCGTACCTTGACATAGCGCAAAGGCCTGAGCGAAAAGAAAATGTTCGGAGGGGTATCATTTCTCCTCAATGGCAACATGTGCTTTGGCACAATCGAAGACGACCTTGTCATCCGCGTGGTTCCGGAACGCTATGAAGACGCGCTAGCGCGCCCACATGCAAGGCCAATCGACTTTTCAAGCCGCCCGAAAAGGGGATTCGTCTTTGTCGACTCGAAGGGGTGGTCTAAAAGATGCAGCCCTAAAAAGTGGCTGGACATGGACATCGACTACATTTCTTCGCTCCGGAAAAAGCGATAGCACAAAGGAAGATGGCAGTAAGTTAACATTTACCTTGAAAGATTATGCTGACTCGGTTAGCAAATGGATGCTGCTGAATTTATTAGCCGCACCGTACTATAGGAAACCTTGTGGCTTTCTTGCATCAAGATTTGCCGCAATCGGTTAGAAGAATTACGGGACCAGGCCCATACTAGGTTGTTGATAATCAGGTGGCTAGCGTAGAAAAGCAAGACACGAATCGTTCAGGATGGAGAACGCTCATCATTTTGAGTTGTTTGGGCCTGATTGTTATGTTTGACGAGACAATGATACTGCCCGCCATTCCGGATTTCATCCGCGATTTCAACATCTCGTACAGCACCTCGTCGTGGCTACTTTCGTCTTACATAATTGCAGCGGCCGTCATGACGCCGATTGGAGGCAGGCTGTCTGACATCTATGGGAAGAAAAAGATATTGCTCATAGTAATGGCAGTTTACACAGTAGGCGTTTTGGCAGGACGATTTGCCACCAACATCGAATTCATGCTCGCAGCAAGAGCGGCCCAGGGCGTTGGGATGGCAATGTTCCCTATTGCCTTTGGAATCATCAGGGAAGTCCTTCCGGAGAAAAAGCTTGCAATAGGCCAGACGATATTCAGCTCCACATTTTCTGGCGGGGCCGTTGTAGGCCTGGTGGGTGGTGCAGCCATAATCCAAAACTTTGGGTGGCAGGCAACGTTCTTGGCGATACTTCCTGTCGCAATAGCACTCTGGCTGATAATAATGAAGTTCGTGCGCGTCCAGAGTCCAGCATCAATGGAAGCTAAAGTTGAGGCAGGTAATGGCAATCCGTCGAATGACCGAACAATTGATATAAAGGGAACGCTGACCCTTGCGGCTACAATAATTTCATTTCTGGCCGGCATCACCTTCCTGGAAAGCAACAGCGCCGCCGCAGGGTATCAGGTTGCCGGCCTCTTTGCCGCATCAGGAGCATCGCTTGCAGCTTTTATCGTCATTGAAAAGAGAGTGCATGTACCTTTGCTTGATTTCAAGTTAATGACTAACAAAAGTTTCCTTCCTCCGACCATCATTCTCATGCTGATCTTCCTGTCCATTTTCATGGTATACCTGACGATCCCTGTCATGGTAAGAAGCCCACAGCCACTAGGATTCGGAGGCGACGCCGTTGCCGTTGCTAGCGTTCAGTTGCCCTTCATGGTTGTGTTGCTGATCGGGACAATTATGTCAGGCTTTATCCTGAATAAAGTTAAAAACACCAAGCTGATACTAGTTGGCACTTTAATCAGCGCGATCGGATTCTTTAGCTTGTTAATGTTCCATTCGACAGAAAACATGGTTTCAGTTGGACTCGCGATACTCGCAACCGGGCTTTCGCTTTCGATTACCGGCGCATTTAATGTAATACTCCTTTCCGTGCCGATGCAAGTGACCGGGATTGCCCTCGGAATGACGCTGCTTCTCAACCTAGTCGGAATGTCGGTGGGTCCGGCGCTAGCCGGAGTATTGCAACAGATGTATCAAGGAACCGTAGAGGGAGTTGCTGGGCAATTCCCCACGCAGGACGCGTACAACCTGATATTTCTTACAGCCGCCCTGATCTCGCTGGCGTCGGCTGCCCTGGCACTGGCGTTGAGCAGGAGAAAAATCATCCCTGCAATTGCTTATGAAGGCGCGTCAAAAACGGACGAAAAAAGTTAGCCTACTTGCTGTTCATGAAGCGCTCGAGCTTGTCCATCGCCTTTTCCAGAATTTCTTCCGGCGCCAGGTAGACAATCCTGAAATGCCCCGAGCCGTAGGTCGATCCAAAGCCGGAGCCGTGCACCGTCAGGACGCCGGTGCTGTTGAGCAGATCTATTACAAACTGCTGGTCGTCCTTCCACCGTGTGCCAAGGTTGACCTTGGGGAACACATAGAACGCACCGTGCGGGACCCTGCACTGCATCCCCATCGCGTTGAGGCGCTTGACCACATAGTCGCGCCTTGCCCTCAGCTTGTCGACCATCTTTGGAATATGAGTTTGCGGCCCTCTGAGCGCCTGAACAGCCGCGATCTGCACCGGCAGGTTCGCGGCAATCCGCACGCGCGCAAGCTTTGGAATGTCTTCGCGGAGCCCGGCAAGCTTTTTGGAGTTGCTGTTCATGGCTATGTAGCCGCAGCGCCAGCCGGTCATCATATACGCCTTTGAAAAACCGTTGAGCAGGATGACAGGGGCGTCCTTGGCCACCTTGCCGATACCGGTAAAATGCGAATCAAAAACAATCTTGTCGTATATCTCGTCGCAAATGACATAGAGGTCGTGCTCTGCCGCAATGTCTATCAGCTGCTGCAGGCTCTTTCTGTCGAAAACCTCGCCAGTCGGGTTGTTTGGGCTTATTATGCAAAGAGCGCGCGACCGGGGCGTAATCTTTGATCTCAAATCTTCAAGGTCAGGCTTGCCGTCTGCGTGCAGTTTGAACTCGACTGGCCTGCCACCGTAAAATTTTGCGTACGACGAATAGGGCGGGTAGTAGGGCCCGGGCATCAGCACTTCGCTGTTTGGGTCAACGATTGAGGCCATCGTCATGTCAAGGCCTTCCGACACGCCGTTTGTGACAATGACGTCGTCTTCGTTGACGCTAAGGCCTTTCTCGGACTCTTTCTCAACTATAGCCTGGCGCAGCTCCGGCAGCCCTTCGGAGTCGGTGTAGTAATTTTCGTCGCGGTTGACGGCGTCAATCATCGCCTTCTTGATATGATCAGGTGTCTTGAAGTCGAATTTGACAGGGTCGCCTATGTTGAGGTATAGTATCTCTTTTCCAGCCGCCTTGTATTTTCGCGCATAGGTGGCAATGTCGCGGATAGCATATGCCACGCCATGCGTCCTATCAGAGACCTTCAAGCCAGACACTAACAGGGGATTTTGACCGAGATAAAATGTTATGCGTTCACAACAAAACAGTCTTACATAAAACCCGGGCAATAAATTTAAAGCCCGTCTTGGATGTCTGCTCCTTGCAGATGGTGGCAAATTACGACGAGGTAATGAAACTGGCGCTAGAACGCGGTTTCTACTTTCCAAGTTGCGAGATCTACTCTGACGCCCCCGCCGGATTCTGGGAATACGGGCCGACGGGCGTTAACATGAAGAACAAGTTCGTCGAGCTGTGGCGGCGCGAGCTGGTCAGGCGCGACAGCATGATGGAGATCGACGGGTGCCAGATAATGAGCAAAAGCGTCTTTGTCGCGTCGGGGCACATCGGAAACTTTACCGATCCTATCGTAAAGTGCACAAAATGCAACTCTACGTTCCGCGCCGACCGCTATATTACGGAAAAGACCGGCGAAAACGTGCCAGAAAAGATGGCAGATGAAGAGATAAACGCGCTGATAAAGAAGCATAATTTAGTGTGTCCGAATTGCAAGGGCGAGTTTGGCGGCGTAAGCAGGTTCAACATGATGTTCCGCGTCGGCATCGGGCCGGCGGCAGAGGAAGCGTACCTGCGGCCGGAAACTTGCCAGACGATATTCGTGGACTTTCCACGCGTCTTCAAGACGATGCGGGGCCGCCTGCCGCTTGGAATCGCGCAGGTGGGCAAGAGCTTCCGCAATGAAATCGCGCCAAGACAGAGCCTCCTCAGGCTGAGGGAGTTCTACCAGGCCGAGGTCGAGGTATTCTGCAACCCTAACAGACTGGACGAGATGCCCAAGTTTGAGGAAGTGAAAAACACAGTCCTGAGGATATTCTCGCACGACGGCTCGTCAATAACAGAGGCAACGGCCGACGAGGCGATCAAGAAAGGCCTGATACCAAACAAGCTCGTCGCCTATTACCTTGCGCTCCTAATAGAATTCTACGACAAGACCGGCGTCGACGTCAAGCGCAGCCGGTTTAGACGATTATCGGACGAGGAAAAGGCGTTCTACGCAACTGTCGCGTTTGACTTTGAAGTCGAGACAAGCATCGGTTGGCTTGAGCTCGTCGCGTGCAACTACCGCTCGGACTATGACTTGAAAGGGCACGGGGTGACCAGCAAGAAGAGCCTCGAAGTGGTCGACCCTGTGGACCAGACCAAGGTGCTGCCGCACGTATTTGAATTGTCGATGGGCATTGATAGAAGTATCTACACGATACTCGAGCATTGCTACTATGAAGATGAGCAGCACGACGACAGGGTGGTGCTGAGGCTTAAGCCGTACCTTGCACCCGTCCTGGTGGGCATATTGCCGCTGATGACAAAGGGCGGGCTGGACCAAAAGGCGCGCAAGATCCATTCCGACTTGAAATTCGAGTTTGACACCTTTTACGACGAGTCCGGTTCGATTGGCAGGCGCTACCGCAGGCTTGAAGAGGTGGGCGCGCCGTTTGCGGTGACTATCGACCAGACGACGATGCAGGATGATACTGTAACGGTAAGGCACAGGGACACGATGCAGCAGGAAAGGGTCAAAGCTACAGAACTCCGCCAGTATATACAGAACGCACTCACAGCAAGGATTTAAAATCACGACAGGCAAAGAAATGTCATGAAAGGCTGGAAAGGGGTAGCGTCTGGCGATGAGCTGCCTGCGGAAAAGTGGCTTGTCGCCTACCGGAATCCTACTTCAAAAAGGCACCCCGGCGGCTCCGTCTTCATGCGCCAGTTCTACGCGCCCGGTTATTACGAAGCCTACGACACGGTCCTGACGCACGCCGAAAAAATGAACCTTGAGGTGCTATGGTTCCGGGAAAAGAGGTCCTGCGAGCCTTTCCTCAATCGCGATTTTCCCGAGCTGGAAGCAACATGCACGTACTGCAATAAAAAGTTCAACCACGCCGAGCCGGTGCCGTGCAGCCACGAAGGCTGCAATTCTGAATTTTGCTCACGGGAGTGCATGGCAGAGCACGGCGCGATGCGGCACAGGGCTAGGGCTGCGTAGCATTCAGCCTGTTGTTCCTGAGGTAGATGCCAAACTTTTCGTCGCAGCTGACGACGTTGTTGCTGACGCCGGCAGATTTGGTACGCAAAAACAGCTTGGTGCCTGCTTCCTTGCTCTGTTCCATCTTATTGCCACCAATGCTGACTCCGCTGCATTCGGTGCAGATCATCCCTTCGTAGCCGTTGTCGTGCACGTGGTTTGAATTCATGACAAAGATGCTCCAGCCGGAGCGGATGTCTATCCCGGACCGTGTGCTGCCGTAGACAGCCTCTGGCCGCCGCCCTCGAGTCTCTGGCAGCTGCGCGGCCGCCGGCAGAAATGAAACGAGCATCATGGCGCCAACGATAATCGCAAAAATAGAATTCCGCACCAGGCAATCAAGCGCGCTCTAACTATGAAGCCGGTTATCAGCCAGATTGGCGAAGAATGACACTGAAGCAGCGACCGGAATTATTGATCACTGCTTTGTAAGCTCCAGCGTTGCGATTCGGATCCGCCGCGGGTCTCCCCTGAACTGGTCGAGGCAGCGCGACGAGTATTGCGCCGGCGCGCCTTCCTGCTGGCCTGCCAAAACAAACCCGATTGAGAGAAAGCTGGCCCTGAGCCAGGCGGCCCATTTTGCATATGCTTCGTCGCTCACCGGCTGCAAGAGCTCGTCGGTTATTTCCGTGACGAGCTCGAGCGTCCCGCCGGATTTCAGCTTGGAATAAACTGTTCTGTAGAACGGCTTCCACCTGTCCTGCTTTTTTTCGTCGATAAACTCCGTGTCTGGCAGCACAGCAATAAAGCGGTCAACCGACGCGTCAGGAAAAGTCGGGACAATGTCTTCAATGGAGCCGCTCATGATTGCGACGTTGGCAAGGGCGATCCTTGATTGCGCCCGGTCGGATTGCTCTCTGTCAAGCTCGATGCCGACATGCAGGGAATCGTTATCGCACTTTGCAAGGCTTTCGAGCAGTCTGCCATCGCCCATGCCCAGCTCTACTATTACCTTGGGAAAAGAAGAAATCCCGTTCAGCATCAGGCCTTTAGCAGCTCGGCTTCAAGCAACTGCTGCACCAGCTGGACGACTTCCTGCTCGACCTGCTGCCTGGGCATCCCAAGCTTTGCCGAAAACTGGTCGGTGAGCTGGTTTATCGTCTTGGTTCCGTCGCAGGTGTTCCAGAACTCTACGATTCCCTCGTTTACCATGAAACTCTGGTCCTTGTCGTTTGCAAGTATCATCGAGCCGTCTTCCTGCTTTGCAAACCCGCCTACCTTCAGAGGCTTGCTCCGTTCATAGTCAATCTGGAAGCGGAGCTTTGGTTTTCCGAAGCCGAGCTTGTCGCGCACCTCTGGGTTCATCTTCTCGAGCGTCCATGGCGGCTCCCACACGATCTCGACGTTGATGCTGCCAATCCCGTTTATCTTGCCGACGTAGCGCTTGACGTCGCTTACCAGAGTATCGTGAAGCGGGCATCCTCTTGTCGTCATGGTCATCTTGATGTCCACGTCCTTGCCGCTGGCGACCTTGATGCCATAAATGAGCCCGAGGTCAACCACGTTGACCGGTATTTCCGGGTCCATGCACTTTTTCAGGGCGTCATACACCTGCGATTCCGTGACTGCCTTTTGTGACATTGTAGCTACCCTAAGGTGGACAAAAACACGATAAATACTTTATCCGTAGGCTAGCCTAACAGCGCCTTCAGGTTCTTTTCAAAGGGCGGCGTGAGCACGCCTCGCTCGGTGATGATGCCGGTGATGAGCTCGGGCGGGGTCATGTCAAAGGCCGGGTTGAAGACCCTCACTCCCTTGGGCGCGATCCTCCTTTTGCCCACCTTGACCACTTCGTCGACCGACCGCTCCTCGATGACGACGTCCCCTGGACTGCTTTCAAAATCAAACGTCGACAGCGGCGCCGCAACGTAGAACGGCACCTTGTGCCTGCTTGCAAGGATCGCAACCTGGTAAGTGCCGATTTTATTGAACACGTGGCCAGTACGGAGAACCCTGTCGGCGCCAACGATCACGCGCCTGATTGCGCCCCTTGCCATCATGTAGCCTACTGCCGTGTCCGGTATCACGCTGACGTCAATGCCGTCGTGCTGCAGTTCAAACGCAGTAAGGCGAGAGCCCTGCATCACGGGCCGGGTTTCGGTGGCAATTACGCTCAGGCGCTTCCCTGATTCCCTTGCAGCTCGAATCACGCCAAGGGCAGTGCCGTACGCGACCGTCGCTAGCGAGCCGGCGTTGCAGTGGGTGAGCACAACGTCGCCGTCCCTGAACAGCTTGGCGCCGTTTGCGCCCATCCGCCGGTTGGCGTTGATGTCCTCATCAGACATTTTGAGAGCCTCGTCAAGCACGACCGTTTTCGCTTCCTGCAGCGTCTTGGCCTTCCTTGCTTTGCCCATTACGCGGTCTAACGCCCAGAACAGGTTGACCGCTGTCGGCCGCGTCGCTCGCAGCACCTTGAACGCGGTGTCAAGGTCGATCATCAATTCAGGCAGCGTGTTGGTCTTGCACTGCTGCGCCGCAAGCGCAAGCCCAAAGGCAGCGGTCACCCCGATTGCAGGCGCACCCCTGACTACAAGCTTTTTTATGGCGTCTGCCACTTCCTTGTAGCCCCTGCACCTGACATAGACGAGCCTGTTTGGAAGCTTTGTCTGGTCTATGAGCAGCACAGAATTATCTTCCCATTTTATCGTGAGCAAAAGGTTCAGGTTGCGAGCCAAACAGTTGAAATCTTTTTTCAGGCGGTATTAAACCTAACTGGGTCTGCCTATCGACGCGAACCTGCCCTCCGCAAATCTGGACTTGTCGAGGATGCCGCGGCCGTCGTACACGGGCGCGCCGCCGAGGTCCTGCTGCCCCAGGTTCCGGTATTCCGGGTGGTCTGAAATCAGCATCACGAGGTCGGCGTCCTGCACTGCCTTTGATAAGCTCGACGTCAGGACCACGTCCTGCGGCAGGCCGGGGTCGCTTGCCACGAGCGGGTCGTGGACGCGGATTTCCTTTACCTTCAGTTTCTTTAGCTCTTCGATTATCCTGTAGGTGGGAGACAGCCTGGTGTCTGACACGCCGCCCCTGAACGCAAGGCCTAGCAGGGCGACAGTTGACTGCGGAACGCCTGTTCCGTCGAGCAGTTTCACTGCTTGGTTGACGCAGTAGGCCGGCATCGAGTCGTTGACGTTCCTCCCGAGCCGGGTAATGTTGCACTCTATCTTGTTGATGTCTGCCGCATGGAGTATGAACTGCGGGTACACCGGTATGCAAGCGCCGCCCACGCCGGCGCCCGGCTTATGTATGTGGCAGAACGGCTGCGAGTTGGCAGCTTCTCTCGCTTCCCAAAAGTTCACCCCAACCTTTTCGCAGAACTTGGCCATTTCGTTTGCAAGCGCGATGTTGACGTCGCGGTAGACGCCTTCGAGCAGCTTCTCAGTCTCGGCGGTCCTCATGCTGCTCATCCCTATCACGCCCTTCTTTGCAATCAGGGAATACAGCTTGCTGCCCATTTCCAAGCTCTTTGGGCCGGCACCCGCGACAACCGCGGGGTATCGCTCTTCAATGTCCTCTATTGCCCTGCCCTCGTAGATCCTCTCAGGGTTGTACACCATGTAAAAGTCTCGCTCTACCTGCAGCCCGCTCTCCTTTTCCAAGATAGGCAGGACGACGTCCTCTGACGTACCGGGAGGCACGCTCGGATTGAGCGAAACTGTATCGTCCTTTTTCAGCCCGCGCCCGATCGCAGAAGCGACCTGCTTTACCGCAGTAAGGTCTGCAGAAAACGAGTCTGTAAGCATCACCGGCACGCATATCATCTTGAAGCTGGAGTCCTGCGACGCCCCGACAGGATCGTCGTAAACACAAAACCGCTTTTCCTTGAGGCCCTTTGAAAACGCTTCGTTCACACCCGGCTCGGGGACGTGCGTCCTGCCCTTGCTTGCGTTTTCCAGCACCTTCGGGGACTTGTCGACGCCCACCACGTGCGCGCCGGCCCGGAGCCACGCCGAAGCAAGCGGAGATCCCACGTGCCCAAGGCCATAAACCGCGATCTTAAATTCCCCGGACCTGACCTTTCTTGCGAGTTCATTGCTGTTCTTGCTGGCCGAGGCTGCCTTGGCTTTGCGCTTCATTTTGCGCTAACCTATAGTTTCTGTTCATATATTAGAGTTGATTTTGGCTTCGCAAACAGGTTAAATTCCTGAAGCTCCCAAATCCACATGTGCCCACGGTGCCAGCAGCAGTCAGAAAATTCGCCGACAGCATCCCGCACCCTGTCGCATTGATCGGCTGCCGCGCGTCAGAAATGCCGCTTGACTGCTGCGAGCACGATCTGGCGGTGTTTGCCCCTGAAAGCCAGCATGATCAAGTGTTACAGGTAGACGGCACCGCAGTAGAACTTGTGCATTTTGCCGGGCCGGTGAAAAGCTACATCGTCGAGCTGAGCGGAATGACAATATTGAAGGACACTGGCAGGTTCGCGCTGTCGTCTGCCGCGAAGGACATCACGCCGGAAAAATACAGAAGAGCGTTAGCTGCTGTCGGCAAAAAATCACTGATAAGCTCGCTCTTTTGCCAGCAGAAAATGGGCCAGGCCAGGCATCCTGCGGTTGCTGCAATGTGGCTAAAAATCGCAAGTTATGAGTTTATTGGAGGAATGCTTGCCCTGTCAGGCAGCAGGCCGATGCCGCTGCACGAGCTGGGGCAGGTGAGGCAGGCCAGCGCCGGCAACATGACAGAAGGGGTCGAGGTTGCGCTTGAATGCATCGGGATCGAAAGGGCCACCAGGCCGGCGATAGCGCGAACCATCGAAGCCATCAAGGAGCTGAAGTCAAAGGACTACGACAGGGAACTTTTCGTGTCAAAGGTGAATCACTTGCTTAGCCGGAGCATGCTGGCCGACTGCTACTATTACGCCGGCAGGATTGCTGCAAAAAACCTTGCAGCGAGGAAGGAACCATTCTACGGCCGATATGCAAAGCTTGTCCAGCTTGCGCTTGATCTGTCAAGCGATATGCAGCATCTTGAAAACCTGCAAAAGCGGCTCTTCAGGGCCGCAAACGGCGGCCTAAAAGGCTGATTATTTCCGTCTGACTGTCAGCACCGGCGGCGCTTCGATTCTGCCGCGGGTTCTCGCCCTGAGCTTTGCCTTGTACTTCAAGTTCCTCGGCTTTGTCCGAAGCCTGTAGCCGCAGCACGGACACCAGAGCCCATCCCACTTTATGAATATCTCGCAGATCTGGCATCTTTTCTGCCCACTGGCGTAGCGGCCAGAGCCGACTGGCTTTTGAGCCTTGTGACGGATGCATATACCCTTACAAGTCATCTCGTCACAAAGCATGAATTTTCTATTTAATACTTAGTAACAATTGATCATGATTGATATGCAATGATTGTGGAAAAGATAAGAAAGAAGGCCTGTGTAGCCTTTTAGCGGACGTTGATGCTCTTTGCTTTGAACGTCTCGTTCATCGTCAAGTATTCATCGAGCTTCATCTTGATGTCGCCCGGCTCGGTGTCGTCCATTCCTGAAAAGCCGGCCTTGAACGAGATCTTGTTGCCTGAAACGTTCACGTCTGAAATCTCCATATCTGCATAGACATTTGCAAGCTCGTTAACCCATTCCTTGGCTTCAGTCGCATCTATACCTGACGTGTCGATATTCACGCTTAACATTTTGGTCATCCGAAACTACCTACAACGCATTTCATACCGGCATTAATAAAGTTGGCGCACGGCAGGCAAGCAGGCAGGGTTGGTGAATTTAAACAACACGGCTCTTCAGCATATAAAGGCGGTTACTCTTTCTTTTCCTCAAAGCCCCAGTATTTCGTGAGCTCCTTCTCGAACGCGGAGAACTGGTCCTCGTTCAAAAAGTCGCCACAGTTTTTGTGGTTGGCTATGACCCTCATGCCGACCATCTTGAAATCCACTTCATAAAATGTGACCTTGGGGCAATTGCACATTTGTATAGAACTCTTTTCCTTGCTCTACTTATTTGTTTACCTATAGAATAAACATTTATCAGTTGCCACATTCTTATTTTTATTAATGAGTTCCAGATTCTCCGCCTTTGCATTGGTAGCTTCCCTGCTCGTGTTCGGAGCCTTGTCCGTCGCCCTGAGCAGCGGCGCTTTCGCACAGGGAGACGATCTTTGGTATCCCGGTGAAGGTGTCAAGCAGGACATGTACGTAAAGTACAGAATCCAAGAAGAGCTAACAAATGGCGGGCGGCCTTTTGAAATGATGCTATACTTCCAAGAGCAAGATCAGGATGGCGATTGGATCGTGCCAACATTTGTGGTTGATCAAGGCAAGGTCATACAGGGAACCCTTAAGCTTGCAGACAACATGGGCGAGATTGCACCCGGCGTTGATGTTCCGGCCGAATTGAGCAAATACATTAGTGGATACAAGAGCTCTCTTCACTGGCTTGATGGAGTTACAACAAAGTACGACCCCGAATCGCTGACTGGTGTTAATTGGGGTCAAACCGCCTCTATAGGTGGCTCTCCTATTATCCCCAGCGGCAAAGAAACAATTACAGTACCTGCCGGCACGTATGAAACAACGCTTGTTATGTGGCACAAAGGCGTTGACAACAAGGTATGGATACTTAATGAATTCCCATTCCCTATTAAGGCAGAAACATATGCCGATGTTACAACAGGCAGCCCACCAATACAGTATTCATTTGAGCTTTTAGCGACGGGCACGGGCAAGCCAGAAGCTCCAACAAGTGAAGAGCAAGTGCCGACGCCACCTCTGATCAAAATAACAGGCAGGGGAACCTACGAAATCAGGATAGACTGGGAACCAGCCGAAATCAAGCCGGGCGAAAATGTGCCCTTCACTGTGACATTGTCGGACAGTACCGGGTTCCCGCTGGAGAGGGCGAACTATGACTTTACAGTCAAGAACGCCAATGGCACAGTCGTCCAGGAATTCAAGAACCAGAACGCAGCCGCTCAGTCTGGCACCGGAACGCATGAAGTCCAGTTTGACGCCGCCGGCCGAACGACGATCACGGTCACCATCAATACTGTCAACGGCCAGCCTGCTGGCGGAGGAACGTTCACCGAAAGCGTAGACTTTGACGTAGTAGTCGTCCCCGAGTTCCCGGTGAGCGCTGCAATAGTCGCAGCGGCCGTAATAGGACTCGCTGTTGTCATGACCAGGGCAAGAGGCACTGGCCTGGGCAGCCTGTTTGGCGCAAAGGGCGCTATCTAGCCCTTCTTTTTTCATTTTTTGACGACGAATTCCGCTTTCGCCAATACTGCCAGTATGCCTAACAGAAATATTTAAAAAGGCATATTCTGATTGTATAGCAAATGACATTACCAAAGGGATACGGAAGTGGTGGTAAGAGGAGCGGTGGCGGTGGGGGCGAAGGTGGCCGCGACGACGTTGAGCGTATGATTGGTCGCAGAGTCGAGAACATGAACAGCATCTACATCATTGGCTTTGCGCTGTGCTGGGCTGCAACCGCAGGCGGAGTCTATGTAGGCGTCTCAGTCTACCCATGGGCATACCCGCTAACAAGCGGCATGTACGCGCTTTCTGTCCTGACCGTGATTGAGTCTCTCGGCTTCTTCTTCATAATGAAGGTAGCCCACGAGAAGCCAATCAGAGCGTAAACGTCCCTCTTTTTCCTCTTTTTGTTTTTGTTTTTCCCTCACCCAAGCTATGCTTTTGCCCACGCCTAACCTGCTCGCAAACGGCATGTCTTGATGCCAAAGTCCGAATATCGCCCCGACTCGGACGTGGCATAAAAATTAATATACTACGTCTCTGTCTGGGTAGATAATGGTCTGGCTTAGACGTACAACGCACTATTTGTTCATAGTAGTGGTTGCTGTAAACAGCACGCTGCTAACCATCAACGCAGGAGACTATATCTTCTACACAGACTGGATGTGGACCTCCTTCGTAGTATTCTCGGTCTCGCAATCGACGATGCTTGCGGTAGGCGCGATATACTACATGCTTTTCACAGGAGTACCTGGAACGGCCACATACTACGCCACAATCATGACAATCTACACATGGGTCGCAAAGGGTGCATGGTTTGCACTGGGCTATCCGTATGACTTCATTGTGGTTCCGATTTGGATACCTTCAGCAATGCTGTTGGATCTCACATACTGGGCTACAAGGCGGAACAAGCACGCTGCAATCCTCATCGGTGGATCACTGGTTGGCCTGTCGTTACCACTGTTCAACATGGTCAACCTGCTGCTCGTAAGGGACCCGCTAGAGGTAGCATTCAAGTATCCTAGACCGACACTGCCTGCATACATGACTCCGATCGAGCCTCAGGTAGGTAAGTTCTACAACAGTCCTGTAGCCTTGGGCTCGGGAGCATCAGCGGTGCTGACAGTGCCGATTGCTGCGTTGGGTGCGAAGCTTAACACGTGGACATACAGATGGATGGCCGCGTGGAGCAAGTGGGATTAAAACCCCCTTTTTCCTTTCTTTTTCATTTTTCCATAGCCCAGCGTATGCTATAACCTGCAAACATTGCTATAGAGAATTTGATATTCGCTGGCAAATCACGCCGAAATCCTTCGAAAATGTGGTTGTGGTCGATACGAGAAATTCTTGCCCGTATTGTTTGAAGCCAGCGCATTATAACAAGGAAAATCATGTTGAGATGGGAATGGTCAACCACGGATATTTTAGCACAGGAATACAACACGGAAAGAATCAACAAAAGATAACTTTAATTTCGGCAATCGCCTATTGATGCTATGGCCGACGCGGTTATGACTTATGCCATAGTAGGAGGCATCTTTGCCTTCCTCGCTGCCATCCTGTTTGGCTCAAGGGCGGCAAGGAAACGCTCGCATGGCAGGGCATCATCCGAAAGCTCGCATCCAGAAGCTGCCTGACGCAGCCGCATGGTTGCATCATTCTGGAAGCTTTTCAAAAGCAGTAAAGCTGTACAAAATGGTGGGGTCGGCCGGATTCGAACCAGCGACCTCCAGCGCCCAAGGCTGGCATCATACCATGCTAGACAACGACCCCGATGAAAAGGTTCCCTGTCAGGGCGCAATTTTAACTTAATGAACAAACTGGAACGGATTCTTTCTTGCCTTGCGGAGCTTGCCGATTATTGGTATGGGGTAGCCGCAGTTCTTGCAGCAGTTGTTGCTATCAAGGTTCCACGACTCGACGGCAAAGCCATAGCGCCCGATAACGACATTCTTGCACTCGGGGCAGTACGTATCCTCCAGCGGGTGTCCCGGCACGTTGCCGAGGTACGCGTATTTCAGGCCTTCCTGCTTGGCTATTGCATGGTGCTTTTCCAGCGTCTCGACAGGTGTGCTGTCAAACTCCATCATCTTGTAGTCGGGGTGGAACCGCAAGAAATGTATCGGCGTGTCCGGGCCAAGCTCGTCGTGGACAAACCTGCACAGCTTTCTCGCTGCGTCAAGGTCATCGCCCACCTGCGGCACTATGAGGTCAGTAATCTCGACATGGATCTTTGTCCTGTCGCGGACTTCATTAAGCGTTTGAAAAATCGGGTCTGAATTGGGAATGCCGATGTAGCGCCTTACAAATTTCTTCTCGCCGCTGCCCTTGAAATCAACGGTAATGCAGTCGAGGAAGTGGCTCATCATGCTGACAGACTCGGGCGTGTCGTAGCCGTTTGACACAAAGATGTTAAAGATGCCGCGCTTGTGCGCCTCGATGCCGCAGTCGCGCGCAAACTCGATAAAAATAGATGGCTCGTTGTAGGTGTAGGCGATCCCCTGCGCGCTGTAGAAAGCAGCGGTCTCGGCGACCTGCTCCGGGGTCATCTCAGTGCCTTCCACCTTACGCCTCTGGGAAATGTCATAGTTCTGACAGTATTTACAAAGCCAGTTACAGCCGCTTGTAGCTATGGAGAAAATGTCGGTTCCCGGCATGTAGTGGGTCACCGGCTTTTTTTCAATAGGATCAATGTGGCCGGCGATCACCCTGCCATAAACGAATAATCGCAATTTATTGTTCATTACACCCCTAATGCCGCACAGCCCGATCTTGCCTTCCGGTATCTCACAAAGCCTTGCACACGCTGTGCACTTGATCCTGCCGTTTGGCAACGCCGTGTAAAGCTCGGCGTCTTTGCCGGGTACGTTCGCCTGCATTGGCTTTCTTACGCGTTATAATCTTATAAATCATCGGGGTTTGAGTGTCAGGCAGCTATGCGCATCAGTTCTATCTCGTTCGACCTGCCCTTGATCTCTGCGGGCTCAGTGTAGTCGTGCTTGCCCCATGACACGCGAATGTCTGCGTAAAGCTTGTGGGTGCCAGAGTCGAGATCGCTTCCGCTCAGCTCGATGACCTTGTTAACGTCGAACAGGATTGACTTTGCTTCCTCTTCAGCTAGCGGGTAGAACGGCGCGTCGTCCTTGACTATCGACACCCAGATCCTGTACGGTATCTTGGGGTTGCGTGTCCAGAACAGCGCGGCCTTTCTTACAAATCTTATCGGCATGATAGTCTTTCTTCCCGATTTCAGATCAACTTCAACAGTCAACCGAAAACCGTTGTCATGCTTGTTGTAGGCACGCTCCCAGTTCTTTTGCGAAAACACTACCCTTATCGCGCCTTCCACCTTGAAGCTGAGGCTCAGGGTGAGCGGCTGATCGAACTTTACGCTGTCCTGTGCCTTTACAAGGTTTGCGCCGGCAATGAAACTGTCCGTCATTTGTCTGGATGGTATCATTTATATCCTCAATAAGTAGTTGTCTGTATAACTCATGCTTGCAGAAATTACTAACGTCAAGGATAACGAGATTGAGCTAAAAATACATGAAGAGGATATTTCTATCTTGTACATCGTCCAGCATGAGTTACTGAAGGAAAAGAGCGTGGACTTTGCCGGCGTCATCCAAAAGCACCCGCTATCCGAGGACTACCAGATGAGAGTGACTACAAAGAGGAAGGACCCGATGGAAGTCATCCAGGACGCCTCGGCCTCAGCACATGAATATTCCAAAGAACTTTTCAGCATGATCAAGTCCGCCCTCAAAAAGTAACGGGGTTTTTCCGCCTTGCGTTTCTGTCCTAAGTGCGAAACACGCCTGAGGCCCGCGCCCGGCGAAGAAATAGTGGAATGCCCAAAGTGTGGCTTCAAGGCCAAAAAGGGACAGGAAGAAAAGAGCAAGAAACATGAGGACAAAAAGAAAGCAGGGTCCGACGCTTCGCTCAAGGTGATAGAGGGGGAGACCATCGACACGCTTCCGACGACCAGCATCGAGTGCCCGCAGTGCAAGAACGGCACGGCGTTTTGGTGGATGCTGCAGACGAGGTCGGCAGACGAAGCCACCACGCAATTCTACAGGTGCACACAGTGCAGCCACACGTGGCGCAACTACGCATAGCAGGTAGGTCGCCGATATCTTTAAAATTGGATGTAGCAGCCACATAAGTCAATTTGGTATTTGTAGCTAGGAGCAAGTCTCCCGAAGAGTGGAAGGCCGTTGCCTCTGCTATCTCGACCCTTGTTGACGAAGCAACGTTTGAGGCGTCCGCCGAAGGCATCTCTTTCAGGGGAATGGACCCGTCCCACATTGCACTTATCGACATACACTGGCCCAACCACGCGTTTGAAAAATACGAATGCGACAGCCTGGTAAAGTTTGGAATCAGGGTTGACGAATTTTCAAAGCTTATCAAGAGGGCTGACAAGAAGGACGCGATCGAAATATCGCTGGGCGACGACAGCATGCTCCACGTAAGGATGTCAAACGGCTACAAGCGGGAATACAAGACGCGCCTGATAGAAAGCTCGGTCAGCTCCACCCCATTGCCAAAGCTGAACTTCAATTCCAGGGTGGTCCTCACTGCCACGGCGTTTGACAAGGTGCTGTCCGACGTCTTGGTGGTCTCGGAATACATCTCGATCGAAAGCAAGTCAGGCAGGATAAACTTTTCCGGGAGGGGCGACTCCGGCGAAGCCGACATCGCGCTCGAGGTAGGCAACGAGGGATTGGAGGAACTTGTGGTCAAGGAGGACAGTAAAGCGACCTACAGCCTTGACTACCTGTCGAAAATAACCAAGGCCGTGATATCGATGGGAGGCTCTGTCAGCGCGGAATATTCAAGCAAGATGCCCCTCAGGCTCGAGTTCAAGATAGCAAACGTGGGCAGAATACATTTCTATCTCGCACCGCGGGTTCAGGATTAACATGCGCCTTGTAATGAAATTTGGCGGAACCGCAGTGGATTCCCCAGACAAAGTCAG
>Ga0209751_10000901_pt1 | contig 31273 bp, 35 predicted proteins | sample RifCSP13_1_FD_184019 | JGI IMG/M metagenome (GOLD analysis project Ga0209751, IMG submission 184019) | Soil microbial communities from Rifle, Colorado - Rifle CSP2_sed 13_1 (SPAdes) (version 2) | ecosystem: Environmental > Terrestrial > Deep subsurface > Rock core/Sediment | place: Rifle...
GCCACGCGGGCACCCTCGTCTCCGCGATCCTCCGCGTCACGAACGCGGAGTGGCGCAAGCCGATCACCCGTCTCGCCGAAGCGATCACGGTCTTCGCCCTCATCGTCGGCGCCGCAATGGTGATCATCGACCTCGGCCGGCCGGACCGCCTAATGCACATCGTCCAGTTCGGGCGCATCGAGTCCCCGATCCTGTGGGACTTCATCTCGATTTCGTTCTATCTCACGGGGAGCCTCCTCTACCTCTACCTCCCCCTGATCCCGGACCTGGCGACGCTGCGGGACAAGATGCCGGCGAGGGCCCGGTTCCGGCGGTGGCTCTACACCCGGTGGGCCGCCAGGTGGCAGGGCCTCCCCGAGCAGCGTCGCAGACTCGAGCGAGCTCTCGGCGCGATGGCCATTCTGATCATCCCCGTGGCGGTGTCCGTCCACACCGTCGTTTCCTGGATCTTCGGCATGACGTTGCGTGTGGGTTGGCACAGCACGATCCTAGGACCTCTATTCGTGGTGGGGGCCATCTTCTCCGGGATCGCGACGCTCATCATCGTGATGGCCGCCGTCCGCAAGCTCTTCCATTTGGAGGGCATCATCAAAGCCATCCACTTCCGGAACCTCGGCCTCATGTTGCTCGCCCTCGACATTGTCATCCTCTACTTCACTCTCAGCGAGTACCTGACAGCCAGCTACCCGGGCGAGACGCAGGACGTCGCCTGGCTCACCCTCCTCGGTTCCGGCCAGTTTGCCTCGATGTTCTGGTGGATGGTCATCGGGGGGTTCATCCTCCCCGCGGTCTTCGTCGCGGTCACCAAAGCGAAGAGCGTACCCGCGGTCGTCATCGCGGCCATCCTCGTGAACGTGGGGATGTGGATTGAGCGGTATCTGATCGTCGTGCCCACGATGGCGACCCCTCAGACCCCCTCGGTGATCGCACCGTACTGGCCGAGTTGGGTGGAGTGGTCCATCCTTGCCGGGGCCGTCGCGGGGTTCGGGCTCCTCCTGCTTGCGTTCTGCCGGTTCTTCCCCGTCATTTCCATGTGGGAGGTCGCGGAGAAGGCGCCGACCCCGCTCCCGGAGCCAACCCCGGCGGAGGTGGCGGATTGAAGCGCCTGCCGCGGGTGGCGCTGCTCGTCGCGCTCGCCCTGGTGGCGATGCTGCCCCTCCCACCGGCCGCCGCGGAGCCCGTCACCATCCCCTTCGGGAGGCCGGTGACCGCGGTCGTCGACGGAATCGTGGGTCCCGGCGAGTACGCGGGCTCTTTCACGGACCCGGTCACGGGCATCGCGGTCTCGTGGGTCCACGACGACGTGAACCTCAGCGTTGGCCTCGTGAGCCCGGGGACGGGATGGGCAGGCATCGGGCTCGGACCGGAGGGCGTCCTCATGGACGGGTCGAACATCGTCATCGGATACGTCCTCGGTGCGGCGACGGTGATCTCGGACGAGTACGGGGTGGGGCTCAACCACATCGCCGACATCGGCCTCGGAGGGCGCGACGACATCCTCGAACGCGCGGGGAGCGAGGCCTCCGGCAGGACGACGCTGGAGTTCCGGATCCCCCTGGACAGCGGCGACGCCTTCGACATCGCGCTGCGGACGGGGAAGACCTTCTCGCTCCTCTTGGCCTACCACGACACCGCGGACGACCTCATCACCCTCCACACGAGCGCCTCCCCCGGATCCTTCATCCTGGAGCGGGACCCGAACAAGATTCCGACGCGTCGGGCATCCCTGGGGCTCGAGGGCCTCGGAGAGCTCCAAGAGGCGGCGAATGTCACGCTCGTCGCGCGGCTCCTCGGGGACGACGGACTGCCCCTGGCCTCGGCGGTCATCGACTTCTTCGTGAACACGTCCGTTGGAGGAGGCTTCCTCGGAGCTGCGGAGACGGACGCCCTGGGGGTCGCCCGGCTCAACTACACGTTCCTGTCGCCAGGCCCCTTCCGGTTCGTCGCGCGATTCGAGGGGGATCTCGAGTACGTGCCCGCCGAGGCGAACACGACCCTCGTCGCGGAGCGTTCACCGGGGCCATCGGTCCTGTGGACGTCGGACCATGCGATTCGCGCGTTGATCTTCGCGACCCTGGCGGGGGTCGCCTCCGTCTACGCCTTCGTCGTCGTCCAAATCCTCTTGATTCGACGCATTGGCGTCGCGCCCCGTCGGACCCGGGGCCGACGCAGCGGATCCAAGGCAGACCGAGGTCGAGACAAATGAGCGACAAGTTTGTGGAGAACACGATGGGCACGCGGAGGAGAACGAGGGGCGGTGCGGCGGTTGTCCTAATCCTCTTGGCGGTGGGCCTTGCGGGAACGCCGTACCTGGCGCGCCCGGTCACGGCGGGAGCTCTGGACCCTCATGTGGTCGCATTCGGGGCCTCGCCGTCCTACATCAATCTGGCCATGACGACGACCGTCACGGTTGAGATCGGGTCGAGCTACGGGGCAGGCTTGGACAACTACCTCGCCACCGTATTCGCGCCGGGCGGCGGGACGGCCACGGCCTGGTACAACTTCACCGCGGTCGGCTTGCTGTCCGTGACGTACGGGGACGCGACCTCGGGCTTCAATGCCTCGGTGGGCCTAGTCGGGACCTACGAGCTTCAGCTGGAGTACTTCAACGGCACCGCCTTCTCGCTTGCGGCGGTCGCCCAGCTCCTCGCCACGGATCAGCTCCTCGTCGTCACGGAGGCCGCCACCGCGTCGAACGAGTACACGGACGTCCACAACTGCCCCGTCGCCCAGGAGTTCCAGCGCGGCGGGGAGATCATCGGCCGGGCGTACGTCCGGTACGCGTCGACGGGGAACTTCGTAAACGGGACGCAGACCCCGTCCGCGAGGGGAAACATCACAGGCACGCTGCTAGGACTGACGAAGGTCCTCACCTGGCAGAACGTGTACCACTTCTGGCGGACCGCCTGGTTCCCCACGTGGAACGAGAGCCTCGGGGTGATCGTGTTCACCGCCACCGCCAGCGACGGGCGCGGGAACTTCGGCGTCGCGAGCTCGCCGTCGTTCGGCCTCACCGCGTGGAAAATCATCCCCGCGATCCTCAAGGTGGTGCCGCGAATCGTGAACGACACCGGGGTGGAGACGGTCTCGTTCGTCCGGGGCGACAACCTGACGATCAAGGCCCGCGTGACGTACGAGGGCCACAACGCCCACAACCGCGCCTTCCCCGGGCCGATGAACACGACCCGGGGCGGACAGGTCACCGCCGTCCTCGGATACGGCGCCTACAACGCGACCTCCGGGCAGTTCCAGTTCCCGCTGACGACCCTCACCCTCGGCCTGGACCCCGCGACGCAGAACTGGTCCGCGACGTACCAGGTGCGGTCGACGGACCCGATCCGGTCGGACCTCCAGGCGGTCGTGTCCGCCAACGACGCGGCGCCGGTCACACCGAACACCGGCATGGCGTATTCCACGCGGTTCTCCATCCGCGCTCCGACGACGACGCCGCCCCCGCCGGACCCACCGGCACCGAGCGGGGTCGACCCGCTCCTGGCGGGTCTGGGGGCGGTCGTCGCCCTCGTCGCGGGCCTCGGCGTCGGCCTCGCGGTCGCGCGCCGCCGACGCGGCACGAAGCCCACGGAAAAGGCGGCGCCGCGGGAGGAAGAGGAAGACGACTGGGTCGTCGAGGAGGAAAAGGGGGGAGAGCCATGAGGGCCGCGCTCATCGCCACGGCGGTCGTCCTCGCGTCCCTCTTCGCGCTCGGCGCGGTCCCGGTGCCGACGCGGGCAGCGGGGCCCAGCCTCTCGGTCTCACCCGCGGAGGGACCCCCCGGGACCGCGGTGACCGTCAGCGGCCAGGGCTTCGCCCCGGGCGCGCCCGTGGACGTCGTGTGGCACACGATGGAGGGCAACCGCGTGAGCGGGTCCGGGTTCACCGAGGTCGGCTGGACAATCGCGACAGGGACCGCGGACGCACAGGGCGGGCTCTCCGCCTCGTTCGTCGCGCCGTACGACCTGGGCGGGCCGCCCCACCGCATCGAGGCGACGTCGGGCGACCTGAGCCTCGCGAACGCGTCGTTCGTCCTTCAGCGGCGGGCGTGGATCTCGCCCACGGAGGGGCCCGAGGGGACCGTCATCGAGGTGCGGTTGGTCGCGGGCGGCTGGACCCAGTACGACAACAACGTCGCAATCACGTACGACAACGCGTTCTTGGGCTTCGCGTGCAGCTTCAACTCCCAGGGGAACATCAGCGTCTGGGTGCAGGCGGTCGGCGGGGCCGGGCCCCATGTGGTCGGCGTCTACCCCGCGCTGTACTATGGCCCGAGCGACGGACCGACGCCGTGGAAGCACGCGGCCCTCGAGGTGAACGACCTGCCGGTCGCGTACGCGCCGGAGCTGTTCACGTTCACGATCACGGAGAGTGCACAGGGCCGCTCGTACCGCCAAGGGGCGGACCTGAGGGCCGTGCAGGCGCCGGACAGCCTCCTGATCCCGAACCTGCCCGCGCAGGCCACGGAGGACGGGACGCCCCACCTCGCCCTCGGGAACGGCGGGAAAGGGGTCGCGGGCGGCGACCTGCCGTACGCCCTCGCGGGCTTCCCCGCGGGCGCGCGCGTCACGCTGCGGTGGAACACGGTGGTCGGCTCGACGGAGATCGGCGGGGTGCTCGGGGACAAGTTCCTCGGGTGGGTCTTCACGGAGACGAACCGGACCCTGGCGACCGTGGACGTCCCCGCGAACGGGAAGACGTCGGGCGTCCTCCGGGTCCCCTACGACTTCGGGGGCGCGCACACGATCGAAGCGGTCGCCGGCGACCGAGTGCTCGCGACGGGGGAGTGGATGACGATCCCGCGGTTCAGCGCGTCACTGACCGCGGACGGGAGCGCGATCGAGCTCCACGGCACCGGGCTCGGTTGGGAGAAGTACACGGCGGTCTGGGACGTCCTGTACGACAACCAGCTGATGGGCTGGGTGTCCGGGATGACGACCGCGGGGAACGTGAACGCGACCGTCCCGATCGTTGGAGGGCCCGGGATCCACACGATCGACGTCCACGAGGGGAGCAACGCCTGGCCGTACCTGAACATGCATGAGTCCCCGTGGCCGTGGGAGCCCGTGTACCGGTTCGCGGTCACGGTCTCGGAGGTGCCCGCACCCGCGCCGGAGGCGAGCGTGCCGCTGTGGATCGCCCCGCTCCTTGTAATCGTGGCGGCGATCATCGGGTTCGTGGTCGGACGCCTGCGGAGGACGAAGCGGGCCGCGGAGCCCGTCGAGTAGGGTGGGAGTCCGCGGGCCGCGACGTCGGGACCGTAGCGGGTCAGCCGAACGGCGTCCCACACCCGGGGCAGAACCGCGCGTTCCCCGGGACCGCGCGTCCACAGGCCGGGCAGGCCTTCGTCGCGGCGCCGGGAGCCGGGGGCGGGCCCCCGGGCGGGGACGGCGGGGGCGGCCCGCCCGCGTACGGCTGCGGATAGTACGGAGGCGGATACGCGAACCCGGGCCGGTAGGCGGCCCTCGACGGCCGACGGACCGCCTTCGCGAGGCCGATGATGAACAGGATCGGCCCGATGATTGCGAAGCCGCAACAGTACACCGGGGAGCCGGGGAGGAAGATCGAGCCGAGGCCGATGACGGACAGGACGATCCCGAGGGCGATCTCCGACATGCCGTCCTCGCTCATCGACTCCCCGCCACGCCGAGCGAATCGGAGCGCGAGGTACAAGAGGGTTTCGGACTCGGGCCGCTCCGGAAGAGAGTGCTCCCGGCGGGATTTGAACCCGCGTCGGGGGCTCGAAAGGCCCCTATCCTTGACCGGCCTAGACTACGGGAGCGCGGGGCGTGCGTAGGCCCGAGGGCCATAAAGCCCTTTCCCGGGTCACAGTTCGCCCGTCATCTCCTTCGCGAGGAGCCGGTACTCCTGCTCCTTCATCGCGTCCGCGTTCGCGGTAATCAGCAGGACCGAGTCGTTCAGCACGACCTTCTCGTTCAGGGTCTGCACGAACCGCAGGACCGAGGAGAAGCCGTTCAGGCTCACGAGGTACTCAAGGCCCTCGAGGACGACGGCCGCGTTCCCGCCCGCCTCGAGGAACGCGATCACGGCGCCCGCGAGGCCGACGAGGTTCGCGGGGTCCGCGACCGCGATGTCCTTCGCCTTGGACCGGTCCGCGGTGCGGCTGAGCCAGATCGCCTCGATCCCGCCGAGCTGGAACCGCTTCCCGACATCCGCGGGGTGCGCGCGGGAGATCGCGAGACCGCGGGCGCCCGCCGCGAGGAGCCCGCGGAAGTGGCCGTACACCGCCTCCGCCTTCTCCTCGTTCACGAGGTATGAGCCGCGCGCGGCGACCTCGCCCTCCTCTCCCGGCGGGGCGGGCCCGCCCTCCTCCTCGAGCCGCGCCGCCATCGCCTCCACGTCCCGGTGGATCGTCGCGAGCTTCGTCTTCGCCATCACCCCGAGCTCCGTCGAGGAGTACCCGCGAGAGGCCAGTTTGATCGCCTCGTTCCACGCGGCCCTCAGGCCCGCCTCGAACCCCTGAAGAAACGCCTTCTTCCTGTCGCTCGCCATCGAGGGAGTCCGAGTCGGCATACGGGCCCGCGGGGTAAAAGCTTTCCAGCGTCCGCGCGACCGTCTAGCCGATGTACCCGAGGTCTTCCTTCGAGGGCGTCTCGGGCTGCGCCTCCGCGTCGCGGAGCTTCGACGTGATCTGGTCGATCTGTTTCGCCTTCGACTCGAGCTCGGTGAACGAGAGCTCGATCCCGAGGGCCTTCGTGAGCACGGTGAGGACGGCCTGGGCGCTCTTCGGGTCCACGAAGTACCCGGACGTCTCGCCCATCAGGCACACGCTTCGGACGCCGTACAGCTTCCCGAGGCCGAGGACCAGGCCGCTCGCCCCGACGATCCCCGCCCCGGGCTCCCCGCGGGCGAAGACGACGCCGTGCTGCTCCATCTCCTTCACGAGGTCGAGGTCCGTGGCGGCCCCTAGGACGCGGGGCTTCGTCACCATGCGCCCCATCCCGTACCCGCCCAGGGTGTACGCGAGCTTCACGCCGAGCCCCGTGATCTCCTTGAGGACGCGGTCGGAGAGCTCGTACTGCCCCTCCGGCGTGAGGCCCTGGTAGTCCCCGACGAGGATCACGAAGTCCCGCTTCCCCTCCCGCCGCACGTAGTACATCTCGTTGTCCACGAGCCTGACCAGGCCGTCCTCCTGGACGAGGACCTGGGGCGGGAAGTACTTCGAGAAGATCTCCGCGAACTTCACGCCCTTCAGCTCGTCCCGGAGGTGCTCCGCCGCGAGCTTGCCGACGTTCCCGATGCCCGGGAGCCCCTCGATGAAGATCGGGTCGTTCAGCGTCGGGCGCTCGAGGTACCGGACGACGATGTTCTCCATCACGTGCCCCCTTGCCGCATCAGCGCCCGCCGGTACCGGCCGTGGCGGTCCTCGGGCGAGTACCGCGGCGGGATCGGGCTCGCCGTCGCCGTCCCGCAGCGCGGGCACGCGTCCCGCAGGCTGTACGCCCGGCACGCGCGACAAATCCGCATGAAGGTGCGCATGGATGTAAACCTTCCTCAGTCCTTGCGGACGAACTTCCCGGAGCCGCCCTTTGCCTCGAGGTGCTTCAGGACCCGCGCCGCGGCCTTCTGCATCTCCTCCTCCGCGGCCTTGTAGTCCGGGGCCCGCACGACGAGGCGGTACCGCGGGGCGCCGATGTACTGGACCCTCACGGTGACGCCGTCCTCCTTCACGGCCTTCAGCAGGGCGTCCCGGATGTGGACCGCCCCGTCCGGGCGGAAGTCCGTGAGCTCGAGGTAGCCGTCGATCGACACTGCGGGCGGGACGATGTTCTCCTTCGCGACCTGGACGAAGGCGGGGACCCAGTCCCCCTTGAAGCCCTCCGCGGCGAGCGCGTTCTCGTCCATCACGCACTCCTCGAACGCGCGGTACAGGGTGCCGAAGGCGTCGAGGAGGTGGTACCCGAACTCCTGCCACGCCGCGTCCACGGGCTTGCCGAGGCGCTCCGCGACGATCGACAGGAGCTTCTCCGCCTTCTGCTCGTTCTTCCACTCCTGGATTTTCTCCCGCTTCTGGTGCTCGTTGACCGCCTTCAGGGAGAGGTCGATGTGGCCCTTGTCCTTGTCCACGCGGAGGACCTTGGTGACGAGCTTCTGGCCCTCCCGCACGTAGTCGCGGATGTACTTGATCCACCCGCTCGACACCTCGGCGATGTGGATGAAGCCCTCCTTCGCCTCGTACTCGTCGAGGGTACCGAAGGCGCCGAAGTTCTTCACGTTCGTCACGGTGCACACGACGAGCTCGCCCTCGTCCGGCCACTCGTACTCGGAGGCCTTCGAGGCCTTCACTCGACCGCCCCCAGGATCTCGCCCCGGATCACGGCCTTGCCGCCCGTCGGCTTCGCGAGGGTCGCCCCGCACACCTGGCACAGGACGACGTTCGACGGGCGGTCGAACACGATCTGCTCGTTGCCGCAGTCCTCGCACTTGACCCTGAGGAACCTCGACTCGGGCTGGGGGATCATCGGCCGTGCACCTCCACCAGCTCGAACTTCTTCGCCCGCCACGCGCGCCGCTGGTGGGCCTTCTTGCACGACTTGCAGCGGTACCGGAGGTGGACCCGCTTCGTGGGCTTCTCGCGGCCCTCCGGCTTCGGGCGCGGGAACCCCCCGTACCCGCGGCTGACCCGCCGGAACCGGCGCTGGCCCCTCCGGAGCTCGGACCGCGGGCGGTTCTTCACCCGCTCGACCTCGAGCTCCACGTGCTTGCGGCAGTGGGGGCAGTAGCCCATGATCACGCGGGGCATTTTCATGGCTCGACGACCTGCGTAGCGGTGTCGAACGGGGAACCGCTATTAAAGCCTTGTCGGCTTCCGGGCGGGGACGGGCGGGACGCGGGGCGGGGGGCGCCGAGCGGGTCCGGGAGGGCCCCGAGGCCCCGAGACTTGGCGGGCCTGCGCATATTAATCGGAACCCATATATATAGGCAGAATAATATTACGCGCGACCCATAAATGACGAAGGAGGCCCGCCTCAGCCGGAAGGACGAGTCCCTGGTGGACCTCCTCATCCGCACGGGGATGTCGAAGAACATCGCGAAGACCCTCGTCTTCCTGTCGAAGCGGGACGAGACGACCTCCGTGGAGATCGAGAAGGCGACCGGGCTGCGGCAGCCCGAGGTGAGCATCGCGATGCAGGAGCTCCGGCGGCGGCGGTGGGTCGAGAAGCGGGACATCAAGAAGGAGGGGAAGGGCCGACCCGTCCACGCGTACCGCCTCGCGACCCCGTTCGACGGGATCATCGACACGATCGCCCGCGAGGAGCGCGCGAAGACGGAGGAGATCGAGACGAACGTCCGGAAGATGCGGAGCCAGCTCACCTAGGCTTCCGGGTCGTCACGCCCTTCTCGTCCGCCACGAACACGACGTCCGCGACCCCGACGAACAGGCCGTTCTCGACCACGCCGGGCACGTTGTTGATCGACCGCTCGAGCTCCGCGGGGTCCTTGATCGCGCGGAAGCGGCAGTCGAGGAGGTAGTTGTCGTTGTCCGTGCGGACCTTGTCGCCGCCCGCCGTCCGGAGCTCCGGGGCCGCACCGAGGGCCTCGAGGCGGGCCTTTGAGACCTTCCACCCGAACGGGTGGACCTCGACGGGCACGGGGGCGCGGGAGCCGAGCTTCTTCACGAGCTTCGACGCGACCACCGCGATCGCGACCTTCCGCGAGGCGGCCGCGACGAGCTTCTCCCGGAACAGGGCGCCGCCCAGGCCCTTGATCAGGTTCAGCGCCGGGTCCACCTCGTCCGCGCCGTCGATCGAGAGGTCGATCACGGGGCATTCCTCGAGGGACGTGAGCGGGATCCCGTGCGCCTTCGCGAGGTTCGCCGCGGCAATCGACGTCGGCACGCCGCGGACGTCGAAGCCGTCCTGCGCCATGCCCCCGAGCTTGAGGATCGCGTACTTCGCGGTGGACCCGGTCCCGAGACCGACGACGTTCCCCTCCCTCACGAGGGCGACTGCGGCCTCCGCGGCCCGCCGCTTCATCCCCTCGACGTCCGCGGGCATCACACCCGCCTCCGGGCGGCGGCCCGCACGATCCCGACGAGCTCGGCCTCGACGAGCCGGTCCACCCGCTCCCCGAGGGCCCGCGAGGCCATCGACGGGTCCCCCGTGACCCCGGACCAGTGGCGGCGGGCGTCCCGCACGACCGCGTACCGGGGGATGCGGTTCCGGCCCCGGGGCGCGCGGCCCTTCACGAGGTCCGGGCGGTGGACGAGGAGGCGGGACGTCTCGAGCTTCCCCGCGTGGCCTTCGCCCTCCTCGGCGAACTCGGAGCCGTAGATAATCTCGTAGTCGCTCAGGACCGTGACGTCCGCCCCGCCGCGGTCGACGACCTCCTTCGCCGCGGTCCGGAGGGCCGCGAGGTGGACGCCCTCCGCGTGCCCGCTCACGACGACGACCCGGCGGAAGCCGTTCCGGACGAGCTCCGAGAGGACGTCCCGCACGTACGCGCGCAGGGCGTCGAAGGAGACGCTGAGGCTTCCCGGGAACGGCCGGCTCGTGGCCACGACGCCGTACGGGATCGGCGGGGCCACGATCGCCCCAGTCTTCGCGGCGACCCGCTCGAGGACGTGGAGCGGCTGGATCGTGTCCGCGCCGAGCGGGAGGTGCGGGCCGTGCTGCTCGACCGCGCCCACCGGGAGGAGGACGACGGGCTTCCGCTTCATCCGCGCGACATCCGCGCTCGTCATCTCGTCGAGGCGCGTCGGCATCACGCGGGCATCGTCGGGACGGCCATAAAGCGTTTGCCGGGAGTCAGGCCCGTCCGACGCTCTCCCGGTAGGCCCGCAGGGCACGATCGCTCGTGTGCCAGTCCCCGGACCGCTTCAGGGCGGGGAGCTCCTCCTGGCCCGCACGGAGGGAGAGGTACTTCGCGGAGTACGGGCCCCTCCGCTCGAACGCCTTCAGGGGCTTCAGCTCGTCCGGCGCGGTCCCGACCTGATCGAGCAGGTCGAGGAGGGAGCGGGCGGCGAGGATGCGGAGGAGCGCCTCGAGGGGCGCGAGGTCGCCGCCGTGGCCCGCCTCCATGCTCCGAAGGTATCGTGCGCGGTCCGGCGGGAGGACGTGGACGGGCGGCCAGCTGTGCTTCAGGAAGTGGAGGTTCAGGAGCAGTCGGCCGACGCGCCCGTTCCCGTCGGAGAACGGGTGGATCGACTCGAACCGGTGGTGCATCCACGCGCCGAGCTGGAAGACGGGTTCTCCGGCGGTGTCCCGCTCGGCATACTCCCGCTCCCACGTGACCATCTCGTGGACGACCCGTTCCATCCGGGGCGGGGCGTGGCGGGAGCCGGTGATCCGCACGTTCACCCGCCGCCACTGCCCCGCGTCCGCCTTGACGCCGCGGAACACCTCCCCGTGCAGGTCGAGCGCGGTGACGAGCGTGACCGGCGATCCGACGCGGGCCCGGAGTCCCTGGAACGCGGTCTGATGCTGGAGGGTCTCCAGCACGTCCGGCACGGGGCGGTTCGGGACGCTTCGCTGTTCGAGGAGCAACCGCTCGACATCGCGCCACGTGAGGGTGTTCCCCTCGATCGCGTTCGTGCCCCACGTGTTCAGCGCGCCCGTGCGCTTCCACACGGACTCGGGCAACGTCGTGATCGGGCTCCGTGTGAGGAGCTCCTGGCGGAGAGTCCCGAGTATGGTATCCCGCATGCAGTCATTAAATAGCATATTACGACTATAAGTATGTATGTTTGAATACGTAGAATGCTAGTAATCACATATTCGGGCGACCACCGCCGCGCTTCGGCATGTCTTTCTCCCGATTCGCCTTGAGTCCCCCCGTGCGCCTCGCGGCCCTGTACTCCGGCGGGAAGGACTCCACGTACGCGGTGCACGTCGCACAGCAACGCGGGTGGGAGGTCTCGCACCTCGTGTCGATCCTCCCGGCGGACCCCGCCTCGATGCTGTACCACGTGCCGAATCTCCACGTCGTTCCCCTCCTCGCGGAGGCGATGGGGATCCCCCTCGTCCAGGAGCGGGCGGGGGAGGGCGAGGACGCGGAACTCGGAGCGCTGCGGCGGGCCCTCGCCTCGACCGACGCGGACGGCGTCGTCGTCGGCGCGATCGCCTCGGACTACCAGCACAGCCGCGTGAACGCGGTCGCCCACGAACTCGGGCTCCGGGTGTTCGCGCCCCTGTGGCGGCTCGACCAGAGTATGCTGCTCCGGGACTACCTCGACGCGGGGATTGAGGCGGTCTTCACGAGCGTGTCCGCGGAGGGCCTGGGGCCCGAGTGGCTCGGGAGGAGGCTCGACGCCGCAGCCGCGGACGAGCTCCTGGAGCTGCACGCGCGCGTGGGGCTGAGCCCGTGCGGGGAGGGCGGGGAGTTCGAGACCCTCGTCACGTTCGCGCCGATGTTCCGTCAGAGGCTGGACATCGTGTCGGCGGAGCCGGTGTGGGAAGGGCCCTCGGGTACCCTCGTCGTGCGGGAGGCTCGCCTCATTCCCGCGGGACCGGCCGGACCTCCGCGACCGTCTTGAGTTGGCGGAAGAACTCCTCCCGGTCTTCCTTGTCCACGATCCGCAGTCCCGCCTCGTACGCCTTCGCGAGGTGCGTGCGGAGGTCCCTCTTCCGACCTGCCACGGCGTCCGCGCGCGCGAGAGCCTCGTACGCGAACGCGAGGGGGAAGTCGCGGATCCCGTGCTCCTCGCAGAGCGCCAGGCAGCGTCGGGCGTGGTGCGTCGCGGGCTCCGACCTCCGGAGGACCGCGTACACGTGGGACACCTGCCACTCCCCGACCGCGATGTTCGTGGGCGTCCCGACGGCGCCCCAGTGGTGGCGGGACGCGTGGGCCGCGTGGACCATCCAGTCGTCCTCGGCCCGCTTGCGCCGCGGCTTGTCGAGGAGTCGCCAGACGCCGTTGAACAGGTCGACCGCCGTCTTCCGGTGCCACTCCGCCTCCGTGAGCCTCTCCTTGCGCGCCATGCGCCTCACCTGATCATGGTTCGAGTGGGGCTGCCCGGATTTGAACCGAGGTCGCAGGCTCTTTCGCCGCCGTATCGACGGTCCCAAAGCCCGTAGGATACCAAGCTACCCCACAGCCCCTCGAGCCCTCGTAGTCTCCGGCTCCAGATAAACCGTTTGGCGGGAGACGCACCGGAGTACTTTCACCGCCCCCACGCGAAATGTGTCGGAGTAGTCTCGGAGACCTCCTCCACTCGGGTTGATGGCACGAGACGAGTTGCAGAATCTGCTGGAACTCGGATACTCATGACTCGGCAATCAATGATGGGTCTCGTCCGAAGGACGAAGGCGAGGGCCCGCGGAGTGGGGTTCTCCGTCACTTGGGATGTCGACAGGCGAGATCGATGTGCAACGAATCGGCTCCAAGCCTTCCTCCATGGTCGGAGAATCGAGAAGAACGGGAAGGAGTACGTCTACGAGGGATTCGTGTGGAAGGACGGAGTGAGATACCTCGGACAGTCGACCCTCTTCGTCCTACCGCACCGTTTGTCCGAGCTGACATTGGGTCTCGCGGCGAACGGAATAGACCACGAAATCGCGGATGCGATCTACCAATGAACGCGCGGTTGCAGAATCTGCTCAAACCACCCACGAACGGCCTCCGGTTGTGATCCTCGGACAGCCCAGGGGTTGCAGAATCTTAGCGGGCCAAATCGTGGACAGTCGCTGAACCAAGCGTCCCAATGCTCCTGCCCACCCTCGCGATGCTCTCCTCTACCGGGTTGCCCGTGGCACTACGAGCCTCGCCCCCAGGAACGGCTAGAGCAAGGTTATTAGGCTCCGCTAGGTACGCGGGGACAGGTATGACAGGAAAAAGGTCAGGTACAGGGTCAGAGGCCAACAGCACCAAGGAACGCCTCGGGAAGTCCGCAGCGCCCACCAAGGAGCCAACCCAATGCGATTTCTGCGGGAAGGCCCTTGGAGTCAATTGGTTCAGCCTTGCAGACAAGGCTTACTGTTCCCCCTGTTTCCACGCTCAGTTCTGGACTCCCTTCCAAAGTGTCCCGGGTACGGCCCATTGACTTCCTCTTGGACACGGAAGGGAAGGTGGAAGCGGGAGCAAAGTCGAGTCCGTTAGCCTCTCGTGATCAGGGTTTCCGCAGTGTCAAGGGATGATTTCGGATCCCGTGAGCGTCTGCAGGAACTTCATGCCGTCCACATCGAAGACGTCGCCGTCGGGAATCCGTTGTCGTCCTCGTGTTCATCGGCGTAGTTCCTATGCTCGTTGGGGTCGTCTTCGTGCTCGTTGGCGTTGTTTCCGTGCTCGTCGACGGCGTTCCCGTCCTGCTCCCGCCCGCGGACTCATGTTCACCCCATGCACGTCGTCCCTACTAAAGACTCGTTGGGGCTCCCGCGAGTTCGCCGGTCGTGCACCCCGCGCGCGAATGGGTCAGGGGACCAGGAACCAGCGACGGTACACCAGGCCACCGGTCGTCATGAGGGGGCCGAATCTTATGGAACCGCGTTCGGACCGTCCAGCCGGAAGTTGCAGAATCTACTGCAACGGCCCGTCTACTTCCGCGGGCTGGAACTCACAGCGTCCCGCACGGCCTGAGAGACGGCCTCCGCGCTCGTCATCTTCGCCCGCCAGCCCGTCGCCTTGAGCTTCGCGGTGTCCAGGACCATCCGCTTCACGTCCCCCTTCCACCCGCCGCCCGCCACGCCGCCCGTCCAGTGGTACGCGACGTCCCGCAGGCCCATCTCTCGCACGACGATGTCCGCGAGGTCCTTCACGAGGATCGAGTCGTCGCTCCCGACGTTGAACACGTCCTGCTGCCCAATGGCGCGATCCACGCCCGCGAGGATCCCCCGGACCGCGTCGTTGACGTACACGTACGACTTCGACGTCCCGGGCTCCCGCCCGATGATCTCGAGCCGCCTCGGGTTTCGTTTGAGCTTCTGCACGAGGTCCCACACGACCCCGTGGCGGCTCCGCCCGCCCACGACGTTCGCGAACCGGAACACGACGGACTCGATCCCGTACGTGTGCGCGAAGCTCGCCGCGAGGGCCTCGCACATGAGCTTGCTCGCCCCGTACATGGACACGGGCATCAGGGGACCGTAGTCCTCCGGGGTCGGGACGGCCTTCGCCTCCCCGTACACGGTCGAGGTGGACGCGAGCACGAAGCCCTTCACGCCCGCCTTGCGGCACGCCTCAAGTAGCCGGAACGTCGCGACGACGTTCTCCTCGAACGTGGGCCGCGGGTCGTCCGCGCCCGACCGCACGTCCGGGTTCGCCGCGAAGTGGAGCACGACCTCTGTCCCCTTCAGCAGGGCGGGCAGCTTCGCCCCGAGGAGGTCCTGCTTCACGAAGCGCGCCCGGCCCCTCTTGAGCGCCCCCGCGAGGTTCCCCTTCCTCCCGGAGCTGAGGTTGTCCACGAGCAGGAGGTCGCACGATTCCGCCAGGACATCCGCGACGTGGCTCCCGATGAACCCCGCCGCCCCCGTGATGCACACCCGCCAATCACGCAGCTTCATGGTTCCCCTCCTTCCGGCCCCGACGGACCATGTACACGATCGCCGCGACGAACGCGACGATTGACAGGACGCCCAGGACGAGCGCGAGGCCGGACCCGGCCCACGCCAGGGCCCATGCGACGACGGGCGGGCCGACGACGTACGTCGCGGCCGCGACCGGGAACGCGCCCGCCGCGGACGCGGCGCACACGACCGCGAACACGCGGACCCTCGGGATCCCCATCACCCGCCCCATGATCGATCCGACGACCCCGCCGCTCATCTGCACGGGCAGCGCGACGTACAGGGCCAGCGCGACGAGCGCGAGCCGCTGCCGCCACGGCTTCTCTGCGAGGAACCTCCGGCACCGGGCCTCCGTGCGGTCGATGAACCTCCCGAGCCACGGCATCCGCTCCGTGAGGTCGAAGTTCCACAGCAGGAAGAGGGCCGTGAACCAGTCCACGAGCACGACGCTACCGACGGCCCACGCGGCCTCCCCGACGCCCCCACCCTGGGCCTGCACCGCGAGGACGCTCGTCGGGACCCAGAACTCCGCGCCGAGCGGCGTGAGGAGGTAGCCGACCATCGCGACGAACGCGATCTGGAAGAACGGCTCGGACAGCGCGGCGCGGAGCGCGAGGACGTACGTCGCCGCGACCGCGAGCGGCAGGACGAAGAACGCGACCCGCAGCGCGACGTGCTGGACCGCCGACCGCCGCGCGTACGCGGCCGCGCCCGTCACCGGCGCCGCCCCCGGAGGCGGTCGACCAGGGCGCCGACGCCCCGCGCCCGGTGGGAGACGGAGTTCTTCTCCTCGAGGCTCATCTCCGCGAACGTCCGCGCGTGGCCCCGCGGCACGAAGATCGGGTCGAACCCGAACCCGCCCTGGCCCCGCATCCCCCGCGCGATCGCGCCTTCGCACACGCCCTTGAAGACCTCGGGCGCCCGACCGCGGCCGCCCAGCAGGAGGACGGTCTCGAACCGGGCGGTGCGCTTCGGCTTCACCGCCATCAGCCGGAGGACGCCGCGGCACCCGATCGTCCGGTACACGTGCGACGAGTACACCCCGGGGAACCCGCCGAGGGCGTCGACGAACAGCCCCGAGTCGTCGATCAGGAACTCCCCCCGGATCTCGCCGGCCAGGACCTCCGCGCCGTACGCGACGACCTCCTCGAGGGTGTCCGCCTGCACCTCCGGGTACGCGCGGTCGAGCCGGCGGACCTTGAGGCCGTACGGCGCGAGCTTCGCGCTCACCTCGCGGAACTTCCCGGGGTTCGTCGTCACGAACGTGATCACGTGTACCGGCCCCGCTCCTCGATCTCCGTGACCTTCGCGAGGACCTCCGCGGCCTTCGGGTACCGGCGGCGGTACGCCCGCGCGACCGCCTCGAAGTACTCCGGGCCCCTCGCGTGGGCGCTCGTGAGCGCCTCCTTGAGGAGCCGCAGGTCCACGCCCTTCGACTCGACGCTCCGCGTCCTCTCGCCGAGGCTGAAGTCGATCATCACGAGCCGCCCGTCCCTCAGGATCATGTTCGACGTCGTGAGGTCCCCGTGGACGATGTCCGCAACATGGAGGCGGGCGATCGCCTCCCCGATCTTCCGGCACACCGCCAGGGCCGGCTTCCCGCCCTTGTCCAAGACCGCCTTCGCGGTGGGCCCGTCGACGAACTCCATCACGAGCTTGTTCTCGGCGAGGTCGATGTCGTATAGGATCGGGACCGCGACGCCCGCCGTGCGGGCCTCGCCCATCAGCCTCGCCTCCGTGCGGATGCGGCCCCGCCGCAGCCCCTCGTCGAGCGCGGGCAGGCGGTAGCCCTTCGGAACGCGGCTCTTCTCCACGGCCTCGCGGCCCAAGTACGTCGTCCGCCGCAGCTCCGCCTCGGCGCCCCGCTTCAGGAGCATCCCGCGGCCGATGCACGGGCGCCATAGAAAAAGGTTCTGACCCCATTCGCGACGTCCCGCGTCGCCGCGAGCGGGAAGTCCGCGGGGAAGCACCGCGCGTACCGCGTCTCGAGGAGGCGGGCCTCCAGGAGGACGATCGCGGCGCGGTCCCGCTCGCTCCGGATGCACCGTCCCGCGGCCTGCAGGACCTTCGACACGGCGGGGTAGACGACCGCGTACTCGTGGCCCTTCTCCGGCCCGAACTTCCGGATGTAATACGACCGCAGGGCCTCCGCCTCGAGGCTCGGCGGGGAGAGCGGGAGGCCCACGATTACGACGGTGGAGAGGAGGTTGTCCGCGTAGTCCACGCCCTCCGAGAGGGAGCCGCCCTGGACCCCGAGGAGGAGCCCGCCCGTGGTCCCGCGGACCCTCCGCAGGGTCTCGATCGCGTCCGCGCGCTGGGCCGCGGTCCAGCCCTGCCGCTCCGCGAGCCGCCGCTTTGGCACGGGCGCGCGGGCGAGCCGCTCCGCGACCGCCCCGAGAATCTCGTACGACGGGAAGAACGCGGCGAGGTTCCCCGGCGTCGCCTCCGCGATCCCCGCGATCTCCTCCGCGATCCGCGCGTACATCGAGGGGCTCCGGCGGTCGTACGCGGTCGTGGTCCCGGGGCTCACGAGGATCGCGCGGTTCTCTCTCGGAAACGGGTTCGGGTACGCCCGCAGCACCCGCCGTTCCGGCGGGATCCCGAGGAGGTCCGCGTACATCGCCGGCGGGTGGAGGGTCCCGCTCATCAGGAGGCTCCCGTGGACCGCGGCGAACACGTCCCGGCTCAGGACGGCCGGGTCCAGGAGCCGGATTGAGAACCGGCCTCCCGCCCCGCCGACCGCCATCCTCAGGATCCCCTCCTTCACGTCCCGCCACCGCCGCAGGAACTCCGCGACGTCCGGGAGGACCGTGGGGATGCCGCGGCCCGCGAGGGACGCGCCCGCCTCCGTGACGGCCCGCACGAGGTCCCCGAAGTCGATACCCTTCAGGCCCTTCTCCACCGCCTCGACCAGCGCGTCCCGCTCCACGGTCCGCTCCCCCTCGATTGCGAGCAGAGTCTGGTGGACGCTGCGCGCGACCCCCTGGAGCTGCGCCCCCGTCTCCGGGTCGGCGGACCGCACCTCCTTCGCGGCCCGGATCAGGAGGGGCGCGTCGAGGTCCCCCGTGAGGTGGCTCCGGATCCGGTCCGGCAGGTTGTGGGCCTCGTCCACGACGAGCACGATGTCCTCCAAGGGCCGGTCCATCCGTGGGAGGACCCGCTCCCGGATGTCGCTGAACACGTAGTTGTAATCGCACACGACGACGTGGGCCTTCTTCGCGGCCTCGAGCGCGGCCTTGTGCGGGCACGTGCCGCAGCCGCGGGCGGCGTCGACGAGCTCCCGGACGTGGAGCGCCTTCTGCACCGCGATCCGCGCGGCCGCGTCCGCGGGGCGGTTGAACCACGGGCACGTCCGGTTCCGGACGTGGGTCTCGCAGAACATCCGGAACGCGACGCCGCCGGACGGGGCGCGCTCGTGGACGCACATCCCCTGCTTCGCAATGATGTCCACAGCGACGACCGGCACGCCGCGGGCCCGCATCCGCCGGACCGTCTCGATCGCGATCCAGTGCTGGCTCTGCTTCGACGTGAGGAAGAGGACGAGCTTCCCGCGGCGGCGGGCGACCGCGAGCGCGGCGGTGAGGGCCACGGCGGTCTTCCCGACGCCCGTCGGCGCATGCGCGAGGAGGTGCTTCCCCTCCGCGATCGCGCGGGCCGCGTCCGCGAGGAACGCGTCCTGGCCCGCCCGCAGGGCGGGGAACGGGAAGTGGGAGCGGACCTCCGGCTCGACGACCGCTTCCGTGGTGGCGGGGGCCGCAAGGGATTCCAACGAGCACCCCATCCGTCGGGGATGAGTCCGGAGCCGACCGGGTCCATCTCCCTTTCCGTGGGAGGTGGCCGAAAGTGCTCGTCCGCGATAACCGCGGCGGGACCGTTAAGTACGCCGGCCCCGGATGGACCGGGCCGATGCCGGGGAAGTGCCCCGTCTGCGGCTTCGCGTCGGACGCGGCGGTGTGCCCGCGGTGCGCGACGATCCTCCTCCCGGGCCAGGCGATCTGCCCGAAGTGCGGGAAGATGTTCTCCAGCCGGATCGCGGTGTGCGACGCGTGCGGGGCGGGCGTGAGCAAGGACCTCGACGACGCGGAGGAGGAGGCCGTGAAGGCGTTCGCCCTCGTCCCGGGGATGGACCAGCGGACCGCGCGGCGCCTCACGGAGCGGGGCTTCCGGGACTTCGCGGACGTGATCAAGCTCGCGCTCCCGGAGTCCGCGGTCCGCCGTGGCCTCCACCACACGATCTCCCGCAAGATCCTCCTGCAGAGCGTCGCGCCCGCCGCGCCGAAGCGGCAGGACCGGACGCGGTGCCTCGCGTGCCGCGCGGTCGTGCCGGAGTCCGAGACGACGTGCCCCGCGTGCGGGGCCGCCCTCGGGCCCGAGGCGGAACAGGCGTACATGGAGAAGACCCTCGCCGGCGTCCGGGGCTCGCTCGAGGTCCTCTCCGAGGACCCGGACTTCCAGTCGATGCCCGAGGCGGTGCGGCGGGAGATCCTGAGCGCGATGGAGGGGATGCTCCAGGGCCCCGAGGCCACGGAGGACGACGAGTACACCCGCCAAATCGAGGCGTGGCGGGAGAAGGGCTTCGACGTGGAGCCCGTGATCCTGCTTCTGGCCCAGCACCCGAGCAACTTCCGGGAGCGGGCCGTGCGGATCATCCGCGCGCAGATCCGGAAGAAGATGGAGGGCGGCATGTTCAAGTGCCCGCTGTGCGAGGAGCGCCTCGAGTCGACCGCGGAGGAGTGCGGGAACTGCGGGGCGAAGTTCGCGTAGGCGGGCTGGGACAAGCCTAAATACGGGGCGCCGGGTCCGGAGGCGCATGGGCTGGGGCCCGAGCGAGTACCGGTACACGGTCTATCCATCGTACGCGATCACGCCGCCCGCGCGGCGGGGCCTCCGGTTCTCTCGGGAGGAGTACAAACATGTCCTCCTCGCGGTCGGCGCCCTGATCGCCGCTTTCACCCTTGCATTCCTGAACCTGCTCGCGGGCCCGCCGTACCCGGGCGCGCAGGATATCGCGCGGATCGTGATCGGTGCAACCGTCGCCGTCGTCACGGGGTTCTTCCTCCACGAGCTGGCCCACAAGGCTCTCGCGCAGCGGTACGGCGCGTGGGCGGAGTTCCGGTCGAGCCGGACGGGCCTGATCTTCGCGATCGTCACGGGCTTCATCGGAATCGTGTTCGCAGCGCCCGGGGCGGTGTACATCGCGGGCCCCCTGAGCCGGGAGCAGAACGGGAAGGTGAGCCTCATCGGGCCCCTGACCAACTTCGGGATCGCCCTCGTGTCCCTCGGTGCGTGGTCCGCCCTCGGCGGGTTCTTCGGAGCCGACGTGTGGTTCTATCTCGGCGCGGCGCTCTTCTTCACCGCGTACATCAACGCGTTCCTCGGCGTGTTCAACATGCTCCCGGTCCCACCTCTCGACGGCTCGAAGGTCTTCGCATGGAACGTCCCCCTGTGGGCGGCCTCGATCGTCGGGATGGGTGCGGTCCTTGCGGCGTTCCTGCTGAGGCTCTTCCTCCCCTGAGGCTCAGCGGTCCAGCATCGCGGCTAGGTAGCCCGCCCCGAACCCGTTGTCGATGTTCACGACCGCGACCCCCGGGCTGCACGCGTTCAGCATCGCGAGCAGCGCCGCGAGCCCGTCGAAGCTCGCACCGTATCCGACGGACGTGGGCACGGCGATCACGGGCTTGTCCACGAGCCCGCTCACGACGCTCGGCAGGGCGCCCTCCATCCCCGCCACGACGACGATCACGCGCGCCCGGTCGAGGCGCTTCCTCTTGTCGAGAAGCCGGTGGACGCCCGCGACGCCGACGTCGTAGACGCGATCGACGCGGTGCCCCATCGCCGTCGCCGTGACCGCGGCCTCCTCCGCGACGGGCAGGTCCGAGGTGCCCGCGGTGACGACCGCGATGCGCCCCCTGCGGGGGTTCGGCATCGCGCCGACGACAAGCATCCGGGCCTCTGGGAAGTCGTGGACCTTCGCCTTCCCGAGGCGGGCCGCGACGGCCTTCGCGGTCTCGGGCCGCACGCGGGTCGCGAGGGCGGTCCGGTGGTGCTTTGCGAGCCGCTCCAGGATCGCGGCGACCTGGGCGTCCGTCTTCCCCGGGGAGTATACCGCCTCGGGGAACCCTCGCCGCATCGCGCGGTGTGTATCCACCTTCGCGAAGCCGAGGTCTTCGAAGGGCAACGAGCGGAGGGATTCCATCGCCTCGCCCACGGAGGCTCTCCCAGCCTTCAGATTACGGAGAATCTTTTCCAGACGTCTCCGATCCACAGATGGAGCAGGCCTCGAGGATGAGATAAAGCTTAGCGGGGCACTAACCCTGCTTTGTCACATGGTAGGTCTTGTCCACCCACGACCCATTGCGGTCGAACCAATGAGAGAGGTCATCAAGCATCGCCTCCAAAGAACACGTCTTTTCTGCGAGATGCGGCCAGCTCAATTCCCGAGTGAACGCGGCGACGATGCCATCGACAACTTCCTCCCTCTCCCAGAGATACCTTAGGAGACGAAACGCGCGGACTTCGTCACGCGACCGCTGCCCGCCCGGTTTACTATCGTCGATTGGAGACGATTTAGAGAGGTCTAGCTCCCTCGCCAGAGATTCGCCAGTCGTCGAATCTAAAGGATGCGAAAGGAGAACGAAGTAAAGGCGGGGTTGTCCCTCGGCCGCCTTTGGGAGGCGCCGCAGCAGCAATGGTGTCACCTCACGGTCAACCCTCGACAGCAAGTCAAATTCGTCCGTTTCAGGCTCATTCGGGGTGAACAAGCTCCGAAGATGCAGGTAGTATCCTAGGCCATGGGCCTCTCCGCTGAGCTTCCACGCGAGAGCCGTCTCAGCATTCCACTTCTTCTCGTGCCATTCCGACCAGTTTCGGTGCGCTCTCGGTGGGGGAATCCCGAAGTCGCAGGTAAGAATGCCTGCGAGCGTTTCTTCGGCCATACGGTGCTGGTCCCTCAGGCTACTGGCAAGTGCTTCAGCCCACCTTCTCCCACTTCTCGAGCTCCAGGACGGAGGACAGGGTCCCGCCCCGCTTGATCTCCTCCCGGATGCGGTTCTCCCGCTCGAGCACGTCGAGGGCGCGGTTCGCCATCTCCACCGCCTGCTCCTGGGGCACGACGACCACGCCGGACTCGTCCCCGACGACCCAGTCCCCCGTGCGGACGTGCTGCCCGCCGCACGTGATCTCGCTCCCGATGTCACCGTGGCCCTTGGGCTCGCCGGCGTGCGGGACCACGTGGCGGGAGAAGCACGGGAAGTTAATCTCGAGGATCGTGTCGATGTCCCGCGCCGCGCCGTCGATCACGACGCCCGCCACGCCCTTGACCTGGCACGAGTGGCTCGCGAGCTCGCCCCACACCGCGGTCGTCCCGCCGCCCGCGTCCACGACGATCACGTCCCCGGGCTTCGCCCGGTCGATCGCCTCCACAGGCTTCGCCCAATCCCCGTCCGCGGTCTTCACCGTGAGGGCCCGCCCGACCATCTTCGTGCCGTGCCGGATCCTCGGGAGGATCCCGTGCATCATCCCGCGCTTCTGCATCGCGTCCGCGAGGTTCGGCGTGGAGACCTTGAGGAACGCGTCCCGGACCTCCGCCTGCCCGTACTTCTTGTAGAGGCCGCTCGGGATCACCTTCCGCTCCTTCATCGCCTTCTTGATCGTGCGGGCCGCGTCCGCGACCTTCTCCGCCTTGATGATCGCGCCGCCCACGATGATGATCGACGCGCCCGCCTTGACCGCCTGGGCCACGGTCTCCGAGTTCAGCCCGCCCGCCACGGCGACGGGGATCGACGCGGCCTTGCACACCGCCCTCAGCTCCTCGAGCGGCGTGCGGGCGATCATCTGCTCGTCAATCGACACGTGGAGGTTCAGGTAGTCCACGCCGAGCCGCTCGAGCTCCTTCGCCCGCTTCGGCTTGTCCTCCACCCGCATCAGGTCGACCATGATCTTCGCGCCGTACCGGCGGGCCGCCTTCACGGCCTCCTCGATCGTCGCGTCGTCCGTCACGCCCATCACCGTGATCACGTCCGCGCCCGCTTTCGCGGCGATCTCCACCTCGAACGCGCCGGTGTCCATCGTCTTCAGGTCCGCGACGATTGTCTTGCCGGGGAACATCTTCCGGAGCTGGCGAACGACCTCGACGCCCTCGGACTTGATCAGGGGCGTCCCCGCCTCGATCCAGTCCGCCCCGCCCTCGACCGCCTCCTTCGCGGCCTGGAGCGCACGCCTCGCGTGCATGAAGTCGAGGGCGACCTGGAGGACGGGATTCATGGCTCCAGAGCTACACGCCGGAGGGCGTAAAAACGTATCGCGGACGCCCCGGGGTGGCAGAGCCCCGCCCCCGTTACCGGTAGAATTGGGGAAAACGATTCATACCCGCAGGTTCGTCCGGGAGGCGGAAGGATCTCCATGCGCGGGGTTTCCGTGGGAATCGCGGGGGTGCTCGTCGTCGCCGCCCTTGTGGGGTTGCTGTTCGCACCCGCCGCATCCGCGACGCGGTACGACATCGACGTCACGAAGACGATCCGTGGCTACACGATCCACGTCGTCGGCTGGATTGACGTGGACCAGCCGGCGAAGACGGTCACGGGCCACCTCCACGTCACGGTGATGGACCCGACCGGAAAGGTCGTCTTCGACAGGGTCTACGACTTCGTGTTCACCTGGAGCTCCCGTCCGGGACCGATCACGCTGTTCCTTCCGGGGGCGGGCGTCGTCCTGACGATCTCGTTCGCGAGCATGGGCGGGATCGCGGTCACGGTTGCCCCCGTCCTCGTGCCGAGCCCGCTGACGCCCCAGACCTACCGGTCGGACCGCGTCCAGTGATTCCGGACGCCGAGCAACGAGCCCGAAAACCCTAAAGGGAGCCAGCACCTTCCGCGGCCCCGATGGCCCCCCGCGAGCGGGAGGAACCCGAGGAACGCGAACGTTGCATCACGGGAATCGACGGCCTCGACAACATCCTGAACGGCGGGATCCCGCGCGGGAACACGGTCCTCGTGACGGGGAGCGTCGGCACGGGCAAGACCTCCCTCTGCCTGGAGTTCCTCGTCCACGGCGCGATCGTCGGGGAGAACTCCCTGTACATCAGCGTCACGGAGAGCGCGGACAAGCTCCTCTCGAACATCATCCCGTACGACTTCTTCGACCGCAAGCTGATCAAGGACGGCCGGCTCGTGTTCATCGACCTCCCCGTGATCTACGAGCGGCTCGGCCTGGAGAAGCTCGAGTTCGACTTCGAGGAGGTGAACATCCTCATCACCGCGATCGGCAACATCGTCGACGAGCTCGCGATCAAGCGGCTGTGCATCGACTCGATCACCTCCGTGTGCTACCGCCTGAGGACCCAGGAGAACATCCGGGACTTCATCCTGAAGCTCGGCTCGATGCTCAGCTCCCGCGGGTGCACGTCCCTCCTCGTCAGCGAGATCAGCCCCGCGGAGGAGCGGTACTCCCTGTACGGCGTGGAGGAGGCGATCGCGGACGGCGTGATCGTCACGGGGAACCTCGAACGCCGCGGGGACCTGCTGCGGACCCTCCAGGTCGTGAAGATGCGGGGCACGATGCACTCCCGCGCGAAGTACGTCCTCGACCTGACCACCGTCGGCGTCCTCCTCGTCCCGCTCCTGAAGGGCGGGAGCGTCCCCGCAGCGGGGGGCTGACGCCGTGAGCGTGACCTCCGAGGTGAGCGAGAAGCTCCAGGCCCTCCCCGAGGCCGCCGCGGTCGCCGTGAGGATGAAGGCGGAGCACTACTTCGACGTGATCCGCGCGATGCTCGACGTCTTCGCCTCGCGGAAGAACCTCGACTCGATCTACGTCACCTCCACGATCCCCTCCGCCTCGATCATCAACGCCCTCGAGGTCCTCGAGATCCCGCTCGACCACATCTGGTTCGTGGACTGCATCTCCCAGATCATGATGTCCCCGGGCCAGAAGCACGGCCACGCGATCTACGTCGAGAGCCCGACGATGCTCGAGAACCTCATGCTCAAGGTCGAGTACCTGATCCGGAAGACGAAGGACCGGAAGAACCTCGTGATCCTGGACTCGATCAACAGCCTCGCGATCCACAACAACACGAAGATCCTGAGCGAGTTCCTCCACATCCTCGTGAACAACCTCCGCGCGAAGGAGTCGTACACGATCATCTTCTCGATGGAGGAGTACGAGTCCGAGGAGATCCGGAACATGCTGAACCTCGTGAGCGACGAGACCCTCCAGGTCGAGGGGGAGGGCTAGGGATGGCGAAGGTCGTCTCCACGGGGATCGCGGCCCTCGACAAGGCCCTGATGAACGGGCTCCCGAAGGGCTTCACGGTCCTCGTGACGGGCGCGCCCGGCGCCGGTGCGGAGCTCGTCGCGAAGCAGTTCGCGGGGGCCGGCGTGAAGGACGAGAACGTCGTGTACTTCACGACGACGGAGCGGGACGAGGACGTGACGTCGACGATGGAGGACTTCGGCTGGAAGTCGGACATCGAGATCGTGAACATCGGGAACCTGTACTACGAGAGCGTCCTCGCCCGCAAGCTCCAGGTGAGCCGGTACCGACAGGAAGGGATCACCGTGAAGGACCTCCGACCGGAGCCCGCGGGGAAGCGGGTCCCCGCGAACGTGAACTTCCTCACCTCCCTCACGTACGAGGTCTCGAAGCTGACCCCCCCGTTCCGGGTGGTCGTGGACTCCCTCGACTTCTTCCTCGAGTACTACGCCCACGCGGACGTGCTGTCGGCCCTTCGGACGATCAAGGCCCACACGCAGCACGAGGAGGGGGCCGCCCTGCTCACGATGCTCTCCGGCGTCTACGACACCCGCACCCAGAGCGGGGTCGAGGAGATCGTGGACTGCATCGTGGAGCTCGAGCGGGTGCGGCACGAGAACGAGTTCCGCCGGTACCTCGTCCTCCGGAAGGTCCGGAACCACCCGGAGAAGACGGGCCTCTACGAGTACACGATCACGGACAAGGGCATCACCGCGTCGTAGACGGGCCCAGGGACCCCCGGCGGGCCGTCCCAAGGTTCTCCCTTTCCCTAACGATTCCCGCACCCGTATCGCGGCGCCCGCCCGTCCCTACCCCGCGGCGATTCGCCGCAAGAGGACCCAACATGAAGCGGACCCTCCGAGAGGACGGGAACGCGGTGTCTCCGGTGATCGGGACCATCCTGATGGTCGCGATCACCGTGGTGCTGGCGGCCGTGCTGTACGTCATCGTGGCGGGCTTCGTCGTCACAAACAAGCCCCCGCGACAGATGTCCGTGAACGTCCGCGAAACGGGAACGAACTGGTCCGTGGAGGTGATCGCGGCCCCCGCGGGGGCTCTGCCCGCCTCCACGTACCTGCTGGTCCGGGACCCCGGGGGCGCGATCGTCCTGACCCGCACGAGCTGGGAGGACCTGACGTGGCCCTCCCACCGCGCGGTGTACCAGGACGCGAACCCGGCCTCCGCGGAGATCGGACCGGGGGACAGCCTCCTCCTCGACCGGGCCCGGTACCCTGCCGGGAGCACGATCGAGGTCCTGGAGGCGGACGGGCTCCTGGCGCAACGGGCGCTGTGAGCCCCTGCCCCCCTCTTTTTCTGGACCGGGCACCGAAACCCGGGGGTCGTTCTTTAAGTGACGTTCTCACCCGGGGCGAACCATGACGATACATTTAAAGGGGAGGGGACCTCAAGGGGCTTCCAGCGGCGAAGAGCCGTAGGAGGACAAAACCATGAAGAATGTGCGCCTCATCCGGAAGGATGAGAGTGCGGTGTCTCCGGTCATTGCGACCATCCTGATGGTCGCGATTACCGTGGTCTTGGCGGCAGTGCTGTACGTGATGGTGTCGGGCCTGATCAGCGGACCCGGCACGACGCCCGTGTCGATGGGGGTCAGCGTGTCGCGGTCGGGCGACGGCGCGAACTGGATCATGCTCGTCTCGAGCACCCCGGCCGGAAAGGCGTACGCGTCCACGACGCTGGCAATCTTCAAGTCCGACGGGAGCGTGAACCTGACGGCGACGTTCCTGTCGCTGCTCGCCACAGCGACCAACGGGTGCAGCGTCTCGAAGGTGACGGCCAGCGCGACGTCCGTCCAGGTCGGTGACCGGATCCTGTGCAAGACGGCCTGGTACGGGCTCGACTCGGACTACCAGATCTCGGACGGCACGGTCATCCTGGCCAGCGGCAAGTTCCGATAGGCCGCACCCAACCCCTTTCCCCTTTTCTTCCCTTTTCCTTCCTTTCCCGGTGCCACATGCGGGCCAGCGGGAGACCGGTAGGCACGCGCCCGGCAGCCCGGGCTCGCGCATCCCCCTTCCGAGGACGCCCGCCTTCTGCGACCCGGCCCTTCGCCTCGCGGGACACCGACGCGGTGTCGCCCGTGGTGGGCACAATCCTCATGGTGGCGATCACGGTCGTGCTCGTCGGGCTCCTCTACGCGATCGTCGCGGGCCTCATCGCGAGCCCGGCCGTGCCCCAGAGCATCGGGCTCGTCGTCGAGAGCACCACGGGGAACTGGTCCGTGAGGGTCGTGAGCGTGCCCCCGGGGAAGCTCCCGAACACGACGTACCTGCTGATCCGGGACGCGAACGGCTCGTTCCTCCTCCCGCGGATGGCGATTGCGAACTTCACGGAGGCGAACTGGGCGACCCTGTATGTCCTGTACCAGGACGCGCACCCGCAGGTCGCCGAGATCGAGGCCTCCGACCGCTTCCTCATCGACCAAGCGACGTACCCGCGCGGGAGCGTCCTGGAGATCTCGGACTCCCAGCGTATCCTCGCGATGCAGACCCTCCAGTAGGCGGGCTCCCGGGCCCGGAGCCGACTACCATGTCCACTTGAACTCCTCGATCGGGAGCGAGAGGGACGTCGTCGTCTCCGCGACCCTCCCGAACTGGACGACGAAGTCCGCCGCGACGGCCGCGTCGGGGGCCTCGAAGATCACGACGGCGTCCGGCTTCCCGAGGAGCCCGAGGAACTCGTGGATCATGATGTTCGCGGGGATCTTCGGGTGCTTGAAGAGGCGGGTCGCCTCCTCGAGCTGGCCGGGAATCACCTTGAGCTGGGTCAGGAAGAGCACGGGGCCACCCGCGCGAGCATCCGTGGCGGGCTATTTAACCCCCGTGGGCTCCCGCCCCTTGCGCTCACTGGGGCGCCTGCAGCCGGTGGACGCGCACGTGGATCAGGGAGGACTGCGCGACGGTCGTCCCGAGGATCCGGTCCGAGAACCGCTGGCGGGGATCGCCCTCCACGAGGAGCCCAGCAATCGTGTCGAGAAGCGGGAACAGGAACCAGAACAGTTTCGGGACGTTCCGCACGGCAGCCTTCCCGAGCGTCATCGGGCCGGCCCCGGCGCGGACCTCGAGCCCCGCGATCGTCTTCCCGACCGTCCGCCGCCACATCGCCTCCGCCGCCGTCGCGTACACGAAGAACGCGACCCCGGACAGGATCCCGTACGCGGCGATCCGGCGCTCGCCGAGGAGGAACAGGACCGTCCAGACGGGGGCGAGGACGACCACGCAGTCCAGGGCGAACGCGACGATCCGCTTCGTCCAGTGGACCTGGAGGGTGCGGTTCTGGCCTAAGATGTCGAAGCCGCTCACCATGAGTGCATCCCGCGCCCCCATCGCGAGGCGCTCTATAAGTAGATAGCGCGGGCCGCGCCGCCCGCCTTGACAAACGGGCCACTCAGATCGCCCATCACTCATCATCGGTCAGCGTCGACCTTGTCATCACGGTGGCGGGCAGCCCACGGCACCCGCCCTAGAAAAACCCAGCGGAACGAAAAGGGAAAGGGGTCCCCGCGTCCGCGGGGACCTCACCGGGCCTACGCCGGGGCGCCGCACACCGGGCACGTCGCCGCGCCCGCGGGGATCTCCATCCCGCACGCACCGCACGTCTTCGTGCCGCCCTGCGCGGGCGGGGCCTTCGTCCCGGCCGTCGCGGGGGGCGGAGGCGGCACGGCCTCGGGCTCCTGCTTCTTCCTCCGGCGCATCAGGAGGAGGGCGAGTATGATCGCGATCGCGAGGATCGCGATGACGATGCCCAGGACGACGCCGTACGCCTCGAGGAACGTGACCGGGCGCCAGTTCACGGTCACCGCCTTCGGGCCGCTCATCGAGATCGTCACGCTCGCCGCCACGCCCGATGCGTCGCCGGACCAGCTCTCGATGACGTAGTTCTGGCCCCCCGCCGTGGACGGGCTCGTCACGGTCACCGTCGCGGTCGCGCCGTCCGCGTACCAGCACTGGTCCGCGGACTGCTCCTTCGCCCCGACGCACACGGGGCTCCCGTACGACGACGTGACGGTCAGCCGGAACTGGGTCTCGTACGTCACGGTCAGCGCGGCGGGCGCCGTCACGGAGTACGTCCGGATCGCGCCCGTCGTGGTGTCCGACCAGGACGTGAACTTGTAGCGGATGCCCGTGCCGCCGGACTGGGAGTCCTGGGCGTTGAGCGCGAGCTGGCTGCCCTCGTCCGCCCAGATCGCCGCGGTGTACGGGTTGCCACCGACGAGCACGTCCGGGGCCGTCGCACCCGAGGGGACCGTCGCGTCCACCACGATCGTGACGCGGAACTGCCGCGAGTACGAGGCGCTGTACGTCCCGGAGCTCGACGCAGCCACGGTGAGCGGGTTCGTCGCCCCGCCCGGGCTCCACGCGACGAAGTTCCACCGGGTGTCCGTCCCGACCAGGATGTTCGCATCGGCCGCGATGGTGTGCGAGGTCCCCTCGTTCCACCACACGACCTGCGGCATCGGGAGGCCCGCACCGCCGTCGATCACGACGGAGGCCGAGGGCCCGCCGGACGCGACCTGGATGTCGATCCGGAACTGGTGGAACCAGTTCGCGGTGACGGACTTCGGCGCGTCCATCGTGATCGTCGTGGGGTTCACGCTACCCGTGGCGTCGCCGGTCCACGAGTTGAACCGGTACCGCTCCGAGAGCGTGTCCGCGGGCGCCGTCGCCTGGATCGTGACGGGCTCGCCCGCGTTGTGCCACCCGTTCCCCGGGCTCAGCGTCCCGACGGTCGGGCTCGCGGTCATCGTCAGGAAGTACTGGGTCTGGAAGATCGCGATGACGGTCTTCGGCGTGTCCGCGGTGATGCTCCGGGACGGGTTCACGTCCCCGTCGCTCCACGCGGAGAACTGGTACCGCGTCGTCGTCCCGCTGAACTGGGGCGAGTTCGCGATCACGCTGTGCGAGGAGCCGGCGTCCCACCAGCTCGTGATGGGCGCGGTCCCCTGGACGCCCTCCACGACGAGCTCGAGGCCCGGCGGGTTCGTGTCCAGGATCACCCGGTACTGCACCTTGTAGTTCGCGACGTAGTCCGTCGCCCCCGTGATCGCGACCGTCCACGCGGGCGCCGTCGGCCCGCCCGTCCAGTCCGTGAACACGACCTGCGTGTCCGCGGACAGGGCCTGCGGGCTGATCGCGAGGAGGCTCTGGCCGGAGTTCTGGTCGAACCAGAACGAGACCGGCGCCGTGTACGTCACCGAGTTCACGGTCACCTGCAGCGTCGGGTTGCCCGGCGCGTTCGTCCGGACGTTCACGAGGAACTGCAGGACGAAGTTCGCGGTGACCGTCTTGGCGGCGTCGCACGTAATCGAATGGGACGCCGCGCCGCCGTCGCTCCACGTGGTGAACCGGTACCGGCTCGTCGCGGTCACGGTCTGCGGGCTCGGCGCGTCGACCGGGACCGAGGACGCCGCATCGCACCACGTCGTGTACGGCCCCACCTGCGGGGCGCCGCTCACGTTCACGTTCCGGCCCGCGGGGTTCGTCGCGACCGTGAGCTGGTACTGCGTCTTGAACTGCGCCGTGTACGTGATGTCCGCCGTGACGCTGATCGTCCGC
>Ga0209751_10000902_pt1 | contig 31260 bp, 35 predicted proteins | sample RifCSP13_1_FD_184019 | JGI IMG/M metagenome (GOLD analysis project Ga0209751, IMG submission 184019) | Soil microbial communities from Rifle, Colorado - Rifle CSP2_sed 13_1 (SPAdes) (version 2) | ecosystem: Environmental > Terrestrial > Deep subsurface > Rock core/Sediment | place: Rifle...
CGGCGGGTACTCCGTCGGATAGGGAGGCGGCACGTACGGCGGCGGCGCGCGGGCGGCCTTCCGGCGGCGGAGCGCGTACGAGATGCCACCGATGATCGCGCCGATCACGACGAGGATCAGGATGCCCCCGAGGAGGCCGAGCGCGGGGTTTGACTGCGACATTGTGATGTCGAGCTTGTAGGTCACATCCGCAGCGATCTCCGTCAGGATCACGATCGAGAAGTCCGGGCCCCCGCCGGAGGGGACCGTGTACGACTTCGAATAGCTCGTGACGCACGTTTCCTGCGAGTATGCGGGCAGGTAGTACGACTGGTCGTTCACGTTATGCCCGAGGGTGAGGATGAGCATGACGCACCCGCCCCCCACGGTCTGCACGGAATACGAGATCACCTTTCCCACGCCCGCCACGAGCTCGTGGGAGTCAAAGTCCTCGGCCAGCGGGAGCGTCTTCGTCACGGAGTACGAGTCCCCGGTCACCGCGTACGTCTGCGCCGCCGCAGGACCGACGACCGCCACGATACTCAGAACGGTCGCAAGCAAGCCCACGCCCACGCGAAGGTATCCCCCCATCGCCACCCCTCTCGCCCGCGGGATTGAGGGGACGACGCTTAAGGATTTCGTGCGGGATGGGCTCGACCGGATTCGAACCGGTGACCTTCACCGTGTCAGGGTGACGTCATAACCACTAGACCACGAGCCCGCGGTGGTCCGGAAGAGGGGCGCCACCATAAGGATTGCGGGGCGAGCACTCGGGCGGTCCGACGGGACGGCGAGCTCCCTCGATGGACCTGCAGAACCGAGCGAAGCGCCGCGAAGTCCCATCGCGTCCGTCCCGGGAGAAGGTTACGACCGCCCCCCGTCCTTGTGAATCGGACAGGGTCGCCCCGCCTTGCAGGACCGGCACTTCCGCCGCTCGACCGCCGTGGGCATCGGTTTGATCATCCGACCGTACTTCCGGCGGGGCACGGCGCGGACAACGCACGATCGCCGATAAGGACGATGCCCATGTGGATGTCACGGACCCACGGGCGTGCCGCACTTATTGCAGAATCGTGCTCCGACGGGAGGCGTGTTCCCGCACTTCGTGCACGGCGCGGCCCTCGGAGAGGCGGGAGGAGTCTGGGTCGGGGCCGGCGGGCGAGATGCGGGCGGCGGTCCCCAAGACCGCGACATCGATGCGTGCAGAGGCGGATGCGCGGGACGACTCGTGCGGGTGGCCTTGACGACCCCTGAGACCAGAAGGATCGGACCGAAGACGATTGCGCCCCAGCAGATCACGGGAATCTCGGGGAAGAAGAGCGTGGCGAGACCACCAAACGTGAAGAGGAGCCCGAGGACGATCTCCGAGACGCCGTCGTCCGACATGCGCCCGCGAATCCCTCCGGTCGTGCACGGATCCAGCGGCTATAAGAAAGTGCTCCCGGCGGGATTTGAACCCGCGTCGGGGGCTCGAAAGGCCCCTATCCTTGACCGGACTAGACTACGGGAGCGCGGTCGCGATTCCCGAGAGGGCCATAAGCCTTGCCTCACAGCTCCGCGGTCACGGCCTGCGCGAGCTGGCGGTAATCCGCCTCCTTGAACGCGTCCGGATTCGCGGACATCAGGAGGTACGAATCCCGCGTCACGACCTTCTCGTGGATCGCTTGCACGAACCGAAGGATCGCGGGGAAGCCGTTCTGGGAGGCGAGGTACTCCAGTCCTTCGACGACCACTGCCGCGTTCCCGCCCTCGAGGTGGCGATGGATCGCCGTCGTGAGACCGACGAGGTCCGTCGGGGACGCACACGTGATGCCCTTCTCCGATTGGCGGGTGAGCCACACGCAGCTCGTGGGCTCCAATCCATACGCCGCCAAGTCCTTCGGGTGGGTGCGGGAGATGCAGAGGGGTCGTTGCTCCTTGGTGGTCAGGTCCGACAAGAGCGCAAAGACTTGCTCGCCCCGCGCCTCGCGGACGAGGTAACTCCCACGGCCGCGGAGCGCGCCGAGCGTCGGTGCCTCGAGCCCGAGGTCGACATCACCCGCCTCGATCTTGCGGTCCATGTCCCCGACGGCCTTGTCGAGCGCCTTCGTCTTCAGGACGACGGACAGCTCCGTGGGCCCGTACCCGCGCGCCGTGAGCCGGAGGACGTCCGCGATCGCGTCCCGCCACCCGCGCTCGTACCCCTTCAGGAAGAACTTCTTCGCCTCGTCCTTCGTCATCCGCCCTCCGGAGACGGAACCCCACGGTAAAGAATCTTCTGGGCCTATCCGATGTACCCGAGGTCTTCCTTCCCCGCCTGCTCCGGCGGCCCCTCGACCTCGCGAAGCTTGCTCGTGATTGAGTCGATCTGCTTGGCCCGCGACTCGAGCTCCGCGAAGCTGATCTCGATTCCGAGGATCTTCGTGAGAACCTCGAGGACGGCCTGCGCGCTCTTCGGGTCGACGAAGTACCCGGACGTCTCTCCCATCAGGCAGACGGCGTGCATCTCGTGCAGCTTCCCGAGCCCGAGCAGGAGGCCCGAGGCCCCGACGATCCCCGCCCCGGGCTCGCCGCGGGCGAACACGACCCCGTGCCCCTCCATCTCCTTCACGAGGGCGGCGTCCGTCGCGGCGCCGAGCACGCGGGGCTTCGTGACCATCCGGCCCATCCCGTACCCGCCGAGCGTGAACAGCTTCCGCACGCCAATCTTCTTCAGCTCCTGGAGCACGAAGTCCGCGAGGTCGTACTGCCCGTCCGGCGTGAGCCCTTGGTAGTCCCCGACGAGGAGGACGAGGTCCTTCCCGTTCCCACGCTTCACGTAGTACAGTTCGTTCTGGACGAGGCGGACCTGTCCGTCGTCGAGGACGAGGACCTGCGGCGGGAAGAACTTCGAGTAGATCTCCGCGAACTTCACCGCCTTCAGCTCATCCTTCAGGTGCTCGGCGGCGAGCTTGCCGACGTTCCCGATCCCCGGCAGGCCTTGCACGAACACGGGCTCCTCGAGCTTCGGGTGCTCCAGGTAGCGGATGACGATGTCGTCCATCGTTAGATCGCCCCTTCCCGCGCCAGCCGCCGGCGGTAGGCGCCGTACCGGTCCTCGGGCGAGAACCGCGGCGGGAGGGGCGACGCCGTCCGCGCGCCGCACGCCGGGCACGCCTCCCGGAGCGTGTACGTCCGGTCCTGCTTGCAAACGTGCATGAGGGACCGCATGGAACCCTCCAACTCACTCCTTCCGGATGAACTTGCCCTCGCCGCCGTGGGCCTCGATGTACTTGATCGCCTTCTGCGCCGCCTTCTGGATCTCCTCTTCCGCGGTCTTGTAATCGTTCGCCCGGACGAGGAGCCGGTACCGCGGGGCCCCGATGTACTGCACCTTCACGCTCGCCTTGTCGTCCTTCTGGATCTTGACGAGCGCGTCGCGGATGTGCTTCGCCCCATCCGGCCTCGGGCACGTGATCTCGACGTAGCCATCGATGTCCACGTACGGGGGCGTGATGTTCTCCCGGGCGACCGCCAGGAACCCGGCGACCCACGGGGTCCCGGGACCGACCTTCTCGATCGTCCGCTCGTCGACGACGGCGGCCTCGAAGGCGGCGTACAGGGAGCCGAACTTGTCCACGAGGGCGTAGCCGAACTCCTCCCAGCAGTCGTCGACGGACTTCTCGAGCTTCCCGGCGACGAACTCCATGAGCTTGTCCGCCTTCTGCTCGTTCTTGAACGCCTGGACCTTCTCCCGCTTCTGGTGCTCGTTGACCGCCTTGAGGGAGAGGTCGATGTGGCCCTTCTGCTCGTCGACCTTGAGGACCTTGCAGACGCACTTCTGGCCTTCCCGCACGTAGTCCCGGATGTACTTGATCCAGCCGGCCGCGACCTCCGTGATGTGGATGAACCCCTCGCGGAAATCGCCGGGGGCGAACGCGAGGCCGTCCGCCTTGTCCGGGTTCGCGGCGCGCAGGTCGAGCTTCTTCCGGCCCGGCTCCGTCGGGTACTCGTCAAGCCAGACGAAGGCGCCGAAATTCTTCACGTCCGTGACCGTGCAGACGACGAGTTCGCCGGGCTCCGGGAACTCCATGCCCCGGGGCATCTACTCCACCGCCCCGAGGACCTCCCCCTCGACCTCCGCGAGCCCGCCGGTCGGACGGGCGAGGGTCGCCCCGCACACGAGGCACACTACGACGGTCGCCGCGCGGTCGAACACGACCTGCTCCGCACCGCAGTCCTCGCACTTCACCTTGAGGAAGCGCCCGCGGGGCTGCGGGATCAAGGGGGCCCTCACGCGTGGACCTCCACGAGCTCGAACTTCTTCGCCCGGATCCCCGGTCGCTGGTGTGCCTTCTTGCACGACTTGCACCGGTACCGGAGGTGGACCCGCTTCGTCGGCTTCTCTCGGCCCTCCGGCTTCGGGCGCGGGAAGCCCCCGTACCCCGCCGTCACCCGGCGGAATCGGCGCTGGCCCCGGCGGAGCTCCGACCGCGGGCGGTTCTTCACCCGCTCGACCTCAAGCTCCGTGTGCTTGTTGCAGTGGGGGCAGTACCCCCTGATCGTACGGGGAACCTTCATGATGTGAACCAGCCCGGAGCGAAATCCCGGGCACGGTATAAACCTATTGGCGGCGCGTGCACAGGTGGGGGCTGCGGCGGCGTGGGACGGAATCGAGAACACATATATATTGGGAGAATAATATTTCCGCGGCCGATAAATGAGCAAGGACGCCCGCTCCCGCCGCAAGGAAGACGCGACGGTCGACCTCCTCATGCGGACGGGGATGCCGAAGAACGTCGCGAAGGCGCTCGTCTTCCTCTCCGGCCGCGAGGAAACGACGTCCGTCGAGGTCGAGAAGGCGACCGGCCTTCGGCAGCCGGAGGTCAGCATCGCGATGCAGGAGCTGCGGAAGCGCCGGTGGGTCGAGAAGCGGGACATCAAGAAGGAGGGCAAGGGCCGGCCCGTCCACGCGTACCGCCTCTCCGTTCCGTTCGGGGACATCGTCGAGGCGATCGCGCGGGAGGAGCGCCGGAAGATCGAGCGCATCCAGGGCATCGTCCGGAGCTTGAAGCGGCGCGCCGCCTAGGCGGTGAGCGTCCGGACGCCGCCCGGACCGGCCGCCAGGACGACGTCTGTCAAGCCGACGAACAACCCGTTCTCGAGGACACCGGGCACGTTGTTGATCTCCCGCTCGAGCTTCTCGGGCTTCGGGATTGGGCCGAACTTGCAGTCGAGCACGTAGTTCCCGTTGTCCGTCGTGAACGGTTCCCCGCCGACCGTGCGCAACGTCGCCGTGCCCCACAGGCCCTCCAGCGTCGTTCTTGTCTGCTTCCATCCGAACGGGTGGACCTCGACGGGCACGGTCGCCTTCGTCCCGAGGACCGGCACGAGCTTCGATTCGTCGACGACGATCACGACTTGGCGGGCGGCCCGCGCGACGACCTTCTCCCGGAAGTGGGCCCCGCCCCCGCCCTTGATCAGGTTCAGCTTCGGGTCGACCTCATCGGCCCCATCCACCGCGAGGTCGACCCCCTCCACGTCCTCGAGGGACACGATCGGGATTCCGACGGATTTCGCGAGCGCCTCCGTCGCGCCGCTCGTCGGGACGCCGAGGATCCGCCACCTCCGATCGCGGAGGGCTTCGCCGAGCTTCCGGATCGTGTACGCGACCGTCGAGCCGGTACCGAGGCCCACGGTCATCCCGTCCCGCACGTACGCAAGGGCGGCCTCCCCCGCCATCCGCTTCCACTCCTCGCTCACGGGCGCGGGAACCCGGGGCCCGGGGAAAAAGGTTCCCACCCGGATGATTCGGAAATCCCCGAACGGATTCGCCACCTACAAGCGGCCGCACCAATCTGCGGATATACGCCCGCGGGCCCTGCGGGACCGTGGGAGGGAAACGTCTGGCGATGGCGGCAGGCCGCGTGAAGGTGACGCTGAACCAGAAGATCCTCGTCCACCTCCTCGACTTCACCCGGTGGGCGGACCGCGAGGACGCGCACCCCGCGACGACCCAGCTCGGGATCGCGAACGGGCTCCGAGCGCGGCGGAGCCACGTGACCCTCGCGCTCCAGACGATGGCGAGGCAGGGGCTCGTCGTCGATCGCACGACGCGGATCGTCGGCGGCCGACGGCGGAAGAAGGCCTACTCCCTCACGCCCCTCGGATACGAACGGGCGGGCGAGGCCCGGGCGAGGTTGGCGGCGATGCCGGTCCAGCTCCTCGACGAGGGGGCGCACGTCGCGCTGGCCCACGTGCCGGAGAGGCTCGGCGCCGAGTACGACCTCCGCGACCTTCTCCCGTGGCTCCGTTCGGACGGCGTCCTCGATCCGAGGTCCCTGACGGCCCCACCGACGACGTGACCGATCCGTTAAGAACGGGCGTCCGTTCCCGGACCCGTGAAGGTCGCCGTGCTGTTCTCCGGCGGGAAGGACTCCACCTATGCGGCCCACGTCGCGCAGCAGCGCGGATGGGAGATCTCGGAGCTGGTCGCCATCCATCCCGAAGACCCCGCCTCGATGCTGTACCATGTGCCGAACGTGCACCTGACGCCCCTTCTGGCGGAAGCGATGAGGATCCCCCTCCTCGAGGAGACCGCGGGCGCCGGCGAGGCCGCGGAACTCGACGCCCTTCGACGGGTGCTGCGTCGCACCCGCGCGGACGGCATCGTCGTCGGCGCGATCGCGTCCGACTATCAACACGCGCGGGTGAACCGGATCGGTCACGAACTCGGCCTGCGCGTGTTCGCCCCGCTCTGGCGGCGGGACCCAGAGGCCCTGCTGCAGGACTACCTGGCGGCGAGGATGGACATTCGGTTCAGCGCGGTGTCCGCGGAGGGGCTCGACGCGTCATGGCTCGGCCGCCCGCTCGACGAATCGGCGGTGCGGGCGTTGCTCCGACTCCGGGACCGCGTGGGCCTCCATCCGTGCGGGGAGGGAGGCGAGTTCGAGACCCTCGTCCTCGACGCGCCGAACTTCCGAGAGCGGGTCGAAGTGCTGGAGGCCGCGCCCGTGTGGGAAGGAATCTCAGGTTATTGGAAGGTGAGCCGGGCGCACCTCGCCTGACCTACGGCCGCTCGGGGACCCAGACCCACTGGGTCGGCGTGCAGACCCATCGACCCGCGAGCGGCTTCGCCGCCGGCGCGTTCCGGACCACCGCCAGTGCCCCGCCGATCACGACGAGGGGCACGAGCAGGATTCCGCCGACCGCCGCGGGCGAGATTGGCGCCGCCACGGTCGATTGCACGCTGAACTGGTCGTTGTCCTCTTCAGGGATGCAGTGGTGCGCGAGGGCGCCAGGAACGAGCGCGAGCGCCGCCAGCAATCCGAGAATCGGTACCCATCGCATGGCGGGCGGACAATACGGCGTGATATGATAAGACTATCGCCGAGATGTCAGGTTCCGCGGAACAAAGGGCGGCGGGAGACCGACCGGCCTCACCGGTTGAAGGAGGAAAGAATCCGGATCGCGTGCATCAGCGCTTGGTCCGACGGAGGGATACGTGGGGGCTGCCGATTCTTGAGGGACGTCATTCATTTCACCTCTTCACATCGTTTAGATGCTGTCGAATACCCAGTGGACCACCGCAGTATTTATAGATTTTGACGCCATTCATCCGCTTTGATAACATCGAAGGGAGACCCCCTATGGCCCGCCGCCGCACCCCCCCGCGCCACCTCGAAGTGTCCCCCACGCAGGTCCGGATCCTCAGCGACCCCACCCGCCTCCGCATCCTGACGATGCTGTTCGAGCGGGAGAACACGATCTCGGGGCTCGCGAGGGATCTCGGCCTCACGCCCGCGACCGTCCACCATCACGTGGGCCTCCTCCGAGAGGCGGGGCTGATTGAGCCCACGCGGCTGGAGGTCCGGGGGAATCTCGTCGAGAAGTTCTACAAGATGCCGGCGAAAGACATCGAGACCGCCATGGCGTGGGACGAGCTGCAGGACGCGGACAAGGTCGCGTACCGCTTGGCGGTGTTCGGCATGCTGAAGGGGATGATCAACGACTCGATGAAGGCGATCCAAGCGAGGGGCACGGTGGAATGGGAGGCGGGCCGCCTCTTCTTCTACCGGATTCCGTGGCGGCGGGACGTGCTCCTCCAGGTCGAGGAGATCTTCGAGGAGGCGCGCCACAAGCTCGAGCGGTTGGAGTCGAAGGGACGCGACGAGGGGGCGAAGGAGATGCTCGCGATCCTCACGACGCTTCCCGCGTGAGTCGTCGGCGGCCGGCCGCACGAACAATGCGGACGAGCTCGTCCTCCACGAGCCGGTCGATCGCGCGGCCAAGGCGGGCGGTGGCGTCCCGGGGGTTTCCCGTGACCCCGGGCCAGTGCCGACGGGCGTCCGGAACGACCGCGTATTTCGGGACTCGATTCCGGCCCCGCGCCGGTCGACCCTTCACGAGGTCCGGCCGCGCCGCCAGGACCCGCGAGGTCTCGATCTTCCCGGCGTGCCCCTCTCCCGCCTCCGCGAACCGCGAGCCGTAGATGATCTCGTAGTCGGAGAGGACCGTGATGTCCGCGCCGCCGCGATCGACGACCTCTTTCGCGGCGGTGCGCAATGCCGCGAGGTGCACCCCCTCCGCGTGGCCGCTCACGACGACGATCCTCCGGAACCCGTTGCGCACGAACTCCGAGAGGACGTCCCGCACATACGCGCGCAGGGCGTCGAAGGAGACGCTCACGCTCCCCGGGTAGGGACGGCTCGTCTGGACGAGGCCGTACGGGATCGGCGGGGCGATCAGCGCGCCCGTCCGTCCCGCGACCCGCTCCAGGACGTGCATCGGCTGGAGGATGTCGGCCCCAATCGGGAGGTGCGGTCCGTGCTGCTCGACCGCTCCCACGGGGAGCAGGAGGACGGGCTTCCTGCGCATCCGACGGACGTCCGCGCTCGTGAGGTCCTCGAGACGCATCCCGTGGGCATGCCGCCGCGATGGGATAAACGTGCCCTACAGCGGGACCCGTGCGACCTCGGTCAGCGTGTCCAGGTCGTGGGCGACGACGAAGCCGTTCGAGACCGTGTACAGGTAGTCGCCGATGTACAGCGAGCGCCGGATCTGGTTCGACCAGTAGTCGTCGCCCGTGCTCCCGTGTTCCACGGTGCCCCGGAGCGTGAATCCCTGCGCGGTCACCGCGACCACGTACGCGCCCGCCCACGTATCCGACGTCGTGTAGTTCGAGCCCCAGGAGGAGATCGTCACCGGGAACACAACGTCGTTGCGGCCGGGGATGAAGAGGAACGCGCGGTGGTCCATCTGCGCCTCGGACCAAGCCCACTCGTATTCTCCGTCGCCGATCACGAGGGCGTCGACCTCGACGGGGTGCGCCACGTCGGAGACGTCGAACAGGGAGAGCTTCACGCCGTGGAGGCGGCCCGTCCCGTCCGGGTCGTTGCGCCCGAGCCCGATCAGGAAGTCCGTGCCGAACGGGTGGAGGTAGTCGGAGACGCCCGGGATCTTCAGGTACCCGAGGACTTGTGGATGGGATGCGTCGGAGACGTCGATCACGAACAGCGGATCGACCTGGCGGTAGGTGACGAGGTACGCGCGCGCCCCGAGGAACCGGGCGGCGTACACCCGCTCGCCCGGCGCGAGGCCGTCGACCTGCCCGAGGGGCTTCAGGAGGTCGTCGAGGACGTAGACGCCCGCGCTCGTGCGGCCGCCCTCCGGCGACCACGAGCCGAACGTCGTCGCGACGCGGAGGTCCCCGTTCCACTCGTCCATCGAGAACTGGTTCAGGATCGTCCCCGGGATCCGCGCACTGCACACGTACCGCACGCCGCCGCCGATCGCGATCTTGTGGACTGCGCTCATCTCGACGACGACGGTGTCCCCCTCGTACACCCATTCCCCGCTCGCGATGTACAGGTTCTGGAGGGACGCGTACAGCTGCGAGGCGCCGTTCGTCAGGAAGGATTCGAACGCGGGCGGATCGTCCGTCCGCACATTGAGCGCGAGGATGATCGTGTCCACGTGCGATCCGTCGGAGTCCGCGAAGTACCCGATGTCCGCGTACGTGAGCGTCCGCGCGGACCCGTCCGACGTGATCGTCGGGAGCACGAGGGCCTCGTCCTCGCCGAGGTAGATCCAGGAATTCGCGACGAGGTACACGACGTCCCCGATCATGCGGGCGCCGGAATACCATCCGGAGACCGTCACGTTCCGGACGAGCGCGGGGTTCGCGGGGTCCGCGATGTCGTATACCCGGACCGCGGTCGCCGGTTCCCAGTACGGGAAGGGGCCCTCACGGAAGAACAGGCTGCCCGCCGCGTCGATCAGCACAAGCCGGTCTCCCGCGACGAACAGGTTCGACTCCCAGCCGAGGCCGGGGATCCGGCTCAGGAGGGCGGCGGACTCCGGCGGGTACGCCCGCACGATCGCGGTCGACGACCCGTTCATCGTCCATGCGGACGCGTACACGTTCACGCCGTCCGTCTTCACGAGGTCCGCCTCGTCCACGCCCTGGACCTGCACATTCGTGCCGGAGTAGGCGGTCTCCCGGGCGTCACTGGGGCCCGAGGCGATGCCGCCCATCACGATCCACGGGCCCGGGGACGGGGACAGCTGGAGATGGTCGATCAGCTGTTGCTCGCTCCCGAAGTGGTTCAGGAGCCCGCAGTCCTGCTCCGGCGCGGTGAGCTGGATCTGCGGCTGGACGGACGGGCGACTCAGGTAGACGACCGGGATGATGATTGCCGCCGCCAGAAGGAGCACGAGCAGGGCGAGCACGATGCGACGCTTCGGGGTCATGGACACGCCTCGGTCGTCAGAACCCTCCGAGGGACAATACGGTTCCGGTTTTGTTAGGGAGAATCAGAACGGCCCGGGAGTGGGGCTGCGCGGATTTGAACCGCGGTCGCAGGCTCCCAAAGCCCGTAGGATACCAAGCTACCCCACAGCCCCGGTCGGGCAGCCATCGGGGACGCCCGATAAGAAGGTGACCCACACCGCCGCCGGCCGATCACGGACGAATGGTCTTGCGCATCAGCACCCCGCTCGTGCCGAGAGGCGCGACCTCCCGAAACCCCTCCCTCCGGAACATGCCCGGCGTCCCGAACCAGCGCCACTCCGGGACCGCCGCCATCCTCTCGGAGACGACCGGATACGCCTCGACGATCCCTCCGCCCCGTCTCCGGATCGAGCTGAGGGCGGCCTTCAGCGCGAACTTCGCGACCCCTCTCCCTCGGTATGCTCGGTCTACGAAGAAACATGTAATCCGCCACAGCGTCTTCGCTTCCGCGGGAGGCCCGACCTTCCGATAACCCCGACCCGCGTCGATCCGGGGGAGTTCCTCCCCGGTCCCGTATTGGCACCACCCGATTGGCGTCTCGCCGTCGTACACGAGGATTGCGTGGGACTTGCCCCGTCGGACGAGCGCCTCCTTGTCCCTCCGGTTGATCCGCCGCCATTCGTTGGTCGATGCAGTCTTCACCGGTTTCGGCCTCTGGTAGTACATGCACCAGCAACCGCCTTGCTGGAGGGCGAGCCGCTCGAAGTCGCGGAACGTCCGCGTGCTCAGCTCCCGGACCTTGTACGTCATTGTTCCCTCGTTTCCGCTTCGCGTGAGCATCAGGCGAGGGCTGACGCCGAGAGGCGGACCGCGTCCGCGCTCCGGTGCCTGGGGCGCCACCCGCCCGCCGTCAGCCGATCCAGCGCCAACGCCATCGTCCGTACGTCTCCCTTCCACCCGCCGCCCCCGACGCCTCCGGTCCATCGGTAACGGACGCCCCGCAGTCCCATCGCGCGGCACACCTCGTCCGCGACCTCCCGCACCGTGATCGCATCCTCGCTCCCGACGTTCACCGTCTCGACGCCCCAGTCGAGGGCCGACCAGGTGAGGAGCATCGCGTCAATCGCGTCGTCGATGTGCACGTACGACTTCCGCGTGCCCGGTTCGCGTCCAAGGACTTCGAGCTCGGAGGGGTTCGCCTTCAGCTTGTTCACGAGGTCGAACACGACGCCGTGCGTTGCGCCGCCGCCCACCACGTTCGCGAACCGCCAGATCATCGCGCCGACGGAGTGCCGGGCTGCGAATCCGTGGATCAAGCCCTCCGCGGCCAACTTCGAGGCGCCGTACAGGGAGAGGGGCGCGAGGGGAGAGTAGTCCTCCGGGGTCGGGACCACGGTCGCCTCCCCGTAGACGGTGGAGGTGGAGGGGAACCCGAATTCGCGAATCCCGGCGGCCGCGACCGCGTCGAGGAGGCGGGCGGTCGCCAGCACGTTCTGCTCGAAGACATCCTGGGGACGCTCCTCCGCGGCCCGCACGTCGGCGCTCGCCGCCAAGTGGATTACCGCGGTGCATCCGCGAAGTACGGGGCTGAGATCCGCGGTCCGCAGGTCCCCGTGCCGCACCTCCACGCGTCCGGAAGTCACGAGGTCCTCCACTGAACTCGCGCGCCGCTCGTCTCGATCGAAGAGAATCGCGGACGCGCCGCGGGCCACGAGGGCACGTGCGAGATGGCGACCGATGAAGCCGAGCCCGCCGGTCACGAGGACGCGCCCTCCCTCAATCCGCATTCCGCTTCCCCCTTCGGTAGAGGACGACGACGATGACAACGAACGCGGCGGTAATCAAGACTCCCGCGGCGATGGAGAGGGCCTGGACCGTCGGGGACCTGAACGCGTCGAGGAGCGGGGGGCCGATCACCACCGCCAAGATTCCCATCGGGATGGCGCCGAGGAGACTGCCCGCGACAACGGCGGCGAACACGCGCGCCTTCCCGATCCCCATGACCCGGCCGAGGACGGAGCCGAACACGCCGCCGGTCATCTGCACGGGCAGCGCGACGTAGGCCGCGAGGGCCGTCAGGGTGACGCCCTCGCCCCATCGCTTCTTCGCGATGATGTCATGACACTTCCGTTCCACATGCCGGACGACCCCGCCGAGATACGGGACCCGTTCCAGAAGGTCCCAGTTCCAAGCGATGAACAGACCCGCAAAGACGTCGACCATCGGGATGCTCATGATCCCAATCGCGAGCACAGCGGGCGGCGCGCCGAGGCTCTGGAGGCCGAGCACGACGATCGGGATCACGATCTCCGTCCCGACGGGGGCGAGCAGGTACAGTGTCATCCCTCCGTAAACGACCGCCCACGCCTCCGGGGACAGGACGGCGAGGAGGGTGACGACGTAGAGGAACGCGAAGGCGGCCGGGAGGACGAACAGGGCGGCCCGGTACACCGCCTCCGGGAGGCGCGGGGCCACGTCACCGCCCCTTCAGGAATTCCGCGACCTGCCTGGCGGCGCTCGCGCGGTGCGAGACCGCGTTCTTCTCCTCGAGGCTCATCTCGCCGAACGTCTTCTCTTGGCCATCTGGGACGAAGATCGGGTCGAACCCGAAGCCGCCCAAGCCGCGCGCTTCCCGGGTGACCGTGCCCCGACAGACGCCCCGGAACATGTGGGTCTCGCCCCCGAGGCGGAGCCCCATCACGGTCTCGAACCGCGCCTGCCGCTTGTCGACGACCTCGAGGAGGGAGAGGACGCCCGCGATCCCAATCGTCCGGAACACGTACGAGGAGTACACGCCCGGGAAGCCCTTCAACGCGTCGACGAAGAACCCGGAGTCGTCGACGAGGAAGTCGAAGTCGGCCTCCTCCGCGAGGACCTTCATGGAATACGCCGCGACGTCCTCGATCGCGTCCGCCTGGACCTCCGGCAGGAGGAGCTCGAAGTGCTCGACCTCGATTCCGTGGGCTGCGAGGAGCGCGGACGCCTCGCGGTACTTCCCGGCGTTCGTCGTCACGAACCGGATCACGTGTACCGCCCCCGATCCTCGATCTCCGCGAGCGTCGCAATCGCCTCGTCCGCGCGCGGGTTCGCTTCCCGGTACGCCGCCAACACGTCGTCGAACCGGTCGAGCAGGTCGAAGTGCGCGCTCGTCCATGCCTCCTTCAGCAGGCGAAGGTCGACCCCCTGGGCCTCCCGGGAGTCCGTGCGCTCGCCCATCGAGAAGTCGATCGCGTCCAGCCGTCCGTCCCGCCACAGGAGGTTCGACGTCGTCAAGTCCCCGTGCACGATTCCGTGTGCGTGGAGCGTGCCCGCCAATCGGCCGATTGCGCGGGCGACCGTCGCCGGGTCCGCGAGGCGCTTCTGGAGGACTTCTTTGGCGGTGGGGCCATCGACGAACTCCATCACGAGCCGGTGTCGGTGGAGATCGATGTCGTAGAGGATGGGGATCGAGATCCCCAGCTTGCGCGCTTCCGACATCAGGCGTGCCTCCATCCGGATCCGGGACTTCCTCAGCTCGTCGTCCAGCCGCTCGTGGCGGTACGCCTTCGGGACGCGGACCTTCTCGACGGCCGGCCGGCCGTGCCATTCCGTCCGATGGAGCTCCGCTTCCGCGCCCCGCTTGAAGAGCACGGGCGCGCCCATCCGGAGGGCCGTAGATAAGGTTCACCCTGCGGGCTCGCCCTCGGAGAGCACGGGGCCCCCGAAGAACGACACCGCCTCCCGTGCGAGATCGTCCGTTGCGCGGTAGCGGAAGTCCGGCGGCATCCCCGCCGCGTACCGCGGGTCCAGGTACCGGCGGTCCATGAGGACGACGATCGCGCGGTCCGCCTCCCCGCGGATCGGGCGACCCGCCGCCTGTAGCACCTTGTTCAACGCGGGGTACACGACCGCGTACTCGTATCCCTTCTCCGCGCCGAACTTCTGCGCGTAATAGGCCTTCAGCGCCTCGACCTCCAACGTCGGGGGGCTGAGCGGGAGGCCGACGACGCACACCGCGTGGAGCACGTTGTCGCGGTAGTCGATTCCCTCCGAGAGGCCGCCGCCGAGGACGCCGACGAGGAGCCCGCCTCTCTCGCCGCGACCCCTCAGCCAATTCAGGGCCTCATCCCGCTCCGCCTTCCCCCACGCCTGCTTCTCCACGAGGACCTCCTTCGGCATCGCCGCCCAGCGGACGCAAGCGAGGACCCGCCGCATGAGTTCGTACGAGGGGAAGAACGCCGCGACGTTCCCCGGCACCGCCGCCGCCAACCGCGTGAGCTCCTCCGCAATCGCCCGGTACATCCGCTCGTCGCGCCGGCCGAAGGATGTCGTCACGCCCGGCGTCACGAGCAGGAGCCGATGCTCCGGCGGGAACGGGGACGCGTACGCCCGCAGGACCCGACGGGACGGATCGAGCCCGAGGAGGTCCGCGTACATCGCGGCGGGATGGAGGGTGCCGCTCATCACGACGGACGCGTGGACCGCACGGAACACGGGGCGGCTCACGACGGATGGGTCGAGGAGGCGGTAGGAGACGCGCTTCTCCCCGCCGCCCTCCGCAAGACGGAGGACGGCCTCCTCCCGCTCCTCCCACATCCGGAGGAACGAGGCGACCTCCAAGAGGATCGTGGGACGCCCGAGCCGGACGAGCGCTTCCCCGGTCGCGAGACAGTCCGCCGCCAAGTCCCCGCACCGGAGGAGCGGACCGCCGCCCGACGCCGCCTCCAAGACCTCGGGCAGGAAGTCCCGCGTGACGCGCGTCTCCCGCCGGAACGGACGGAGGGCGGTCTGCAACGCCCCCGCCAACGCCTGGAGTTCTTCCGCCAACCGCGGGTCGACGTCCCGTGCTTCTTTGGCGGCGCGCATCGCCCCGAGGAGGGTGAGGTCCCCGCACTGCTGCCCGCGGATCCGGTCCGGGAGGTTGTGCGCCTCGTCGACGAGGAGGATCGCGTCCCCGAGGGCGCGGCCAATCCGCGCAAAGATCCGCTCCTGGAGGACGCTGAACACGTAGTTGTAGTCGCAGACGACGACGTCCGCGCCCTTCGCCGCTTCGAGCGCGGCCTTGTGCGGGCAGGTCCCGTGCCGCTCGCACGTTCGGATCAGGTCCTGGACATGGAGCGTGTTCCCCCGAATCTCGTCCGCCGCGTCCGTGCTCGGGGTCGCGTAGAACGTGCACGCGCGCGTCGCGACCTTGAGGTCGCAGAACGCGTGGAACGTCCGACCGCCTCGAGGGGCGGAGGGCTGGAGGCACATCGCGTGCTTCCCGATCACGTCCACGACTCCCAGGTCTACGCCCCGCGCCTCCATCCGCTGGAGGGTCTCAATCGCAATCCGGTGCTGGCTCTGCTTCGACGTCAAAAAGAGGACGAGGCGGCCCTCCGCGAGGGCGTTCTCGAGGCCCGCCGCCAGCGCGACCGCGGTCTTTCCCAGGCCCGTCGGGGCATGGGCAAGGAGGTGTCGGCCCTCCGAGATCGCGCGGCGCGCGTCACCCAGGAAGGCGGCCTGGCTGGGACGGACGCGGTCGAACGGGAACAGGGAGGGCACGGCCTCGTCAGCGCCGGACACAGGGTCTTCTGTTCGGGGGGAGGACGGTAAACGTGTCTGCTACAGGTACGCGGAGCCCTTACGTCCGGAGGCTGTTCATGTCGAACGGAGGCAATCCCTCGGGGCCACACACCCGTAGGTTCTTGTCCTCGCCTCGTTCTCCCGCCGCCGTGATCGACGTCGAGGGCCTCACGAAAGTCTACGGCGGAAGCCGCGGGGTGAAGGCGCTCGACGGGGTCACCTTCTCCGTCCCCGAGAGGGGCGTGTTCGGGTTCCTCGGTCCGAACGGGGCGGGCAAGACGACGACGATCCGGATCCTTGCGACCGCGATCGAGCCGACGGAAGGGACGGTCCGCATCGGCGGTCACGACCTCTGGGAGGACCCGTTGGCGGTGAAGGAGAACCTGGGCCTCATGCCCGACGAGGTCGCGTTCTACCCGACGTTGACGGGGATGCAGCACCTCGTGTACTACGGCTCCTTCTACGGGATGTCCCGCGCGGAGGCCCGAAAGAAGGGATCGGAGCTCCTCGCCAAGCTCGGCCTCGCGGACGCCGTGGAGAAGAAGGTGAAGGCGTACAGCCACGGGATGAAGAAGCGGCTCGCCCTCGCGCAATGCCTGCTCCACGACCCCGGCGTCCTGATCATGGACGAGCCGGCGAACGGCCTCGACCCGGCGGGGATGCGGTACTTCCGCGACCTGATCCGGTGGCTGAATGGGGAGGGGAAGACGATCTTCCTCTCGTCCCACCTCCTGTCCGAGGTCGAGCAGCTGTGCGAGCGCGTGGGGATCATCGACCACGGCCGGATCGTTGCGATGGACACGATCGCGAACCTGACGGCCCACCTCGCGACGGACGCGCCCTCCGTCCTTCGCGTCACCGCGCGGGGGGTCACGGAGGCGGTCGTGGACGCCGTCCGCGCACTGCCGGGCGTCGCGAGCGTCGAGACCACGGCGCTGGGCCTCGACGTGACCGCCAGCCCCGGAGCGGACATCGGTCCGGAGGTCGCGCGGACCCTGGTCGGCGGGGGCGCAGCGCTTCGGGAGATGCGGGGGGAACAACGCTCACTCGAGGACTTGTTCCTGAGCCTGACGAAGGGGGGAGGAGATTGAAGATGGACCCGCGGGAGTGGTTCCGGGGCCTCCCGATCGTCGCGCGACAGGAGTTCGTCGGGAACGTCCGGAGCGTCCGATTCTTGATCATGGCGTTCGTGACCGCCCTCGTCATCGTCGGCGGCTCGTACGGATTCTCGGGCCTGGGAGGCGGTTTGTTCCAAGGCCCCGCCGTCAACGTGTGGACCCACCCCGCGTACGCGGCGGACGGGTCGCACGTCGCGGTCGCGTGGGTGTCCGACCCGTTCGGGAATCGGGTCGTGGGCGCGACCGTCGTGTTCGAGGAGCCCGAGACCCCGACGGCGGGACGCCAGTTCGCCGAGGCGACCACGGACGCGGACGGGTTCGCTCGCGCGGACGCCGGGAACCTTACGTTTGTGTTCGTCACCGCGCGCCAGGGGTTCGCGGAAGCCGGCTCCAGCATCCAGTTCTTTCCCCGTCCGCCCCTAAACTTCACGATGGTCACCGCCGCCGCGGACCTCGATAGCGATGGGTTCGTCGACGACCTCGGAATCCACGTCGTGGACCTCACGGGAGACCCGGCCGCCGCACGGATCCTCGTCAACGGGACCGAGCGCGCGACCGCCGATGCCCGCGGGTACGCACGCGTCGACCTCGGGCCCGGGACGTCCAACGTGACCGTGGAAATCGCGGGCGAAAGCGAGACGTTCCCGTGGACCGCCTTCGAGGTGCCCGTCGTCGGCGGTCCCGACGTCACGCTCGCGATCATCGCCGGCGGCTTCGGCCTCCTGTTCATGCCGATCTTCGCGATCGTGATCAGCTTCGACGCGGTGTCGAAGGAGCGCGTGCAGGGCACCCTCGACCTCCTCCTGTCCCGGCCCGCGAGCCGCACGGGGATCCTCCTCGGGAAGTTCCTCGGCTCCTTCGCTGCGGTCGCGCTCCCCGTCACGCTCGTGAACCTCGCCGGGATCGCCGTGATCGGGGCCGCCACGGGGGAATCGCCCACGGGCGGGTTCGCCCTCGCGTTCGTCGGGCTGTCCCTCCTGCTGATCGCGTACTTCGTCCTCCTCCAACTCATCCTCTCGACCCTGGCGAAGACGAGCGGGACCGCGGTCCTGTTCGGCGTCCTCGCGTGGCTCGTGTTCAACCTCCTCTACAACATCATCGTCCTCTTGATCTCGCTCCCGTTCGACCCGCAGACGCGGTTCCAGATCCAGCAGGCGGCGACCCTCGGGAATCCGAGCCTCGTGTACCAGAACCTCGTGTTCGCGGCCGCGCCAGGGGACCTGTTCGGCGGGTTCGGAGGGACGACGCTCAGTCCCGGCGCCTTGGGCGTCGCCGCCGTGTTCTGGTTTGTCTTCCTTCTCGCGCTCGCCCTGTGGACGTTCCACAAGAAGGCGGCGGAGTAGTCGTTCGTGATAACCGCGGGCGAGCGTTGATATCGCGGCCAGCGGCTCGCGGAACCGGCATGCTGACCGCCGCCAAACGGTGCGGGATCTGCGGCTGGCGGGGGGACGACGACGCGTGCCCTCGGTGCGGGACGGTCCTCCTGCGCGGCCGCGCGCTCTGTCGCCGGTGCGGCAAAGTGTTCGACGGACCGATCGCCGTCTGCGACGCCTGCGGCGGTTCGATCGAACCCACGCCCAAGGTCGACACGGAGGCGGTCGAGCGGCTGACCCACCTTCCGGGCGTGGACGCCGACGCCGCGAAGCGCCTGTACGTGCGAGGCTTCCACGATCCCTCGGACGTCCTGAAGCTCGCGCTCCCGGAGCGGGCGGTCCGTCTGGGCCTCCATCGTACCCTCGCCCGAAAGGCGACCCTCGGGGAACTGCGGCCCGTGAAGCGGGTGAAGAAGACGGTCGCGTGCCCGACGTGCGGCGCCCCGCGGGACGCGAAGGCGGACGAGTGCCCGACGTGCGGCGCCCCGTGGGAGCGGATGCCGCCGCCCGAGGAGGTCGCACGCCAGCTCGAGTCCGTGTCCGGCGAGGTGTACGACCTCGCGTCGGACCCCGACTTCCGGGAGATGCCGACGGAGATGCGAGAGGAGATTCTCGACGCATTCGAGGGCGCAGGCCTCGCGATCTCGACGGAGAGCGAATACGCCCAGCAATTCCGGGAGTGGCGTGTCCGCGGGTTCGAGACCTTGGAGCTCGAGCAAATCCTGCGGGACGAGGGGTCCGACGCGTTCAAGGCGAAGTTCGTCGCAATCATCCGGTGCCAGCTCCTGAAGCGGCGCGACGGAGGCCGCTTCGCGTGCCCGCTGTGCGACGTGGAGCTCGACGCAACGACCGAGGAATGCGAGAACTGCGGGGCGAAGTTCCGGTAAAGCATCTTATACGGAGGGCGGAATCGCCGCGGCGTGTCCGCCTACGTGCGCGTCGGCCCTCGCCCGCGGATGCGGTTCGGCGGGGTCGAGGTCACGCAGATCCTGATCGCGGTGGCGGCGATGACCGCCGCGTTCGCCCTCTCCGCCCTCGACGGGGTCTACGGGATTGAGGACAACCTCCGCCTCGGCGGTCCCATCTGGGTTGCCCTCGTCCTCCTCGCCTCGTTCGTCGCGGTCGTCACCGCCTTCCTCCTCCACGAGCTTGCGCACAAGGCGGTCGCGCAGCGATTCGGGTGCTTCGCGGAGTTCCGGTACTTTCCGATGGGCCTCGCCCTCGGCGTCCTCACGGGCGCGTTCGGCTATCTGTTCGCGATGCCGGGCGCGGTGATGATCAGCGGGCAGGTCGGCCCGCGGGAGAACGTGCGGATCAGCGCCGCGGGCCCGGGAACGAACATGGCCCTCGGGGCCGGCTTCCTCGGCCTCGCGCTCGCCCTCGGGGGAGCGGCAAACCCCCTGGCGAACATCGCCTCCTTCTTCATCGGCTTCATCGCGCAGGTGAACCTCTTCCTCGCCGGCTTCAACCTCCTCCCGTTCCCCCCGCTCGACGGCTCGAAGGTCTTCGCGTTTAATAGGGTCCTGTGGGTCGGCATGATTGCCGGGACCGTCGCCCTGTACGCGCTCGGATGGTGGCTCCGCGGCTTCTAGCCCGCGTTGATCCGCGCCGCCAGGTACCCGGCGCCGAACCCGTTGTCGATGTTCACGACCGCGACGCCGGGGGAACACGCGTTCATCATCGCGAGGAGTGCCGCCAGTCCGTCGAAGGACGCGCCATACCCGACGCTCGTGGGGACGGCGATCACGGGGCGGTCGACGAGGCCGCTCACGACGCTCGGGAGCGCACCCTCCATCCCCGCCACGACGACGATCACGTTCGCCTTCTCGAGCGTTTGGCGGTGCTTCAGGAGTCGGTGGACGCCCGCGACCCCCACGTCCGTCAGCCGCTCGACCCGCGCGCCCATCGCCTCCGCGGTGAGCGCCGCCTCCTGCGCCACTGGAAGGTCGGACGTCCCGGCGGTGACGACGAGGACGCGCCCCACGCGCTTCCTCGGAAGCGAACCGACGACGATCAGTCTGGCGGCGTCGTCGAAAGCGATAGGTTTTCCCCTGAGCGCAGCCCGGACCGCGCGGAACGTCCTGGCGGTGGCACGCGTCGCGAGCACGACCTTCGAGTCCGCCGCCAATCTCCGCACGATCGAGACGATCTGCGCGTCCGACTTCCCCGGACAGTAGACGACCTCGGGGAACCCCCTCCGAACGGACCGGTGGGTGTCGACCTTCGCGAACCCGAGGTCCTCGAACGGGAGGCCCCGCATACGGTCCATCGCCTCCCGGATGGTGAGGCGTCCCTTCCGAAGATCGGACATCACCGCCTCGAGCTTCGCGCGGTCCATGCTCCCCGTGCGATGGAGGGAGCCCCTTAAGCCCTTTCGGGAGATTACGGGTTGATCCTCATGATCGCGGAGTTCAGCGTGACCCCGATCGGCGCGGGCGTCAGCGTCCGGGAACCGATCACGAAAGCGGTACAGATCGTCCACGACAGCGGTCTCAGGTACGAGCTCAATCCAATGGGGACGGTCGTGGAAGGGACTTGGGATGACGTGATGGCGGTGATCAAGCGATGCAACGACGAACTGCTGCGCGAATGCGAGCGGCTCTCGATCCTGATCAAAATCGACTCGCGCCGGGGGCCCGCACCTCCCATGGAGGAAAAGGTCCGCTCCGTCGCCGCGAACCTGCGGCCCTGACCCTTCCACGGGGCCGACGCCGCCTAGCCGACCTTCTCCCACTTCTCGAGCTCGAGGACGGAGGAGAGGGTCCCGCCGCGCTTGATCTCCTCGCGAATCCGGTTCTCCCGCTCGAGGACGTCGAGCGCGCGGTTCGCCATCTCCACCGCCAAGTCCTGCGGCACAACGACCACGCCGGACTCGTCCCCAATCACCCAGTCCCCCGTCCGCACGACCTGGCCGCCGCACTCGATTTCCGCGCCGATCTCTCCGTGCCCCTTCGGTTCTCCCGCGTGGGGCGCGATGTGACGGGAGAAGCACGGGAAGCCGATCTCGACGATCGTGTCGATGTCCCGCGCCGCGCCGTCGATCACCACCCCGGCGACGCCCTTCACCTTGCACGACCACGACGCGAGCTCCCCCCAGACCGCGGTTGGACCGCCGCCGACGTCAACGACGATCACGTCCCCGCGCACGGCCCGGTCGATCGCCTCGACGGGCTTCGCCCAGTCCCCGTCCGCCGTCTTCACGGTGAGCGCGCGCCCGACCATCTTCACCCCGTGCGGGTTCCTGGGGAGGATGCCTCGGATCACGCCCCGCTTCTGCATCGCGTCCGCGAGGTTCGGGGTGCTCACCTTGCGGAACGCGTCGAACAGTTCCTCGTGGGCGTACTTCTTGTACAGGCCGGTCGGGATGCGAATCTTCTTGTCGATCGCCTTCCGGATTGTGCGGGTCGCCTCCGCGACCTTCTCCGCCTTGATGATGGCTCCGCCGACGATGATGATCCGCGCGCCCGCCTCGACCGCCTGGGCGACCGTCTCACTGTTCAGGCCGCCCGCCACCGCCACGGGGAGACGGGACGCCCTGCACACCGCCTTCAACTCCTCGAGCGGAGTGTGCGCGATCATCTGCTCGTCGATACTCACGTGCATGTTCAGGTAGTCGACGCCGAGCGCCTCGAGCTCCTTCGCGCGCTTGGGCTTGTCCCGCACCCGCATCAGGTCGACCATGATCTTCGCGCCGTACCGGCGCGCCGCCTTCACCGCCTCCGTGATCGTCGCATCGTCCGTGACGCCCATGACGGTGATCACGTTCGCGCCCGCCTTCGAGGCAATCTCGACCTCGAGCGCGCCCGTGTCCATCACCTTCAGGTCCGCGACGACGACCTTGTTCGGGAACGCCTTCCGGAGCGCGCGGACCGCGTCGACCCCCTCCGACTTGATCAGCGGGGTGCCCGCCTCGACCCAGTCCGCGCCGCCCTCCACGGACTCCTTCGCGGCCTGCAGCGCACGCTTCAGGTGCATGAAGTCCAACGCGACCTGCAGGATCGGTTTCTCCCGCTCCATCGCCGCCATGAACGCGGCGTGCTCCCTATGAAGGTATCGAACGCGGACTCGCCTTCTGTGGAACGAGGTCGGGACATTCATATAGGGATGGGCTGTTCCGACGCGCGATGCCCTCGAAGGAGCGGGACACCTCCGAGGACGAGGTCGACCGGTGCGTGACCGGGATCGAGGGCCTCGACAACATTCTGAACGGAGGGATCCCGCGGGGGAACACCGTCCTCATCACGGGCTCCGTGGGCACGGGGAAGACGTCCCTGTGCCTGGAGTTCCTCGTCCACGGGGCGCTGTTCGGCGAGAACAGCATGTACATCTCCGTCACGGAGTCGCCGGAGAAACTGCTCAAGAACATCATTCCGTACGACTTCTTCGACGAGAAGCTCGTGAGGGATGGCCGCCTTGCGTTCCTCGACATCCCCGTGATCTACGACCGCCTCGGCCTCGACAAGCCGGAATTCGACTATGAGGAGATCCACATCCTCATCGATGCGATCGTGGGACTCGTGAAGGAGCTCAAGGTCAAGCGCCTCGTCGTCGACTCGATCACGTCCGTCTCGTACCGCCTGAAGTCCGAGGAGATCATCCGGGAGTTCGTCCTCAAGCTCGGCTCGATCCTCTCCGGGCAGGGGACGACGACGCTCCTCGTCTCCGAAATCTCCCCGACCGGGGAGCGGTACTCCTCCTACGGGGTGGAGGAGGCGATCTCGGACGGCATCATTGTTATGGGGAACCTCGAGCGGCGGGGCGACCTCTTGCGGACCCTGCAAGTCGTGAAGATGCGCGGCACGATGCACTCCCGCGCGAAGTACGTCCTCGACCTCACGACGACGGGGGTCCTCCTCGTGCCCCTCCTGAAGGGTGGCAGCGTGGCGGGAGGCGGCTGATGGCGGCGCGGCTCGCGACCCGGCTCGCGGACCTCCCCGAGGGCAGCGCGGTCGCCCTTCGGCTCGGCGCGGAGAACTACTTCGACACGATACGCGCAATCCTGGACGCGTTCGCTCCCAAGAAGCAGCTCGACGCCCTGTACGTGACGAGCACGATTCCGTCGAAGTCGATCCTGAACGCGCTCGAGGTCCTTGAGATCCCGCTCGACCACATCTGGTTCGTCGACTGCATCTCCCAGATCATGATGAGTTCTTCGGAGAAGCACCCCCACGCGATCTACGTGGAGTCGCCGACGATGCTCGAGAACATCATGCTGAAGGTCGAGTACCTGATCCGGAGGTCGCAGGGCCGGGGGATCGTCGTGATCGTGGACAGCATTAACAGCCTCGCGATCCACAACAACACGAAGATCCTGAGCGAGTTCCTTCACATCATGGTGAACAACCTCCGGAGCAAGAAGGCGTACACCCTGATCTTCTCGATGGAACAGTACGAGACGGAGGACATCCGAAACATGATGAACCTCGTGTGCGACGAGACGATCGCAGTGGAGGCGGAGCCGGGTGGCTAAGACGGCGTCGACGGGCATCGGCGCCCTCGACCGCGCCCTGATGAACGGGCTCCCCCGGGGCTTCACCCTCCTCGCCACGGGGCCCCCGGGATCGGGCCTCGACCTGTACGCGAAGCAGTTCGCGGGCGCGGCGGCGAAGGACGAGAACGTCGTGTACTTCACGACCTCCGAGCAGGACGAGGACATCGTCGGGACGATGCAGGACTTCGGGTGGAAGGCGGACATCACGATCGTGAACATCGGGAACCAGTACTACGAGACGGTCCTCGCCCGCCGCCTCGAGGCGAGTCGGTTCCGGCAGGAGGGGCTCGGGTACAAGGACCTCCAGAAGCTGAAGGCGACGGACGCCGGCCTCCGGCGGGAGCTGAACTTCCTCACCGCGCTGTCGTACGAGGTCAGCCGCCTCAAGTCCCCGTTCCGCCTGATCGTCGACTCCCTCGACTTCTTCCTCCAGTACTACGACCACGCGGAGGTCCTCAGCGCCCTGCGGACGATCAAGGCCCACGTCCAGCGGACGGAGGGGCTCGCCCTCCTGACGATGCTGAGCGGGGTGCACGATTCCCGGACCCAGTCAGGGGTAGAGGGGCTCGTCGACACGATCTTCGAGTTCGAGCGGGTCCGCGACGAGGCGGCGTTCAAGCGGTACTTGGTCATTCGCAAAGTCCGGAATCACCCGGAGAAGACGGGCATCTACCCCCTCGCACTGACGAAGGCCGGACTCGAAATCGAGTAGGGCAGGCGTCCGGAGACGCCGTGATTTTCGAGCCGAAACGTTTATCCCGGGACCTATCTACTGTGCCGCCGGTGGGATACCCCACCGGAGGACCAAACCATGAAGCGAAGCTGGGTCGTTCGCAAGAACGACGAAGCTGTGTCTCCGGTGATTGCTACCATCCTGATGGTGGCCATCACCGTGGTGTTGGCGGCCGTGCTGTACGTGATGGTTACCGGCCTGTTGGCCGGGCCCGGCGCGACGAAGCCCCAAGTGACGTTCGGCTCCGCGAACGCACTTACGAACGGGTTCGAGTTCGCCGTCGCGGGCGCGAGCCTGACGAAGGCGGCCACGAACTACCGCGTCGCCTTGTCCGTGAACGGGACGTCCGCGGGGACCGCAGTGACCCTGTCGTCGAGCCCGATGACGATCGGCGCGTACACGATCACGTGGGGTGACCTCGGCGGCGAAGGCGACCTGACCGGGGGCGACACGTTCCGCGTGACCCGCACGCCGTTCCCGCCCCAGACGGACTTCGTCGTGAGCCTGCTGTGGAGCGATGGCAGCTCCGTCGGCAGCCGCGACTATTCGTCCTAGGGCCGCCCAGAGGACCTCGAGAGGGGTCCTCCCTTCCCCCTTTTCTTCCATGACAGCGCACGCGGTGCGAGATGCAAGGTCTTCATCCGGAGTCTCCGCCGTCGTCGCGATCATCCTCCTCGTCGGCATCACCGTCGTGCTGACCGCCGTCCTGTACATCATCGTCGCCAACTTGGCCCAGTCACCCACGGACATCCCGCCCCGGGTCCTGCTTACCAACGTCGGCAATCCCGCGGGCGAGGCGCACTTCCAGCTCAGCGCGGCGGATGTTCGCCCCTTGTCCGAGTTCCAGTTCCGATTGTGGATCGATGGACAGCTGGACGCGCCGAGCCTGATGAACCCCGTCTCCGCGGGGACGGTCGGGAACCTCACGTTCGGGGACTTCGACGGCGGCGGCACGATCACGGAGGGGGACACCGTCGTGGTGACGACCGCCCCGGGCCGCGACTACAAGATCACCCTCCTCTGGAAGGGCCATCTCGTGCACAGCCTGGAGTGGTCGACGTGACCGAACCTTCATGCCGGGCGCGCGGAATCCCTGGGCGGTGAGGACGTGGTCGTCTCGGACGCCGTCGTGATCGCCGTCATCGGGATCATGGTCATCGAGGGCATCTGGCTCGCGGCCCTGACGTACTTGCTTTGGCGGCGCGCGAAGGCGAGGCGGGCGGCAACCCCGGCCCCCGAGGCCCCGAAGCCCGAGTAGGTTCACTGGGTCCACTTGAACTCTTCGATCGGGAGCGAGAGCGAGGTCGTCGTGTCCGCGACGCGTGCGAACTGGACGACGAAGTCCGCCGCCGTCGACGCGTCCGGGGCCTCGAAGATCACGATCGCGTCCGGCTTCCCGAGCAGGCCGAGGAACTCGTGGACCATGACGTTGTTCGGGATCTTGGGATGACGGAACACCCGGGTCGCCTCCTCGAACTGACCCGGGATGATTCGCAGCTGACAGATGAACAGCATCGCGGCACCGATTCCCAGGTCGCTATTTAGAGTTTGGCGGCTCAATCAACCCGTGCGGGGAGACGCGGGCGCGGTCCGCGGCCGGGCCTCCCGCCAGACGACCGTCGTCCCCGCCGCGCGGTCCGTGAACCGTTGCCGCGGGTCCCCCTGCCCGAGGAGCCCGAGGAGCGCGTCGAGGAGCGGGAACAGGTACCAGAAGAACTTCGGCGCGTTCCGCGCGGCCGCCATCCCAAGGGTCAGCGGCCCGTGGAGGGACCGCACCTCGAGCCCGAACACGTACTTCCCAAGGGTCTTTCCGTGGACCGCCTCCGCGGCGGTGCCGTAGAGGACAAAGACGACCCCGGAGGCGACCGCCAGGAACACCGTGTCCGCGGTCCCCAGGAGCCGGAGGATCGTCCACGTCGGCATGAGGACGACGATCGCGTCGAGGACGTATGCGCCGAGCCGCCGCGCCCAGTGGACCTGGAGCGCGGGGCTGTGGCCTAGCACTTCGAAGCCGCTCGCCATGAGTGCATCCCGCGGCGTCCATTGGGTTCTGGCTATTTGGACGTTGCGGAGGGACCGGGGCCGCTCAGATCGCCCATCACACATCACGGGTCAGCGTCGGTCGGTTCATCACGGCGGTGGGCGTGGAAACGCTCCGCTGACCCATAAGGGCTTTGGCGCCGTGGCCTACGTATTCCCGCGGAGACGGCGGAGGTTCGCCTGGTACTGCTCCTTGCTGATCCGCCCGCTCTTGTACGCGTCCTCGAGTTTCATGATCCGCTCGTCCTTCACGGGCGCGGCGGGGGGCGACAGTTCCGTCCCGCAGATCGGGCACGGTCCGGCCGCCGCCGGCACGGTCATTCCGCACGAGGGACACTCCATCGTGTCGCCGCCCGCCTCCGACGGCGGGGGCGGGACCGCCGCACCCGCGACCAGGGGCGCGCCCGCCTGCGGGGGCACCGGCTCCGCCGGCTCCTGCTTCCGCCGTCGCAGCAACAGGAACGCGATCAGGAGCGCCGCCACGATCGCGACGATCAGCAGGCCGATCACGACGGGGGATTCGAACAGGCCGGCCTCCCGGTAGTTCGCCGTCACCGTGATCGGGTCGTTGACCACGAGCGTCGTCGACGCGCCGCCTGCGGCGCCGCCGGACCAGCCGTTGAACTTGTAGGTCTTCCCGGACGCGGACACCTCCGCGCCGACGGCAATCGTGACCGTCGACCCCTCGTCGACCCACACGCCCGTCAGCGCGGGCTGGCTGTCCACGGTCCCGACGGCGACGCCGGCCGGGTTCGTCAGCACGACCACGAGGACCTGCCGCTGCCACGTGAGGCTCGCCGTCCGCGGCGCGCTCATCGTGACCGTCGTCGTCAGCGCCGTTCCCGACGCGTCGGTGCCCCACTGGGTGAACTCCCACCGCTCGTCGCCGCTCGCGGCCGTGACCCGCTGGGAGACCGTCAGGGTCGCGACGGTGTTCGCGACGTACCAGCCGTCCGTGCTCCCGGGCTGCGTGACGTCGCTCGTGCCGTCCCCGTCCGGGTCCGCGTTCTGGAGGGTGAGCTGGTACTGCGTCTGCCAGTCGATCGTGACGGTCTTCGGGCCGTCCATGAAGATCGCGTTCGACGCCTGGTAGTTCGTGCCCGCCGCGTCGCCCGTCCACCGGATGAAGCCAATCCGCGTCCCCGGCCCGGTGCTGATCCCGGGCTGGTCGATGGAGACGGTCGCGCTCGTCGAGACGTCGAACCAGCAGTCCGTCGCCGGGCTGCAGGAGGGAGTGATGCCCGCCTGGCCCGTGACGATGGCCACGTGGTACTGCGTCGTCCACAGCGCGGTCGCCGTCTTCGCCGCGTTCATCGTGATCGGGTCCGACGTGCCCGTCGTCGCGCCGCCCGTGGCGCCGCCGGACCAACCGCCGAACTTGTACCGCGTCTCCGGCGGGCCGGACACGACCAGCGGGGTCACCGTCACCGTGGCGGCGCTCCCGGAATCGTACCATCCGCTCGGGTTCGTCTGGCTCGCGGTGCCGTACGTGGAGACGACCGTGAGCTGGTACTGCGTCTTCCACTGCGCCGTCGCCGTCTTCGGACCGTTCATCGTGATCGGGTTCGACTGGGAGAACAGCGTCCCGGTGGCGTCGCCGGACCATTGCACGAAGACGTTCCGGATGCCCGTGCCGCCCGGCACGATGTCCGTGTCGACGCCGGCGTTCGCGGATGTCCCGTCCGCATACCAACCCTCGCCGACCTTGTTCCCGTACGGGGTGCTCACCGTGAGGAAGAACTCCGTGCGGTAGTCCACGACGGCGATCCAGGGATTGCCGACGGAGAGCGACTGGCTTTGGGGTCCGAAGTTCGACCACCGCACCCAGACGTACCGGATTCCCGCCGGGTTGACGGGGTCCGGCCAGATCGACGGTGCGGAGAACGTGACGGTCGACCCGTCGCGGAGCCAGACCTCTCCCGGAAGGGGCAGCGGATTCCCGTTCACGGTGATGACGACGCCCGAGTTCGCGGGGGCGACCTGGAACTGCCACCGGTACTCGAGATTCGAGCGGATTGTGTGCGCACCGGGTGTCGTCGTGCCGGACGTGAACGACCGCGGGTTCGCGGTGTTTCCGTCGGCCCACTGGAAGAACACGTAGCGGGAGTCCGGGCCTGTGGACTGCGGGGTTGGGAAGTTCACCGTGTGCGAGCTCCCCGCGGCCCACCAGTACGTCTGCGGGGCCGCGACCGCCGGCTGGGCGTCGACGGAAATCTGCAGCCCCGTCGGGGCCGTGTCGATCGCGTACCGGTACTCCGTCGCGAAATTCGCGGTCAGGGTCTGCGGGCCTGTCGCGGTCACCGTGTGGCTTTGGGTGCCGCCGTCGGACCACGAGGTGTACAGGTACCGCGTGTCCGCGCCCACGGTCTGTGGGCTCGGCGCGTTGAGGAGGTGGACGCTGTTCTGTTGCCACCAGAACGTCAGGGGCGTCGCCTGACGGACGCCGTCGACCTCCACGTCGCGGCCGACCGGGCTGGAGGTCACGGCCACTTGGTACTCGAGGTTGTATTGGGCCGTGTACGTCGTCGCAGCCGTGGCGGTGATCGACCGCGTCGGCGTGAGGGTGCCGTCCGCCCACCGGGAGAACACGTACCGTTCGAGCGGGCTCACGCCCTGCTGCGGCGTGATTGCGGTCACCGTGTGGGACGATCCCGCGACCCACCACACCTGTTGCGGCGTCGCGAAGTTCGATCCGTCGATCGTCAGCTGCAGGCCCGTCGGGGCGGTGTCGAGCGTGACCTGCCATTCGCGGACCGCGTCCGCGATCTCCGTGATCGGGCCGTTCATGTTGATGCCCACGGGATTCGACATCCCCGTGTACGATCCGGGCCCGGAGCCCGTCCATCCGTTGAACGTGAAGCGCTCGCCGGGGCCAGGCGCGGGCGGCGTCCACGAGATTGTGACCGGGGCGCCAGAGGCGAACCACCCGGGCGCGGGGGCGACCGTGCCGACGGAGGCGCTGATGTCGAGGAAGTACTCCGTGTTGTAATTCGCCGTCAGGACGGTATCCGCGGCCCCGACCGTGATGCTGTGCGCGGGCGTCATGACCCCGTCGGACCACGAGGCGAACACATACCGCGTGCCGGGGTTCACCTGGTCGGGCGTGGGTGCGACAACATTGTGCATGTCGCCGACCGGCCACAGCCGGGCGAACGCGACAGCGGTCGGCGCCGCGTCGAGGTCGAGATTGCCGTACCGCGGGCTGCGGTCGAAGATGTAGAAGGACCAACCCGAGAAGCCCGAGCAGAAGATCTCCATGTTCCCGGGGCGGTTGTCCTGCCAGCACACGCGGACCTTGCCCGCGTATGTGACGTCGTTCGAGCGGACCGCATCCTGGACGGAGCCGGTGTTGCTGTTCACCTTGTACGAGGTGGACCACGTCGTCGCTGCGTCGAGGGAGTACTGATAGAAGAGGTTGCCTCCGCTGAAGAACGTCACGTGCATGATTGGCAGGCTCGCGAACCCGGCGGGGTCCTTGAACTCCGTCCCCGCCGCGCCCGCGATGAGGTCGAGCGTGTAGGACGCGCCGGTGTCCTGCGTGTACAAGTCGAGAATCGCGTGGTTCGGGAAGCCGAGCCCGTTGTTGATAAACTGATACGCGAACACGAAGTTCGTGCCATACCCGAACGCGTCCACCCGGACGCGGTCAAGGCTGAAGAAGCCCGTGATGAACGCCTGGTCCCAAGACGCAGGGGTGTTCAGCCCCGTCGTGGTGTTGAGCCACACGAGGTCGTGGCTGTTGGGCGGCCCGCCAATTGCCGGGTTGCTCGCGTCGATGTCCCCGACGACCATCGTGTACCCGGAGTTCGCGACGATCGATGGCTCCCAGATGTTAATTGCGAAGGGGAAGAAAATCGTCGGCGGGACAATCGCCCCGTTCACGTCGAACATGCTCGTGAAGAACGCCTGCGTGTTCGCGCCGCACTGGGCGACGACGTCGCAGTTCATCTCATATGTTACGTACAGCCATTGGCCGTTGAACGAGCTCGCGTCCGGGTTCCGCATGTCCCGGAACGGCGCGGTGTTCCCGAAGTTAATCGTCTGGACCCCCCACGTCGTCCCCTGGTTCGTGGAAACCGCGTACCGAAACGCGCGGGGGAAGCCGCCGTCGTCGTGGCTGAAGAAGACGAAAACGCGCGACCCGTGTACGACGACGCGCGGATCGAACTCGTTGTATGCGGCGGCGCCGGCCGCGAGCACGGCGGTCCACGTCGCACCCCCGTTCGTCGACCGCGCGACGTAGACGTCTCGGTTCGTCGGGGTCGTCTGGTCTGTGTAGGCGGCGTACAGGA
>Ga0209751_10000903_pt1 | contig 31252 bp, 19 predicted proteins | sample RifCSP13_1_FD_184019 | JGI IMG/M metagenome (GOLD analysis project Ga0209751, IMG submission 184019) | Soil microbial communities from Rifle, Colorado - Rifle CSP2_sed 13_1 (SPAdes) (version 2) | ecosystem: Environmental > Terrestrial > Deep subsurface > Rock core/Sediment | place: Rifle...
TATGTCGCAACGCCGCGCGCTCCAGATCGTTTGGTTGGGAATTACGCATGGAGGGGATATTAGCAACACTGCGTGATTTTTTTGTGCCAGAGCGGTAAAGATTTGGAGTGCGGGGCAAGGAGCCTGAGCGACGCGCCGCCGCTTTGTATTCACGTTGCACAACCGACGAAAAGCGGCGGCGCGTCGCTGCGCTCCTTGCCGCCGCACTCCAAAGTTACTTCAAATACTTATCCAGCCAATCCAGGACCGTGCGGTACCACAACTGCGAATTCTGAGGCTTAAGAATCCAGTGCCCCTCGTCGGGAAACATCAGTAGCCTTGACTCCACTCCGTTTCGTTGCAACGCCGTGAACAACTGCAAGCTCTCAGTGTAAGGTACCCGATAGTCGAGTTCACCCGCCGTCACCAGTGTCGGAGTTCTAAAGTTCTGAGCATACATGTGAGGTGACCAACGCTGATACATCACAGGGTTGGTCCATGGAGTTCCCTTAAACTCCCACTCTGGGAACCACAGTTCCTCTGTCGCACCGTACATGCTTGTCAGGTTGTAGACTCCAGCATGTGAAACGAGTGTCTTGAATCGGAAACGCTGATCATTGTTATGGCCCAGGATCCAATTCACCATGTAACCGCCGTATGATGCGCCAGCCCCACCGATGCGGGACGCGTCGATGAAGCGGTTTCGGCGGATCACGTCTGCAATGCCATTCTTCAGGTCGGTGAACACTTTGCCACCCCAATCAGCGCTAATCTCATTTACAAACTGTTGCCCGTATCCAAGCGACCCACGCGGATTAGGCATGAAGACGACGTATCCCGCGTCGGCAAAGATCTGCGGGTTCCAACGGTAGCCCCAGTTATTGTTCCAGGCGCTCTGCGGCCCGCCATGAATTAATACAAGGAGTGGGTATTTCCGATTTGCGTCAAACGCTGGAGGCTTCAGGATGTAACCATGAATTCGCCTACCGACGGCGCCAGTCCATTCAACCTCCTCAGCTGCGCGAAGGCCGGCGCGGGCCATCTGTTCCCGATTAGTATTAGTAATTGCGGTTAATCCTGAACCATCGGTTCCGGCGCGGAAGATCTCAACGGGCATTGCCAGCGAGCTGTGCGCAAATATCAAAGAGTTGCCATCTGGACTTACGCTTAAATTAGTTGCAAAGACATCCCCCACGACCTTCTGCGGTGTTCCACCGTTAAACGAGACCCTATACACCGGATGCGTTCCTCGTTCCCCGGCGACGAAGTAGATCGAATTTCCATCCAGGGCCACAACAATCTCCTCAACATTCAGATCGAACCCTCTCAACAGTTCTGAGCTTGTTCCGGTGGCTCGGTTGTAGCTCATCAGCCGCCAGCGATCCGCTTCAAAACCCGTTGTGGCTTGCGATCGATACAGGATGAAACGCCCGTCACGGGTGTAAATTGGTCCTACGTCATAGCCGCGGTTGCGTGCGGTGATGTTCTTAGCAGCTCCTCCAGCAATCGGAACGACATAGATGTCACTGTTGGTGGAGACGGCCTCGACCTTGTCGGGGTTCCGCAGATAAGCAATCTCGCGCCCATCTGGCGAGAACGAGTAGTCGATATCACTTGAGGCCGCGTATGGTGGGGAGTCGAAGTCTCCGGGTGTCAGGTCTCGCGCCTGCCCGCCATCCGCAGACACGACAAAAACGTGCGTGCGCTTCTTGTCTCGCCATTCGACCCAATGTCTGAACAGTAATCGATCCGTCAAATGGGCCTTGACCTTACTCTGTTCGGCGGCCTCGTCTCTCTTTTTGTTGCATTCGTCGTTGTCGCAATCCGGATAGACCTCTGACGTGAACGCGATCCACCGGCCGTCTGGGGACCACACTGGCCCCGCAGCGCCGGTGGAGATTTTCGTGACTTGCTCCTTGTCATCTCCGTCAGCATCCATCTTCCATATCTGGCTTCCAATGACGTAGGCCAGCTTTTTCCCGTCGGGGGACCATCTCGGGGACGTTGCTGAGCTGTCGCCGCTAGTCAGCTGCTTCAGCTCGCCGCCTGCCACGGGCAGGAGGTAGATGTGTGTAAGTACCCGATTGGCGTCGAACTTGACGTCTCCAATGGTGAAAGCCAGTTGCCGACCGTCGGGTGAGAGCCGCGGGTCGCTCACGCGCCGAACCTTCATCAGGTCCTCAAAGGTAAAGCGCTGCGATTGGGCTCTCGCCACGGCGCCAAACACGGTCACGAGAACGCAGATCGCGACTGTGAAACGCTTCATAAGAACCTCACATGATTTTTTTTGAGATTTGCGGGAAAGCTTGGTCATTATGTCATGAAAGAACAGCAGGCAAAACTTCCGGGCGTCCAGGACTTACCAGAATGCACCGCCCAACTTCGACTTATGATTTAATTCTCATTCTATGACGCGCCGGCTGATTGTCACGATTCTGCGCTTAGCTCTCAGGATCTACTTCCGCCGAGTCGAAGTGATCGGAGCTGAACATGTACCGGCAAACAGTCCGGTGATCTTTGTTCTGAATCACCCTAACGCGTTAGTCGATCCAGCCTTCCTACTCGCCCTGGCTCCTCGCCGCGTTTCTTTTCTCGCGAAAGCTCCGCTCTTCAAGTATCCAATCCTCAGCTTCTTTGTCCGTGCACTTGATTCGCTTCCCGTCTATCGCCGACAGGATGAGGGCTCCGATGTTGCGCGAAACAAGGAAACATTCGTGGCTGCGCGAAAATTACTTGGCAGTGGTGGAACCATCGGAATTTGTCCGGAGGGTGTCTCGCACGACGAACCAAGACTGCGTCCTATAAAGACAGGAGCGGCTCGAATAGCCCTGGCGGCAGTTTCGACGGGAGAGGTGGGAGATCTCAGGATAGTCCCAGCGGGCCTCTATTACACTGCCAAGACTACATTTCGGAGCTCAGCTCTGCTCTATTTCGGCGGTCCCCTTACAGTAACGCCTGTGGAGGTCGACCAGGCAACTGGTGAGCCGTCGCGAGTTGCTGTGCGTGAACTATCAAATGCGATTGAAGCAGCCTTGCGGGGAGTCATGTTGGACGCGCAGCATGAAGAGGCGTTACACACTATCGCTCGTGCTGAGAGGATTTTTTCGGGGCCCACCGATCGCGACACAGAAAGTCTGGCTGGTGAGCTCCAACTGCAGCAACGATTCGCCAGGGCCTACACTATTCTCGAGGAGCGAGCGCCAGAGCGGCTGCGCAAGCTGGAAGTACGAATGAGCCGTTTCGAGGAAGAGTTAAAACAAGCGGGTGTTGATCCGGAAGAACTCTCGCCGCCGAATTCAACCAGCGAGGTCTTCTACACGGTTTGCAAACGGACGCTGCTCTTCATGCTGATGCTACCGGCAGCGATAGTGGGCACGATCGTGCATTATCCGGCCTACACCCTGGGTGGTTACCTGAGCCGCACTTTCTCGGGTGACTCAGAAGACGTTGTCTCGACAATCAAAATCATCTCTTCAATGCTTCTTTTTCCTCTTACATGGTTGATCATGGTGGTTCTGGGATACTGGTTTGGGGGGTGGCTCTTCGCGCTGGCGCCGTTGCTGGCATTACCGGTTGCGGGGTTCATTGCAATAAGGTTTCTTGAAGAGTTGGATGAGTCAATAGGCGGCTTGCGCGTTCTTACGTTCTTCTTGACGAGAAGACGCTTCTTTATCCGCCTGCTCGCGGAGCGCAATGCGATTCGCAGCGAGATACTTGGGTTGGGCAGCGAAGTAGCTGCATCTGATCAAGCTGAGATTACTTGAGGGAACGTGAGGGAAGGGGGAAATTACTTCGTCAACACCTCTCAACGACTCAGCTATCTCTTTTTAGCCTTCGCTCCTGATTTCCTTGCCGTACTCTTGCTCGCGCCTGTCTTCTTCTTACTGCCTGTCGCGCGCACCGTGCGACCTTTGCGGCCTTCACTTTGAATTCTGCCTGCCCGCATCAGGTTTTCGTAGCTTCCTCTAACCACGTTACGAGCGACTTTGAGAGAGTTCGCGAGCTCGCGTTCGCTGGGCAGATAACTTCCCACCGTCATGGCCCCCGACTCAATCAAATCGGTAAGCTGGTCCGTTATCTGTTTTGTAAGCGACTCAGGCCGCTTACGGTTGACACGTATAGTTGTTTTCACTCAACTGACCTCCTGGCTCAAGCTCAAATTTCTGTTGGGCGTAAACGAATTCTATGCAGGCATCTTTGTTGTGTCAATAAAGCGATGCCCTGGGAAGGACCAACAGCCAATCCAATCTGCTACTCGTGGCAGAAGTGTTTCGCGAATCTCACAACAGTCATGAAACGGGCCCAGCGTAGAGCCGTTTAGTCCTGATGATCTTTGCACCTCAAAAAGGTGACCTGATAATCCATTGAGGTCACAGGGCTCTATATTTTCGCATTATCTCGAGAGTTTGCTTTATGGGTAGCGCCTCAACCGTCCGACCCTGGCCACTGGTGGTCCGGGCCTGAAACAGTGAGTTATAGATTGCTTCCTCGGTGGCTTCGATCACTGCTAGAAAGAGCGGAGACATTCCATCGTTCGCAACTAATGGAACAGGACGTGGTCGGTACTGGTTTCCCGACGTTACGCGAGTGACTTTTCCAGTGGTAAATGCGATCGCGTAATCACCGCTTCCATTGGTGCCCGCTGCTCCGGTCTTACCGAGTCCCATCATAGAGCGTGCGGCCATCCTCTTTAAGTTCCGAGCATCGACCGGCGCATCAGTCGCGATCACAACCATGATTGACCCATCAGCACTTTCATGCACATCTGAAACGGTGGAGCTTTGCTGTGCATCGAGCTCACGTTTTAGATAGTAGCTGCCGAGTTCCCGGCCAACCGGGGCGCCGTTAATCGTAAGAACACCACCGAAGTTTGACTGCACCAAGACGCCGATTGCGTAACCGCCCAAGGATTTGGGTAAGACGCGCGATGACGTTCCGATGCCGCCTTTAAATCCGAAAGCCACTGTTCCAGTGCCCGCACCGACGGTTCCTTCAGCCACCGGGCCTGTTCGGGCGGATCTGATTGCTCCCGCGACATCTTCGCGAGTGATATGCCGGCCTCGAATATCGTTTAAGTAACCATCGTTGGTTTCAGCGACCAAAGGGTTCATTGAACCGACATCTTCATTGCCGGGGAGGGCCAGCATGTAGTCCAGGAGAAAGTCGGCTGCTTTCGGCACGCTTAAGGTTGAGGTAAGGATGATTGGGGTTTCAATCTCACCGAGTTCGTCAATCTGCGTGGAGCCCATTAATTTGCCAAAGCCGTTTCCGATGAAGACCGCACCGGGAACCTTCTCGCGAAAGAGGTTTCCGCCGTGAGGCAGCACAGAGGTGACTCCGGTGCGAATGTGATCTCCGCGGATGATTGTGGTATGACCAACCATTACACCGGCAACGTCGGTGATCGCGTTAAGCGGGCCCGTTGGTAAAATGCCGACCTTAATGCCGGCATCCCGAACCCGGAGCCGCTGGTCGATGGAGAGTTTATCTTGACTCACTGTGATTAGCTCCGGTGAGCAGAGAAAGGTGAAGGCAATCAGCGCCATTATAGGAACCCTTACGGTCATCATCAGTTACCCTCAGTTCTAGAATTGCGCGAGCACAGAGGAGTTTAGCTTTACGTGTGGCCAAGTAGAAATAGGTGGTAACTGAGCGGTTCCAACGGCATTTATCAAACTGAAATACTTCCGGCCCGACTCAGGCCGTGTGTAGGATTTGGTTGAGTGTGTTCCCTCTGTCAAGGACATGTGACAGAACAGCGGGCGTGTTTTACAATCGCACCCGCAATCGCATCACCAAACTGCGCAGTTCGTTTCCGGAGTTCATCCCATGCGAAGATTCATGTTGGCCGTCCCGGCGTTATCAGTCTTCTTTCTTCTGGCATCCCTCCTATCTGTCGCAGTCGCGCAGACAGACATCAAGATACTTGAAGGTGCAGAGTTAACACGTGTGGTGCCGCCCGGCTTTTACTTCAAAGGTTTGAGTGCGCCCACGCAGATGCGCAATGCAGCAGCCGCTCGGGTGGGCGAGCGATACGTCGTTGTAGGGTTGGTGGATACATCTGGTTATTCGGCGGACGTGCGAGAGAGATATCAAGGCTTTTTCATCACCGACTCGCCGATCACACTCAACGGTTCGGAACTGCCAAGTGGCGCGTACGGGTTTGGCTACACTAATGACGGTAAGCTGAACATTCTTGATCTTGCTGGTAAAGACGTCCTTTCCTTGTCGACTACGAAAGACAACACATTGCGCCGCCCACGTCCCTTAGTAATGTCCAAATCCCCCGAGGGTGTTCGGTTGTACGCCGGTCGCGATTATGCCGTGATCGCTTTTAAGTAAACCACGAACCAGTTTCCGTGCGTCACGTTCTTTTGCCTGGGCTCTTCCTCCTTATAGCAAGCGGAACTGTGTCGCACGTCGTTGCCCAGAGACCCGAACCGAGTCCTACGCCGGCACCCGCTCCATCTCCACGAGAGACTGGCAAGCCATATAGCGCGGGAGGACCAGTTAAGCCCCCACCTCCTCCACGTCCTCAGGTGCAATCTCCCGTGACATTAGACGACGTCACACGTCAAGTAAGGATTGGTTTCAAACGAGAGCCTTCATTCACCTCGATCAAATACCTACTGGAAGCAATGGGCGGTGGCGTCGCAATCTTCGACTACGACAGCGACGGCCGCATGGATCTGTTTTTCACGAATGGTGCCCATTTGAAGGATCCAATGCCGCGCGGTGAAATGCCGGACAAGCGTGACCCTAAATACTGGAATCGCTTGTACCAGCAAGAGGCCGACGGCACTTTTAAGGACGTAACTGAACGGGCTGGTGTTCGCGGCGAATGGTACGCAATGGGGGCCGCCGCCGCAGATTATGACAACGACGGGCACACCGATCTTTTTGTTACGGGTTACGGCGGCAATCAGCTATATCGAAACAACGGAAATGGTACCTTCACGGATGTCACCGCGAAGGCTGGTGTGGCCGGAGGTGGGTGGTCCTCGAGTGCCGGCTGGCTCGATTACGATCGTGACGGCAGGCTTGATCTATTCGTGGGCCGTTACATGGAGTGGGATTTCGAACGCGGGTCCATTTATTGTGGTGATCTGCGATCCGGATATCGTGCCTTCTGTCATCCGGACAACTTTCGAGAGGCTAAGAACATTCTCTATCGCCAAAGGGTCGATGGTTCATTCGAAGATGTCAGTACTAAGACTGGCATCGCAGCTTCTGGTGGAAAAGCGCTTGGTGTAGCTTTCGGCGACTTTGATAACGACGGACTCACAGACGTGTTTGTTGCCAACGATGGATTTCGTCAATCGCTGTATCACAATAGAGGTGATGGAACTTTTGAGGATATCGCCGTGACCGCCGGAGCCGGTTATGACGAGAATGGAAAGACCTACGCCGGAATGGGAGTTGACATAGGTGATTACGACAACGACGGATTCATGGACGTATTTATTACAACTCTTTCCACTGAAACCTATCCGCTTTATCACAACGAAGGTGATTTGACATTCACCTTCGCCACTGGCTCTTCCGGTGTTGGCCAGATTACGCTCCTCTACTCAGGATGGGGCACTCGCTTCGTCGACGTAGACAATGACGGCTGGCGCGACCTCTTCGTGGCCCAGGGACACGTGCTTGATACAATCGAGAAGACTAATCCGTACTTGAACTACAGGCAGCCGCCGCTCTTGATGTTGAATACGGGCAAAGGATTTGCCAACACCTCGGCTAGTGCCGGACGTGCTTTTTCCCGCGCCTTGAATGGCAGGGGAGCAGCCTTCGGAGACTTGAATAACGACGGACAACTTGATGTGGTTGTCGCTACTCTGGATGGTGGTCCAGTGGTTTTGCGCAATGACGGAACCCAGAACCACTGGTTGGGTGTGTCTCTAGTTGGGATCAAATCAAACCGAAATGGGATCGGAGCGCGCATCTCGGTCACCGATGAGAAGGGGCGAAAACAGATCGTGGACGTGCACACAGCCTCGAGCTATCTCTCCTCAAATGATCCACGGGTACTGATTGGTCTTGGAGCTGCGACTAAAGTTAGCAAACTCGAGGTCAGGTGGCCCAGCGGGGTAGTTCAGACAATACGACAACCCGAACTAAACCGGTACCTTCTGTTACATGAGCCTGCCGCCAGCGATTCCCACTAAGAAATTTATATGCATTCTATTAAAGCCTTTTGCATCGCCACAATTGCATACTCACTGATTCTGGGCTCAATCGTAATGGCTCAAACGCCGCCTGGTAGACCCGAGCCTCAGCAGGGGATGGGTGTTTCGACTGGCCGACCAGTTACATCTGAAATCCGTCGGACGGTTGGAGTGGTGGATCCCAAGGCCCCGGTGGTTTTCGAAGACGTGACGGAAAGGACCGCCATGGCGGCGTTTCGCCACCAGTCAGGCGCGCCACAGAAGGACTATATTTTTGAGACGCCTTCCGGTGGAGTTGCGATCTTCGATTACGATTCAGATGGAAAGCCCGACATCTATTTCACAAATGGCTCCACCATGGCGGCGCTGCAAGGTAAAGAGAAAGCGCCTCGTGCTGCTCTCTATCGCAATCTGGGAAACTGGAAATTCGAAGATGTGACTGAAAAGGCGGGCGTAGCAAACGAGCGTTGGGGATTTGGTGTGACGATTGGCGATTACGATAACGACGGTCACCCGGATATATATGTCAGCAACTTTGGTGTTTCGCGCCTTTATCGAAACAATGGGAATGGTACCTTTACAGACGTAGCGGAAAAGGTTGGCGTCGCCCGCAAGGGGTGGAGTACTGGAGCGACGTTCGGAGACTATGACCGAGACGGGCGGCTGGACCTTTTCGTTCCAGGTTATGTCGAGATTCAGTTAAGTGACCTTCCGCCAAGCCCGAGCGAAGCCGGAAAGCCGACCGGGGTCGGGCAAAACTTTTGCCAATTTCGCGGCGTCCCCACGATGTGCGGTCCGCGTGGTCTGACAGGTGAGGGGGATACGCTTTACCGTCAAAAATCCGACGGAACCTTTGAGGACGTGAGCACAAAGGCCGGCGTACATGACCCGCAAAAATACTATGGCTTCACGTCGGCATTTGTTCACATCGACGACGACCGATTGCTCGATTTGATAGTGGTCAATGATTCGACGCCGAACCAGCTCTATATAAATAAAGGAGACGGTACCTTCGAAGAGGTAGGTTACCCCTCGGGCGTTGCATTGAATGAGAATGGTCGCGAGCAGGCCGGAATGGGGCTGGCAGTTGGGGACTACAACAATGATGGCCGCGTGGACTTTCACATCACCAACTTCTCAGACGACTCGAATGTTCTGTATCACAACGATGGGGAAGGGAACTTTACAGATCTGACTTTTCAGGCAGGCTTAGGCGAGCCCAGCATACCGTTCCTCGGTTGGGGAACGAGTTTTGTGGACTATGACAATGATGCCTGGCTGGATCTGGTCGTTATTAACGGACACGTTTACCCGGTGGTCGACAAACAACAATGGGGAACGAGTTGGGCCCAGCAACCACTGCTGTTCCGAAATTTGAGGAACGGAAAGTTTGAGCGAGTGGGGGCCGCACCTGGAAGCGGTCTCGCGACACCAATACCGGGACGTGGTCTTGCGGTGGGAGATTTGGATGCTGACGGACGATTGGATTTGGTAATAAATAACATCGATAGCAAACCAACAGTATTACGTAACGTCTTTGCTGCCGCACATTGGTTGGGTCTGCGCCTGATAGGTGACGTTTCTCAGAGGACACCCCGCGATGGCACTGGCAGCGTCGTATATATAACCACTGGAACACTTCGTCAGCGCATGGATGTCATTAGCGGAGGTGTCTACTGTTCCCAGAATGATATGGCACTGCATTTCGGCATTGGTTCAGCTACAAGTGTGGACAAGCTTGAGGTCAATTGGCCCAACGGCTCTATTGAGTCATTCACGGTTCCCGGAGTTGATCGGGTGGTGACGATCAGGCAGGGGAGAGGCGGAAAGTAGTCAGAGGTCAGGGGTAGTGGGCAGAAAGCGATTTTCCATTTCTCATTTTTCATTTATCTCTGTGTCTCCGTCCATCTCTGTGCCTCGGTGGTGAATTCGCGAGCAGAACGGTGAACCACAGAGTTCCCCTGCTCGTCTTCGACGGGCAGATAACAAGAGGTAACTCCTGAAGTGCGAAAAATAGGGCATTTCTCGCTGAGTTACTAAGAAGAAGAGCGGAGACACAGAGATAAATGAAAAATGGAAAATGAGAAATGGAAAATCGGGCGGCGCGTGTTAGGCCAAAGGTAAAGGACCATGACGCTAAAGCGTATGGTATCGCGAGTGGTTTCTGGGGGGACGCGTGCCAGTGACCAATGAGCAATGACCAATAAAATCCGATCTTCATTGACTCGCCTTCACTCTTTGTAATATCTAATCTCTTCTCCTTTTGGGCATGTGCTTATGCCCCACAGCTAATAACCGCTCCAACCGAAGGCTTCTGACTTGCGACGAATCAACTTGAGAAAGGCTCAGGCCGCACGCCTAAATACGATCCGCGATATCAATCGGCAGATTGTGTTGAACTACGTGCGCGAACGTGAGCCGATCTCGCGCGCCGAGATCTCTCGCGCAACCCACCTGCAGAGATCCACCGTCTCCGCCATCGTGGAATCACTGAAATCCGAGGGGCTCGTAGAGGAAGTAGGAGAAGGAGAATCGACTGGTGGCCGCCGCCCAACGTTGCTAAAGCTAAGGAGTAAGGAAGCAATTGCTCTGGGCGTTTCAATCACACCAACCTCTACGATGATTGCGATCAGCGATCTCGCGGGGCGCGTGATTCACCAACAGGAGTTCTATACACACGTCGATGCCGATGTAACGTTCAAACGCGTGATTGGGATCGTGAAGAAGTACAGGCGGGCGAATCCTGCGATCGAAGCAGTTGGTTTGACCTTGCCGGGGTTGGTGGACCCGGCAACCGGCACTGCCATCTATGTTCCTTACTTTAAATGGCGAGACCTCGCCGTCGCAGATCGGATTACGTCAGCCACCGGTTTACCTGTAGTCATCGACAACGACGCTAATTCGGTGGCCTTGGCAGAGCTTTGGTTTGGCCGACCTGAAGTGAGTGATGCAAGAGATTTCATTCTGGTACTTGTAGCTGAAGGGGTGGGAACGGGAATCATATTTGACGGGCAGGTTTATCGTGGGCAAAGAGGTGCTGCGGGGGAATTTGGTCATATGGTAATCGGCACCCATGCGCCAGTTGCGTGTTCCTGTGGCAACCACGATTGTTGGGAGGCCTTTTCATCTGAAGGGGCAGCTATCGCGCGATACCAAAAACTATCGCGTGGCGTTTCGCGAGGGCCCGAGAATTTTGCAGAACTGGTGGACCGCGCGTTGAGTGGTGAAGAGCATGCCCGGGGAGCTCTGGTTGAGACTGCTCTCTGTCTCGGGGTGGGAATTTCTAACCTGGTAGTTGGTTTCAGCCCGGAGGCTGTAGTTGTTGGGGGTGAGATCGCCCGCGCGTGGGATTTGGTAGAAAGCGCACTCAAGGAGACAATCGAGCACAGCGTGCGGCGCGGTCTTCCCTCGGCCATGATTCTGCCCTCCACATTGGGTGAGAAACCAACGTTAAGAGGCGCCATCAGCCTGGTGCTTGCTACGAAGTTTTCGGCTGCATTTGCGGCTTAAACACGCTACAAGTCTCACATCGAGGCGAACTAGAATACGAAGCTGGTTCGCACACTTTGTACATCCACGCAGTTCAGCAGCAAAACTGTTGACAGTGCATCCTGACCTGTATTAAAACTTCGTTCGCTTTCACAACAAACTGTTTTACTTAGATAATTGCCTTTTCTTTCCTGGCGTCTGAAGTCGAAATAAAGCAAACGAATTCTACTGAAAAGACTCCCGCAGGGAAGTAGTGCCCTCTAGGGCGAAGTGACAAGGAAGACATTAGGTTTCGATCTGTTGCCGGCGACAAACAACAATTTTCTATCTCAGGACGCAGATGAGGATGAACTCATGAGAAAGACAGTCAAGTCGCACATACTCTCGATAATTCTGGTTATTGTCGGCGGAACCCTCGCCGTAGGACAAAGTAACAAAGGCACAATCGTTGGCTCGGTCAAGGATCCGCAAGGAGCGCTTGTAGCTGGTGCAAAACTCACCACCATCAACACGGCCACTGCGGAAGTCCGCGAAGCTACCAGCGATGAGAACGGCACGTTCACAATTCCCAACCTTGATCCTGGAAAGTATCGGATCTCGGTAGACGCCGCGGGATTTCAGTCGGTCGTCTATGAGGAAGTGACCGTCGAAACCGGCTCACGCGTACCATTGGACGTAACCTTTAGCGCAGTTGCGGGGGCCCAGGGTTCTGTGACCATTACGGCCGAGGGCGGGTCGCTAGTCGAAAGCGAAAGCAGTGTTCGCGGTGACCTGATAACCGGAAGGCAAGTGACAGAACTGCCAATTCCTCAACGGAACTACACCTTGCTCGCAGCCCTTTCTCCTGGTGTTTCGCGTCCAGCAGTGGGTACCTTGGGTGGTGGAGGCAACTTCGACAGTGGTGGTCCGGGCCGCGGAACCGAATCAACTCGTTTTCGGGAATCTGGAGGATCGGTAATATCAGCAAACGGTGCCCGTCCTACCAACAACAACTTCTCGCTCGACGGTGTTGACAACAATGAATCCCAGTTTGGACAGATCGCAATCTTCCCGAACCCGGATTCGATTGCAGAATTCAAGATTGAGACCAGTGTGCCTTCAGCAGAAACGGGTCGCGCGGGAGGGGCAGTAATCTCTACTACCTTCAAGTCGGGAGCGAATGATTTTCACGGTACCGCCTTCGAGTTTTATCAAGGTCTGGTCGCCAGCGCTCGACCTGTGTATAACAAGAACCCGGCGAATACAAACACCCACAATTTTGGCGGGACAATCGGAGGTCCCATCTTCTTGCCGAAACCTGGGGAGGGTGGTCGAGCGATTTGGAGTGGTAGAAACAAATCGTTTTTCTTCTTTTCGTATAACGGACAACGCAACGCAACTCCCGCTTTTGGTTCTAGTGAAGATCCCGTAACAGTGCCAACGCTGAAAATGCGAACAGGTGATTTCTCTGAAATACTTCAGCCGGGAGTCCTTGATACTTACAACACAATTAACGGTCCTGTTACCGCGCCCCAAGGTACGATTTTTGGTGCTAATGGTCTTCCCTTGTCCGGGAACATTATTCCTTCGACTCTTTTCTCTCCTGCTGGCTTCGCCGTACTCAACGCCTATCCTTTACCGACAAACTCCGGGTTGACCAGAAATTACGCTCGCAATAGAAAAGAGAACGCAAACATCGATCAGTACGACATCAAGATTGATCACAACATCAATTCCATTAATCGCCTGTTTGGTCGCTACAGCAAAGCAACAAACGAGCGCGGCCGCGATAATAACTTCCCGCTAGGCACGTCGCCGAATGGCCTCGACTTGCCTTCCGGGTTTGGCGCTGGTACCGAATTCGGGAATACACGCCAAGTGGCCCTCGGCGACACCCACATCTTTTCTCCCACTGTTGTGAACGAGGCTCGTGCTGGATACTCCCGATTTGAGATCGGCATTTTCAATCCGGGGCAAGCCGGCACGCAGGGATTCAGTTCAACAATAGCCCAGGATTTGGGTATCCCGGGCGTGAACGTTTGCGGAATCACGTGTACTGGGTCGATTCTGCTGGGCGTAATTGGAACAGATGCTGACCGCGGTGATTTGGAGTTTATTGGCGATAGCAGCCCCTTCTTCTTCCTTTCGAACAACTACTACTTCGGCGATACGCTCACGGTTGTTCGTGGGAACAAGACGTTAAAGCTTGGCGGTGAACTGCGCGTGCGACAGAACCAGCCAGGGACAGCCGCCGTCAACGCTAAAGGACAATATCAGTATGGTACTCAGAACAGGGATTTCGATCCGGGATTCCTAGCGAACAATTACAGCGGTATACCTATTGGACCGCTTGACTCCGGTTCATCATATGCAAACTTTTTACTGGGCAATCCCCCTGCGCACCTCGATCGATCCGTTCCAGGAGGCCCATATTTTCAGTCTGGGAAAGAGGTTTCGTTCTTTGTGCAGGATGACTGGAAAGTCAACCAGGATCTGACGCTGAACCTCGGATTACGCTACGACATCTTTACGCCATATACGGAGCGGTACGATCGGCAGCTAAACTTCTTGCCTGACGAGAACGTTCTGGTACGCGCCGGCGGCAATGGTCTGCCACGGGGTTTGAGAAATACGGATAAAAACAACTTTGGACCGCGAATTGGTTTCGCGTGGAGCGGTTTCAGAGAAAGCAAGACAGTCGTGATTCGTGGTGGATACGGGTTACTCTACTCTACTGATGCGGGTAATATCGGGGCGTTTGCTGTTGACCAGCCCTTCAATGGCGGCGGTAGCTATACCTGCAATATTAATCAGTTTGGCGCAGGGGGCTGCGCTCAACTCGCTCCGGACTTCAGCCTCGATACTCTATTGCCATTGCCACCCAACGTATTCATTCAAGGTCCCGTATTCCCAGCCTCAAGCATTACGCAGAACGTTTCCGGGATTGATCGAAATCTCAAGGATGAGGTGTATCACCAGTTCAACCTGACCGGTCAGTGGGAATTCATGCCAAACTGGTTAGCCGAGGTGGCTTATGTCGGAAACCTTGGTCGTAATCTTCAGATCGATCGAAATCTAGGTACAAGCGTGGAAACAGGGCCTGGCGCTCGCATTGTAAACCTCAACTTTGTCAACTTTACAGACGACATCGGTACATCGAATTACCATGCTCTTCAGTCGAAACTCGAGAAGCGGTTTGCACGTGGCTTATCAATACTCTCGACCTATACGTGGTCGCACACGATTGATAATGGTCCGGGACGGTTCGCCGGCAACAGCAATCCCGGACGCAATCTCTATGGACCGCAAAATCCACTCGACATAGATAATGAGCGGGCCAACTCCGATATAGACATTCGGCACCGTTTCACGCTCGCCAATGTTTATGATCTCCCGTTCGGCCGTGACCGCAGATTCGGGAGAGACTGGTCCAAGACGCTCGACTTTTTTATTGGTGGGTGGCAGTGGAATAACCTGATTCAGGTACAGAGTGGTCCGGTTTACACGGTTGTGTTCGGAGAGGCGGGGCCCCGACCGATGTTGGTTGGCGATCCTACACCGACGGCCGATCAGCGAGCACGAAGAATGCAGTTCAATCCGGCTGCCTTTGCGCCTCCCTCAATTCAAGTATTCCCAGGAAGCGCTCTTCCCGTCTATGGATCGCTTGGCAGAAACACGTTCCGAAGTGATCGACAGGAGTATTGGGACATGTCGCTATTTAAGAACTTTCGTCTCGGAGAGAGTTTCAATATTCAGGCACGGATTCAGGCGTATAACGTTATGAACCACGTGAATCGACACGTTCCCCAGCGAAATATCGACGAGTGTTTTGTGAACGGAGTCTTCGACGCAACCCAGTGTCTTGATCGCACGCAGGACAATCCAAGCAACAGACACATTGGTATAGACACCAGCGCTCAGAGGATGAGGCAGTTAGAGTGGGGTCTTAGAATTCTCTGGTAGTCGTCATCCTTTGCAGGTTGGGCTGAATTCGAGTGGCAAGCGTGCGCTAGCCACTCGAAATTGTATTAGTAGTCCAGTATTCAGGCTTGAGCTCAGGAACTTTACTCTTTAAGCTAAACACTCTCCCCCAAACTCCGCAGAAGGAAATCTATCAAGACCTGGAATGCGTAAATCTGTTCTACTCAGTTACGGAACGTGGTTTTTGGCCTTTGCGGTATTGCTCCTTCCAAATGCGTTGGCTGCTCAAACTAGAGCAGACAACACGCTTCCGGATCGCGCAGCTGTCAGGTCATTCTTGACTGAGTTGAGTCGGCATCCTGAAAGAGCGCCGGATGCGCGTGATCTCGCTTTCAAACTGATCAGTGTTGGACGATTTGAGGAGGCTTCATCGCTGTTCGAAGCCGTGTTGCGGCAATCGCCGGACGATTCCCGGTCGCTTTACGGGGGCGCGCTTGCACTGTTCAACCTCAAACAGATCGCGGCGGCAAAGGATTTGGCGGTAAGAGCAGCAGCGCGTGCGGAATCAAAGGGTGCCAGGAAACAGCAAGCTGACGCTTTGGTACTCCTTGCCGTCATATTAGCTGTCCAAAAAGATGATACTGGCGCGCTGACCGCAGTACGAAAGGCAGTGGAGCTGTCACCGGAGAGTTTCGACGCTCGGCTTGCTCTCGGTCGCGCGCTTTTCGGTACAGGTGATCTCAACAGCGCCGTGCAAGCATTTCGCGAAGCTGCTCGGCTGCGACCGGATGATCTTCACTCGAGGTTTTTTCTGGCCACTACACTCGAAGCTACAGGTGAATACACCGAGGCACAGGCAGTCTATGCCGAGTTAATCCGGTTGCAACCCCACCGCGCCGAGGGCCACCTTGGATTGGGCGTGTTGCTCACAAAGCTCGACTCTGCCAAACAAGCGGAGGCAATCGCGCATCTATCCAAAGCAGTCTCAATCAATGGCGATCTTTATGAGGCGCGCATTGCGCTGGGGCGCGAATTAGTAAAGTCTGGTCGCCCGAACGAAGCGCTGCCGCACCTCGAACGTGCCGCAAAGTTAGCGCCGCAGAATCCCGAGCCGTTCTATCAGTTGTCGATTGCTCATCGGCGACTGGGGAACAGGGCTGCTGCGGCCAGTGCTTCCAATCGGGTAAAGGAGATCAACACGGGCCGTCGCAGCAGTGGTGCTGCTGCATCGGAGCGGATTGTACCAGTGGTGCCGAAGCCAAACTGATGGCCCAACCGCATTAGCTTAGTCATGATGGTTTGCACTAAAAGAGAACTGGGTCGGTATGCTCGTGGCACGTTGATGCTGGCCGCAGTCTTCTTTGCCACGTCTGTGTATCCAGCAACCTCGTTCAGTGTTGGCTTGGCCAATCAAAGCAAGCGCGAACCGATGGCACCGAAGGATCGGGCGCTGATTGAAGAGGCGAATGAGCTCATTGCCGCCGGCAAGTTGGACCAGGCTGAGAGCACCCTGCGAGAAGCGCTCAAGGCGAACCGTAATGTCGCGGAGTTTCAGGGACTGCTAGGATTTGTGCTCGATCAAAAAGGATACACAGAAGAAGCAGAACAGCGATATCGACGGGCCATCGGAATGAGCCCCCGCTTGGTCAGTGCTCGCATAAACCTCGGGGTGATGCTTGCTCGTACGAATCGAGTGACTGAAGCCATAGCAGAACTCGAGCAGTCACTGCGGATCGAGCCGCGGAACGTGCAAGCGAGTCTAAATTTGGGGCTGCTACTGAACTCCACAAGTAACCCGGCGCGGGCGATTCCACTCCTTGAGCGAGCGCTGCAAGCTTCCGCTGGTAAACCGCGGCGAGACGACCTTCCTGCGTTGTTGGCATTGACTAACTCTTATCTGGCGGCCAAAAGGACGGCTGACGTAGCCAAGCTAGTCAGCTCCATCGTGGCGGCGGCGAACGACGATCCCCGAGTGCTGTACACGGTAGGTCTTCAGCTTGCTCGAGCACAACAGTACCAACAGGCGGCAGAACTGTTTGCGCAAACTGCTAAGCTGCGACCTGACTCAGGCGAGGTCCAGTACAATCTCGGTCTTGCACTCTATAATCTTGATCGTTTCAAAGAAGCCACTCCGGCGTTGGAGAAAGCTTCAAGGCTCCTGCCCCACGACGCTGCTCCTCTATACCGATTGGGCTTGATAGCTTCGACACAAGGCGACAGCGCCACAGCATTGGGTTATTGGCAAAAGGTAATCGCGCTGCAGCCGAATCATTCTGATGCCTACTTCATGATGGCGGAAGAGTTCGCGAAGAACCGACGCAGTGCAGCGGCCGCCGAGTATTACGAAAACGCAATTACACATGATTCGTCGCGGCTTATCTTCTATGTCCGATTGGGTGCAACGTTTTTTCGACGGCGGCAGTATCAGGAGGCCCGCGCCGTTTACGATCGAGCTGCGGCAAAGTTTCCAAACGCACCAGAGGTTCACTACCTCGTTGGCTATGCAGCGAGGGCACAGGGTCTTTACGACGAAGCTTTGAATTCATTCCAAAAGGCCATAACGCTGGCTCCTGAAAACCCAGATGTGTTGGCGAATCTCGGGTTTATCTACATTGAGCGTGGCGATTATGAGGAGGCCGAGAGAGTATTACGACGGGCATTGGCTGCAGATAGCAAGCACTTCCCAGCAACTTACGACCTCGGCCGTCTGTTGGTTCGGTCGAAGCGGTACGCAGAGGCTTTGCCGATTCTCGAGTCAGGCTCACGATTGTCCAAAACAGATCCGGGGATTCACTATCAGCTATTCTTGACGTATTCACGGCTAAAAAGAAAGAACGACGCCGATCGCGAGTTAGCAATCTTCAAACGGTTAGAAGAAGCGCGCAAACGCGGCGATGAAGCTGTCGAAGGAAGTGCCGTAAATGAGCAACCTGTTCCCGACGTGACCTCGGCGAACAATGATGCCAAGACTGTAAAACCTTGAGTCCGCTTCGACTTTCGGAAAGCGCAAGGAAGGCGCTGGTTCTGAAGACCAATTCGACCCCAGAGAGATAGATGACGTGCCGCGAAAACCGCAGACCAGCGCAACGCATGAGTGGATTGCGCGGCGTCACAGCTTGATTTCGCGAGCCATCGTTGCCGCTCTTTCCTTTCTTATAGCCGCCGGCACGGTTCAGGCATCACCCTCGGTCACGAAAGTTGAGCCACCTTCATGGTGGGCCAAGCATACATTAAACCCAGTTCGCATTCTGATCCGGGGCACAGAGCTACAGGGTGGGCGCCTTTCGTCTGTTAAGAGAGGAATACGGGTGTCTCGCGTGCACGTAAATCCGAACGGCACCTATCTCTTTGCAGATCTTAGCATTGACGCGAGCCTGCCACCCGGCGAGTACCCATTCATTCTCCAAACCGCAGCAGGCCGAACGCGTGTTCCGTTCAGAATTGAACCTCCGCTTGCCGCTGCAAACCACTTTCAGGGCATTACAAACGACGACGTAATCTATCTGATTATGACGGATCGTTTTGCGAACGGGGACGTGACAAACGACCGCCCTCCGGATTCACCGCCTGCGGCAAACGATCGCAACAAGGCACGCGCGTTTCATGGTGGTGATTTACGCGGAGTAATTGACAGGCTCCCTTACCTGAAAGACCTTGGGATAACGGCCCTTTGGCTGACGCCTTGGTACGACAACTGGAATGGAATCAATTACTGCGAAAGACCCTGGTGCCCGCACACCTACTATCATGGGTATCACGCCATCGATTACTACGCTGTGGAAGACAGGTTCGGGAATCTCGAAACGCTGCGTGAACTGGTCCAGAAAGCCCATCAGCACGGAATTAAGATTATTCAGGATCAGGTCGCAAATCACGTTGGCTCGCGGCATCCATGGGTCACGGATCCACCCCTCAAAAGCTGGTTTCACGGAACGCTAGAGCAACACACGCTGAACAAATTCAACAACAGTGTGCTGCTTTCTCCAAATTCGAATCAGCACGACGTTAGAAATACCTTGGATGGGTGGTTCAGTGACGATCTGCCAGATATGAATCAAGACGATCCTGAGGTGGCACGTTATGAAATTCAGAACGCACTTTGGTGGGTCGGTGTCACAGGTATCGACGGGATTCGGCAGGACACGATCCAGTACATGCCGCGGTCTTTTATTCGACAACTCTCCGACGCACTCCACCGGCAATATCCCCGGATCTGGATGGTTGGTGAGGTGTTTGAAACGGATGTTGCGCAAACCGCTTTCTTTATAGGCGGACATCGTGGCTGGGATGGCATCGATACGAACCTGGATTCAGTCTTTGACTTCGCATTGTGGGACAGCTCGCGAAAGGCTTTCACGGGTCGTCTTCCGATGCGAGCGGTGCGCGATCTGTTGAAATTTGACGCCTTATATCCGGATCCTTCGAGGCTTACGACGTTAGTCAATAGCCACGACACGAGTCGCTTTATGTCACTACCCGGCGCGAGTGTTGAAGGGGCCATGATGCACATCGCGTTTACCCTAACTGTGCGTGGCATCCCGCAACTCTATTACGGCGAAGAGATCGGAATGAAGGGTGGCGAAGATCCAGACAATCGTCAGGATTTCCCGGGCGGCTTTCCCGGAGATCAGCGCGATGCATTTCAGGAACAGGGCCGGACGACTGACCAGCAGCGGTTGTTTGATTGGACCAAACGCTGGTTGCGTCTCAGGACCCAACACTCTTCGCTGCGCCGAGGAAAGTTGATCGATCTTTTCTACGATCAGGATGTCTATGTGTTTGCGCGACGGGACAGAAGCGAAACAGTGATCGTGGGGTTCAATCGATCTGATCCGGAGAGGCAGGTCATAATGCCGGCAGCGACCCTGCCAAACGTCCAGCCAGGAGAATCCATTCCATTGCTGGGCGGCCCCTGGCGCGCTACCGTCGATCAAGAGACGATCAAAATTACTCTTCCAGCCCGCTCGGCAATCGCTTACCGGGTTCGTTGATCAAAAAAATGAGCTTTCCAAGATCCAGCGGTATTCTCTTGCACCCAACGTCACTGCCAGGTCCGTTTTGCGTTGGCAACCTGGGCCCAAGCGCTTTTTCGTTTGTTGACTTCCTGGTCGAGAGCGGTCAAAGGCTTTGGCAGGTATTGCCTCTCGGACCTACAGGCTATGGAGACTCGCCTTACGCTTGCTACTCAGCGTTTGCCGGTAACACGCTCTTGATTAGTCCCGAAGAGTTGGTGAAAGACGGGTTGCTCAAATCGAGCGATCTGCCGGACACAGTTGTTGCCATCGACCGGGTTGATTTCTCCAGCGCTCATAAGTTGAACGAAGAGCTGCTGCGCAAATCGTTTGCGCACTCCGGAACGCACCGGCGGATCATGGAATTGTTTGGTGCCTTCAAGACTGAAACAGCGGAATGGCTTGATGACTACGCACTCTTCCGGGCGCTGAAGGATGCCCATGGTGGCGCAGCTTGGCACAAATGGGAAAAGGGGCTGGTGGTACGCGAAGAATCGGCGTTGAAGCGTGCTCGCAAGAGCTTGAGCGACGAGATTGAGGCGCAGAAGTTCTCTCAATTCTTATTCTTCCGCCAGTGGTTCGCATTGAAGCAGTACTGCCACACCAACACTATAAGTGTTATCGGTGACCTGCCTATCTTCGTTGCTCACGATTCGGCTGATGTTTGGACCAATCCTGAGCAATTCAAACTTGACAAAGACGGAGTGCCGCTGGTGGTTGCGGGCGTACCACCCGATTACTTCAGCGCCACGGGACAGCTTTGGGGCAACCCGCTTTATGACTGGAAGCGGATGCTCGCAGACGACTTTGCGTGGTGGATCAAACGGGTTGAGGAGACATTGAAAGTTGTCGACATAGTTCGGGTTGACCATTTTCGCGGGTTCGCAGCTTGCTGGGAGATTCCGGGAGGCGACAAGACTGCAGAAAGAGGACGCTGGGTCGAAGCACCTGGACACGAGCTGTTTACTACGATTCGAAAAGCCTTGGGTAACCTGCCCATCATCGCGGAAGACTTGGGCGTGATTACACCTGACGTGATTGCGCTGCGCGACGCATTTGGCTTTCCCGGCATGCGCATACTGCAATTTGCGTTTTCTAGCGACGGGAAAAACATCGACCTCCCGCACAACTACGAAAAGAACGTGGTCGCGTACACCGGTACGCATGACAACGACACGACGAGCGGCTGGTTCGAGAGTGCAGCCGGACCCGGATCCACGAGGACCGCAAAACAGATCGAACGGGAACGAAAGTTTTGCATGGACTACCTGGGTACTGAGGGCAAAGAGATTCATTGGGACTTTATCCGCGCGCTGTTTGCGTCAGTTGCCAATACGGCCATCGTGCCACTTCAGGATGTGCTTGGGCTGGGAACTGAAGCGCGGATGAATCTTCCGAATAGCACCGAGGGTAACTGGTCGTGGAGGTTCAACGAGAGAGATCTGACAAGTGAATTGAGCGAGCGACTACTTGGATTGACGACGCTCTACGGAAGATCGGCGGAGCTTGAGAGCTGAACGATCCACGAAGCCACACGAAAGGACACGAAACCCGGTGTGGGACGCGGTGCGGGCGGGGACGCCCGCGTTCCGAAGAAACGGCGGTCCGAAGAAACGGCGGTCCGAAGAAACGGCGGTCCGAAGAAACGGCGGTCCGAAGAAACGGCGTTCCAAAGACAGGCAGATGAGAAAGCGCTTTTCAAGATCGATCGTCTTGGCCTTGCTGTTGCTGGTTTTCGTAACCACTGGGACGGCGCAAACTGTCCCCACAGTTTCAAAGGTCGAACCTCCAAGTTGGTGGCGCGGTAGTTCGCTTAACCCCATACGACTTCTTATTCGTGGTACCGGTCTGAAGGGAGCCACCGTTACACCAGTCGGTCGAGGTATCAAGATCTCGGGAGTGCCCAGGGCCAATGAACGCGGCACCAATCTTTTCGTTGATGTCTACGTTTCACCAACTGCTCAACCGGGAAAACGCAACCTGCGCATCCGCACGGGGTCTGGTTCTATTACCGCGCCATTTGAAATACTTCCCCCAGTTGCGCGTGCCGGTCGTTTTCAGGGGTTCTCGCCTGACGATGTCTTGTATTTGATAATGATAGACAGGTTTGCCGATGGTGATACCTCCAATAATGATCCACCGCAATCCCGAGGGATCTATGACCGCGGAAATAAGTTCTACTACCACGGTGGCGATCTGCAGGGAATAATCGATCACCTTTCATACTTCAAAGAGTTGGGAGTGAATACGCTTTGGCTTACGCCCTGGTATGACAACTACGATCGGCTGAATCAGATTGAATTTAAAGAAGGCAAGCCGAGCACCGGGTTTCATGGTTATAACCCGCAGGATTTTTATGGAGTTGAGGAACATTTTGGCACCTTGGAAAAGTTGCAGGAGTTGGTCCAGTCTGCCCATAGCGCCGGTATAAAAATCATTCAGGATCAGGTTGCCAACCATACTGGACCATACCATCCCTGGGTAGAAGACCCGCCCACTCCCACCTGGTTCAACGGCACGAGACAGAATCACTTAAAGAACGTCTTTCAAACCTGGGTACTTCACGACCCTCGCCCGGTGGACCACCTGCGACGAGAGACAATGGAGGGCTGGTTCCTGGATTTTCTGCCGGATTTGAACCAGCGCGATCCAGAAGTGGAACGGTATCTCATTCAGAACACGCTTTGGTGGATTGGCGTTACCGGAGTCGATGGGATTCGCATGGACACCTGGCAATACGTGCCGAATTCGTTTTGGAAGAGATGGAACGCGACGTTGAAACGCGAATTTCCCCAATTCAAGGTCATCGGCGAAGTAAAGGATGGCGATGTGGTTCACACGTCTTTCTTTCAAGGCGGCAGCGTGCGATTCGACGGTATTGATTCAGGCCTTGATTCGTTGCTCGACTTTCCGCTCTTCTACCCAATTCGAGACGCCTTTGCTGAAGGGCAACCGGTGGATCAGATACCGAAGACCCTCAGTAAGGACTATCTCTATACAAATTCTGAGATTCTGGTAACGCTGCTTGGCGGCCACGACGATGGACGGTTCATGAGCGAAAGAGGCGCGACCATCGCCGGCTTAAAGTTGGCTAACCAGTTCGTTTTGACAACGCGTGGGGTACCACAGTTGTATTACGGTGATGAATTGGCGATGACCGGTGGAGATGAACCAACCACGCGCAAAGACTTTCCCGGGGGCTTTCCCGGTGACAGAGAAAATGCGTTTACGGTTGCGGGTCGAACCAAAGAGCAGCAAGAGGTTTTCAGTTACATCCAAACGCTCACGAAACTCCGAAGCGAATTGGAAGCCTTAAGACGGGGTAAGTTGATCAATCTGCACGTTGTTGAGCAGCAGTATGTATATGCACGTCAGACCAATTCTGGCGTGGCAGTAGTCGTAATCAATAACGACACTCAACCAGCGCCTGTTGAGTTTTCTGTGAAACCGCTAGCCCTTTCGAATGGCGCGGTGTTGGTTGATCGGTTGGGTGTTATCAGCGAAACGCGGGTCAACGACGGCCGCATCAGCTTGAGGTTACCCAGCCGTTCGGGTGCGATCCTGGTACGTAAATGAGAATCAAGCCTTTAGATGAGCAGGTTGCGATCGTTACAGGCGGGGGAAGAGGAATCCCAATGCAGAAACCAAGATTGAGCTTTTGGCAGATCTGGAACATGAGTTTCGGGTTTATGGGGATTCAGTTCGGGTGGGGGCTGCAACTTGCCAACATGAGCGGTATCTACACTTACCTCGGAGCGAGACCCGAGGAAGTGCCGATTTTGTGGTTGGCTGGGCCGGTAACGGGTTTGTTGGTACAGCCGATAGTTGGGTCGATGAGTGATCGGACCTGGAACCGGCTCGGCCGTCGGCGTCCATATTTTCTGGTCGGTGCAATTCTGGCCAGTATCGCCCTGTTTTTCATGCCGGATTCTCCCACGTTGTGGATGGCGGCGGGGTTGTTGTGGATCCTCGACGCCAGCATCAATGTGTCGATGGAACCCTTTCGGGCGTTCGTTGCTGACAAACTGAATATAGACCAGCGCACGGCGGGTTTCGTCATGCAGAGTTTCTTCATCGGTATTGGCGCCACAATGGCAAACGCACTGCCCTACATGTTCCGTGCTTATGGCGTGGATGATCCTACGGCACAGACCGCTGGAGCTGCGGCGCGAACGATTCCCGCGAGTGTTAACTACTCATTCAAGATCGGCGCCGTTGTCTTTCTGATTTGCGTGCTGTGGACTGTTCTCACCACCAAAGAATATCCGCCTGAGGATCTGGAGGAGTTTGAACGTAAGAAGTTGAATATCGCCTTCGGGAATATTCTGCAGCTCATTCGGGAGCTGTTGACCGAAATCGCTGCAGCGATGCGCGAAATGCCAACCACTATGAAGCAGCTCGCAGTGGTCCAGTTCTTCACCTGGTTGGGACTCTTCTGCATGTGGATGTTCTTTGGTCTTATGACCTCTTACCACGTCTTTGGCGCAGTTAATGAGCGGGACCCTCTGTTTGTCGATGGGCAGGCGTGGGGTGGTAACGCGTTTGCGATCTACTCGGTGACGTGCTTTGCGGTGGCCTTTCTCCTGCCCCCTCTCGCGCGTGCCACGAGCAGAAAGATCGTTCACGCGATTGCGCTCGTTTGCGGCGCGGTGGGATTAATGTCGGTCTACTTTATTCAGGATAAGAGCATCCTTCTGCTGACGATGATCGGAGTAGGTATCGCCTGGGCATCGATTCTCTCAATGCCTTATGCGATTCTCTCAGGTGCCTTACCGGCAGCGCGTATGGGTGTTTACATGGGCATCTTCAACTTCTTTATTGTGATCCCCGAAATCATTGCTTCATTCTTGTTTGGGCCCGTGATTCGAATTGTCTTTGGGAGAGACAATCCTAAATCTGCCTTGTACGTCGTTATGGCGGGCGGGTTCTTTCTTGGGCTGGCGGCGCTCAGCGTGCTTCTTGTTCGTGATGTTGCCGATCAGGATGTGCCTGAGAGAGCTGTATTGCAAGCAGATAGTAAAGAGTTGTTTACAGTTCCAGAGTCGGTACAGCCGGTACCCAGCACGGGATTAATTGATAAGGATTGAAACGGAACGCGAGCGTCCCCGCTTTTTCGGAACGCGGGCGTCCTCGCCCGCAACGTTTCTAGAGATCAGGACCGTCCGTTCAAGGACTGCGGGCGGGGACGCCCGCGTTCCGAAAAGCGCCGCTTCAGTAGCAAAGAACCTGAAAAGGCTGTGACGCAGGAATGACTTTGTTGATGCACGCTAATATCAAAGCAGCTTTCGTCGCCGTTTTGCTGCTGGTTGGTGTTTTCAACCAATTCGGCATCTTCGCGCAGCAGCCTGTCCGAGACGTTTCCAACGAGACTGCGCGTCCGGCGCACGATTGGGTCCGCGATGGAGTGGTCTATGAAATCTATCCACGCGCATTTTCAGCCAGCGGCAACTTTAAGGGGGTCACGGCGCAACTCGATCGCCTGAAAGAACTCGGAGTCACAATTCTCTGGCTGATGCCGATCCATCCCATTGGTCAGGAGAAGAGGAAGGGAACTATTGGTAGTCCTTACGCCGTTCGCGACTATTACGCAATCAACCCGGCGTACGGAACTGAGAGTGATCTTAAAAACCTCGTACGTGAAGCTCATCGACGGGGTCTGAAGGTGATCATTGATATTGTTGCTAATCATACCTCCTGGGACAGTGTCCTGATGAAGCATCCGGACTTCTACAAACGCGACGCGAGCGGCAAGATCACTTATCCCTACGACTGGTTCGACATCGCGGCACTCGACTACTCGAATCGCGAACTGCGTCGTTACATGATCGACATGCTGAAGTACTGGATTCGCGAGTTTGATCTCGATGGCTTTCGGTGCGATGTTGCAGGTGAATTACCGACGGATTTCTGGGAAGCTGCACGTGCAGAACTGGACCGGGTTAAGCCTGACATCTTCTTACTCGCCGAAGCGCACAAACCAGATCTGCTGGTACGTGCGTTTGAGGCAGATTACTCGTGGCCCGTGCACAGCGCACTCACTGAGGTTCTACAAGGTAGAAAGCCGGCTACGGCGATTCGTGCCGAATGGGAAAAAGAGGAACGGCAGTGGCCGCGCGGTGCATTGCACCTGCGGTTTCTTGACAACCACGACGAGCGCCGGGCGATTGCTCGCTTTGGGGAACCAGCTACGCTTGCCGGAGCTGCGCTGATGCTTACACTGGACGGAGTACCACTGTTGTACAACGGAATGGAGGTCGGAGATACCACTGAGTCTGGTGCACCGGCGCTATTCGAACGGCTTCCAATCTTCTGGCCCATCGCGGAAAGGCGGCCAGAGTTTCCGCGCTTCTACAAGGAGATGCTTGCCCTGCGGCGCAACAGCTCTGCGCTGAGACGCGGCTCGCTCAGTTGGATCCGAAATTCGGATGAGAAGCGCCTCGTTAGTTTTGCTCGTCGGTCCAAAACAGAGGAGGCAGTAGTCGTTATAAACTTTTCCAGCTCTCCTTTCTCAGGTGTTGTCGAAATTGAAGGCACCGGATTTGTCGAGATCGGACCAGACGTCGCCGCACCACTGCCGCCCGCTGCGCCTCCGCCTGCCGCAAGTGCACACAAGCGTGGAGTAGCGCTGCCTGCGATCTCGCTTGACGCGTGGGGCTATAGAATATTCCAGCAAAGCACAGCCTGGAGCGCGGGCGTCCCCGCCCGCATCCATTTGAATGCGACAATTGAATCGTGCGGAACACATGCGAGCGGGGACGCCCGCGCTCCGAAAAGCAGGTTATGAAACTATTGACCAAAGCACTTTGGATCTTAATTGGGTGTCTTGTGCTCTCGGTTGGTACCAGTGAGATTCTCCGCGCTCAGACAGGTTTTTCCGGCCCGCCGTATTTCAGGGTGATGACTTTCAACATTCGCTATGACGAACCACGCGATAATGAAAATGCCTGGCCCAATAGGAAAGAGCTGGTTGCGAACACGATTCGGTTTCATCAAGCTGATCTTGTAGGAGTCCAGGAGGCTCTCAAACGGCAACTAACCGACTTGGAACGACTTCTCCCCCAGTATGACTGGGTGGGGGTTGGAAGGGACGATGGCATTGATAAAGGAGAATTTTCAGCAATCCTTTATCGAAAGAACCGGTTTGTGTTACTGGAAACGTCAACGTTCTGGTTATCCGAGACCCCTGAAGTTCCAGGAAGCAAAGGATGGGATTCGGCCTACCCACGCGTTGTGACCTGGGCACGTTTTAGGGATAGGACAACGGGAAAGATCTTTTTTCATTTCAACACCCACTTTGATCACAGCGGTGTCCGCAGTAGGGAGGAAAGCGCCCGACTACTTCGCAGAGAGATCGATAAGGTCGCAGGTGCAAGACCCGTCGTAGTAACGGGAGACTTTAACTTCAAAGAATCATCTGACGGTTATCAGATCCTTACTGGGAAGAGGGTCGAGGATGGCACAGATCCTGAAACAGCTTTGCGCGATGCACGTTACCTTTCACGACACGGACACCATGGTCCAACTTCAACATTCAACGAATTCAAAGCCCTGGTGACTGAAATGAAGATTGATTTCGTTCTGGCAAAAGGTGGGGTTGATGTCCTTCAGCATGGTGTTATCTTAGACACTTGCGAGGGCAGATTTTCGTCAGACCACCTGCCTGTGCTTGCTGAGATCGTGCTGAGGTGAAGACAGAAGACAGGAGACAGGAGACAGGAGACAGGAGACAGGAGACAGGAGACAGAAGACAGAAGACAGAAGACAGGAGACAGAAGACAGGAGACAGGAGACAGGAGACAGGAGACAGAAGACAGAAGACAGGAGACAGGAGACAGAAAACAGAAGACAGGAGACAGGAGACAGGAGACAGGAGACAGGAGACAGAAGACAGAAGACAGAAGACAGGAGACAGGAGACAGAAGTCAGAAGACAGAGGTCAGACAGGAGTTTTCATTTGTCATCTTCAAATTTTGATTTTATCTCTGTGTCTCCGTCATTCTCTGTGTCTTTGTGGTTCACGTGTTTTGCTTCATGAGATTCATCATGAGATTCATTATGAGATTCACCACGAGATTCACCACGGAGAACACGGAGTTGAACGGAGACACAGAGATGGTCAGGGGTCAGAAGTCAGAAGGCCTATCCTTCAGGAGCCTTAAAAACCGGTCGCATACTGGCTGTCATGCTGAATTTGACGCTGTGAATGCTTTCATGAAGCGCGCAAAAGGAAGGATTCATAACAATGAAATTCATTAAGCCAACGCGGTCCGCCCTTATCTTCGCACTCGTCGTGTTGCTGATGCTCCCGTCTTTGGTCGTGCCGCAGCAACAGCGGCCCGATGTTGAGAACCGTATCGATGCTCTTATGGCGCAGATGACGCTGGAAGAAAAACTAGGACAGCTTCAGCAACTCGATGGTCAAGCAGATGGAAATTACCGCCCTGAACATCTGGACCTGATTCGCAAGGGCTTGCTTGGATCAACTCTAAATGTACGTGGCGCAAAGAGAACAAATGAACTGCAACGAGTTGCGCTCACGGAATCGCGCTTAAAGATTCCGCTAATTCTGGGCTTTGATGTGATCCATGGCTATCGCACGATCTTTCCCGTACCGCTCGGTGAGGCCAGCAGTTGGGACCCGGCGGCAGTGGAACGGGCGGCAAGTATCGCCGCAGCCGAGGCTAGGGCCAGTGGCGTACATTGGACCTTTGCGCCAATGGTGGACATTGCACGTGACGCCCGTTGGGGCAGAATCGTCGAGGGAGCCGGAGAAGATCCATACCTTGGATCGGTTGTGGCCCGCGCCCGTGTGCGCGGTTTCCAGGGAGATGATTTCAGCGCTCCCGACCGCGTTGTCGCCTGTGCGAAACACTGGGTTGCCTACGGGGCGGCCGAGGCGGGCCGCGATTACAACACCACTGATATGTCCGAATTGACGCTTCGCGAGATCTATCTTCCGCCGTTCAAGGCGGCGATCGATGCAGGTGTAGGTACGGTCATGAGTGCGTTCAACGATCTCAACGGCGTTCCGACAACAGGCAATCCCTTTACGCTGACAAATGTTCTGCGTCGCGAATGGAAGTTTGACGGCTTCGTAGTTAGCGACTATACGGCCGTCCTGGAACTTATGAACCACCGGCTGGCTGCGACCGAAGCCGAGGCGGCCCAGCACGCGCTGAACGCAGGCACGGACATGGAGATGGTTAGCCGCTTTTATGTTAAGCACGGCGCTGAACTTCTTCGTCAGGGCAAACTCAAACAAGAGTCGATTGACGAGGCCGTCCGTCGAGTCTTGCGAATCAAGTTTCGCCTCGGATTATTTGAAAGACCTTACGCGGATGAGGCGCGCGAGCGTGAAGTCATCTTAAGCGCAGGAAATCTCGCTGCCGCGCGTGAGGTCGCGGCCCGCTCGCTGGTGCTCTTGAAGAATGACACCGACACCCTGCCCTTTAACAAGACTGTCAAATCGATCGCCGTCATCGGTCCCTTGGCGGACGATCCTAGAGCGATGCTCGGTTCATGGGCCGGCGATGGGCGCGCAGCCGATACGGTGACATTGCTCACAGGGATTAGGCAAAAACTCTCGCAGGCCAAGGTACTTTACGCTAAAGGAGTGGCTATCGAAGGACCGGGTGTAAGTGGTAACTACGATGCTCCACCTGCCACTGCCCAAAACGCGGGAGGAACTAATGTCGCTCCGGCGGCAAACACTGAGGCAGCTAGAAGTGCGACAGTTCCCGCTGGGCCAAATTCGATTCAGGAGGCTGTGCAGGCGGCGCGTGAGGCAGAGGTAATAGTAATTGCTGTTGGCGAGACCGCAGAGATGAGCGGAGAAGCTGCATCCCGCACCTCGCTGGATCTTCCAGGACGGCAAATGGAACTCGTTCAAGCGATTCATGCACTGGGCAAGCCTTACGTCATTGTATTGATGAACGGGCGCCCTCTGACGATCAACTGGATTCAGGAACACTCGCCCGCAATACTGGAAACCTGGTTTGCAGGCACTCAAGCGGGTCCAGCCGTTGCTGACGTGCTGTTTGGCGACGTAAATCCGGGCGGCAAACTGCCCGTGACATTCCCCCGGGCGGTTGGTCAAGCACCGATGTACTACAACCACAAGAGCACAGGACGGCCACCGACCGATCAGAAATACACGTCGAAATACCTGGACGTGCCGGTGTCGCCGCTTTACCCGTTCGGCTATGGGTTGAGTTACACCAATTTCAAATTCTCGAACTTGCAGCTGAGCGCAAAGACCATCAGACCGAACGGGCAGCTCACCGTGAGCGTAGACGTGGAGAATACCGGAAAGCGTGAGGGTGATGAGGTCGCCCAGTTCTACATCAGAGATCAAGCTTCAAGTGTCACCAGACCCGTGCTTGAGTTGAAAGGATTCGAACGGATTACGCTCGAGCCAGGCGAGAAGCGGCGTGTTCAAATTACCCTAAAGCCCGAGCACCTGGGTTTTTACGATCGTAATCTGCGGTTTGTCGTCGAACCCGGCGAATTCAAGGTCTTTGTTGGGCCGAATTCCGTGGACTTGCAGGAAGCAAGTTTTGAAGTAGTTAAAGCGAGTTAGTTAAATGGTGAGGTACTTTGCACAACCGAGTCCGCTAACAATAGGGAGATCCTACACACGGCAGAGACTGTGTCAAAAACCTGTTAGACGGACCAACAACAAAATCCTACACACGGCAGTGTGTA
>Ga0209751_10000904_pt1 | contig 31250 bp, 28 predicted proteins | sample RifCSP13_1_FD_184019 | JGI IMG/M metagenome (GOLD analysis project Ga0209751, IMG submission 184019) | Soil microbial communities from Rifle, Colorado - Rifle CSP2_sed 13_1 (SPAdes) (version 2) | ecosystem: Environmental > Terrestrial > Deep subsurface > Rock core/Sediment | place: Rifle...
CGGACATGATCGCCTCCATCGCGGCGGCGGCCTCGATGCGCGTCAGGTCCCGGCGGTCGATCAGCGCGCGGAGCGCCTCGGTGATGATCGGGCTCGTCATCGTTCGGTCCCCTCCCCTGGAGCCGGTTCTGCCAGTATCGCACCAGTCCCGGAAGGCAGCCACCACCCCTGCCGGCCGGGCCGCAGACCACAGTACAATAGTGTTGATGCGCCCGTGGTGGATTGCCCCGCTGGCCCTCCTGGCGGCCGCGGCGTGCTCGGCCGCCGCCGGCCCCGGCGCCCGCGCCGTCGGCACCGCCGGCGAGGCGAGCGACGGCCGGCCCGCCTACAGGCTCGGTGACCGCTGGATCCGGAGCGACGGGGTCTTCGAGCTGATCCGACTCGAGAAGGACCTTTACGTCTTCTCCGCCGACAAGGATCACGAGGTCCACCTCTCGCAGGACCTCGTGCCTGTGCGGATCGTGCGGTACCGCTCGACCGACTGGGAGCTGACCCCGGCGCCGCGCCTGCAGTGGCCGCTCCGCGTCGGGAGCCACGGGACCGCGATCGCCGCCCTCCGGCCGCGCGCTTACGAGGGGCCGATCCCCGTGGACGTGACCTGGAGCGTGGAGACGCGCGAGGACGTGGACACGGCGATGGGCCGCATGCCGGCCTTTCGCATCGTCTTCCGGCTGGCGACGCGGCCCGTGTCCAACTTCGGCGGCTCGCAGTGGTCCGGGTACGCGCCTTACGCGCCGTCGCTGCCGACGGCGTGGAGCTTCACCCTCTGGTACGCGCCAGGCGCCCGGCTGCTGGTGCGGGCGGAGAGCGAGAGCAGCTATCTGCTGGCGTTCGCCGTCGTCGCGACGGACGCGCCGGTCGTGGCGCCGCTCCGTGTGGTGCTGGAGGCGCCGGCCGAGCAGGCGCGGACCACCGTCGCGGAGCTCGTGCTCACCGGCAAGGTCACGGCCGGCAATGGCGTGAAGCGCGTCGCCGTCACCGTCAACGGCCTCGACGTGTCGGCGCTGGACGAGCCTGGCGTCAAGCGCGAGGTCGCGCTCAGGCTTCCGATCACGCTGCGCGAGGGCCGCAACGTCGTCCTCGTGACGGCTACCGCCGTCGGCGGCGAGACGCGCCAGGAGGCGCGGACCGTCGTCTACGAGCGCCACGTGGCCGCGGCCCCGCCGCCCGCGCCCGCGTCCCCGAGCATCGTCCCCCCATCCCCGCCCACGGTCGCTGCACCCGTGATTCCAACGTCACCGCCGGCTCCGCCCGCGCCGCCGACCCCCGCGCCGCCGAAACCCGTCGCGCCGCCGCCCCCGGCCGTGGCGGTGCCGGCCCGCGTTGAGCCACTCGCGGTGAGGATCGCGTCGCCCCGGGACCGGGCGCGCGTCGACCAGGAGAGCACGGCGCTCGCCGCGCTCGTGGCCGGCGGCGGCGGCGTGAGCCGGGTCAGCGTCACGGTCAACGGCCTGGAGGTGGCGCGGCTCGAGCCGAAGACGCCGCAGCGCGCGCTGCCGGTCAACGTCGCGCTCAAGCTGCGTGAGGGCGCGAACACCGTGGTTGTCACCGCGACCGAGCCTGACGGCCGGGTGTCCCAGGAGGTCCGCACGTTCACCTACGAGCGCGTCGTGCCCCTCACGGTAGACATGCGCTATCCCACGGACCAGCTCCAGGTCGCCCAGGCGTCCTCCGTGGTCGCGGCGATGGTGACGTCGAGCAAGGGCGTTGCCGAGGTCGGCGTGACCGTGAACGGGATCTCCGTGCACCAGCAGCGCGAGCGCGACCCGCAGAAGTCGGTGGCGGTCACGGTGCCCGTCACGCTCCGGGACGGCGTCAACGCGATCGTGCTCACCGCGCGCGAGCCCGACGGCACCGTGCGCCAGGAGATCCGCACGGTGCTCCTCACGGCGCCGCGGCCGGCCGCGCTCGCGCCGCCGCCGCCGCCCGCGCCCGCCGCGCCCGAGCCGGACCGCTGGGCCGTGGTCGTCGGCGTCGGCCGCTACGAGAGCCGCGATATCCCCGCCCTGCAGTACGCCGTGGCGGACGCCGAGGCGGTCTACCGGGTCCTCACGGGCCCGGGCGGGTTCAAGAAGGAGCACGTGCTCCTGCTCACGGACCGGGGCGACAGGCGGCCGACGTACCGCAACCTCAAGTGGGCCCTGGGCACGTTCCTCGCCCGGTCCGCGAAGAAGGAGGACACCGTCGTCATCTACTTCGCGGGCCACGGCGCGCCGGAGGTGGACCAGCGCGGCGTCGAGCGCGACGGGCTCAGCAAGTACCTCGTGCCGGTGGACGCCGATCCCGACGACCTCTACTCGACCGCGCTGCCCATGGACGAGCTGCAGACGATCTTCGCTCGCATCGAGGCCGAGCGCGTGGTCGTCTTCCTCGACTCCTGTTACTCCGGCGCGGCGGGCGGTCGCACCTTCGCGTCGCGCAAGACCCGGGCGGTCAACGTGGACGACGTGTTCCTCGAGCGGCTGACGCGCTCCAAGGGGCGCGCCATCGTGACCGCCGCGCGCCCCGCCGAGGTCTCGATCGAGCTCGACGAGCTGGGGCACGGGCTGTTCACCTACTACCTGCTGCGCGGGCTCGAGGGTGCGGCGGACAGCAACCGCGACGGCATCGTCTCGCTCCAGGAGCTGTACGAGTACGTCGAGCAGCAGGTCGCCCGGAAGTCGCGCGCGGTCGGTGGCAACCAGCACCCGGTGCTCAAGGGCGAGATGGAGGGCGCGCTGCCGCTGATGAAAACCGACACGCGCTGACCTGCCGCTCCGGCTCGCTCATCGACCGGTATCAGCCGTTCCCGGTGCTCGTCGGACGGTCCCCGCCGCGGCGGGGGGCCGTTGCTCGTGCGCGGCTCAAAGCCCCAGGTAGGCGCGCTTGACGTGGGCCGACTGCACGAGCTCGGCGCGCGTGCCGGCGAGCACGATGCGACCGTTCTCGATGACGTAGCCCCGGTGCGACAGCTCGAGCGCGCGCGCGACGTTCTGCTCGACGAGCAGCACCGTCGTGCCGCGCGCGTTGATCGCGCGCAGGTTCTCGAAGATCAGCTTGACCGTCACCGGCGCCAGGCCCAGGCTCGGCTCGTCGAGCAGCAGGAGCTTCGGCGCCGCCATCAGCCCGCGCCCGATCGCGCACATCTGCTGCTCGCCGCCCGAGAGCGTGCCGGCGAGCTGCGCGTGCCGCTCGCGCAGGCGCGGGAACAGGGCGAAGACCAGGTCGAGGCCCTCCGCGCGCGCGTGCCGCGCGCGCCGCCCGGCACCCAGCTCGAGGTTCTCGCGCACCGTCATGCTCGGGAAGAGCTGGCGCGCCTCCGGGACGTGGGCGATCCCACGCGCGACCACCTGCGCCGGGCCGAGGCCGTCGAGCCGCTCGCCCTCGAACTCCACGCGCCCCCGGCGCACCGGGAGCAGGCCCGTGACGGCCCGGAGCGTCGTGGTCTTGCCGGCGCCGTTCGAGCCGATCAGCGCCACCACCTCGCCCGGGCGCACCTCGAGCGAGACGTCGCGCACGGCGACGAGGTCGCCGTAGCCGGCCTCGACGCCCTCAAGCCGGAGCAGCGCCGACATACTCCTCCCCCAGGTACGCCTCGACGACCTTCGGGTGGTTCGCGATCGCGGCCGGCGGCCCCTCGGCGATCTGCTCGCCGAAGCTCAGCACGACGATGCGGTGCGAGAGCGCCATCACCGCGCGCATGTTGTGCTCGATCAGGAGGATGGAGACGCCGGCCGCGTGGATCCGGCCGACGAGCTGCACCATCGCCTCGGTCTCCGTGGGGTTGAGCCCCGCCATCACCTCATCGAGCAGCAGGAGCGCCGGGTCGGTGGCGAGCGCGCGCGCCAGCTCGAGCCGCTTGCGCTCGGCGAGCGTGAGGCTCCCCGCGACCGCGTCCTGCCTGGCGGCGAGCCCCACGCGCTCGAGCACCGCGCGGGCGTGCGCGAGCGCCTCCGGCGCCCGCGGGTGGCGCGCGAGCGCGCCCACCGTGACGTTGTCGAGCGCGCTGAGGCGCGGGAACGGCCGCACGATCTGGAACGTGCGCGCGAGGCCCAGGCGGCAGATCGCGTGGGGCTTGAGCCCGACGAGCGAGCGCCCGCGAAAGGTCACGGCGCCCGCGTCGGGCCGCAGGAACCCGGAGAGCAGGTTGAAGGCGGTCGTCTTGCCCGCGCCGTTCGGGCCGATGAGCCCGAGCAGCTCGCCCTCGGCCACGACGAAGCTCAGGTCGCGCACGGCCTGCAGCCCGCCGAAGCGCTTGCTGAGCCCGCGCGCCTCGAGCAGGCTCACGCGCGCCCCCGCCGGCCCCCGAGCGCGCGCGCCAGGTGCGGGGAGGCGCCCTCGGGCAGGAACAGCACGACGCCGATCAGCAGCAGGCCGTACGCGACCAGGTGGGCGCCGTACAGGCCGCTCTGGCCGAAGTAGATCCGCGACACCTCGGAGAGCGGCGTCAGGATGAACGAGCCGAGGATCGGCCCGAGCAGCGTGCCAGAGCCGCCGACGATCGGGCGGATGACGATCTCGACCGACATCGGGATGCCGAACACCGCGTTCGGCTGGAGCGAGAACAGGTAGAACGCGTAGAACGTCCCGCCGAGCCCCGTGAGGAACGAGGAGACCACCATCGCGAGCAGCTTGTACCGGAGCGTGTCCACGCCGAGCGCCTCCGCGGCGCCCTCGTCCTCGCGGATCGCCGCGAGGTAGACGCCGAAGCGCCGCCGCTCGATCGCCCACGCCACGCCCGTGGCCAGCAGCATGAGCGCGAGCGCGATGTAGTAGTAGGCGCGCGCGTCGCGGAACTGGAACTGGCGCGGGTCCCCGGTGAACGTGATGTAGAGCCCGACCGCGCCGCCGACCGCGTCGATGTTCGAGGCGGCGATGCGGCAGACCTCGGCGAAGGCGACCGTGAGGAGCACGAAGTAGAAGCCGCGCAGGCCGAAGCGGAAGCCGAGGTAGCCGATGACCACGCCGAGGAGCGCCGCGAGCGCCCCGCCCGCGAGCATCCCGATCCACGGCGTCAGCCCCGTCTGGAGCGAGAGCATCGCCGCCGTGTAGCCGCCGACGCCCACGAACGCCGCGTGCCCCACCGAGAGCTGGCCCGCGTAGCCGCCGACGATGTTCCAGGCCTGGCCGAGGTAGGCGTAGAAGAGCATCAGGATGCACACGCTGAGCGCGTACGAGGAGAGCACCGCCGGCAGCGCGAGCAGCACGAGGAGCGCCGCGAGGGCCGCCCACCTCATGCCGCGCGCCTGCCGAAGAGACCGGCCGGGCGGAACAACAGGATCAGGATCAGCAGCGAGAAGCTCACCAGCTCCTTGAGCGAGGGCGCCAGGAACACGGCGCCGAGCGACTCGGCGACCGACACGAGCAGGCCGCCGATGAAGGCGCCGAGCAGGCTCCCCATGCCGCCGATGATCACGATGTTGAAGCTCGTCACGGAGAGCGAGAGCCCGGTGGCGGGCTGGAACGGCAGGATCGGCGACACGAGCGCGCCCGCCGCGCCGACGCACGCCGCGCCGATGCCGAACGCGACCGCGTAGACGCGGCGCACGTCGGTGCCGATCACGAGCGCCCCGTAGGTGTTGTCGGCCGCGGCGCGGATCGTCCGGCCGAGGTCGGTGCGGAACAGGAAGAGCGAGAGCGCCAGCGTCAGCAGGACGGCGACGCCGAAGGTGACGAGCCGGCCGACGTCCACGAAGAGCGGGCCGAGCCAGAGGGTGGCCGAGGAGAGCGCCGAGCGCACCCGCTCGGGCTCGGGCCCGAACGCCAGGAGCGCCGTGTTCTCCAGCACGAGCGCGACGCCGAGCATCAGGAGGATCTGCATCTCGTGCGGCGCGTCCACGATGCGCTGCACGAGCCCCCGCTGCACGCCGAGGCCGAACACGAACAGCGCGGCGGCGCAGACGACGAACGACGCGTACGGGTCGAGCCCCGCCCGCCGCGAGAGGAGGTAGGCGAGGTACATGCCCCACACCATCATGTCGCCGTGCGCGAAGTTCACCACGCGCATGACGCCGAAGATCAGCGTGAGGCCCACCGCCATGAGGCTGTAGACCCCGCCGAACAGCAGGCCGCTCAGGAGCGCCTGGGCGACGAGGACCGGGTCCAGGCTCAGGCCTTCGGGCGCGGGAAGACGAGCTTCTGGACCGCCGCCTCCTTGGGCCAGACGACGACGGGCTTCTGGCCGAGGATCTGGATCATCGCGGTCGAGGCGTTCGGGTTGTCCCCGAGCTCGTTGAACACGACGGGGCCCGCGGCGACGGCCAGGATGTCCTTGAAGTTCGTCTTCTTCATCGCGTCCACGATCGCCTCGGGACCGTCCTTCTCGGCGAGCGCGGCCCGCCCGGCGCGCTCGAGGATGTCCTTGATGATGTACACGGCGTCGTACGAGTAGACGGAGTTGGTGTCGAACGTCTTGCCGCCCGTGCGCTTCCGGTACTCCTCGGCGACCGCGCGCGTCCTCGCGAGCTTGAAGTTGGGCCACGGCACGCTGTCCATCACGTACTCGAGGTCCTCCTTGAGCGCGGCGAGCTGGCCCGCCTCGTAGAGCCCGGGGCTGCCGGGGCCCATGACCCCCAGGATCTGCACGCGCTGCTTGCGCAGCTCCGGCAGCAGGAGCTGGGCGCTCGCCGGGCGCGTGATCGGCGCGATCAGGTCCGGCCGCGCGGCCTTCGCGCGCGAGACCTCCGTGGAGAGGTCCGACGGCGGCTCCGGCCACGGGATCGTCTCCACGATCTCCCACGCGGGCTTCGCCGCCTTGTGCGCGGCGAGGAACCCGCGCGACTGGTTCTGGCCGAAGAGGTCGTTGGCGTGCATCAGCACGACGCGCTTCGGCGCCGCGCCCGTCTCCTTGAAGATCTCGTTGAAGTACCGGACGGCGAGCCGGCCGAAGCCCGAGCCCGTCGGGAAGTTGCGGTAGACGTACTGGACCTTCTGCTGGCCCTCGCGCACCGACTTCGCGACGTTGGCCGTGATCGGGTCGGCCGCGGCGATGTCCACGAGGAACGGCACGCGGTGCTGCTGGGCGACCGACACCATCGCGGCGGTCGAGCCCGAGTCGAAGGAGCCGAGCAGCATCCGGGCCCCCTGGTTCACCACGCGCTCGGCCTCGATGCGCCCGAGGTCCGGCTTGGTCTGCGTGTCGCCGACCAGCAGCTCGAGCTTCATGCCGCCGAGCGCCTTGACGCCGCCCGCGGCGTTGACCGCGTCCACGGCCATCTGGGCGCCCACGCGACAGGCCTGGCCGGGCTCGGCCAGCGGGCCCGTCACGGGGTGGATCGCGCCGATCTTGAAGGTCTTCGCCTGGGCCCGGAGCGGCAGCGGGAAGCCGGCGACGGCGACCCCGGCGGCGGTGGTGGCGAGGAACGCGCGGCGGCTCGTGCGGGTGCGCGACATGGGGGCGCCTCCTTTGTGTGCGCGGATTATAGCCCGCGCCGCAGCGGCTAGACCAGAGGTCGGGGGGGCCCTCCGAGGCCCCCCATGTGCTTCAGCCGCCGAGCAGCTCGCGCGCGATGATCACGCGCTGGATCTGGGAGGTGCCCTCGTAGATCTGCATGATCTTGGCGTCGCGCATGAAGCGCTCGACGGGGTACTCGCGCGTGTACCCGTAGCCGCCGAAGACCTGCACGGCGTCGGTCGCGACCTTCATCGCCGCGTCCCCCGCCCAGCACTTGGCCATGGACGCCTCGTAGGTGTTGCCGCGGAGGCCGACGTCCACCTGGCGGGCGGCGTGGTGCACCATGAGGCGCGCGGCGTGGACCTGCATGGCCATGTCGGCGAGCATGAACTGGATGCCCTGGAAGGCGGCGATCGCCTGGCCGAACTGCTGCCGCTCCTTCGCGTAGCCCACGGCGGCGTCGAGCGCGGCCTGGCCGATGCCCACGGCCATCGCGCCCGTCGCCGGACGCGTGATGTCGAGCGTCTGCATGGCGATCTTGAAGCCCTCGCCCTCCGCGCCCAGGCGCTGCGCGACGGGCACGGCGCAGTCGGTGAAGTGGAGCGCGACGGTGGGCGAGGCGCGGATGCCCATCTTCTTCTCCTTCTTGCCGATGGAGAAGCCGGGCGTGTCCTTGTCCACGAGGAACGCGGTGATGCCCTTGGCGCGCTTCGTCGGGTCCACCGTGGCGAACACGACGACCACGTCGGCGTGGTCGCCGTTCGTGCACCACTGCTTGGAGCCGTTCAGGACGTAACGGTCGCCCTCGCGCACGGCCGTGGTGCGCAGGCCCGCGGCGTCGCTTCCGGCGCCGGGCTCGGACAGCGAGTAGGCCGCGAGCAGCTCGCCCGTGGCGAGCCGCGGCAGGTAGCGCTTCTTGTGCTCGTCGCTGCCGGCCAACAGAATGGGCAGCCCGCCGAGGGGCTGGTCGAGGTACTGGGTGGCGGTGGCGGCGCACGCCCAGGCGATCTCCTCGGTCACGACCGAGAGCGCCAGGCAGCCCATGTCGCTGCCGCCCCACTCCTCGGGCACCCAGATCCCGAACAGGCCCGACTCGAGGATGGCCTTCATGGACTCCTCGGGGTACTGCTCGGTCTCGTCGTAGTGGGCCGCGTGCGGCGCGATCCGCTCGCGCGCGATCTTGCGCGCGAGGTCGCGGATGGCCCGCTGGTCGTCGGTCAGGTAGAAGGGGTCGTTCATGCCCGTCTCCTTCAGATGATGCGCCGCGCCCGCAGCTCCGCGAGCCGCTCGGGCGGGTACCCCAGCGCCTCGCCGTAGATCTTCTCATTGTGCTCGCCCAGGCGCGGGGGAAAGCTGAGCGGCGGCGGATCGCCCGCCGGGGGCGCGGGCAGCAGGACCTCGAGGCCGGTGCGGGGGTCGCGGACGCGCACGAGGGTCGGCGCCACGAGCGGGTCGGCCGCGACATCGGCCAGCGTGGCCACGCGCGCGACGGGCACGCCGGCCCCGCGCAGGAGCGCGAGCGCCTCGTCGGCCGCGAGCCGGGCGAAGCGCGCGCCCAGCTCGCGGTGCAGGCGCGGGGCGTCGGCGATCCGCCCGGCATTGGCCGCGTACTCGGGCCGGTCCACGCCGGCCAGTGCCGGCAGGCGCGCGAGCGCCGCCCACTGCGCGTCGTTGCCGACGGCCACGTAGACCCAGGCGTCGCGCGTCGCGAAGACGGCGACCGGCGCGAAGAACTGATGCGTGTTGCCCCGGCGCGCGACCCGCTCGCCGAGGCCCCGCGCCAGGGCGAGCGGCGCGATCATCCACGACACCGCGCTCCGGAGCATCGAGACGTCCACGCGCGCGCCGCGGCCGGTGCGCGCGCGCCGGTAGAGCGCCTTCAGCAGCTCGCCGTAACCGTGCTCGGCGGCGCCGAGGTCGACCATCGGCAGCCCGAACACGGTCGGCGGGCCGTCGGGCTCGCCGGTCAGCTCCATGAAGCCCGCGCGCGCCTGGAGGATCGGATCGTACGCGGCCTCGTCGTGCCCGGGCCCGAAGCCGCTGATGCCGAGCCAGACCAGCGCGGGCACGACGGCCGCGAGCGTCGGGTAGTCGATCCCGAGGCGCGCGTAGCTGCGCGGCCGCTGGTTGGTGGCGAAGACGTCCACGCGGAGCGCGCGGAGCAGCTCGAGCAGGAGCGCCCGGCCCTCGGCCTCCGCGAGGTTCAGCGTGATCGCCTCCTTGCCGCAGTTGTTCGGCAGGAAGTAGCTCCGCATCGCGGGCTCGCCGAGCACGTCGCGCCCGACGAAGCGGTTCGGGTCGGGGTGCGCGGCGTTCTCGACGCGGATCACCCGGGCGCCGTCGCACGCGAGCCGGTACGTGAGGAACGGCAGGACCGTGGCCTGCTCGAGGGAGAGGACGGTGACGCCGTCGAGCGCGCCGCTCACGTCGTCGCGCGGCGGTCCACGACGCGCACGGCCTTGCCCACGGGCCGCTCGAGTTCCCCGAGCGCGCAGAGGCGCACCTCGGGCGAGAGCGCGAGCAGGTCGTGCAGCTCGCGCCGCACGCGCGCGGCCACGGCCGGGTCGCAGCCGGGCTCGGTCTCGACGAGGATGGTCATGCGCTCGCCCCCGCCCGCGGAGTCGAGCACGATCTGGTACTCGTGGCTCACGCCGGCCTGCCGGAGCAGCACGGTCTCGACCTGGCGCGGGTAGAAGTTGACGCCCTTGAAGATCACCATGTCGTCGGTGCGCCCGCGCAGGCGGTCCAGGCGCAGCGCCGTGCGCCCGCAGTCGCAGCGCGCGCGCGAGACGACGCGCGTGAGGTCGTGGGTGCGGTAGCGCACGAGCGGCAGCCCCGCGCGCGTGAGCGTGGAGACCACCAGCTCGCCCTCGGCGCCGTCGGGCAGGACCGCGCCCGTCGCCGCGTCCACGATCTCGACGTGGTAGTGGTCCTCCCAGACGTGGATCCCGGCGCGCGCGGCGCAGTCGATGCCCAGGCCCGGGCCGCCGGTCTCGGTCATGCCGATGATGTCGAAGGCGCGGATCCGGAGGTCGCGCTCGATGCGCGCGCGCAGCTCGTCCGACCACGTCTCGGAGCCGAAGATGCCGACGCGGAGCGCGAGCGTCGCGAGGTCGAAGCGCTCCTCGCGCGCCACCTCGAGCAGCCGCAGCGGATACGTCGCGATCGCCGTCACGACCGTCGCCCGGAGGTCGCGCATGAGCTTGAGCTGGAGGGAGGTGCGGCCCGCGCCCGTCGGGATCACCATCGCGCCGAGCCGCTCGGCGCCGTAGTGGAAGCCGAAGCCGCCGGTGAAGAGGCCGAACGAGGGCGTGATCTGGATGACGTCGCGCGGGCCCACGCCCGCGGCGACGTAGCAGCGCGCCATCACCTCGCCCCACTGCTCCACGTCGGCGGCGGTGTACGGGTTGAGGATCGGGTTGCCCGTCGTGCCGCTCGACATGTGGATGCGGCGGTAGCCGTCCTCCCGCGCGCACGCCAGGCCGAACGGGTAGGCGTCGCGCAGCTCGGCCTTGCCGAGGAACGGCAGGCGCCGCCAGTCCTCGGGCCGCCGGATGTCCTCCGCGCGGATGCCGCCGAGGCGGCGCGCGTGGGCGGGCGCGCGCGCGAGGCGGCCGAGCGTCGTGCGCATCCGCTCGAGAACGAGCCGCTCGAGGGGCTCGCGCTCGAGCGCCTCGAGCTCCGGCTGGAACATCGGCAGCGGGGCCCCCACGAGCCGGGAGTGTAGCGTGCGCGGTCGGGCAGCGGCAATGCGCCTCGTCGGGCGCATCGCGCCACGCCCCCGGGTGGGCCGGCCCGGGCGGCGGTCGGCGGAATCCGTCGACCGTCCCGACGCATCTCATGGGCCAGCCAGAGGAGGGCCCCCCGATGAGCAACGCCAGCGTCCAGCAGCTCCGCGCGAAGACCGACGCCGTGTGGGCAAACCTCACGCGCCAGCTCCAGGGCATGGAGCCCCACCTCGAGACGGCCGACGCCCCCGGCGAGTGGACGACGCGCCAGGTCCTGGCGCACCTGCTCTTCGAGCCGGGCTGGGACGCGCGCGCCAAGCTCGAGACGTTCGCCGCGCGCGACTACCCGACGCTCGCCCTCCATCCGGGCGCGCTGCACCTCACCGACGAGCGGCGGCGGATGACGCTCGCCCAGCTGGTCGGCGCGCTCGACGCTCAGCGGCGCGCCGTCTTCGCCTACCTCGAGTCGCTGCCCGAGGCCGACCTGGCGCAGCGCAAGGTCCGCATCCCGGCGCTCAAGCCGTTCCTCGGGACCGAGGAGGTCTCGCTCGCCGTCTACACGGTGGCGCTCTTCGAGTTCCACTGGAACGACCACGCGGGCCAGCTCGCCAAGATCCGCACGGCGGCCGGCCTGCCGGCGGCGTAGCGCGGAGCGCGACGCCAGGCGACGGCCTGCTCGCGGCGGCGGTCGCGGCCCCGCGCCCGTTCCCCACCCTCGTCCGGATCGACGTGGACGACGTGCGCCTCGCGTAGCCGCAGAGCCTGTGAACGAATCGCGCTGTCGAGGGGCGCCCGGAGCCCCCCATGGACTCAGCGGCCGGCGGCGCTCGCCAGGCCCAGGTAGGCGCTCCGCACGCGCGGGTCGGCGGCGAGCGCCGCGCTCGCGCCCGCGACCGCCACGCGGCCGGTCTCGAGGACGTAGCCGCGCGCGGCCAGTCGGAGCGCGCGGCGCGCGTTCTGCTCGACCAGCAGCACCGCGACGCCGCCCTCGTTGATGCGCCGGATCGTGCGGAAGATCTCGGCGGCCAGCATCGGCGCGAGGCCGAGCGAGGGCTCGTCGAGCAGCAGGAGCCGCGGCCGCGCCATCAGCGCGCGGCCGATCGCGAGCATCTGCTGCTCGCCGCCCGAGAGCGTGCCCGCGAGCTGCGCGCGGCGGGCGCGGAGCACCGGGAACAGCTCGAACGCCCCCTCGACGCGCGCGGCGACGTCGCGCCGGGCGGCGGTGTGCCCGCCGACCAGCAGGTTCTCGAGCACGGTGAACTCCGGGAAGATCTCGCGCCCCTCGGGCACGTGCGTGATGCCGGCGGCGACGATCGCGTCCGCGGGCGCCTGGGTGATGTCACGCCCCTCGTACACGATGCGGCCGCGCGCCGGGCGGACGAGCCCGGAGATCGCGCGCAGCGCGGTGGACTTGCCGCTGCCGTTGGCGCCGAGGAGCGTGACGATCTCGCCCCGCTCGACACTGAGCGACACGCCGTCGAGGGCGCGGCGCTTGCCGTAGGAGACGGCCACGCCCTCGAGCGCGAGCGTCGCGCTCACGCCTCCTCGCTCCCGAGGTACGCCTCGATGACGGCCGGGTCCGCGGCGATCTCGCGGGGCGAGCCCGACGAGATCTCGCGGCCGTAGTTCAGGACGAGGACCCGGTCCGAGATCCCCATCACCAGCTCCATGTCGTGCTCGACCACCACGACCGTGAGCCCCTCCGCGTCGCGGAGGCCGCGGATCAGCTCCATGAGCGTCTGCGTCTCCGTCGGGTTGAGCCCGCCGGCCGGCTCGTCCAGCAGCAGGAGCCGCGGCGCGGCCGCGAGCGCGCGGGCGATCTCGAGGCGCTTCTGCGCGCCGAGCGGCAGGCTGCCGGCCTCGACGCCGGCGGCGCCGACGAGGCCGACGCGGTCGAGCAGCGCGCGGGCCGCGGCGCGCGCCGCAGCCTCCTCGCGCCACACGAAGGGGAGCCCGAGCGCGCCGCGCAGGAGGCCGCCGCGCAGCTGCGCGTGGCGACCGATCAGCACGTTGTCGAGCGCGGTGAGCTGGCGGAAGACCTCGGTGTTCTGGAACGTGCGGGCGATGCCCCGCCGGGCGATCCGGTGCGGCGCGAGCACGAGCAGGTCCTCGCCGCGAAAGCGGACGCGCCCGGCGGAGGGCCGGGAGAGGCCGGTGACGACGTTGAAGACCGTCGACTTCCCCGCCCCGTTCGGGCCGATCAGCGCGAAGATCTCCCGCTCGGCCACCTCGAAGCTCAGGCCGCTCAGCGCGGTGAGCCCGCCGAAGCTGATCGAGAGATCCTCGACGCCGAGCACCCGCCCTACTCCGACCTGAGCCAGTCCGTGAGCTGCTTGAAGCGGCCCTTCTCGACGCGCACCCAGAACCCCTGCTTCTGCGTCTCGTGGTCCGGCCCGATCGTGAGCGGCGGCAGGATGCCGCTCTCGAAGCCCTTGGTGCTCTCGAGCGCGGCGACGAGCGCGGCGCGGGTCAGCGCGCGCCCCGCGCGCTGCGCCGCCTCGGTGAACAGCATCCCCGCGAAGTAGCCGGCGACCGAGTAGCGGTTCGGCTCGTTCTTCGGGAAGTACTTCGTCATGTGCTCCCGGTAGCGCTTGACCCCCGGCAGGTCCGACGTCACCGGGTCGGGCCAGAGCGAGAGTCCCTCGACGCCCTCGGCCGCGTCGCCCGCGAGCGCCAGGTAGCGCTCGTCCGTGAGCGGGCCGGTGGAGACCATCAGCACGTCCTTCCAGCCGATCTTCTGCCGCTCCTTGAGCGCCTGCGCCGCGGGCCCGGGCACGAGCACCAGGAACAGCACCTCGGGCTTCGCGGCCTGCAGCTTGGCGATCTGCGCGCTCACGTCGCTCACGCCGCGCTTGACCGACTCGGCCGCGAGGAGCTTCAGGCGGTGCCGGCCGAGATCCTTCTCGAACGCGGCGAGGAACGACTTGCCGTACTCGTCGTCCTGGTAGATCGCGGCGAACCGCTTGATCTTCCGCTGGCCCGCCAGGTAGTCCACCATCATCCGCGACGACCGGTCGCTGACCGTCATGCCCTGGAAGACCCATTTCTTGCCGCGCGTCACCGGCGAGCTCTGGTACGGGAACAGCATCGGCACGCGCTGCTCCTCGACGTATCCGAGCGTCGCGACCACGGGTGGCGAGCCCTGCGGGGCGATCAGCGCGAACACCTTGTCCTGCTCGACGAGCTTCCGCGTGTTGGCGACGGCCTCCTGGGGCTTGTAGCCGTCGTCGTAGTAGACCGTGCGCAGCTTCCGCCCGTGGATGCCGCCGGCGTCGTTGACGACGCGGAAGTAGAGGTCCACGCCGAACTTGGTGATCTGCTCGCCCGTGAAGGCGAGCGGCCCCGAGAACGAGTTCGAGCCGCCGAGCAGGATCTCGGCGTCGGTCACGCCGGGCGTCTGCGCGCCGGCGGGCGGGGCCCCGAGCAGGGCCAGGAGTGCCAGGACGGTCAGCAGCGTGCGCATGGGTGTCTCCCTCCTATTGGGCCTGGTGCGTCCACTTCGCCATCCGGCTCGCGATCCCGCCGGGCATGAAGAGCATGCAGCCGATCAGGATCAGCCCGAAGAGCAGCGGCCGGTAGTTCTGGAACGCCGCGAGCCAGTCGTACAGGAGCGTGATCACGGCCGCACCGACGATCGACCCCGGGATCGAGCCGAGCCCGCCGACGATGATCATCGCGACGAAGTCCACCGAGAGGAACACGTCGAAGGCGTCCGGCGAGATGAAGCCGACGACGAACGCGAACAGCCCGCCGGCGACGCCCGTGTAGAACGCCGAGACCGCGAACGCGAGCGTCTTGTACGCCGCCAGGTGCACGCCGCTCGCCTGCGCGGCGATCTCGCTCTCGCGGATCGCGAGCAGCGCCCGCCCGGTCCGCGTGCGCGCGATGTTGACCGCGGCGGCGACCATCAGCGCGCCGACCCCGAGCACGAGATAGTACTTCGCCGCGTCGCTCCCGAGCGCCAGCGGCCCGAGGCGCGCCGCCGGCACCGCGAGGCCGTCGTTGCCGCGCGTGAGCCAGTCGAGGTTCAGGATCGCCTCGACCACGACGAACCCGAAGGCGAGCGTGGCCATCGCGAGGTAGAGGCCCTCGAGGCGCAGGCAGGGGATGCCGAGCGCCAGCCCGACGAGCGCGGTCGCGAGCCCCGCGAGCGCGAGCGTCGCCACCACCGGCAGCGCCGGCGCCCGGAGCGTGAGGACCGCGGCCACGTACGCCCCGACGGCGAAGAAGCCGGCGTGGCCGAACGAGAGCTGGTTGGTGTAGCCCGACAAGAGATTCAGCCCGATCGCCACGATCGCGTTGACCACGATGAGGCTCGTCAGGAAGACGAAGTAGGGCGGCACCAGCAGCGGCCAGCAGAGCAGGACCACGCCGCCCGCGCCCGCCGCCGCCCACCGCATCAGACCTTCCGCTGCCGGACCCGGCCGAGCACCCCGCTCGGCCGGATCACCAGGATCGCGATCATCAGGAGGAAGGGCACCGAGTGCTTGATGCCGGCCGGCAGCCAGAGCGGCGCCAGGTTCTCGAGCACGCCGAGGAGCATGCCCCCGACGACCGCGCCGGGCATGGACCCGAAGCCGCCCAGCACCGCCGCCGTGAAGCCGTTGATCGCCACGAGCCCCATCTTCGAGGACAGGAAGATCACCGGCGCGATCAGCACGCCGGCGATCGCGCCGACGACGGCCGCGAGCACCCACGACGCCGAGTACACGCGCTCGACGCTGATCCCCATGAGCCGGGCGGCGCGCTGGTTCTGCGCCACCGCGCGCATCGCGCGGCCGAGCCGGGTCCAGCGGAAGAGCGCCGCGAGCGCCAGCATGAGCGCGAGCGAGCCCCCGATGATGCCGAGCGACACGGGCGCGACGCGCAGCGGGCCCAGGCCGATCGGCCGCTCGCGGAAGAAGGACGGGAACGGAAACTCGTCGTGCGTCCACACGAGGCCGGCCGCGGCGCGCAGCACGAGCGAGAGCCCGAGCGTGATGATCAGCACGTCGAGGTGCGTCGCCGCGATCGCGTGGCGGATGACGAGCCGCTCGACGAGCCAGCCGAGCGCGGCCGCGGCAGCGACCGCGATCAGCAGCACCAGCGGCAGCGGCAGCCGCAGCGCCTCGTGGGCGCTCCAGCCGACGAACGTGGAGATCATCAGCATCTCGCCCTGGGCGAAGTTGAGTGTGCGGGTCGCGTTGTAGATGATGACCAGGCTGATCGCCATCAGCGCGTAGATCGAGCCGGTGGCGAGCCCGCTGACGACCACGTGGACGAGCGCCGTCGTCGTCACGGCCGGGGGCGCCCCGTCACGCGCTCGACCGCGAACGTCCCCGGGTGGACCTCGACGCCGTAGTCGCGCCGCGCCGCCTCGGGTGAGAGCACGCCGTCGCGAACCTCCGCCGCGACCGTCTCGGCCGGCCGCTCGCGCGGCTCGCCGAAGCCGCCGCCGCCGCCGGCGCGCTGGCGGAAGACCGTGCCGCGCGGGATCGCGACGACGTCCTTCGAGCGCGGCACGACGATCGCGCCGTCGGGCGTCGCCAGCTCGATCGCGTTGAGCGCCCCCGGCCCGCCGCCGAAGAGGCCGAACGCGCGCGCCTCCTCGTCCACGCCGTCGCCGAAGACGACGCCCGTGACGTCCGCGCCCTGCACCTCGAACTCGGTCTCGACGCCGAGGCCGCCGCGCCAGCGGCCGGGCCCCGCCGAGTCGGGCAGGTACTCGTGCCGCCGCAGCCGGTGCGGCGTGTGCACCTCGAGCATCTCGTAGTCCTGCGCGAGGAGGCCGCCCGCCGTGTTGATGAGGCCGATGTGGTCGTAGCCGTCCAGGCCGCGGACCGCGCCCGAGCCGCCCTTGAGCGCGAGGAACAGGATGTCCACGTAGCGGCGCCCGCGGCGGGGGTCGAGGCCGGTCACGGTCATGCCGAGCATCCGGTTCCAGCCCGCCGAGACCCGGTCGGGGAGCGCGGGCGCGAGCGCGCGGAAGATCGCGTCCGAGTGCGGGCCCGCGAGCGTGTTGCCGAAGGTCGTCGCCGCGGGAAACTCGGCGTTGAGGATCGTCCCCCTCGGGATGTGGACGCGGAGCGGCCGCAGGATCCCCGCGTTGTGGGGCAGGTCGGGGTCCACCAGCATGAGCAGCGTGAGGATCGCCGCCGAGAACGACGAGGCGTACGGCGCGTTCACGAAGCCGACCGTCTGCGGGTCGGTGCCGGTGTAGTCGAAGGCGATGTCGCTCCCCCGCTTGTCGATCGTCACCACGATCCGGTGGCGGCTCCCCGGGTGGTGGCCGTCGTAGAAGACGGTGGACTCGCCGCGGTACGTGCCGTCGGGGATGCGCCGGAGCTCGCTCCGCATCCGCCGCTCGGCGGCGTCGAACAGGAAGTCGAGGTGGCGCTCGACGGTCGCGGCGCCGTGGCGCCGGTACACCTCGAGCACGCCGCGCTCGCCGACGACGGTCCCGCCGATCTGCGCCCGGAGGTCCTCGGCCACGATCGGCAGGCGCACGTTCGCGAGCACGAGGCGCCAGACGTCGCGCAGCGGGCGGCCCCGCTCGACGATGCGGAGCGGCGGGATGCGGAGCGCCTCCTGCCACACCTCGGTCGCCTTCGGGTTGTAGCCGCCGGCCTGCGCGCCGCCGATGTCCGCCTGGTGCCCCTTCGTCGCCGCCCACGCCACCAGCCGGCCCTCGTGGAAGACGGGGCGGAAGACGGCGACGTCGTTGTGCTGGTTGCCGCCGGAGAACACGTCGTTGTGGAGGAACACGTCGCCCGGGTGCACGTCGTCGCCGAACGCCTCGAGCACCGCGCGGCACGCGGGCGCGAGCGCGAAGGCGAGGATCGGGATGTACTCGGCCTGCTCGAGGATGCGGCCCTGCGCGTCGTAGAGGCCCGTGACGAAATCGCGCGCCTCGTTGAGGATCGGCGAGCGCGTCGTGCGCAGCAGCGTGAGCCCCATCTCCTGGGTGATCGCCCGGAGCCGCCGCTGCAGCACCGACGCGAGCACGGGATCGACCGCGCTCACGCCGGCTCCAGCACGAACGAGCCGTGGCGGTCGGTCTCGAGGCGCCACGCCGGCGGGACGACGACCGTCGTCAGCGGCAGCTCGACCAGCGCCGGCCCCGCCAGGCGCGCGCCCGCGCCGAGCCCGAGGCCGTCGTAGCGGTCCACCTCGTGGAACGCCCGCTCCGGCGCGAGCCAGGCGCGCCGCCGGCCCCGGCGCGCCGCCTCCGCCGCGCCGGGCGCCACCTCGGGGAGCCGCGGCCGGTCCACCAGCCCCGTCGCCACGGCGCGGACGTTCACCAGCTCGAGCGGGGTGTCGGGCAGCGCGTAGCCGTACAGCCGGTCGTGCGCCTCGTGGAAGCGCTTGGCGACGCCGGAGAGGTCGCCGGCCTCCGCCTCCTCGGCGAGGAGCGGCACCGTCAGCTCGTGGTACTGGCCGACGTAGCGGACGTCGCAGCCGAGCGCGAGCGCGCGCCGCGTCTCGGGCACGCCGTCCTCCGCGAGCGCGGCGTGGCCGTCGCGCGCGAGCGCGGCGCACAGCCGCCGCAGGCGGTCGGCGTCGAGCGCGTCCACGGGCGCGACGAGCGTGCGGACCAGGTCGTGGCGCAGGTCGGTGAAGAGCATCCCCGCGGCGCAGAAGATCGACGAGTCGCGCGGCACCAGGATGCGCGCGATGCCCAGCTCCCCGGCGATCCCGGCGGCGTGGACCGGCCCGGCGCCGCCCGCGACGACGAGCACGAGGCCGCGCGGGTCGTGGCCGCGCTCGACCGTCACGTGCCGGATGCCCGCGGCCATGTTCGCGTCGATCACGTCCACGACGCCGGCCGCGGCGGCCTCGACCCCGAGGCCGAGCCGCGCCGCGAGCCCCTCGAGCGCGCCGCGCGCGGCGACGGGATCGAGACGCAGCCGGCCGCCGAGGAGGCCCGCGGGGTCGAGGCGGCCGAGCAGGAGGTCGGCGTCCGTGCAGGTCGGCGCGGTGCCGCCGCGGGCGTAGCACGCGGGGCCCGGCGCGGCGCCGGCGCTTCGCGGGCCCACCCGCAGGAGCCCGCCCTCGTCGATCCAGGCGATCGACCCTCCGCCCGCGCCGATCGTGTGGATCGCGAGCATCGGCAGACCGAAGGGGTAGCGGCCGATGCGGCCCTCGGCCGTGAGCGCCGCGGCGCCGTCCTTCACGAGGCAGACGTCGAAGGAGGTGCCGCCCATGTCCACGGTGATGAAGTCGCGCAGGCCGTGCGCCGCCGTGTACGCGCCGCCCGCCGTCGGCGCGGCCGCGGGCCCCGACAGCAGCGTGCTGGCGGCCGCCGCGCGCGCGGTCGCCGGCGCCGCGACGCCGCCGTTCGACTGCATCACGAGCAGCGTGCCGCGGAAGCCGGTGAGCGTGAGGCGGGTCGTGAGCCGGTCGAGGTAGCGGCCGAGCACCGGCCCCACCGCGGCGTTCAGCACGGTCGTGCTGACGCGCTCGGTGAACCGGATCTGCGGCAGGATCGCCGAGGAGCGCGTCACGTACGCGCCGGGGAGCGCGGCGGTCGCGAGGCGCTCGGCCGCGACCTCGTGCGCCGGGTTCGCCCACGCGTGCAGGAAGCAGACCGCGACCGCCTCGACCCCGACCGCGGCGAAGCGCGCGAGCGCGTCGTGCACGTCCACGTCGTCGAGCGGCGCCAGCACCGCGCCCGTCGCGTCCACGCGCTCCGTGACGGGGAGCCGGAGCCAGCGCGGCACGAGCGGCTCCGGCGCGCGGCAGCGGTTGTCGTACTGCGCCTCGCGGATCCCGCGGCGCATCGCGAGCGCGTCGCGGAAGCCGCGCGTCGTGAGCAGGCCCACGCGCGCCACGTCGCCGGTGAGCACGGCGTTCGTCGTGATCGTCGTGCCGTGGACGATCAGCTCCACGTCGCCGAGGAACTCGCCGAGGCTCCGGCTCTCGCCCGTCGCCATCTCGGCGAGGCCCGCGAAGACGCCGTCGGTGGGGTCGGCCGGCGTGCTCGGCACCTTCACCGCCCGCGGCCGGCCGCCCGCGGGCTGCAGCAGGAAGTCCGTGAAGGTGCCGCCGACGTCCACGCCGATCCGGTACGTCATCGTGGCTGACAGAGCTCGGTGATGAGGCCGGTGGCGGGGTCGGGCTCGAGGAAGGCGACGCGGCCGTGCGCGCCCGCCACCGGGAAGCCCGGCACGACGCGCCCGCCGCGCGCGGCGACCTCGACGAGCGCGGCGTCGAGGTCGTCCACGCGGAAGCAGAGGTGGTGGACGCCGTCGCGCCGGGCGAGCGTCGGCCCGAAGCGCTCGACGATCGGGCCCGTGTACTGCACCAGCTCGAGCGGCGCGCCGCCGACCTCGAGGAACGCCACGCGCACGCCGAGCGCGCTCTCCCAGCGCTCGCCCGCGCGCCCGCCCGCGAGGCGCTCCAGGGAGGCGACCGCGGCCTCGAGGTCCTCGACGACGATCCCGATGTGCAGGAGCGGCCCGAAGAGCGGGCCCGGCGCGCTCATCGCGGCCGCGCCTCGAACCGGCACGCGGGCGCGCCCGCGGCCGCGCACGCGGTCTCGACCGCCGCGGCCGGGCGACCGAGCGCCAGCTCGGCGAGGCGCTCGAGCACGCCGCGCGTGAGGTGGCAGACGGGGCCGGCCGCCGGGCCGTAGGCCTCGGCGAAGGGCGAGCCCTCGACCCGCACCACCAGCGCCTCGGGCGTCAGGCGCTCGAGCGTGAACCGGCCCCAGCCGATCTCGCCCCCCATCGCGAGCAGCCGCCCCACCGCCTCCTCCGCGGCGCCGCCGAGCGCCCGGAGCGCCGAGCCGCCGCCCGCGCGCCCGCCGGCGGCGAGGCACTCGGCGGCCCGCGCGCCGAGCGCCGCCTCGACCGCCTTCTGCAGCGCGACGAGCGTCTCGGGGCGCACGAGGAGATAGCGCGAGGCGCCCCGGGCGAGCCGGCCCGCGCCGTCGTCCCGGAGCCCGGCGAGCACGCGGTCCTCGCCGCTCACCGGAGCACCCGCGCCCACAGCGCCGAGCGCCAGCCCGCGTCCAGCAGCGTCCGGATCTCGCGCCGGCTCAGGTCGCCGAGCCCGTGGGCCTCGAGCGCGCGGCCGCGGCCGGAGAGCTCGCGCCCGAGGAGCGCGCCGAAGAGCAGCAGGAGCCCGCTGATCGCGGGTGTCGCCGCGCCGGCCGCGCGCGCCGCCGACTCGAAGAGCGCCAGGCCGAGCGCCGCGTCCTCGGTGACGTAGCGGTGCTCGAACGTGAGGACCTCGCTCCAGAGCCCGCTCGCCACGAGCTTCTCCCTGGCGCCGGCACCGTAGAGCCCCTCGGCGGCGCGCGCCGCGTCGTAGTACGTCGCGAGCTCGTAGTGGGGCGCCGGGTAGCCCCAGCCCCGCCGCGTCGCGAGGCGCTCGGCGTCCACGACGTCGATGAGCCGCCGCGCGCTCGGCGTCGTGCCCGCGGCGTGGACGTCGAAGCGGCCGGCGTCGATCGCGCCCGCGTTCAGGAGCACGAGCGGCGGGTGGATCACCGGCCCGGCGTTCGTCAGCGCCGCGTCGAGCGCGTCCGCGCACGGGCGCACCGCCGGGAACAGCTCGGCGCACCGCGCGAGCGCCGCGTCGCGCTGCGCGGCGGGGAAGACGCCGACCGGCAGGTTGGCGGCGCGCACCGGGGCGTGCACGACGGCGGGCCCGGTCTTCCGCGTGAGGTACGGCAGCGTGCCCGTCTCGGCGAGCGCCAGGGGCAGCGTGCCGCCCGCGCGGGCGAGCGCGCGCGCCAGCACGAAGCTCCCGAACGTGCCCGGCGTGAGCAGCACCGTCTGCCGGTCGGTCACGTGCGGCGCGAGCCGCCGGGCGAGGTCCTCGTGGGTCGTCGCGGGCAGCGGGACGATCAGCACCTCGGCGCCGTGCACGGCCTCGCCGAGGTCCGTCGTCGCGCGCTCGAGGCGCGCACTCCCCTGCCGGCCCTCGGCGACGAGCTGGATCGTCGGGTCGTCGTGCAGCGGCCCGAACGTCGCCGCGGTGCGCGTCCAGAGGCGCACGCGGTGGCCCGCCAGCGCGAGGTCCGCCGCGGTGGCGAAGCCGCCGTGGCTCCCGCCGAGGATCGCGAGAATCACGCCACCACCCCCGCGGCCCTGAGCTCGGCGATCCGTGCGCCCGAGTACGCGAGCGTCCCCGCGAGCACCTCGTCGGTGTGCTCGCCGAGCCGCGGCGGGGGCGCCGGCTCGAGGCGGGAGGCGCCGTCGACCTTGAGCGGCGTGCCGAGCGTCGGCGTCGGGCCGTGCGCCGGGTGGCGCAGCTCGACGACCATGTCGCGGTGCCTGACCTGTTGGTCGGCGAGCACGCGGTCGACCGAGAGGACCGGCGCGGCCGGCACGCCCTCGGCGTGCAGGCGCGCGAGCCACTCGTCGGTCGTGCGCCCGCCGAAGGTGGCCTCGATCAGCGCCTCGAGCGTCTCGCGGTGGCGGACACGGTCACGGTTGGTCGCGAAGCGCGGGTCGTCGGCCCACTCCGGGTGCGCGACGGCGCGGCAGAAGCCCCCCCAGAACTTCTCGGCGAACACCGCCACGATCAGGTGGCCGTCGCGCGTCGCGAGCGCCTGGTAGGGCGCGACCGAGGCGTGCCGCGAGCCCATCGGCCCGGGCACGCGGCCGTCCGTCAAGAAGTACTGCGCGATGTACGTGAGCAGCGAGACCTGGCAGTCGAGGAGCGAGAGGTCCACGTGCGCGCCCGCGCCCGTGCGCTCGCGCCGCAGGAGCGCGCCGGCGACCGCGAAGGCGCCGAAGAGGCCGCCGGCCAGGTCGGCCATCGGGAGCCCCATGCGCACCGGCGGGCCGCCCGGCTCGCCCGTGAGCGACATCGCGCCGCCCATCGCCTGCAGCGCGAGGTCGAACGCCGGCCAGTCGCTGTACGGCCCCGTCTGCCCGTACGCCGAGATCGAGCAGAGGACGACGCGGGGGTTGACCGTGGCGAGCGCGGCGTAGGCGCACCCGAGCCGCTCGAGCACGCCAGGGCGGAAGTTCTCGAGCACGACGTCGGCGACGCGCACCAGATCCAGGAACACCTCGCGGCCCGCGGGCGCCGCCAGGTCGAGCGCGACCGACTTCTTGTTGCGGTTGACGGCGAGGAAGTACGCCGACTCCCCCCCGGGGAGGAACGGCGGCCCCATCGCGCGCATCGGGTCGCCGCCGGCCGGCGTCTCGATCTTGATGACCTCGGCGCCCATGTCGGCGAGCAGCATGGCGCCGTACGGGCCCGCCAGCATGCGGGAGAGGTCGAGCACGCGCACGCCCTCGAAGAGCCTCACGTCCGCCGCGCCTCGAGCGCGGCGCGCACGCGCGCCGGCGTGATCGGCAGCTCGGTGAAGCGCAGCCCGATCGCGTCCTTGATCGCGTTGGCCACGGCCGCGGCGACCGGGATCACGCCCGACTCGCCGAGGCCCTTGGCGCCGAACGGGCCCTCCGCGTCCACGGACTCGATCAACCGCACGACGATGTCGGGCATGTCGTCCGCCCGGAGCAGCGCGTAGTCCATGAAGCTCTGCGTGAGGATCTGCCCGTCCTCCACGACGAGCCGCTCGGTGAGGGCGTAGCCGAGCCCCATGTGGATCCCGCCGTGGACCTGGCCCTCCGCGGCGCCCGGGTTGAGCGCGCGGCCCACGTCGTGCGCCGAGGCGATCCGCCGGACCTCGACCCGGCCGGTCTCCGGGTCCACGTCCACCAGCGCCGCCTGCACGGCGGACGTGTACGCCGCCGACACGTTGCCGTGGAGGTCCTTGTCGAGCATGGCCGTCGGCGGGTCGTAGAACGCCTCGGCCACGAGCACGCGCCCGCCGCCCTTGAAGTGCCCGGTGCGCGCCACCGCGTCGTACGCCAGACGCCGCTGCGGATCGCGCGCGACGGAGACCCACCCGGCCCGCAGGTCGAGGCTCGCCGCCGGCTCCTCGAGCTGCGCGGCCGCGAGCGCGAGCAGCTCGGCGCGGAGCTTCTCGGCGGCGAGCCGCGCGGCGTTGCCGGCGACGAAGGTGGTCCGGCTCGCGTGGGTGCCGACGTCCCAGGGCCGCACCCGCGTGTCGGAGTTGACCACGTCCACGCGCTCGAGCGGCACGCCGAGCGTCTCGGCCACGATCATCGCCAGGACCGTCTCCGAGCCCTGCCCGATCTCGGTCGCGCCGGTCAGCAGCGTCACCGTGCCGAAGTCGTCGAGCTTGACGATCGCGCCGCAGCCGTCGGAGCGGTAGATCCGCGCGCCGCCGCCCACGTGGAACATGCCCGCGTAGCCCACGCCGCGCCGCCAGCCCGGCCGGAGCGGCGGGGCATCCCGCCCGATCTCCTCCGCCGCCGCGTCGAGGCACTCGGTCATCGCGAACGAGGTGAGCACGAACCCCTGCGGGTTCACGTCGCCGGGCTGGCTGGCGTTCCGCCGGCGCAGCTCGAGCGGGGGCAGCCCGAGGCGCTCGGCCAGGTCGTCCATCTGGGACTCGACCGCGAACGTGGACTCGGGGTTGCCGTAGCCGCGCATCGAGCCCGAGTACGGGTTGTTCGTGTAGACGATCGTCGTGTCCAGGCGCACGCTCGGCACGCGGTAGAGGCCCGCGACGGTCGAGAGCATGACGTACGGGGTCGTCGAGCCCCACGAGGTGTAGGCACCGTTGTCGATCGTCACGTGGCAGTCGCGCGCGAGCAGGCGCCCGTCGCGGTCGGCCGCGGTGCGGAGCCGGATCGTGCACGGCTCGCGCCCCGGGCACGCGACGAACTCCTCCACGCGGTCGAACTCGACCCTCACCGGCCGCCCGGCTCGCCGGGCCAGGAGCGCGGCGATCACGTCGATCGGGTAGAGGTCGAGGCCGCGGCCGAAGTTGCCGCCGACCGGCGGCTGCAGCACGCGCACACGGCCGCCCGTGAGGCCGAGCGCGTCGGCCAGGTCGCGCTGGTAGAGGAACGGGACCTGGGTGGTCGTCCACATCGTGAGGCCGCCGCTCGCGTCCCAGTCGGCGATCGCCGCCATCGTGCCGAGGCACGCCTGCGTGACGAACGGCAGCCGGTAGGTGTCCTCGACGACCGCCGCGGCCTCCGCGAAGGCCCGGTCCACGTCGCCGTGGCTGAACCGGTAGCGCAGGGGATGCGCGTTCGTCCCCAGCTCCTCGTGCACGAGCGGCGCGCCGGGCGCCAGCGCCGCGCGCGGGTCGAACACGGCGGGCAGCTCCGCGTACTCGACGTGGATCAGCTCGAGCGCCGCCTCGGCGGTGGCGCGCGTCTCGGCCGCGACCGCGGCGACCTCGTCGCGGACGCACCGGACCTTGCCCCGCTTGAGCGCCGTCTGGTCCCGGGCGAAGCCGAAGGGCCGGGGCTCGACGTCCTCGCCCGTCAGCACGGCGAGCACGCCCGGGAGCGCGCGGGCGCGCGTCGTGTCGATGCGCACGATCCGAGCGTGGGGGAACCGCGCGCGCAGGATCCGGCCGTGGGCCAGCCGCGGCAGCTCGAGGTCGTGGAGGTAGCGCGTGCGCCCCGTCGCCTTCTCGGCGCCGTCGCGCTTGCGCACCGTCTTGCCGATGACCTCGAAGGTCGGGACCATGCTCAGAACTTCACCGGCTCCTCGTGCTCGCCGAAGACGTCCTTCATCGCCTGGCAGATCTCGCCGAGCGTCGCGTAGGCCTTCACGGCCTCGAGGATCGGCTCCATGAGGTTGGCCGGGCCGCGCGCCGCGTCGCCGAGGCGCCCGAGCGCGCGCCCGACGGCCGCGCCGTCGCGCTCGCGCCGGGTCCGGGCGAGCCGGGCCACCTGCGCCTCGCCCACCTTCGGGTCGAGCGCGTACAGCTCCACCTCCCGGCCGGCCCCGGCCGCGCCCTCGCCCACGTGGCAGTTGACCGCGACCTTCGGCACCTCGCCCGAGGCCAGCTGCTGCTCGTAGCGGTACGCCTGCCGCGCGACCTCGGCCTGGAGCGCGCCGCTCCGGATCGCCTCGACGATCCCGCCCATGCGCTCGACCGCCGCCAGCTCCGTCAGGATCTGCCGCTCCATCTCGCCCGTCAGCGCCTCGACGTAGTAGGAGCCGGCGAGCGGGTCCACCGTGTCCGCCGCGCCCGCCTCCTCCGCGCAGATCTGCATGGTCCGGAGCGCGAGGAGCTGCGCCTTCGGCGACGGGATCGTGTACGCCTCGTCGAAGGTGGGCAGCGCGATCGTCTGCGCGCCCGAGAGCGCCGCCGCGAGCGCGATGTAGGCGCCGCGGACGATGTTGTTCTCCGGCTCCTGCGCGGTGAACGCCGAGCCGCCGCCGCCGATCAGGCTCCGGAACATCCACGACTTCGGGCTCCGCGCCCCGAAGCGCTCCCGCATCATGCGCGCGTAGAGCCGCCGGCCCGCGCGGAACTTCGCGACCTCCTCGAAGACCTTGCCCCACGCGGTGAAGTTGAACGAGAGGCGCGGCGCGAACTCGTCCACGGCCATGCCGCGCGCCAGCATCAGCTCGACGTACGCGGCGGCGATCGCGAGGCCGTACGCCATCTCCTGTGCGGTCGTGCAGCCCGCCTCGCGGATGTGGTAGCCGCAGACCGAGACCGGGTTCGAGCGCGGGTAGCGCCGGGCCGAGAACTCGATCAGGTCGGCCACGAGCCGGAGCGAGGGCTCGACCGGGTAGATCCAGGTCCCGCGCGCGACGAACTCCTTCAGGATGTCGTTCTGCGGCGTGGTGACGACGCGGTCGGGCGCCGCCCCCTGCGCCTCGGCGACCGCGTAGTACATCGCGGTGATCGGCGCGGCCATCCCGTTGATCGTGAGCGAGACGCTCACGCGGTCGAGCGGGATCCCGGCGAACGCCGCCTCCATGTCGGCGAGCGTGTCGATCGCCATGCCGACCCGCCCCACCTCGTCCTCGGCGCGCGGGTCGTCGGAGTCGAGGCCCAGTTGCGTGGGCAGGTCGAAGGCGACGTTCAGGGCATCCTGTCCGTGGGCCATCAGGTACTTGAACCGGCCGTTCGTCTCCTCCGGCGTGCCGAAGCCGACGTACTGGCGCATCGTGAAGAGCCGCTCGCGGTACATGTGCCGGTGGATGCCGCGCGTGAACGGGTACTCGCCGGGACGGCCGACGTCGCGCTCGAAGTCCACGCCGGCCGTGTCCTCCGGCCCGTAGACCGGCTTGATCGGGAAGCCCGCGTGCGCTCGCACGTCCTTCATGGGGTCCTCGCCTCCTTCGGACGGCTCGCCCCGCCCCGCCCCGTGAATGCCGCGACGATCTCCGGCAGCGGCGTGCCCATCGGGAACACGCGCGCCACGCCGAGCGTCCGGAGCGCCTCGGCGTCGCGCGGCGGGATGGTGCCGCCGACGACGACCCGGATCTCCGCGGCGCCCTCGCGCCGGAGCCCCTCGAGCACGCGCCGCGCGAGCGGCACGTGGGCGCCGGAGAGGACCGAGAGCCCGATCACGTCCACGTCCTCCTCGATCGCCGCCTGCACGATCTCCTCCGGCGAGCGCTTGAGCCCCGTGTACACGACCTCGACGCCCGCGTCGCGCAGCGCCTGCGCGACGACCTTCGCGCCGCGATCGTGGCCGTCGAGCCCCGGCTTCGCCACGAGGATCTTCATGCAGGGCACGGGCACCCGGGCTGTCGCCACGCCCGTGCCCCGCCGCGACCGCGGGCCCCGTGTGCTCCGACACGCGGTCTCACGGCGACGCCACCCGGAAGGCGGGGAGCCAGCGGGGGTGGCCCGTGGGGTCGTCGGCGACCCGCAGCGGCGCCAGCGCCACGCGCTGGCCGACGCGCACCGCGCCGGGATCCGCGCCGGTGAGAATCGTGAAGACGCGATGGCCGTCCACCTTGACGATCGCGAACACGCGCGGCGCCTCGAACCCGGCGGGCAGGCCCGTCTCCTGCACCGTGAACGCGTGGACCGTGCCCTCGCGCGCCAGGTCCACCCACTCGAACCGGTCCGAGACGCACGCCGGGCAGAAGCCGCGCGGCGGCCACGCCGTCGCGCCGCAGCCGGCGCACCGGGTCGTCACGAGCCGCCCCTCGCCGAGGTGCCTGTAGAACTCGTGGAGCTTCGTCTGCTCCGCCGACTCGAGCGGGAACGGATCGATCGCCCGGAAGTAGCTCATGCCTCGCGCCCGTAGAGCATCACGACGTGCTCGCCCATGCCGCTGTTGTTGTGGGTGAGCCCGAGCGCCGCGTCCGGCACCTGCCGGGCGCCCGCCTCGCCTCGGAGCTGGACGAACACCTCCGCGGCCTGCGCCACGCCCGTCGCGCCCAGCGGGTGGCCGCAGCCGATGAGCCCGCCGCGCGGGTTCACGACGACATCGCCGCCGTAGTCGCTCCGCCCCGCGGCGACGAACGGCCCGGCCTCGCCCTTCTTGCAGAAGCCCAGCTCCTCGTACGCGATCAGCTCGGCGATCGCGAAGCAGTCGTGGACCTCGGCGAGGTCGACGTCCGCCGGCCCCACGCCCGCCATCCGGTACGCGGCCCCGGCCGCGCGCCGGAGCGCGGGCCAGTGGGCGTAGTCCTCGTGGAGCGAGGTGAGCTGGAAGCCGTCGAGCGCCTGGCCGGTGCCGCGGATCCAGACCGGCCGGTCCGTGAGCGCGCGCGCCCGCTCCCCGCTCGCGAGCAGGACCGCCGCCGCGCCGTCGGTGATCGGCGAGCACATGTAGAGGCGCAGCGGCGTCGAGATCATGCGCGAGCAGAGCACCTGGTCGAGCGTCGCGCCCCTGGTGAAGTGCGCGTTCGGGTTCTTCGTGGCGTGGGTGTGGTTCTTCACGCCGACGAGCGCGAGCTGCTCCTCGCTCGTGCCGTAGGCGGCCATGTGCCGCTGCGCCGCGAGCGCGAAGCACGGCGGCGCCGTGAGGCCGAACGCGGCCTCCCACTCGCGGTCCACGCCGGTGCCCATGTTGAGGATCGCCTCGTCGCCCGAGGGCTGGTTGAGCTTCTCGACGCCGAGCACCATGACGAGGTCGGCGAGCCCCGCGGCGATGAACGCGTACGCGTAGCGGATGCCGACCGTGCCCGAGGCGCACATGTGCTCGGTCCGCGCGCTGAGCGCGCTCGGCCGGATGCCGAGCGCCTCGGCGGCGAGCGAGGCGATGTGCGACTGGAACGCCGTGCGTTCCGGCATCACCGAGCCGACGACCAGGCCTTCGACATCCCCGGGCCTGACTCCGGGCGTCGAGTCGAAGCACGCCTTGCCCGCCTCCCAGATCAGGTCCCGGTACGTCGCCTTCCGCACGCCGAACTTCGACACGCCCGCGCCGACCAGCGCCACCTCGTTCATCGCCCGCACCTCCTCCGCCCCGCGCCTCGCACGGCCTCAGATCGTCGCGCGGCTCTGCCCGACCCGGGGATGGGGCCGCCCGCCGTCCGCGATCGCCACCACCATGACGATCTCGTCCGGCCGCGGGGCGTCGGGCACCATGACCGTCATCGTGTCGAAGTGGTCGAACGACCAGACGTTGTCCTTGTGGCCGAGCGGCACGTCGATCGGCGTGCCCGGCGCCGCGACCTTGACGTTCGAGGGGATGATCGCCTCGCCGCCGCCGACGGCGGCGCGCATCGGCTTGCCGAGCTTGGGGTGGAGCAGCGCGCCGCCGTGCTCCGTCTCGCCGAGCGTGCCGACGACGGCCGCCTTGCCGTAGGACACCGCCGGCCCGCCGAGCAGCTCCAGCACCCGCGTCATGAGGAGCGTGCCCACCTCGAGGCCGGTGTCGAACAGCGGGGACAGGTCGGCCACGAAGCGGCCCGCGTAGGGGTTCGCGAGCACCGCCAGCCCGGCCACGCGCCGCACCGGCCGTGCGAGCGGCACGCCCGCATCCACCAGCGCGACGTCCTCCACGTAGAGCGTCCGACGCACGTCCATCGCCTCCTCCTCAGATCCCGACCGAGGCGCCCGCCCGTCTCCGGAGCAGCACGCTGGTCTCGTAGGTCAGCACGGCCTCGCCCCGCTGGTTCTTCACGGCCACGTCGAAGACGACCACCCCGCGGTCCTGCCCGGACGCCGGCCGCGCCTCGCGCACGCTCATCTCCGTGTGGACCGTGTCGCCGCCCACCGTGAAGTCCTCCCAGTAGCGTCCCCTCGGCGCCATCGCTCCTCCATCCGGCACGTCGGTCATCATCCGAAGACCTGCCCGCGGTCCCAGTCGAGGTCGCGTCCGATCACCACGCGCAGGATCTCGGACGTGCCCCCGCCGGGCAAGAGAAAGCGCGCGTCGCGGAAGTAGCGCTGCACCGGATACTCGCTCGCGAGCCCGTACGAGGCGAAGATGCGCACGGCCTCGTCGGTGACCCGCACCGCCGTCTCCGAGGCGAGCAGCTTCGCCATCGCCGCCTCGCGCGCGACCGCGCGGCCGGCGTCCAGGCGCCCGGCGGCCTGGTAGGTCACGAGCGCCGCCGCGTGGAGCGCCGTGAGCATGTCGGCGAGCTTGAAGCCGATCGCCTGGTGCTCGACGATCGGCTTGCCGAACGCGACGCGCGCGCGCGCGTAGGCGAGCGCCGCGTCGTAGGCGGCGCGCGCGAGCCCCGTCGAGAGCGCGGCCGTCATCACCCGGATCTCGGCGAGGATGCCGCCGATCTTCTCGACGCCGCCCGTCTCGCCGCCGAGCAGGTGCTCGGCCGGCACCTCGACGTCCTCGAGCAGGATCTCGCCGGTCACGGAGGCGCGCACCGCGATCTTCTCGATCGACTTGCCGAGCGTGATGCCCCGCATCGCGGCGCGGTCGAGCAGGAACAGCGCGATGTTCTCGAGGCCGCGCTCGCCCGACGTCTTCGCCGCCACGGTCAGCACGTCGGCGACGGGCGCGTTCGTCACCCAGGTCTTGGTCCCGCGCAGGACCCAGCGGTCGCCGCGCCGCTCGGCGCGCGTCGTGATGCTCGCGAGGTCCGAGCCCGCGCCGGGCTCGGTCAGCGCGAAGGTCGCGACCAGGTCGCCGCGGAGCGCGGGCACCAGGTATCGCCGCCGGAGGTCCTCCGAGCCGTACGCGTGGATGAAGTGCGTGCCCATCAGCGACTGCATGCAGGCCGCGGCGGCGAGCGACATCGAGCCGCGCGCCAGCTCCTCGGCGAGGAGGCAGTAGGTCACCATGTCCGCGCCGGCCCCGCCGTAGGCCTCCGGGTAGCGGAGGCCGAGGTAGCCCAGCGCGCCGAGGCGCGTGAAGAGCTCGCGCGGGAACTCCGCGCGCTCGTCGAGGGCCCCGGCCGCGGGCACGACCTCGGCGTCCACGAACCGCGCGACG
>Ga0209751_10000909_pt1 | contig 31216 bp, 24 predicted proteins | sample RifCSP13_1_FD_184019 | JGI IMG/M metagenome (GOLD analysis project Ga0209751, IMG submission 184019) | Soil microbial communities from Rifle, Colorado - Rifle CSP2_sed 13_1 (SPAdes) (version 2) | ecosystem: Environmental > Terrestrial > Deep subsurface > Rock core/Sediment | place: Rifle...
GACCGATTGGTTCGCTTGCCCAACGCCAGAGCCGGCAAGCCCCAAGACATCCACAAGACCCTCTTTGCCCGCATCACACAGACTCTCCCGGCTGCCGCACCAGTAACATTATCAATTGAAGGATCCATCACCCTTCGGTAACAAAATCATTTGACTTGACACGGCGAGTCGAGCTTCCGGCGTGCCCTAGGGCTCGGCGGAAGCGCTGACCTCGTCGAGCCGTTCGATCTGTCCGGGAGTCAGGCGCCAGCCGAGGGCGCCGGCGTTCTCTGCCGCTTGCCGCTCGTTCTTGGCGCCCGGGATGGGAAGCGTGCCCTTGCATATCGTCCAGTTCAGCGCCACTTGGGCCGAAGTCTTTCCTCCCTGCTCGGCTCCGACCCGTCCCAGAACCTCAAGCAGCGGGTCGACCCGACCTAGCAGTCCGCTCAATCGGCTGCGCCTTTGCAGCGGAGGGGGATTCTGGGGCCCGTACTTCCCTGTGAGCAGTCCCATGGCCAATGGGCTGTACGCGATGAGCGTCACTCCCAGGTCGCGGCAGGCCCGCAACAAGCCCGTCCGCTCCGGGTATCGATGTAGCAGGCTGTACTCGACTTGATTGGAAGCGAGCACCACCCCGCGTTTCGCCAAGGCTGCATGGGCGCGTTCCATCTGCTGAACGGAGTAGTTGGACACGCCGACGGCGCGGGTCAGCCCGAGCTCGACGGCGTCGGCCATACCCGCCATCCACGTTTCAACCGGCATCGGTGGAAAAGGCCAGTGAACCTGATATAGGTCGATCCGCTCGAGCCCGAGCCGGCGAAGGCTGGCGCGCAGGGCGCGCAGGAGCGAGCCACGGGAAAGTCGCCAGGGGTAGGGGAAGAACTTGCTCGCGATGATCGCGCTTCGTCGCGCTTCGGACCCCGGAGGGGGCATCCCGGAGGGGACCGCGCCGAGCGTCCCGGAGGGGACGATGTTCCGCGCCGGATTGGCCAGATGGCCCAGGATGCGCTCGGATTTCCCCCAACCGTAGACCTCGGCCGTGTCGAAGAAGTCGAGGTCGGCGGCACGGCTGGCGTGGAAGGCGGCCTCGACTTCGGGTTCACCGTAGCCGCGGCCGAAACCCCACACGATCCGGTCGCCCCAGGCCCAGGTGCCGACGCCCATCGGGCGAACTTCGACCGGGCTTCGTCCGATTCGCACTCTCTCACCCATCATCATCGGCCTCGCGTCAATCGCCGCCGAGCAAAGAATCCAGCGCGCTTTCGAGAGTGGGATACCGATACGTGAAGCCAGCCTCCAGCAAGCGTCTGGGTTGGACGAACTGTCCCTTCAGGACGAGCATCGCCTTCTGGCCGAGCACGAGTCTCAAGAGGAAGGCGGGCGTCGGGAACCAATAGGGTCGGTGAAGGGCGCCGGCCACCAGTCGCCCGAGTTCGGCCATGGAAACCGGCTCAGGAGCGGTGAGGTTGAAGGTTCCGTGAAGGTCTTCGCTCTCGATGAGCCAGCGCAGCGCCCGGCGTTGGTCATCGGCATGGATCCAGGAGAAACCCTGATCGCCGCCGCCCAGACGGCCGCCGACGAACATCCGGAAGGGTAAGAGGACAACGGGGAAGAGTCCACCGCTGGTGCTGAGCACGAGTCCGGTCCGGACGACGACTCGCCGGATCCCCATCGCTTCGACGGCCTCGGTCGAGCGTTCCCAGGCGACGCAGACGCTGGCCAGGAAGTCGCTCCCGGCGGGGGCGCGTTCATCCACATCCCGATCGGGTCGGGGTCCGTAGTAACCGACGGCCGACATCTGCAGCAAGGTTGACGGCTTGCGTTCCGCGGCCCCGATCGCCTCCATCAGCGCCCGCCCGGCGTCGGTTCGGCTTTCCAGAATACGGCGCTTCTTGGCCGTACTCCAGCGCTGGAAGAAAACCTGGCCGAGGTGCGTTCCGCCGATCGTCTCGCCGGCAAGGTTGACGATAGCGCCTGCCCCGTCCACCAGGTGGCCCCAGCCGTCGGTGCTCCGGCCATCCCACTGAACGGCGCGGATCGATGGATGAGAGGTGGATGCGGAGGAGAGATGGCGGGTTAGCACGACGACCTCGTGGCCGTCCGAGGCGTAGCTGGCCGCTAGCGCGCTCCCGACCAGACCGGTTCCTCCGATGATAAGGACGCGCATCTCAGCTAACGAACGAGGTCCACAGAATCATTTGCACCACCGGGGTCAAAGCTCTTCCTCAGACCGACCCACCTCGAAGGGAGCATCGGTTCGTCTCGACGGTCCTACCTTTCGGAGGCGAGGATCCTGTCGACCTCAGTCTCCAGGTCTAGATCCTTCCCCGCCGCGAGTCCGGCCACGACGTTGGCCGGATCCATGCCGAGGCGTTTCCCCCAGAAGTCCAAAGCCGAGTCGATATCGACCTGAATGTCGGTGGAGGTCGCCGGATGGTTCCGGGCGAGGCCGAGGAGCCCAAGCCCCTGCGGGACGGCACCCTGGGCGAGGCGCAATTCCCCCGCCACCCCGACTGCAGAGATCTTCGCCGGAACCGAATCCCCTTGGCGAGCCGCCCCGAGCGCCTCCTTGATCAGTGGAAGAACCAATTCGTAGTCAGCCATACGCAGCCGGGCGATGGCCAGATTGACTCCGTTGAAGACCAGGCCCTGCAAGTCCTCTCTCTCACGAGCCCAGACCAAAGCGCGCTCAAGCGTGGCCACAGCTTGTTCCCAATTGCCTTCGCGAAGCTCAAGGAAACCCAGGTTCGACAGCAGCGTATTCTCCAAGCGTCGATGCCCAACGCGGCGGGCGAGTTCCAGCCCCGACTCGTACTCTCGTCTTCCCGCCTCGAAGTTCCCAGCCTGATCGTAAAGCGTCCCCAACCGATTCTGGGCCTGGAGCAGTAGGCCATCGTCGCCCAGGGCGCGCGCCAACTCGATACACTCCCGCGCGCTCTGCGTTCCATCCTGATAGTTGCCGATGCGGAAGTGCACGTTGGCCAAGCCGTACAGCACGTTCGCCAAGGCCGCCTGGTCCCCGCTGGCCCTGGCCAACGGCAGGGCCTCGTCCAAATGAGACAAAGCGCGAGCATAGTCGCCTTGGAAAGTCTCGACCTGACTGAGCAGGCTGAGCGCCTTGGCCTGGCCGGCAGGGTTGTCCATAGTTCGGGCCAGGTTGAGAGCCAACTCCAGCGTCGACAAGGATTTCGGGAAATCCCCCCGTCCCAGCGTGATGGTGCCCAAGGACAGCAGCAACCCCAACCGCGCAGGGTCGTCTTTGCCTTCGGGCAGGATGGCGAGCGCTCGCTCGTAGTAGACGGCGGCCTCGCGGGATAGACCCTGGAAGGCGACCTTGTCACCGACCCGGCGCAGCGCGTCGACCGCTTCGACCTCCAAACCCGATTTCGAGAAGTGCTCGGCGATGAGCGGCAGGTACTCGTCGGCGCGCTCAAGGCCTTCGAGCCAGCCTGCGGCGGCTTGATGGTAGACGCGCCGCTGCCGATCGAGCAGGCGTTCATAGATCGTGTCGCGTAGCATCGCCTGGCCGAAGATGTACTCCGTGCTATCGGCGAAAGGGGAGGACTCGCGCTTGAAGATGAACTCCCGCCGGGCCAGCGCTTGCAGCACTCCCGGGAGGTCGGTCACGTGCGTCTCATCGGCGGCGTCCATCGCCGCCAGCACGCTGTCGTAGAAGACACGTCCGAAGACCGAGCCCCGCTGCAAAGTGAGTTTCTCCGGGAAGAGCAGCGTGTCGACGCGCGCCTCGAGCAGCCCATACAGCGTCGGCGGGACGTGCAGCGCTCCCAGCCGCGTCTCTTCGACACGCCACCGGTCGTCCGATTCGCGAACGATGACGTGATCGTCGATGAGCATCTTGACCAACTCTTCCAGGTAGTAAGGGTTTCCCTCCGCCCGTTCCACGAGAAGATCCCGTACCGTGCGCGGGACGTCATCGACCTTCTTGAGGATCTCCTGGACCAACGAGCGGCTCTCCCGCTTATCGAGAGGCTTCAAATCAATTCGGGAATGCCAGGCCTGGCCGCTCCCCCAATCCGGCCGCCGCTCGAACAACCCCGGCCGGGCAACACATACGGCCAGCAGGTGCAGCCGAACGCCGGCCAGGAACAGGTCGTTGAGAAGATCCAGCGAGGCATCGTCGGCGTGGTGAAGATCCTCGAGCTGGAGGGAGACGTTGCCGGCGCCGGCCAGCCCGACGAAAAAGCCGACGGTCGCCCGGCGGGCTTGAGCTGCCAGCTCTTCCGGATCTCCGAGCCAAGGACGGAGGTGGGGGCTTTCGGGCAGTTCGTAGCCGCAAAGGGAGCCGAGCAGGTGCGCCGCCTCCGGCCCCTGACCGGTCAGTTCGGCCACTCCCTGCTCGAGCTTCGCCAAGATCCGCTCGGGCGGATCGTCGTTGAGCAGGCCGAAGCGAAACGTCAGAGTGTCGCGAAACAGGCCGTAGGGCCGGTTGCGCGATTCGGGAGTGGCGCGTCCACGAAAGATGAAGTACCGCTCCGGACGCAGCTCGCCCCACTCGGCGAACTCGTAGAGCAGCCGGGATTTGCCCACACCGGCCTCCCCGGCGATCGTCACGACGCGGGTTTCGCCATCCTCGATGGCATCCAAATAGGCGTTCTGCAAGTGCTTCAGTTCGGCCTCCCGGCCGATCATGCGCGTTTCGACGCCTTCGACCCCGCGCGTGTTGAGGCGGAAGGCGTGAGGCTTCTGCTGAAGCACGCGGTAGGTGCCGATCGGGTCGGACCGGCCGCGCATGCGCACGGGCAGGTCCGGTGAGACGTCGAAGACGCCTCGGACTTGGCGATAGGTGTCGTGGGTTATGAGGACCAACCCGGCTGCGTTCTGCATCAGGCGGTTGGCCACGCTGATCGTCAAGCCTCCGGCCGAGATGCTCCCCGGCCGGTCGGCAGGGGTGACCAGGGCGACGCCGCTGTGGAGTCCGATGCTGAGCGGGAGCGCTTCATCGCCGTCGCCGAGGAAGGCGGCGCCGAGGGAACGCACCGCGGCCTGCATCGAGAGAGCCGCGCGCACGGCTCGTTCGGCGTCGTCCTCCCGGGCGGCCTCGGCGCCCCACAAGGTCAGCAGATCGTTGTCGGTGCTGGTGACGAGCTTGCCCTCGAACTCGCCGATGATCCGGCCGAAAGTCTCACGCAGCGCGCTCATCGCCCGGCGGGATGCCTCGGCGCCGGCCACCCCGTCGACCAGCGCGGCGTATTCGGCGGCGTTGGCATACAGCGCCGTCACCTGGCGGTTCTGCTCGGACGGCGTGGTGCTGGCGCCGGTGGTCTTACCCCGACTGCCGGAGCGTCGAATGATCGATGTGCCTGCCGCTTCCCTCAGCCGGGTGGGTTCGGCCGGCGCCGACCCGCCGAGGGCCTCGCTGATCGCCTGGCTGAGCTCGACTGCGCTGGCGTAGCGCGCTTGGCGATCTTTGGCCATGGCTTTCTGCACCACGGCCTGAGCTTGCGGCGGGACGGACGGGTTCTTCTCCCGCAAAGGAGGTGGCGGCTCGTGAATGTGCTTCATGAGCACGTTCATCGGCGTGTCGGCCTGGAAGGGGACTTCCCCGCTCAGCATTTGGTACAGCATGGCGCCCAGGGCGTAGATATCGGCTCGGGCATCGACATCGTCGCGGCCCTGCGCTTGTTCCGGGGACATGTAATCCGGCGTACCGATGATGGCGCCGGTGGCGGTGATCTGGCGGCCGCCGGCCTCGGCGGCGATGCGGGCGATCCCCAAATCGGAGACAAACGCGTTGCCCTGCTGGTCGATCATGATGTTGCTCGGCTTGACGTCGCGGTGCACAATGCCTTGCCGATGAGCATAGTCGAGCGCCGAGCACACCTGACGCATCAGATAGGCGATCTCATTGTGCGGCAGCAGACCCTGCTCCATTACGTCCTCGAGCGTGCCGGTGTCCATGTAACGCATGACCAAGTACGGCGGATCATGGGCGCCGTCGAAGTCGTAGATGGGAAGGATATGGGGATGCTCGAGGCGGGCGATCAGCCGGGCTTCGCGCTGGAAGCGTTGGACCGCGTCCGGGTCGGAGGCGATCCCGCCGCGAATCGCCTTGATGGCGACGTCGCGATCGACGCTGGCCTGGCGGGCGCGGTAGACCGTCGCCATCCCGCCTCGACCGATTTCCTCGAGGACTTCGTACGAACCGATGCGCTCGCCAAGCATAAGGCTCCGCTAGCTGGAAGGACGTTCCGGGAATCGTCATTATACGGCTTGCCGCGCCGGGGTGGTTCGACCTGGCTGAGGTGGTCTTTCTTGCCGGCGTTCGATGTCCGTTTCACCACCGGGGACGAACAACAAACACCGCGACAGGGTCGCTTGCTCGCGGAGGAACCGGTTGGAGGAGCCCCAACGAGCACTTGACCTCGCGACTGAAAACCCCATCGGAGGTAGACTAGGGGGCATCCCAGGGGCAGGGGAGGTCCATGGGGACCGACGAGCGTTCACCGTCATCCGGCATGGAGACTGTCGCCGCCTCCATCCAGCCACAGCAAGGGAAAACCTACCCCCTTCGAGGTTTAATACGACATGAGCAACACTGGCCATAAAGGGATTACGTATCTGCCCGATCAGGGGGTCTACAAAGTGACCGTGGGGTGGAGGGGGAAGATCCTGACGCGCTATGCGCGCGGAGAGCATCCGAAGCACCTGGCGCGCGCCATCCGCCTCCGCAACGAGCTCGAGCGCAAGCTCAACAAGCCGCGTACGGAGGAGACCATTCGGGCTTCAGGGGTCGCCCAGGGCAAGCCCTGGCGCCGAAAGCTGCCGAAGAAAAAGAAGAAGAAGTAGCAGGAGCTCTCCCCCTCGTCCGGCCAACAAGACCCGGCTGATTCGGCGGGTCCTTGGTTGTCGACGGAGAAGCGGAGCCGGGAGGTGTGCCCCCACGGGGATTCGAACCCCGGTTTAGGCCTTGAAAGGGCCGCGTCCTAGGCCTCTAGACGATGGGGGCGTTGGCGAAGCGAACGCGTGAAGTCGAACGCGGGGGCATTCTACCATTCACAAGCTTCCCGGAAGCTTCAAGCTTCCAGGAAGCTCCTTCATTCTGAGCGCTTGCTCCTCCGCGGCCGACCGCCGCGATACGCCGGGGCCGTGATCGGGCGCACCGTCACCAGTCGCCGATCCATCAGGCGCGAGAGCAATCGTGGATCCATTTGCTTCTCGTCGTCGGCGGTCGTGATGACCGTCGGCAAGGCGGCGTTGTAGCGGTAGTTGAAAAGCTGATAGAGCTTCTCGCGCACCCACGGTTTGTTGGCCTGGGTGCCGAGGTCATCCAGAACGAGCAGCGGCGCGGTCCGCACTTCCTCGAATCGCTGGTCGTAGGTGACTGTGCTCTCCGGGCTGAACGTCGACCGTAGGTGGTCGAGCAGATCCGGAACCACCACGAACATCACCGGAAAACCCTGGCTCTCGCGGTAGTTGGCGACGGCCGCTGCCAAATGAGTCTTACCGCATCCATACGGTCCTTGCAGCAAGAGCCATCCGTCCGGCTTCTCGGCGTAACCGCGCGCGGATTGGAAGGCTTCCTCGAGAGTTCGCTGGTCTCGCTGCGGGAGCTTCTCGTCCTGGCGCTGGCTCCACGTCCCGAAGGTTTGATGCGCGTGTAACTGGAGCGACGACAGCTCGGGCTGACCACGGTCGGCCTCGGCCCGGCGGTAGTCCGGGGCCAGGAGGTGGACCTCCTGCACGAGTGAGCGGTCTGAGAGGCGCGAGCGCAGGCGGCCCTCGACCTCCTCCAGCGGCAAATTCATCGTCACGACCAATGGAAGTCGGTTGATATAGCGATGGTTGAGGATCTGGAAGAGCTTCTCACGCGCCCACTCGGTGGCGTTGTGCGTGCCGAAGTCGTCGAGGATCAAGAGTGGGGCGCTGCGGACCCGTTCGAAGGTCTCTTCGAAGGATGTGTCTTCGGCGTCGAACGAGGCGCGCAGCGTGTCCAGCAAATCGGGGACGGTCAGGAAAAGCGTCGGTACGCCGATCTCGACCGCTTCGTTGGCGACGGCCGCCGCCAGGTGCGTCTTGCCGGAACCAAAGGTGCCCGTCAACAGGAGCCAGCCCTGCAAGGTCCGGGCGTAAGTCCGGCAGGCTTCGTAGGCGCTGCCCAGCGACTCTTGCTGCTTTTCGCCGATCCCCGGGCGGCCGTGCGCGCGGAAGGTCGAGAAGGTCAGGTGCCGGAGTTGATCGAGCCGGCTCAGACTGAAGAGTCGATCGCGGATGTGGGCGCGCACTTGCGCCAGGCGGCAGGTGCAGATCTCGAGACGACCGAAGTCCGGGTCGCCCAAAGCCCGTTCGACGCGGACGTAGCCGCGCCCGTGGCAAAACGGGCAATCCGGCTGCCCAAGAGTTCCCTCGCCTTCAGGTCCCGGAGGAATCGGCGAGTTGGCCCTTGAGGTATCGCCGGCGAGCCTTCTCAGAGTCTCCTCGATCTTCTCGGTCATCCCTTCCCCGTCGTTGCCAGTCGTCGAGAATCGCCTGGACATAGCTCCATTTTCGCACATTGTTCTCGACGGCGATGCGGATCGCGTCTTCGACCCAGGCCGCCGGGTAGGCTTCCTGTGCCTCCCGCAACCGATCGGCGATCATCGGCGTCAGCGGCCCGATATTCTGTTCGTACAGGTTGAACAAGTTGGGCCGGTCGACCATCAATTCGACCGGGGCGACGTCCTCGCCGCCCGGTGTCCAGTCGCCCTCGGCCAAGCCGGCCGCGGCGGCCCGCCCCTTGGGACTATTCAGGAAGTAGAAGGCGTCGCCCGTTTCTCCGAGGTGAACCCTCAGCAGCGTACCCCGCGCCACGCACCGTTCGAGGGCCTCGGCCAGCCTGGTTTCCGTCTCGGCCCCGGCGCCCCCGAAGGATTGCATCAGCAATCGATCGCCGACCATTTCCTCCAGCCTCAAATAGCGGAGAGTGGCCGCCTTGCGGGCCAATGCCCAAAACGCGTAGAGGGTGAGGCGGAGTTCTCCCAGGTCGTCGATGGCCGGCAGGAGTTCGGCGAAGAACCCGGCCGGGATGGGTGTGGGGTCGGTTTTACCTTCGGGGAAACCGGCGAAGACGGAACCGGCTTTCATCAGGAGATTCTCCCCTCACCCTGCCCTCTCCCCGGAGGGGAGAGGGAGGAGGGCCCGATGACTGCGCTGGCCTTTCCAAGGTGTCATGGGCGAGGTATCCCAGACGGCGGATCCGCCCCATCGGACCACTGACCACTGACCACTGGTTTCATCCCGTCTCGGCCGCCTCCACCTCGGTCAGGCGGACGTGGCGCGTCTCGGCGTTCTCGAATTTGGCCAGGTCGCGGCGGAAGACCAGCTCGACGGTCCCCACCGGACCGTTGCGGTGCTTCGAGACGACGATCTCGGCGACGTTCTGCTTGAGTGTGTCGCTGTCGTAAGTGTCGGGACGGTAGATGAAGAGCACGACGTCGGCATCCTGCTCCAGGCTGCCCGATTCTCGCAGGTCCGACAGGATCGGTTTCTTGTCCGAGCGCTGCTCGACGGCGCGCGACAGCTGGGCGGCGGCCAAAACCGGGACCCGCAGCTCGCGCGCCAGAGTCTTCAGGCTGCGGGATATAAAGGAGACTTCCTGGACGCGGTTCTCCGTGCGCTCGTCGCCCGTCATCAACTGAAGGTAGTCGACGATGATCAGATCGAGTTTGATTTCCATGTCCAGCCGGCGGCACTTGGTGTACAACTGGAGCGGTGTCAGCGCTGGCGTGTCGTCGAGATACATCTGCGTCTCGGAGAGCACACTGACCGCCTGGGTGAAAAGGGGCCATTCCTCGTCGCGCACCATGCCGAGACGCAGGCGCTGAGAGTCGATCGAAGTTTCCTGGGCCAGCAAGCGCTGAACGACTTGCTCGTTCGACATCTCGAGAGAGAACAACGCTACGTGCTTGCGGTGGATCTGCGCCGCGTTGCGGGCCACCGACAGACAGAACCCCGATTTCCCCTGGCCGGGACGCCCGGCGATGATCAGCAAGTCGCTCGGCTGCATCCCGCCCAGCAGCCGGTCCAGGTCGATGAAACCGGTCGGTACCCCGATCATCTCATCGCGATGGCGAGCCAGGTAGTCGATGCGGTCGTAGTACTCGCTGAGCACCTGGCGGATCGGGGAGATTTGGCGGGTCAGCCGGCGCTCACTGACGGCGAAGACTGCCTTCTCGGCGTCGTTGACCACATCGTCGATTGGCGTGTCACCGGCGTGCGCCAGTCGGGCGATGTCTGTGGCCGCCTTCATCAATCTTCGCCTCGTTGCCGTCTCCTGAATAATCTTCGCGTACGCCCCTGCGTTGAGCGTGCTAGGGACGTTGTGGATCAATGACGCCAAGTACGCTGGCCCACCGACCTCCTCGAGCCTTTCTAGCCTGTCGAGCTCCTCCGAGACTGTCAAAACGTCAATTGGCAGGCGCTGTTCCTGCAAGCTGGTGAAGGCCTCCCAAATCCAGCGGTTACGATGAAGAAAGAAATCGTCGGGGAGGAGGTTGTGGACCAGATCGAAGTAGGTGTCCGGGCTTACTAGGACGGTGCCTAGTACCGCTTCTTCTGCCGCCCGGCTATGGGGAAGGACCTGCTCTGGGAGACGGTCCCCGCGCCCAGGCTCAGAGTCCTCGGAAGGGAACATGCTGTTTGCCATAGCGGAACCCTGAGGCTCGACTTCCCCGGAGGGGAGGTCGGACTAGGAGTGTACCGCTTTTTGGCCAGAGGGGGCCGAGCCGGGCTCAGTTGTCGGAGTCGCTCTCGCCCGAGTCCATGTCGTCGAGGTCCAGCGATTCGACGAAATCCTTGAAGACGTCCAGCCGTTGATCGCCCTCCGCCGGCGGCTCCTCGGCCTCGACTTCCGATGATGGCTCGGAAGCGGCCTCGCGCATCACCTCCTCGGCGACGAAGATCGGGACGTGGACTCGCACCGCCAGGGCCAGGGCATCCGATGGCCGCGAGTCGATCTCCAGGTCGCGGCCGTTCACCCGCAGGACGATGCGGGCGAAGAAGATCTCGTTCTTCAGCTCGACGATGTTCACCCGCACGACCTCGGCACCGAGGTCGCGCAGGGCGTTGCGCAGCAGATCGTGGGTCAGAGGTCGAACGATGGGGATTTCCTGCAGGGCGACGGTGATCGCTTCGGCCTCACTCTGCCCGATCCAGATCGGCAGGAAGCGCTCCGAGTCGACGTCCTTGAGGATGACGATGCGGTGTTGGGACATCAGGCTGACCCGGATGCTGTCGATCACCACTTCAACCATCACACTACTCCCGACTCACCCAGCCCGTGGAGGCATTCTAACACGGGCACGGAGCCGTGACCAGTGTCAGCAGCCAGTGACCTGTGACCAGTCACCCGTGACCAGTTATCAGTTACCAGTTACCAGTGATGACTGGTCATTGGTCACTGATCACGGCTTCCTGCTATGATTTCCCCCATGGGCAACGCGAGCACAGCCGGCGACCCCTGGAAAGCGTTCTTCGCTCCGCGCGGGGTGGCCGTCATCGGCGCCTCGCAGACTCCCACCAAGCTCGGTTACGGCGCGGCGCGCAACCTGGTGGTCTCGGGCTATCCCGGCGCCATTCACTTCGTCAATCCCCATGGAGGCGAGTTGTTCGGCCGGCCGATGCACGCCGAGGTCGCCCTGGTCCCGGATCCGGTCGACCTGGCTATCATCTTGATCCCGGCGGCGGCCGTCCCGGCGGCATTGGACGCCTGTGGGAGGCGCGGCATCTTGGCCGTGATCCTCGGCTCAGGTGGATTCCGCGAAACCGGCGCGGCCGGGCAGGCCCTGGAACAAGAGTGCCTTGAGATCGCCCGGCGCCACGGCATGCGTTTGATCGGACCGAACTGTATTGGCCTGCTCGACACCCACCTGCCGCTCGACACGACCTTCTTGCCACTGCCAGGCCCGATCCCGGGCGACATCGCCTTCCTCTCGCACTCCGGAGCGATCTGTGAGGCCGTTATCGACTGGGCCCGCGGCCAGGGCTTCGGGTTGTCGCGGCTGGTCAGTCTCGGGAATCAAGTCGACCTGACGGAGGCCGATCTGCTGGCGCCGACGGTGGAGGATCCCCATACCCGCGTCGTGGCCATGTACCTCGAGGGCGTAGGAGACGGTAGGAAGTTCATCGAGCAGGCGCACCTCGCTTCGAGGCGGAAGCCCTTGGTAGCGATCAAGGTCGGCCGTTCGGAGGGCGGGCGGCGAGCGGTGGCTTCCCACACCGGGGCGTTGGCCGGGCGCGACGCCGCCTGGGAGGCGGCCTTCCGCAAGGGCGGCGTGTTGCGAGCGGACAACAGCGAAGAAGTCTTCGATTGGGCGCGGGCGCTGGCGTGGTGCCCCTTGCCGCACGGGCCGCGTATGGCGGTCTTGACCAACGCCGGTGGACCCGGTGCGATCGGCGTCGACGCTCTCGACGCCAATGGCCTGTCCCTGGCCGATCTCTCGACCGCGACCGTCGCCTCGCTGCATCGGTTTCTCCCAGCCGCGGCGAGCGTTAGGAATCCGGTGGACATGCTGGCCTCCGCCGGGCCGGTGGAGTATGCCGGCGCCCTGGCCCTGCTACTGAGGGACGAAGGAGTCGACGGCGTGATGGTCGTCCTGCCGCCCCCGCCGATGTCGACGGCGGCCGACGTCGTGGGCGCGATGCTTCCGATCCTCCGGGGGGCGGACAAGCCGGTGGTCGTGGCGCTGATGGGGGAAGATCTGATCGCCCATGCCGCGCGCCTCCTGCGTCAGGCCCGGGTACCCGACTATCGATTCCCCGAACGGGCCGCGACCGCGTTGCGAGCTCTGTGGCGCCGTGCTCGCCAGCTCCAGGAACTCCCTCAGGAGGTCGAGACCCTGCGAGGGATTCGCCCGGCGTCGGCCGCCGGGGCCCTTTCGAAAACGACGGCCGGGGCGGAAGGGTTTGTCGATTCCATGACAGCTGCGCAAGTCGTCTCCGCTTATGGCTTGCGAGTCCCGCAGGAAATTCTGGCGTCCACGGCGCAGGAGGCTGAAAGCGCCGCCAACCTCATCGGTTATCCGGTGGCGATGAAGATTGCGTCGGCCGACGTTCCGCACAAGTCGGATTCCGGTGGGGTGCGGCTGCGACTTGGGTCCGCACCGGAGGTGGCGCGCGCTTTTGACGAGATGAACGCCTCGGTCGGCGCGGCTCACCCGCAGGCCCGGATTCTCGGCGCCGTGATCCAGCCGATGATCGAGGACGGGCAGGAAGTGATCGTTGGTGTCGTTCGTGACGAACAGTTCGGACCGCTGGTGATGTTCGGATCGGGCGGAGTGGAGGTCGAAAGCCTGGGCGACGTCGCCTTTGGGTTGACGCCGTTGAGTCGCGGCGAAGCGGAGTGGCTGGTGGATTCGACTTCCGCCGGCCGGCGCTTGCGGGGCGGGCGGGGGAGAGCTCCCGCCGACCGAGAGGCGGCGGTCGAAAGCGTCCTTCGTTTGGCGCAAATCGCCGTCGACCATCCCGGCATCGCCGAGATCGAGGTCAACCCGCTGCGGGTGCTGACCCAAGGGCAAGGGGCGATCGCGCTGGACGTGAGGCTGAGACTGGAGGGGCAGACTAGGTGAGGATCTATCCGGACTGAGGCTTCACCCCCACCCTACCCTCCCCCTAAGAGGGGGAGGGACTCCGCCCCCTCCCCCTGAAAGGGGAGGGTGGGGGTGGGGGTCAGGCGTCTTACGAAACCAGTCCGATCGCGATCTCCGCGGCGACCGCGGCGTTGTTGCGCAAGAGAGCCAGGTTGGCCCGTAGTGTCGCTCCGCCGGTCAGCTCAACCAGGCGAGCCAAGAGAAATGGGCTCAGCTCCTTCCCCGTGACGGACGCGGCTGCGGCCTGGCTCTCGGCCGCCTCCAGGGCGCCGGCGACCGTCTCCGAGGGTACGGCCTCCTCCCTTGGACAGGGGACACACAGCAACATCCCGCAGCCGGTCTCCGCTTGAGCCTCGATCAGCCGTGCCGCTTCCACCGCGGAGTCGACCCGAGCGCTGACAGGAAATTGCCCCCCGAGGCTGAAGAACTCCGGGAAGGCGTCGGTCTTCCAGCCGACGACAGGAATCCCCGCCGTCTCGAGCCATTCCAGCGTCCGAGGCAGATCGAGAATCGCCTTGGCGCCCGAACACACCACGGCCACCGGCGTGCGAGCCAGCTCCGTGAGGTCGGACGATACATCTCCGGTGCCACCTCGATGAACCCCACCGATTCCGCCCGTGGCAAAGACTCGGATGCCCGCGGCCTCCGCCACAAGCATCGTCGCCGACACCGTCGTCCCGCCGGACCAATGAAGGGCCACCGCCGGCGCCAGATCTCGTCGATTGAGCTTGCGCATGTCGGGCCGGCGGCAAACCTGCTCGAGCTCCTCGCCATCGAGCCCGACGACGAATCGGCCGTCGAGGACGGCGATCGTCGCGGGAGTGGCGCCCGCCCGCCGAACCTGGTCTTCCACTTCTCGGGCGATGTCGAAGTTTGTGGGTCGAGGAATCCCGTGTGTGAGAACCGTCGACTCGAGGGCGACAACCGGATGCCCGCGCTCGAGCGCCCGCTGGATCGAGGGTCGCACGTCCAGCGAATCGAGTAGGGAGACGTGCTTGCTTCCCGTGGGTCGCCGAGGGGATCGTTTCATCTGATTGTGCTCGACCTAATCTTGGGCGCCGTTGCAGGGTGAAGTACCAGTCCCGCGCTCAGCGAGGGTTTCTTCGCCTTACCAGTTGCTGTCCTACCGCAGCTCATCATAGAGCATCTCGAGGGACAGATTCGCCACGACCGATCCAGGCGTTCGAAGAGTGAGGGCGGCGGCTGAAATCCCCAGCCGGACCGACTCATCGAGCGGAATTCCATTGAGAAGGCCGAACAGCACGGCCGCGGTCTGCGCGTCGCCGGCGCCAGTGGGGTCGAGCACCTCAGTCTAGACCGCCGGCACATGCCCGCTCGTCTCGGCGGTCGCATAGCCGACACCGAATTCGGCCATCGTCACCAAGGCGATATCGACCCCCTCGGCAACCAGGTGTCGGGCGGCGTCGACCGCGCGGTTGCGCTTCGCATCGCGCTTCGTCGCGCTTCGCACCCCGGAGGGGGCATCCCGAAGGGGATCCTGAAGGGAATCCCTATCCGTGGGGGGAACCGGATGGGGGGAGAGGACCTCAGCTTCGGCTTCGCTGGGCGTGACCAGCCACAGGTCGCGCAGGTGAGGGCGCAGATTGGCGGCCAATGGGACGGTCGTTGGGTCCGCGGCAACTGCGACGCCCGCCAGGCGCGCCCCCTGGATGATGGCGCTGAGCGATTCCACCGGCACGTTGGAGTCGAGGAAGATCGCTTGGGCCTCGTCCAGCACGGTCCGGCGAGAATCCAAGTACTCGGGAGTGAGGGCCTGAACCACACCCATGTCGTCCAGCGCCATGTGAAGTCCGCCTTGCGGGGTGAGCATGGCCAGATAGACCCCCGTGCGGGCCCCAACGACGGACAGGGCGTGGCTGACATCAATGCCGGCGCCGGCCGCGTCCTCGATCAGCTGGCGTCCCGCCGGGTCATCCCCCACGCCGGTGATGAGTGAGACATCGATCCCGAGCCGCGCCAAGTTCTCGGCGACGTTACGCGCCACGCCGCCGGGTGACATGCGAACCTGGCCGGGAATCGACGACCCCTCGAGCAGGGCCGCGTAGGGTCGACCCACCACGTCCATAACCGAACTGCCAATGACGATCACGCGGCCTGCAGCGTCGGTTCCAGACTCTGGGGTTCGATGGAGGCTGGGATAGGTCGTCATTCTGATGAACCGACTTCCCGTGGGCTGGGGCGGCCAACCGCCAACGGCCGAGGTTGCAGTGCGATTCTAGTCGAAGCGGACGGCATCCCCAATCGCCGATTCCGTCGAAACAGGGCCGAGGCAGGAGAGGTGGCTATTGCGCTTGGCCGCGGGGCGAGTTACGCTTGGGGATAAGCCGCGGGAAACGACGAGAGAATCGGATGACCACACGACAGGCCGAATTGCAGCGGGTTCTTGGCAGCCTGGCCGACGAGATCAGCCAGGCGGAGTGGGTGGCGTTGGTCGACCAAAACGGCCTTATGGTGTCGTCCGTCCCGGCGGACCCACCCGCCGATTCAGACCGAATTGCCGCCATGGCGGCGGCCGTGGCTCAGACCGCGGAACGCGTGCTCGCCGAGCTCGATGGTGGCAAGCTCCGATTTGCGACGGTCACCGGAGCCAAGAGGCAGCACCTGACGGTTTTCCTCAGCTCCGATCGGTTGCTGGCGATCGGGCTTGCGCCCGACGTTGAGGCCCAATCCGTCATCCCCCACTTGATGCGCTGGGTCCCCGAGCTGATTCAAGTTCTCAAGCAGCGCTACGCCAGCGAATGAGCCTGGGTGGGGCCGACCGTGGGCAACCCAAGCTCGCCTCGCCCCCTCCCGTAGGGCGGGCTCCGGCCTGTCTTCCCCGTACCTCCGCTTCACCACCTGACGTCGAGACGCTCCTCCCGAAACCGTGGAGGAGCCAAGAGTGCGAGCTGTTGGGGCGAAAGCCGCGTCGCGTGCCCCAGCCCCCGCCGAAGGACCGCCGGTGACGGATCTCGAAGGAACGACCCTCGGCAGATATCGTGTGTTGGCCCGCCTCGGCCGGGGTGGGATGGCCGACGTCTACAAAGCCTTCCAGCCCAGCCTGGACCGCTACGTCGCGATCAAGGTGCTTCACCCCTCGATGGTGGACGACAAAGAGTTCATCGGGCGTTTTCAGCGCGAGGCGAAGAGCGTTGCCGCCCTTCGTCATCCGAACATCATCCAGGTCTTCGACTACGACAGCCAGGGCGACACCTACTACATGGTCATGGAGTACATCGACGGGCCGACGCTCAGGGCGGCTCTGGAGGACTTGCATGACCGCCGAGAGCATGTGCCGCTCGACGTGGCCCTGCGGATCGTCTCCGATGTCGGTGCGGCGCTCTCGTATGCCCATGAGGCGGGCGTAGTCCACCGTGATGTGAAGCCGGCCAACATTCTGCTCGAACGGTCGGGGCGAGTCATCCTGACCGATTTCGGCGTGGCGAAGATCCTGACCGGCACCAAGGTCACCGTCACGGGCACCGTCCTAGGCACCCCGGCGTATATGTCGCCAGAACAGGGCATGGGCGAGCACGGCGACTCGAGATCGGACATCTACTCGCTGGGGGTCGTGCTGTACGAGTTGTCCACCGGGCGCTTGCCCTTCGACGCGGACACGCCGCTGGCGGTTCTGCTCAAGCATGTCCATGATCCCTTGCCTCTGCCGCGCCAGGTCAACCCGTCGCTGCCAGAGGAGGTCGAGCGCATCATCCTCAAGGCGCTCGCCAAGGAGCCATCCGACCGCTACCAAGCGGTACAGGACATGCTGGCCGAGATCGCCACCCTGCCGACGTCCGTGGTTCCCAAGGCATTGCCGGACGGGCTGACGACGCGTGTTCTAGCGGAGCGGTTGCCTCAAGCTCCCACTGCGCCGTCGCCAACCCCGCCGGCCGCTGCGGGCGCAGCCCCGGCGCGCCGCAGGTCGTTCGCTTTGCTGGGCGGCGGCGCGGTCATCGCCATCGTCGTGTGCCTGGGCCTGCTCATCGCCGGCGGCTTTGTCCTGTACATCACCGGGGACGATATCCTGCAGCGGGTGCGATCCGTTGCGCCGGCCGCGACTACCGCGACGACGCGAGGGCCGACGCCTACGGTACAGCCGGGAGCGGTCCTGTTCGAAGATGATTTTTCCGATGTGAACAGCGGGTGGGATCGGTTCGATGACGGCGTAAGCGGTACGGACTACTTCGAAGGATCCTATCGAATCTGGGCTGACAAGCCTAGCGTCGATTACTGGTCGAATCCGGGACGTGTCCTGCAAGATGTCCGGATCTCGGTCTCGGCCTTCAAGGCGGGGGGGCCGGACGACAACGACTTCGGTGTCATCTGCCGCTACCAGGATACGGAGAACTTCTATGCCTTCCTGATCAGCAGCGACGGGTTCTACGGTATCGAGATTTTCGAAGGCGGGGAGCGGAAGATGATCGGGCAAAATCAGATGTTGAGCACACCCCACATCCACCAGGGCCAGGCCTCAAACGAGATCATCGCCCAGTGTGTGGGCGACCATCTGTCGCTGTCTGTTAACGGGGAAATCCTGGCCGATGTCCGAGACGCCACCTTTAAGGCGGGGGATGTCGGGTTGATCGCCGGGACGTACGATGAGCCCGGTGTCGACATCCGTTTCGACGATTTCGCCGTTCATCAACCCTGAACCGAACGCCGCCTGGTCGGGAGAACCGTGATCAAAGGTCTGGCTATCCATCTGGCGGCGTATTTGCTGGCCTCGATTCCTACCGCACTGATTGTGAGCCACCTGCTCAAGCGAGGTGATATCCGCTTTCTCGGGGACGGCAACATGGGTGCGCGGAACGTCGCCCGGGAAATCGGATCGGGCGCCGGCGCGGTCGTGGAGCTGGTCGGTAGTACCGCGGTCGCCTGCGGGAGCGCGGGTGCAGGCGGCGGGTCCGGCGCCGTTGGCAGTGCGGGTGCCCCAGCAAAGGCAGCTGCGGCGATTTTGGCTCTTGACAGGGGTACGCCAATGGCGTACCCTGCATATGGCGGTAGGGGGGCCTGCCGATGGAGATCGTCGAGACTTCGGTCTTCACTAGGCAGGTGCTGGCCCTTCTAGCGGACGACGAATACCGTACGATTCAGGCAGCTTTAGCCAATCGGCCAACTCTAGGACCGGTCATACCAGGTAGCGGAGGTGTTCGGAAAGTACGATGGGGTCTTTCTGGGCGGGGCAAGAGAGGCGGGGTAAGGGTAATCTACTACTGGGCCGCCACGAAGGACGTTCTTCTCATGCTGCTAATCTACGCGAAGAGCGAGCAGGAAGATCTATCCCCCTCGCAGCTAAAGGCCCTTCGAGGGATAGTAAAGGATGAGTACCGATGAAGGAGAAGCTCTTTGACGAACTGCTTCAGAGTGTGCGCGAAGGGGGAGAGATCCTACGAGGCAAGGCCGCACCGTCGCGGGCCTTCAAGGTCACCGGCGCGGACGTCAAGCGTATTCGGGCATCTTATCAGCTCTCACAGGATGAATTCGCCGCGGTGATGGGCATTAGCCTCGGCACCCTAAGGAACTGGGAGCAAGGTCGGAGAGTCCCGGAAGGCTCAGCGCGTATTCTGCTACGAGTCGCCGAGAAGCATCCAGAGGCACTTGTGGACGTGGTCCGGGCCATAAGTCGAGACGGCTCTGCAGTGGCGGCAAAGCGCCACCATTGATAGATCCTATCCAATCTGTTGGATTCACCGCAAGCCGCCCGCCTACCAACGACGGGCGACTTCTTGTCTGCCTGTGTCTAACGAAACCGCGCCCGTGGGCTCGTTTCCTGATGGGGCGAGCCCCTACGGCGCATTCGACATGGCGGGCAATGCCTGGGCGTGGGTGGCGGATTCGTACACCGCGGCCTACTCGAGCTCTCCCCCGGGGAACCCGCCCGGGCCACCGGTGTCGGTCAACGATCGCGTGATTCGCGGCGGGGCCTGGAACACCGCCGGCATGGCCGTGCGCTCCGCCAACCGTTTCTGGGCCCTTCCGCGGCGGGACTAGTTTGACGGGTTCCGCTGCGCGGCGAGCGAATGACCTCGGCGCGCCGCCTCCATCCTGACGCGGCAGTTGACCGGTCCGACGTTCGCCTCTACACTGAAGGCTGTGCCCGCCAAGGTCCACTCCTGCGCCATCATCGGCCTGGAGGGGGTAATCGTCGAGGTGGAAGTGGACACGGTGCGCGGTCTGCCTCACTTCGCGATTGTCGGACTCCCTGATACGGCGGTTCAAGAGAGCCGCGAGCGCGTCCACGCCGCGATCAAGAACGCCGGGATGACGTTTCCCCACGGGCGCTTGATCGTCAACCTGGCGCCGGCCTCGCTACGCAAGGAGGGCCCGGCCTACGACCTGCCGATCGCCATCGGCGCCCTGGCGGCCACGGGCCAGCTGCGGCCGGAATGGCTCGACGGCTCGCTTGTGGTGGGGGAACTTTCGCTCGACGGGTCGGTTCGTCATGTGGCCGGCATCCTCCCCATGGCGGCGATGGCGGCCCGGGAGGGGTTCCGCCAGATCCTCCTTCCGGCGGCGGACGCGGCCGAAGCGGCGCTGGTCGAGGGCCTGGACGTGGTTCCGGTCGACTCTCTGACGGCTCTGGCCAATCATCTCTCCGGGGTTCGACCGATCCGGCCCGCAACGCATACACGAATCGAGCTGCAGACCGAGACGCATGGCGCCGATTTCCGCGAAGTCCGCGGCCAGGAACACGTCAAACGGGCCTTGGAGGTCGCCGCCGGGGGAGGGCACAACGTCTTGATGGTCGGCCCGCCGGGCTCGGGGAAGACGCTGATGGCGCGGTCCCTGCCTTCGATCCTTCCGAGGATGACCCTGTCCGAGGCGCTCGACGTCACCCGGGTCTATTCCGTCGCCGACCTGCTGCCGGCCGATATGCCTCTCCTCCGCGCCCGGCCCTTTCGTTCGCCCCACCACACGATTTCGCACGCCGGGTTGGTCGGAGGGGGAACCTGGCCTCGCCCGGGGGAAATCTCTCTGGCCCACCGGGGGGTGCTCTTTCTGGATGAGCTGCCGGAGTTCGGCACACGGGTGCTGGAGGTCCTGCGCCAGCCGCTGGAGGACCACGTCGTGACCATCAGCCGAGCGCGCGGCTCCCTTTCATTCCCGGCCAATTTCATGCTGGTGGCGGCGATGAACCCTTGCCCGTGCGGTTATGCCGGGGACTTGACGCGCGATTGCAGCTGTTCGCCGTCGGCGATCCTCCGCTATCAGAAGCGCATTTCGGGTCCGCTGCTCGACCGGATCGACATCCATCTCGAGGTGCCGCGAGTCGAGGTCGAGAAGCTCGGAGATGACCGGCTGGGCGAACCATCGCAAGCGATCCAGCCGCGGGTGGAGGCGGCCCGCGACCGCCAACGCCGCCGGCTGGAGGCGATTCCCCTCGTGTCGAACGCCGAGATGGGCGCGGCCGAAATCCGGCAATTCTGCCGGCTGAGCGACCCCTGCCGGGCTCTATTGCGAACGGCGATGGCGCAACTGCAGCTGACCGCCCGCGCCTATCACCGGGTGATCAAGGTGGCTCGCACCATCGCCGACTTGGCCGGGGAAGAGGACATCGCGCCTCTGCACCTGGCGGAGGCTCTCCAGTATCGGGCTCGGCGACTCCAATAGGGGTCCGTGGCCAGTGGTCCGTGGTCGGCGCGCCTAAGCCGAATGCGACCGCAGAACAGGAGTAGCCGGAAACTGGTCACTGGTCACTGGTCACTGAGCACTTGATGCCTGAGCCGAAACTTGCCGCGGCGGCCGGTGTTGCTATAATCGACTGTGGCGCTGAACCGGGCGGGGATCGGCCCGGTCGGAGAAAGACTTCGGCCGGAAGTCTGGCAAACGGAGGTGCCCAATGGCTGCAACAGCCGTCGCCGCGAGGCCGGCGAGCGCCGGTGTCGGGAGTCTCTGGCTCAAAGATCGACGCTGGGATCTGACGTTCATTTCTTTGTCGATTCTTCTCGTCGCTTCCCCTTATCTGCTCTATCTCGTCTTTCTCCAGTTGCCGAGCCTGATCGGCCCGCTGGCCGTGCGCGCCGGGACGACCCCTGAAGACTTGAGCCGCAATGGGGTGAACTTGCTCGTGGCGTTGTTGGTCGGCGGCCCCCACATGTATTCCACGTTCACCCGGACCGCCCTGGACACGGATTTCCAGAAGAAGAATCGCGGCTTCCTCCTGTCGTCGCTGTTCATCCCGGCGGTCGTCGTGCTGATGGCCGTGGTCAATCTGTCGCTCTTGCTAACGATCTTCTTCTTCTGGGCCTCGATCCACGTGCTGCATCAGATCATCTACATCACCGACCTCTACAGCCAGCGCCAGAAGAGCAGCCTGACCCGCTTCAGCCGCCTGTCGGACTACGCCCTGATCCTGACGTGCTTGTACCCGCTGGCGGCGTGGCGGATCGCCAGCGGGACCTTCGCCATCGGCACGACGAACATCAGCGGCTTCATCGGTTCGTTCTTGCCGCTCGGGCCATGGATGATCTGGCTGGCGTCGGCCGCGTTCCTCACGGCGCTGGTGGTGTGGGTCGGCAAGTCGGTCGTGGAGTATCGGCGTGGGGTCCTCCACGGACCGAAGACTCTCTTCCTGGGGCTGACGGCCGCCGTTTCCTTCGGGATACCGGCCCTGGGCAATCTCGACACGGCCTTCCAGGGAATGAACGTCTGGCACTCGCTGCAATACCTGGCGCTGACCTGGATGATCAACCACCTGCGTTGGCAGCGTGGGGAATTGGAGCGTACGCCTTTCGTCAAGCGCCTCTCCAAGGACGGCTCGACCCGCCGCTACTACGGGTTCAACATCGGTTTGACGATCGCCGATGGCGGGTTGGCGGTGGTGGTGTTCGCCTTCATGTACTACGTCATCGGCACCCCGTTCGACTTCGCCTTCGACCGGGCCTACTACATCGCCGTCCTCAGCTTCTTATGGATGCACTACTACCACGATCACTTCTTGTTCACGCAGCCGGAAGTCATTGCCGCGCCGGCGCCGGTCATGATGGCGGCGCCCGTCGGCGCGGTTGCCTGACCCCGCTGCGTCTCTCCGATCGTCCTCTCCCCTGGCCCGGCCCTGAGCGTAGTCGAAGGGCCGGGCCAGCGTGTTTGTCGAGCCTGTTGTCAGCCGAGGAGGCATGCGTTGCACCCGCAGCGGGAAGTGAATGGCCGCGCTCTAGGGATTCCCACCTGCACCTGCGCCTGCGGCGCAGCTGCAGGCGCAGGTGTCGCGCCGCTGCGCGGCGCTCGGAATGACATTGAGGAGGTAGTCCGCCAAGCAAAGCGTAGCCGCAGCCTTTAGGCTGCGCCGAGACGCCGGCTAAAGCCGGCGGCTACACGCGCTTCCTACCACCGCCCGCCACACCGCCCGGCGTCCTGGCGAGGAGGGCAGCCGAGACACCGGCTAAAGCCGGCGGCTACTGTTCGGGCTATGGGCTGCTGGACACGGCGATCCGAGACGGTCTCTTGGACCGAATGACAACCGATCTGCCGTGTCCTCTTTCCCCTATCCTATCCCCTAGAGCAAGATACTAATGACATTGAGGAGGTAGTCCGCCAAGCAAAGCGTAGCCGCAGCCTTTAGGCTGCGCCGAGACGCCGGCTAAAGCCGGCGGCTACACGCGCTTCCTACCACCGCCCGCCACACCGCCCGGCGTCCCGGCGAGGAGGGCAGGTGTGCTCTGGCAGCGAGCTGCCAAATGCAGATGGGAATCCCCGAAGCGCGGCCATTCGCTGGCTGCCGCGGGCATCCTGATTCCGCCTCTTCGGTTGGGCGTCAGGCGTGGGAAGCGAGGGCTTCGCCCTCGGAGACCCCGGCCATCAACAGGCCGACCCTCTCGACGGTGGCCTCGTCCCGATCTAGCACCCCCATGATGCGCCCTTCGTACATGACCGCCAACCGGTCGGACAGGTTGCGAACTTCGTCGAGGTCTTCCGAGATCAGAAGCGTCGCCGTCCCGGCCGTGCGCTGCTCGACCAGGCGGCGGTGGATGTACTCCGTGCTGCCGATGTCGACCCCGCGCGTCGGCTGAGCGGCGACCAGAACCACCGGCCGGCCGGCCAGGGCCCGCGCCAAGATGAGTTTCTGGATATTTCCGCCGGAGAGATTGCGCAGCGGCGTTGCCCGTGACGGGGTCTTGATCTCGAACTCCCCGATCAGCCGATCGACATGCTGCCCGATGCGCGAGAAGTTGAGGAAGATCCCACGGGCAAACGGCGGTTGGGCGTGGTTTTCGAGGATCATGTTCTCTTCGACGGAAAGCTCGCGGATCACGCCATCGCGCATGCGCTCCTCGGGAATGTACGCCAACCCTTGGGCAAGCCGCCGCTCCGGGTCCCAGGCGGTCATTTCGCTCTGCTCGAGCCAGATTCGTCCTCGCCCGACCTTGCGCAACCCGGCGATGACTTCGGCCAGCTCGCGCTGGCCATTCCCCGAGACCCCGGCCACCCCCAGGACCTCCCCCGCCCGCACCTCCAGGCTGACTCCGCGCACGGCGGGGAGGCCGCGGTCGCCATCCACCCAGACGTCGTCCAGCCGCAGCCGGGCCTGGCCCGCCTCCACCGGCGGGCGTTCGACGCGCAGCAGGACCTCGCGGCCGACCATCAGGCGCGCCAGCTCCTGGCGGTCGGTCTCGGCCGTGACCAGGCTGCGTACGACCTGGCCGCCGCGCAGGACGGTGACCCGATCACTGATCGTCAGCACTTCGTGCAGCTTGTGGCTGATGAAGATCAGGAGATGGCCTTCGGCGGCCATGCGGCGCAAGGTGACGAAGAGTTCCTGAACCTCCTGAGGAGTCAGAACCGCCGTCGGCTCGTCCAGGATGAGGACCTGGGCGCCGCGGTAGAGCGCCTTGAGGATCTCGACGCGCTGCTGTTCGCCGACCGAAAGCTGCCAGACGTAGGCCGTCGGATCGACTTGCAGCCCATAGTTCGAAGCGAGCTGGCGGACCCGCTCGGCCACCCGGTCCGTGTCCAGCAGCAGGCCGCGGCTGGAGGGCAGACCGAGGGCGACGTTCTCCGCCACGGTCAATGTGGGGACCAGCATGAAATGCTGGTGGATCATGCCGATCCCCTGACGAATCGAGTCGGCCGGGGAGTGCAGCCGAACGGGGCGATCGTCGAGCCGGATCTCGCCTTCGTCCGGCTGATACAGCCCGTACAGGATCCGCATCAGCGTGGTCTTGCCGGCGCCGTTCTCTCCCAGCAGCGCGTGCACTTCGCCCGCCGTGACCGTCAGGTTGACGTGGTCGTTGGCGACGACGCCCGGGAAGCGCTTGACGATGTCGCGCAGCTCGATGCTGCGGAGGGTAGGTGCGGATGGGGCGGGCATCGCAGGTGGGTCAATCGGGGCAGGGCTCTTGCCCTGCCCCGATTCGCTCATCTATCTACTCCCCAACCGGGATGACGATGCTTCCGTCGACGATCCCCTTGATCGTTTCGTTCAAGGCGAATTGCAGGTGCTCATCCGGGCCAACGGGGAAATCCTTGTTACGCTCGATGACCAGGCCGCGGTTCGCCAGATCGATGGCGAACGACTGGCCGCCGAGCGTGCCGCCCTGGATCAGGGCGATCATCTCGGTCAGGACGACCTCCCAGTGGTAGACCTGCGAGGCGAAGACGATCTCCGGCGCCAGACTGGCCTGATTCGACTGCGTCCCGAACCAGGACACGCCCGACTCCTGCGCCACGCCGATGGCGCCGGTCACCATCTGGGCCGTGCCGGTCAGGACGTCGGCGCCGGCGTCGATGTGCGTCTGGGCGGCCTGCGAGGCGAGGGCCGTGTCGCTGAACGAGCCGGTCCAGATTGTGGCGACCGTCGCCTCGGGGTCGGTGGCAGTGACGCCGGCGGTGAAGCCGTCGACGTATAGCTTGGCGTCGCCGGTCTCGATCGGCCCGATGACGCCGATCTTGCCGCTCCGCGAGTACATGGCGGCGAGGACGCCATTGACATAGCCGCCCTGCTCGGAGCGGGCCTCATAGGCGAAGACGTTCGGCAGCCCGAAGGTGTCGACCGTCGTTCCCCAGGCGAAGCTGGTGTCGGGGAAGTCCGGTGCGATCTCCTGGAGCGACGAGCCGTACTGGGAGCCGTGGGCGATGACGAGGTCGAAGCCCTGGCTGGCATAGTCGCGGATGGCGGCGGCGGCGTCCTCGATGACGAACATGCCTTCCGAGTAGGCGATCTCGAAGGCCGCCGGGCCTCCCATCTCCGCCTGCACCGCCAGCAGAGCATCGTACATGCTCTGGCTGAAGGCCAGGTCGTTGATGGCGCTCGGCATGACCACCGCCACGCGGAACGGTTCCGCCGGGACGGCGGTGGCCTCGGGTGGAGCCGGCGCTTGGGTGGGCTCCTGCGTCGGCGCCTCCGTCGGTGCTGCCGTCCCGCAGGCGCCCAGGAACAACGCGGCGATGATCAGGACGGCCGTACTCAGGTATAGCTTTCTCATCTTTCTCCCTCCTTGGAGAGTGATGTCACGGACACGGCTCGATACGATCTCAGGACGCCGGCCAGCGGTCGGCATTCAGCCCTCGCCCCGTTCGAAGGGCTTGGTGAGGGCCGCCGGCTGGCGCGCCTTACGGAAGGGAACAACCAGCATCAGGATCGTCAGGACATAGGGCAGCATCAACGCGAAGTCCGGGGCGATGGGGATCCCCAATACCTGGATCCAGTTCTGCAGCGCGTTGACCGTACTGAAGAGGAGCGATCCGGCTAACGCTCCCAGCGGGCTCCATCCGCCAAAGTAGACCAGGGCGACGGCGATGAAGCCCATGCCGGAGGTCAGATTCTGCTGGAAGACGTTGAGCAGGGCAATGGATAAGGAGGCGCCGGCGACGCTCGCCAGGATCCCACCGACCGTCACGGTGGCGTAGCGCACGCGGGTGATGCTGACGCCCAGCGCGTCCGCCGCCGCCGGGTTCTGCCCCGCCGACTTGATCTTCAGGCCCCAGGTCGTGCGATTCAAGACCAGCCAGACCAGAGGCACCAGGAGGTAGGCGGCGTAGACCATCAGGTTGTGATTGAACAGCAAATCACCCACGACCGGCAAATCGCCGAGGAAGGGCAGACGGATCGGGGGGAAGCCGCTGACGGTAGCGACCGAGCCGAGAGTCTTCTGGAAGAGCAGCTCGCTCATCCCTAACCCGAAAAGGAAGACTCCGATGCCGCTGATCCCCTGCTCGGCTCTGAAGGTGACGGTGATCAAGGCGTTGGCCAGACCGAGAATCGCGCCCATCAGGATCGCCGCCAGTAAGCCGAGCCACGGATCTCCGGTCCGGTACGTAAGGTAGAACCCGGCGTAGGCCCCCATCAACATCATCCCTTCGACCCCGAGGTTGAGAACGCCGCTCAGCTGGCCGATCGTCTCGCCGAGGGCGGCATACAAGTAAGGGGTGGCCAGCCGGATGCCGGAATAGACGATCCCGGCCAGCACCGCCGGGGAGAGCAGATCTTGGATCATGTCGGCGCCGCCTGCTCGGCGCCGGAAGCGGCGCCAAGGGCGCTGGCCACTTCGGCTTTCTGCTGTCGCTGCACCATGCGCCTGCGCCAGATGTCGCTCGAGACGACGAAGATCACCAGCAGACCGTTGAGAGCCGTGATCATAGCGGACGGAATCTGCATGGCGCGTTGCATGGCGTTCGCCCCGACGATCAGGCCGCCGAAAAAGACGGCCGCCGGGATCGTCCCGATTGGATGCAGCAGGCCGAACAGGGCGGCGACGATGCCGTTGAACCCGGCAGCTCCGGTGAAGCCGGCCGATGAGCCGTCGGTGAACATTCGGTGGTTCACGCCCATCACCTGCACCGCGCCGGCCAGGCCGGCCAGCGCGCCGCTGAGCACCATCGCCAGAATGCCGTAGCGGCTGACCCGCATCCCGGCCCGACGCGAGGCGAACGGATTCAGACCGACGGCGCGGATGCGAAAACCGATCGTCGTGCGCCACAACAAGACCCAGGCCAGGATCGCCACGATCACCGCCAGCAGAAATCCGGCATGCAATCGCGTCGGCACCAGTCTTGGCAGATCTGCCGCCAGCGTGAACCGCGCCGTCTGCGGGATGAAGGACCCTTTCGACACCTGTTCCGGGTCCATCAGAGGCCCCCGCAGAAGGTAATTGAGCGCCTGAATGGCGATGGCGTTCATCATGATCGTCGTCAGGATCTCGTTGACCTGCAGCCTCGCCTTCAACACTCCGGGAACCGCGCCCCACGCGGCCCCGGCCAGGAACCCGAGGGCGAGACCCACCGGGATGAGAGCCCACGCCGGCCAGGCGCGCAGGGCAAGGACGGCGGCTGTCGCCGCCAGCCCGCCCACAATTAGCTGACCTTCTCCGCCGATATTGAGCATCCCGCCGCGGAAGGCAATACAGATCCCGACTCCCACCAACAGGAGCGGGGTGGCTTTGACCAGGGTGTCCGCCACCGAATTGAGACTGCCAAACGCGCCCTGGAACATGGAGGCGTAGGCCGCAACCGGATCGACTCCGAGTGCCAGGAGCAACAGCGCTCCGACGGCCAGCGCGGCGACAACGGCCGCTAAGGGCGTCAGAATGGCGAGCCAGGTCGGGGAGAGGAAACGTGAGGTCTTGCCCACCAGGTCTCCGTCGACTATCGGCGAGCTGGGAATCGTCCGAACCCTGAAGGCCGGCCCTTCGGCCTCACCACGGAGCGGGCTCCATCGAGGGGGCCGGCCCTGGCTTTGCCGCGGGGCCGCCCCGCAGAAGTATAGGTGGCCGCCTCCGGCGGCGCGCAGTGATGAATGGCCCTCGGAAGCGGACTAAGACTCCCCGCTATCGCCGGATCATCACGCGACCGACTTTGTCTGGACATCGATGGTGAACCCGCGCCGTTTCGCTTGCTCGACGAACTCGGTTCCGCTCATGGCCAGCTCCACCGGGATGACGCCGCGCGGCACCTGACCGAACGCGATCGCCTCGGTCAAGATGGCGGCGTGCCAACCCGTCCCTTGCTCCATGGCGCTGAAGCCGGTCGCCTCATCGAATCGATGAACCAGGTCGACCCCAACCTCGGCCGATCGTCCGCCTTTCTTCCCCTTCGCGAGAATCCGGATGAGGATCAGATCGTGCGCCTCGGGGTCGGCTCGAATCTGCGGATCCCACAGCGTGTGCAGCACGTGTCGAGGGATCACGCGCTGGCCGTCCACCGCCACCGGCTTCATTCCGAGCAGGCCGAGTTGCTGGATGGTCTTGAGTTGGGCGAAATGGCCGGGGTAACGCATCGTCTTGTTCTGCAGCGTCCGAAGTCTTCCGGTGAAGGTGCGGACGGCGGTGGTCAGCCCGCCGGAGGTCGTGAAGGCTTCCAGCGTACCCGTCGGCGAGGGGAACTCGACCAACTCGAATTCCTCGAGCGCGGGGATCCCCACGGGTTTCCCCTCTCGAAGATAGAGACAATCGCCGAAGTATTCGTTGGTCAGTCCCTCGATGCTGAAGTGCAGGCTGTAGTTCCATGGCGGCTTGGGCGCCTGCGGGAGTCCGGCGTCCCACATCAAGACGTCGGTCGTCTGGTCCAGGTGTTCCATGGCGTACAGGATGAGGGACGTTCCCATGCCGGGAACTTGTCCACAATCGGGAACGATGCTGCAGCCGGCTTCGGCGGCCTCGCCGGTTCGGGCAAGCTGTACGAGAACGACCTCGCTGTTACCTCCGAGGTCGGTCATACCGCAGCCGGCCTGGATGGCGGCCTCCGTCAAGCCCAGGTTGAAGAAGTAGGGGACGGCGCTGACGAAAGCCTCGATCCGTTCCTTGCGGAGCCACGCCGCGACGGCATGCGGGTCGCCGGCGTTCACGACTTGTGGCCGCGCCAGAGGGAGTCCAATCAGTTCGTTGACACGCCGGGCGGATCGTTCCGCCTGAGCTCGATCCCCATCCCCCATCCAAATCGCTTCCGCCTCACCAAAACGGGCGAGGTCGTAGGCGGCGGCCGTTCCCTGGCGGCCGGCCCCGATCACTGCAAAACGATGAGTCATCTACGAGTTCCTCCTGGCGTTGAGGCGCCAAGCGTTCCCGGCCCACGGCCGAGCCCTGCCGATCGGGTTCCCATGATATCAGGGGGACGGGGAGCGGCTCCTCTGGAAATGAAAACCGCCGATGTGGAACCGGGTTACGTGAATGCTTGCAGCACCGAGCGAACCGACCCGAGGTAACTGCCCCCGAACAGGTTCAGGTGGTTCAGAAGGTGGTAGAGATTGTAGACCGGGAGACGATCGCGCCAGCCCGGAGGGAGTCGACTCGCTTCGGCATACGCCCCATAGAATGTTTCGGGGAATCCGCCGAAGAGTTCGGTCATCCCGAGCTCGGCCTCCGCCCAGCCGTAGTGACAGGCCGGATCGACCAGGCACGGCTCCCCGTTCGGACCGCGCAGGACGTTGCCCGACCACAAGTCGCCGTGGATCAGGCACGCCGGCTGATCCGGAAGGAGGCGGTCCAGCCGGGCGCACAGTGCCTCCACCTGCCCGAGATCAGCCTTCTCGAGCAGTCCTGAATCGCGTGCACGGCGGGCCTGGAACAGCAGTCGGCGCTCGGCGAAGAAGGCATGGCCGTCCGGGGTCCATCCATTGGGCTGCGGGGTGAGGCCGATGTAGTTGGTGTGATCGAATCCGAAGCGCGGGCAAGTGCGCGAATGAAGCTGGGCGAGCTCGCGGCCGAGACGTTCCCAGAAACCGGCGACGTTCCTGCTCGGAGACAAGTCCTCGAGCAGCAAGAACGTTGGGCCCCAAAGGAGCGCATGGGGAAGGCGGGGTCCGGCGCCTAGCGCCAGGGCCATCAGCCCATCGGCCTCGCAAGGAAACATGTCCTCGGGGACGCCGTCATTGACCTTGAGAAAAAGGGTTCTCCCGCCGTCGATCATCAAGCGGTAGCAGGCGTGTATGCATCCGCCGCCCTGCGGGATCGCCTGCGTGATTGCGCCAAAACCTTGAGCCCGGCACCATTCGACGATGGGCTGGGGAAGATTCATGCCCCGCCGGTCTTGAGGGCCTCGAGCAAACCACGCACACCCGCCTCGACGACCCGGTAGGTCTCTTCGAAATCCTCATCTCCATCGTAGTACGGATCAGGGACGGAGGCGTTGCGGCCGGCCTTCGAATCGAAGTCGCGCAACAAGCGGATCTTCTTGGCCTGCTCGGGCGTCCGTGCCCTCGCCTGCAGGTCGCGCCGGTTGTCGGTATCCATGGCCAAAATCAGGTCGAACCGATCGAAGTCGCTCAGCCGCACTTGGCGCGCCTCTCCGTCATAGCGAAGCCCATGCCGCGCGGCGGTCCGGCGCATGCGGGCATCCGGCGCCTCTCCGGCATGCGCCGCGCCGGTGCCGGCGGAGTCGACCTCGTAGCTCCCGTCCAAGCCGGCTTCCTCTGCCAACTGGCGGAAGAGATTCTCCGCCAGAGGGCTGCGGATGATGTTGCCCATGCAAACGAAGAGGATGCGGCGCGGCTCCGTCACCTCGGCATTATAACCGCCGGGTTTCTGTGACCGTTGGATCACGAAGCCGGAGGATCGAGCGGAAGCGGCAGCAGAGTGGCGCGGACGCCGGAAGGCGCCAGCCGGACTTCGGTCGGAGACTGTTGCAGCAGAGCGGACCGCACCAGACCGAGCCCAATCGGGCCGAGTCGCGGCGAGAATGCGGTGCTCGTCAGCCGGCCGACGGGCGCGTCGGCTTGCTCGATG
>Ga0209751_10000911_pt1 | contig 31191 bp, 27 predicted proteins | sample RifCSP13_1_FD_184019 | JGI IMG/M metagenome (GOLD analysis project Ga0209751, IMG submission 184019) | Soil microbial communities from Rifle, Colorado - Rifle CSP2_sed 13_1 (SPAdes) (version 2) | ecosystem: Environmental > Terrestrial > Deep subsurface > Rock core/Sediment | place: Rifle...
GCATTTCACGTAGCTTCGAGCAGTCTTTGTCGTCTTAAAAGAACCGCAAAAAATGCACTTGCGACCATTCAAAAAGTTGGTCGCACAACTAAAAACTGTATGAACCCCAGTAACCATAAGTATCTCCTAGGATACTCTGGTTACGAAACGCCCTAATTACCTAATGATATTCATAACCATCCTTAATTTTTGCAAAAAACTTACTTATTCCCTTGGCCACTAATGATTTTCTTGGTGCCATAACGTTCAAGCTAAGGGGCGGCGCGTTTTTGCGCCGTCCCGCTTGAGCGTAGGGTTGGGCTGAGTACGAGGAAAGACGGCATTTGAGACAAGGGGTCAGCTCCTCAGGATGGAGTCATACTCGACATCAGAAGCTGGCCATTCATTCCCAGCAGAATCAACAAGAACACCGCCTGCATCTTGATTTAAGGTGTTTGCGCCACCCCGATTTTGGATCTCCAAAATACCCACTAAACTCACATTATCGTAAGTATATACGACCTCGCAAACAGTACCATCTTCGAGGCGGATTCCAACGATGGGAAGCTCGTTCGGGGCTACAAGCTTAATTATTTTTGCTGCCATTTTTATAAGTTCCTCTGATTATGCCCAAACGTAGAGCAGGGGGCGCGCCGCTTTTGGCGCACCCCGCTTGGGCGCCGGGTTGGGCATTTACTTGCACTCGATAGCGATGCTGTGTTGTGGTGCCATCATTGTTCCACCATTCATCATTGGCACACCAACAGTGCCAGTAGCACGGTCAATGATGCTGTACCCTCCGGGGCAAACTTCACCAGCCTTTTTGTAGCAGGCATCTAGAGTTCGCCCCATACCACTACATCGCATTGAGTATGCGGTCTTGCTATTGGGGCCGACAAATTGCTGTGGCTCAATTGCGGCACAAGCTGTAAGAAGAAGCGGAACAACAGCAAGAAGTATTCTTTTGAAACCCATATCAATCTCCCAATGCCCCAATTGTTGGATAGTCAGACTGCGGGGGCTGCGCCACCTAACGTTCAAGTTCAGGGGCGCGCCGCCGATAGGCGGAGCGTCCCTTGCAACACAGTGTTAGGCCACTTACCTTTCATGAAATGCGCCTTCGATAGCCCACTTGCACTCCGAAAGCCATGATGGCAAGTCTGGATCTCTGACAACAGGTATTAGAACCTTGAGAATTTCTGTCATCTGTGCGTCCAGCCATCTGACCCTTTCGTCAGATAGGCCAAGTTCGGAAATGGCCTGATTAATTTGCAAAGAGCCAGCGGCGATGGGCAATGGTAAAGATGCACGAAATGCTTTTTCTAGTGGCGGATGGTGGCCTGCCAGAACTCGAAGAAAGGCGCTCGCCATTTCGATTGCATGAAAATGACGCTGGTGAAATTCTGGGTCGATCTTCTGGATTGCAATGAACTTGCAAATGGCCGCCAGTGAGTCAAATGCGTTGGGCAACGGCTCAGTCGGTTTCGACTTCTTTCCAAAAATGCTAAAGATTCCCATGTGTGCCTCGCTATTTGGGAATGTAGTGGAACATGAAATAGGCGGAAAGTGGCCAGCCCACGAACGCGCCTAGACTGAGAACGCCTGCTCCTACGATGCGCTCCAACAGGAAGGCAGGAATGGTTGCTAGCAGTCCAATCAAGAATATGACGATTGGAGCCCACCAAGTGACAGACCACCCGTAATAAATGAGATACGCAATACCGGTAAGCATTCCCGCAAGTGCGGACAGGTTAAGCGCAAGCGCAAAACCTTGGCTTGCACCACGGAAGTTCTTGACGTGAAGTTGCTGGTAAAAGACGAATACGCAGAAGGCGCAGTAAAAGGCTATCGAAGTCCAAGATAGTGTTTGCATCGTGGTTCCGTTCAGAGTTGTGGCCTAACGTTCAAATTGAGGGGCGCGCCGCTTTTGGCGCGTCCCTCTCGAATGCCGGGTTGGGCGGCAGGCTCACCAAGCAACCTCGCCCTTCTTCTCCAGTGCGGTGATTCGTGCCCCCTCCTCGGCAATTGGCTGCCACCATATGAGGATTGCGGCCATGATCTGGGCGATGTGCGCCTCATCCTCACCAAATACGTTTTCTACTATTTGCTTGAAGGTACGGAGCAGCGGTGCTTGTGGCTCTTCACCAGAGCGAACTACAAATAGGCCGGAATACTCATTCAGGCGCTTGTCGAAAGCTGGGATAACCAATCTTGAGATTTCTTCGCGCGAATAGTCATCGCTGAGCCAAGCGAGAATCTCATCCATAAGATGGGAACCTGCTTTTTCCAATTTCTGGCGCGGGAGACCTTGGAGAGAGCGTTCGACCATCCAGAACATTGCGATAACTGCCTCAAGGTTATTGACGGGGAAGTTCTCGAAGACCTTTTCGTCCTTGAGCCTGATCGCCATAGCCTTGTTCAGTGCTTCGATCACTATATCTTGGTACTGCACTTTCTTTTTTCCGAACCAGCCCATCAGCATTTCCCCCTCTCTTGTGACGCCCAACGTAGAGTTGAGGGGCGGCGCGCTTTTGCGCCGTCCCGCTCGAACGTAAGGTTAGCGGTTTTTTGGCCAACGACCCGGATTGCGAGCATCATGTAACACAGCCAGAACATGCACGAGATCGCCCCGCACCGCATAAAACAAACCATAAGGAAACCGAGGAAGGAGAGCGCGGCGAACATTTGGAATTACCTCGGCATAAAGCAGAGGTGCTTGCTCAAGCCGTTTTAGCTGTAACTCCATTGCGGCAATAAATTCCTCACCGAGGCCGGGACTCTGCAATTCGTACCACTCTTGAGCTTCACCAGTTTCACGCAACGCTCGCGAAGAGAGTTTCAGGCGGTACGCCATGAGCCATCTTTAAGGCGGGATTTCACTTGATCCCAGGAATAGCCAGCCTCCGGGTTTGCCTCGAACTCCACCAAACGTGCTTCGAGTTCAGCCTTAAGCGCAGGCGAAACTTCCACTGCTTCGGGCACTGCTGCAACGCTGTCCCAGATAAGCTCAACGAGACGAATGCGTTCCTGCACCGGAAGTTCAAGAATATCGGCAATAGAGATATTGTTCATGCGGACATTGTACCCTTTTTCGGGAAGCTCGCTAAAGCAGGTAACCGCTAACGTATAGTAGATGGCAAAAACGCCGGATATGCTGGCGGTGGTTGCCGTATAATTTGGAACAACATTCCCACCCCCTTGATTTCACAGGCTGTAAGCATCCTAACATGGCAATTGCTTCCACGAAAAGCGGCATTTCGTCTCAACTGTAAATGGAGGTATCACCAAACCTGCCACGCCGCACACGTTGCGCCACTCGTTCGCCACGCATTTGCTGGAGGGCGGCTACGACATACGCACCGTGCAGGAGCTGCTCGGCCATTCGGATGTTTCCACCACGATGATCTACACGCATGTGTTGAACAAGGGCGGCAAGGGTGTGGTCAGTCCGCTGGACAGGTAAAGGATGGGAACGCTTCGTATGTATACACATTATGGATCAGCAATAACAGGTGACATTGGCATGACCAAATTTTTATCGATTACGTGCGCAGGATGGGATCGTAGCTTTTTATGGAGTGCGCAGACATGTCTGCGCTGTAAAAAGGCGGCGACGCGTCGCCGCACTCCAAAATGGAATCAGGAGCGGCTATGAGCCTGGGTCCCGTGATGCTGGATGTGGCCGGTACGCAACTGACCGCCGAAGACGAAGCGCGTTTGCGTCATCCGCTGGTCGGCGGCGTGATCCTGTTCACGCGCAACTATCAGTCGCCGGGCCAGCTTGCCGAACTCACCGCTGCGATCCATGCGCTGCGCACCCCGCCATTGCTGGTCGCGGTTGACCATGAGGGGGGCAGGGTGCAGCGCTTCCGCGGCGGATTCACCCGGATCCCGGCGATGCGCGAGCTCGGCAAGATCTGGGACACGCATCCGCAGCGCGCACGCCATCTGGCGCAGCAAACAGGATATGTGCTCGCAGCGGAGTTGCGAGCCTGCGGTGTGGACTTCAGTTTTACGCCGGTGCTGGATGTGGACTACGGCCAAAGCAGCGTGATCGGTGACCGCGCTTTTCACAGCGACGCACAGGCGATCGCCGAACTGGCGCACAGCCTGTTGCTGGGACTCAGGCAGGGCGGCATGCCCACGGTGGGCAAGCATTTCCCCGGACATGGTTACGTGCAGGCGGATTCGCATCTGGATACCCCGGTGGACGAGCGCGAATTCGTCGATATCGAAATGTGCGATCTGATCCCGTTCCGGCAAATGGTGGAATATGGCCTGACCGCAGTGATGCCCGCGCATGTCATCTATCCCAGGGTGGACAGCCGTCCGGCGGGCTTCTCTCCGGTCTGGTTGAAGAACATCCTGCGCGGCCGGCTGGGCTTTGAAGGCTGCATCTTCAGCGATGACCTGAGCATGGCGGGGGCGACCGTCGCTGGCGGCATCGTGCAGCGCGCCGAGGCTGCGCTCAATGCCGGTTGCGACATGGTGCTGGTATGCAACAAGCCGGAGTCTGCGGATGAGTTGCTGCAAGGACTGCATTGGGACATGCCGGCAACCAGCATTGCGCGCCTCGCCCAGATGCGCGGCAAAGCCCATCCCGAGTCGCTGGCCAGGCTGCACGAGCAACCGCATTTCCTCAAGGCGCTGGACGAGGTCGCCGTGATCGGTATGAGCAATGCGGAATTGCCGCTGGCCTAGAACTTGCCCTCCAATAATTCAGGGCTGAATTTTTGACGGACAAATTCTTGGCGTTATGGCATAGTCTATCCGAGCCTTACAAGGTCGCCCGCTGTGAAAAAAATCTATTGTCTGTTCATGATGCTGGTGCTGACCGGTTGCGGCGATGAGCCGGTCGAGCCGCTGGTGTTTGGCGCGATCACCTGGCCGGGTTATGAGCCTGCATACGTCGCGCGCGAGCTGGGTTTTCTGGATCAAGACCGGATACATCTGGCCGAGTTCACCAATACCACCGAAGTGGTGCATGCCTTGCGCAATGGCAAATTGCACGTCGCCGGGTTGACGCTGGATGAAGCGCTCAGTCTGCGTCAGAGCGTCCCCGATTTGCAGGTATTCCTGGTGGCCGATGTTTCCAATGGCGCGGATGTGCTGATGGCGCGGCGTAGCATCAAGAGTTTGGGTCAGCTCAAGGGCAAGCGCATCGGCGTGGAAAAGACCGCCCTGGGTGCTTACTTCCTCAGCCTGATTCTGCGCGCCGCCCATCTTTCCGCCAATGAAGTGCATATTGTCTCGCTGCCGCTCGATGAACATGTGCGGGCTTATCGCGCGGGCCAGTTGGATGCCGTCGTGACTTTCGGGCTGGTGCGCAGCGAATTGTCGCGGCTGGGCGCCGTGGCGCTGTTCGACAGTACCAAAGTGCCGGGCAAGATCGTGGACACATTGGTGGTGCGCGCGGCGGATACCGGCAAATACAGTGAACATCTTCATGTCCTGGTCCAGGCCTGGTTTCGCGCCTTGCGCGTGATCCAGAGCGATCCTGCGCGCGCCTACCCGCTGATGGCGCAGCGTGAGCGAGTGCCGGCGGCGGAGGTAGACGAAACCCTGCGCGGCCTGATATTGCTCGACCAACAGCAAAATTTCCTGCAACTTTCCGGTGATCCGGCTCCGTTACTCAACACGGCCATCGAGATTCAGCGTGTCCTTAAACAAGCAGGGTTGGCCACGGGAAGCGATGATCTGTCGCTGTTCATCAATTCCCGCATTGTGGCGGAGGCCGGCTTTGACTGAGATGAGCCATATGTCCGGCAAGATTGGCATGTCCGGCAGGATCAGCAGCAAGATCATTTCACTGCGCGTGTTGATCCCGTTGCTGATCGTGCTGGCGATGTTGCTGTTGCTGGTTTATGTGTTCAAGCAGGAGATGCGGCACGAAATTGAAAACGTCTATGCGGGACATCAGGCCGACCAGATGGATACGGCGATGCACCTGCAAGCCAGCATCGAACGCGATGTGCGGGTTGGAATGCAGGATCGCCTGCAACTGGATTTCTCCGAGCTGAGCGTCAGGCCGGAAGTGCGCGTCGCGGTGCTGGCAGACGGGAACAACAAGGTCATCGCCTCGACCCGGTTGTCTTTGGTAGGAAAAGACCTGGCGCAAGTCGCAGAGCAATATTCCGCGCAAGCCTGGCTGACTGAGTTTCAGCCGGGAGATATGGCTGGAATGACCATCAGGCAAAGCGTATTCACCGGATCCAACGCCATATTGATCTCTGCGCCGGTACGGCTGGATGCGCCGGGCAGCGGCCTGTCACAGAACAAACTCGGTAAACTGTGCATCTACACCGATGTGACGCTGCCACTGGCTCGAAATGCCTATCATATCAGGACGCAAATGCAGCAATTGCTGATCGGCTTTATCAGCCTGGCGTTGCTGACCGGCATGCTGCTGCATTGGACCGTGACGCGCCGCGTGGTGAAGCTGCTGCGCGGCGCACTGCGTGTCGGCGAGGGAAAGCTGGATACCATCGCGGGTGTGGCAGGACCGGACGAGATAGGGCGGCTCGGTCTGGCGTTTGACAGCATGGTGCGCAAGATGGCGCAATCTTCCGCGCAGATTCGCACACTTTCGCTCGCAGTCGAGCAGAGTCCGAACAGCATCATCATCACCGATGTCAAAGGCATCATCGAATATGTGAATCCGCACTTCTGCACAGTCACCGGTTATGCGGCTGAAGAGGTGATCGGGAAGAGCATGAGCATACACCAGTCGGGACAGACGCCGAAGGAGGTGTACGAAGAATTGTGGCGCACGATAACGTCAGGCCGGGTTTGGCGCGGCGAGCTGCTGAACAAGAGCAAACAAGGCAAGCTGTATTGGGAAGATCTCGTTATCAGCCCGATTTTCGGCGAACAGGGCAGCATCACCCACTTTTTGTCCGAGCAAACCGACATCACCGCACGCAAACAAGCCGAAGAGCAGATACGCCTGTTCGAAAAAGTGTTCGCCAACGCCAACGAAGCCATACTGATCAGCGATGCGGACAACAACATACTCGCTGTCAATCCGGCTTTCACCGTTGTCTCCGGCTATACGGCCGGGGAAGTGACCGGGAAGAGTCCGCGCATGTTTGCCTCCGGGCTGACGGATGAAAGCACCTACAAGGAAATGTGGTCGTGCATCGAAGCCGATGGCAAGTGGCAGGGCGAGGTGCTGGACCGGCGCAAGAATGGCGAAATTTATGCGGAGTGGTTGAGCATCAGCGCGCTGCGCGACGATAACGGCAAGCTGACGCACTATATCGCGTTGATGTCCGACATCAGCGAGCGCAAGGCGGTCGAGGAGCGCATGACCTACCTGGCGCAGCATGATGTGCTGACCGGTCTGCCGAACCGGATGCTGTTCCAGGATCGTTTGCAGCAGGCGATCACCTATGCCGAGCGGCAGCACAACAACGTGGCGTTGCTGTTCCTGGATCTGGACCGTTTCAAGAACGTCAACGATACCCTGGGGCACCATTACGGTGATCTGCTGTTGCAGGAAGTAACGCGGCGCATCCGGCTGAGTGTGCGAAACAGCGATACCGTGAGCCGTCAGGGCGGCGACGAATACGTCATCATGCTGCCCAACCTGGATGATCTGGGCGACATCATGCAGGTGGTAAACAAGCTGATCGAGACCATCGCCCATCCCTATCAGTTGGAAGAGCACAGTGTGCATATGACGACCAGCGTGGGGGTGAGCGTTTATCCCCAGGATGGCACCGACAGCGAAACCCTGATCAAGAATGCCGATACCGCGATGTATCAGGCCAAAGATGCCGGACGCAATTGTTACCGTTTTTTTACCCAGGCCATGAATCGCTCCATCGCCAAGCGTGTCGGGCTGGAAAACATGTTGCGCGACGCGCTGAAACGGAACGAGTTGCTGTTGCATTACCAGCCGCTGGTGAATCTGCGCAGCGGGCAGATCGTCGCAGCCGAAGCGCTGGTGCGCTGGCAGCACCCCGATCATGGTTTGATCCCGACCGCCGAATTTATCCAGATCGCCGAGGAAACCGGCATGATCGTGCCGCTGGGTGGCTGGGTGCTGGGCGAGGCCTGCCGCCAGAATCAGGAATGGCGCGCGCTGGGATTGCGTGAAATAACGATGTCGGTGAATCTGTCGCCCGTGCAGCTTCATGACCGTAACCTGGTGGAGACCGTCTCGCTGGCCTTGTCGCGTAGCGGCATGTCCGCGAACGCACTCGAGCTGGAGATCACCGAATCGGCGATGATGAAAAATCCCGAACAGGCCATCGTCATGCTCAGTAAACTGAACGGACTCGGTATCAAATTCTCGATAGACGATTTTGGCACCGGTTATTCCAGTCTTTCTTATCTGAAAAAATTCCCGGTCGATATGCTCAAGATCGACCAGTCATTTGTGCGCGACCTGACCGTGGATAACGATGATGCGGCAATCGTCAGAGCGGTGATCAGCATGGCGAGAAGTTTGGGCTTGCGTGTGATCGCCGAAGGCGTGGAGACCGCCGAACAACTGCGTTTCCTGGAGGGGCTCGATTGTGACATGATGCAGGGCTTTTACTTCAGCCGGCCGCTGCCCGCAGGTGAATTCAGGACTCTGCTCGAATCTGGGCGGATGATGGTTCGCCTTTCGGCGTGAGATAATCCGCATCATCGATATAACGGTCATGTGTTCCCATGAGTGAGTTGCAAATAGCGTTGCTGACCATCGGCCTGGCCGCGATCGTCGCGGTATATGGGTTCGGCTGGTGGCAGCAAAGACGGTATAGGCGCAAATTCGGCGCGGCATTCAAGGCCGGCCATGCGGATGCGCTGTATCACGATGGCGCTGCAAAGCCGGTAGGGCATAGCAATCAACCGGTATTGGCGGAAATCGTCGAAGAAGCCGTCGCAACGCCTGCCGTGGAATCCGCTTTGCCGGACGAACCCTGCGCGCTGCTGGATGCGCGCAGTGATTTCATCATCGAATTAATCCTCGCCGAACCGGGACCGGCCGCCATGCTGGTCGGTTTGTGGCAGCGCAAATTCGACTTTGGCAAACCGGTGCAGGTATGCGGCCTGAAACTGGCCACGCGTGAGTGGGAACGCGCCATCGCCGAGAGCCACACGCTTTATCAGCGCTTTCGTATCGCCCTGCAACTGGTGGACCGGGGCGGCGCGATCAACGCGGCGAAACTGGCGGATTTCAGCGATCTGGTTTTGAGTGTCGCCAGGCATATCAAGGCTCAAACTACCGTTCCGGATGTCCGGGAAACATATCAGCATGCGGTGGAACTGGACGCGTTCTGCGCCGGTGTTGACCAGATGGCCGGGGTCAATCTAATCCCGCCCGGCGACCGAATGATACGCGCCATGGACATTGCACAGGCCGCGGGTCTGCTGGGCATGACGCTGGAGGCGGATGGGGCTTTCCATATGCTGGATGCACAGGGCCACAGCTTGTTCAGTCTGATCAACCAGGATACCGTGCCGTTCCAGCATCACACGCTGGAAACCTTTGCCACGGCGGGCATCACCCTGTTGCTCGATGTGCCGCGTGTGGAGAATCCAACTCTGCGCTTCGACCAGATGATGCATGTTGCGCGAAGTCTGGCCGTGGAGTTGCAGCTCAGCATCGTGGATGATCATCGCGTGACACTCGGCGACAGCGGGCTGGCGCGCACCCGCACGCAGATCGCCGGAGTGGAAGCCAGTATGCGGAAAAACGGCATAGCGCCGGGCAGCGCCCAGGCGTGCCGTTTGTTCTCCTGATGGACTTTGTAAAGCGCATCGCGCATCTGCGCGCCGAGATCGAGCAGCACAATTACCGCTACTACGTGCTGGATAATCCCTCAATTCCCGATGCCGAATTCGACAAGCTGTTCCGTGAACTGCAAGCCCTCGAAGCACAACATCCCGAACTGCTGACTGCCGATTCGCCCACGCAACGCGTCGGCGGCAAGGTGCTCGATGCCTTCGCGCCGGTGCGCCATGCCGTGCCGATGCTGTCCATACGCACTGAGACCGACATCAGCGACGCGGGAGCGATTTCCTTCGATGCCCGGGTGCGGCGCGAACTGGGTGAACACGATGCGGTTGTCGAGTATGCCTGCGAACTGAAATTCGACGGCTTGGCCATCAACCTGCGCTACGAGAGAGGCGTGCTGGTGCAGGCAGCCACGCGCGGAGACGGCGAGACCGGCGAAGATGTGACGCAGAACGTGCGCACCATCCATTGCATCCCGTTGCATCTCAAGGGCTGCGCTGCCGAAGTGCTGGAAGTGCGCGGCGAGGTGTACATGTCTCGTCGCGACTTCGATCGTTACAACGACAAGCAGCGCGCACAGGGCTTGCCCACGCTGGTGAATCCGCGCAACGGCGCGGCGGGCAGCATTCGCCAGCTTGACCCGGCGCTCGCCGCACGGCGTCCGCTGTCATTCTTCGCCTATGGCTTGGGCGAGGTGCGGGGTTGGAAACTGCCTGCGACGCACAGTGCCGTGCTGGATGCGCTGGCGGCGATGAGTGTGCCGGTGAGCGGTGAGCGCGCGGCGGTGCGTGGAGCCGAAGGGCTGGTGGAATTCCACCGCCGCATTGCAGCCAAGCGCGACAGCCTGCCGTTCGATATTGACGGAGTGGTCTATAAAGTCAATAGCCTCGCCTTGCAGACGCAGATGGGCTTTGTGACGCGCGAGCCGCGCTGGGCGGTGGCGCACAAATACCCGGCGGAAGAGCAGATGACAGTGGTGCACGACATCGACATTCAGGTCGGCCGCACCGGCAAGCTCACACCGGTGGCGAAACTGGAGCCGGTGTTCGTAGGCGGCACCACGGTTTCCAATGCCACACTGCACAACGAGGACGAGACGCGGCGCAAGGATGTGCGCATCGGCGATACCGTGATCGTGCGCCGCGCGGGTGATGTGATACCGGAAGTGGTGGGGGTGGTGCTGGACCCTTCGATACGCTTGGCGTACCCTGCCATGAGCTTGTCGAATGGTCAGGGTGAACGGAAAGAAGAGGGACGATTCGATCTGTTCAAACGGCTGCGCGGAAAATGTCCGGTGTGCGGCAGCGCCATCGTGCGCGAGGAGGGCGAAGCGGACTGGCGTTGCACCGGCGGCCTGTTCTGCCCTGCGCAGCGCAAGCAGGCCTTGCTGCATTTTGCCAGCCGCCGCGCGCTGGACATTGAGGGCCTGGGCGACAAACTGGTGGAGCAACTGGTGGATGTCGGCATCGTGAGCACACCGGCCGATCTGTACAAGCTGGATCTGATTACGCTCGCCAATCTGGAACGCATGGGCGAGAAGTCGGCAAGCAACCTGCTGGAGGCGATCGCGCGCAGCAGGCAAACAACGCTGGCGCGTTTTATTTATGCGCTAGGCATCCGCAATGTGGGCGAGGCGACGGCGAAGGATTTAGCGCGTCATTTCGGTAAATTGAAAAATTTGATGGGCGCAGATGAAGCGCAGTTGCAACGAGTACCTGATGTAGGGCCAGTGGTGGCGCAAAGCATCGTTGCTTTCTTCAGGGAGAAACATAATGTCGATGTGATAGAGGATTTGCTTGATGAAAAACGGGGCGGTGTAAGGCCGCAGGAAAATGCAGGCGAGCCACCCGAAGAACTGCCTTTGGCTGGCAAGACTTTTGTGCTAACTGGTACACTCAGCATGAGCCGCGACGAGGCGAAAGCCAAGCTCGAAGCGCTGGGTGCCAAGGTGAGCGGCAGCGTGTCGAAGAAGACCGATTATGTTGTGGCAGGTGCCGAAGCAGGCAGCAAGCTGGACAAGGCACAGGAGTTGGGCGTGGCGGTGCTGGATGAACAGGAATTCCTGGCATTACTGGAGACCAAATGAAAAGCTTGGTAGGTCGGGTTAGCGCAGCGTAACCCGACAAATACTTTGTGAATAATTTATGAGATACCGGCGCGCTTTTGTTCCTGGAGGCTCGTTCTTCTTTACTTTGGTGATACAGGGAAGACGCCCGGTATTTGCATCAGCGGAGACGGTTGATATTTTGCGTGAAGCATTCGTTCGGTGCGTTCGACTCGCCCATTCGAGCTTGATGCAATTGTGGTGCTGCCGGATCATCTGCATTGCATCTGGACGTTACCGCCGGGTGACCCTGACTTTTCGACACGCTGGAGGCTGGTGAAAACGTGGTTTACCAAGCACTGTGATCCGGTATTGCGCCTTGTGCCGGATCGCGCGCGGGCAGCAAGAAATGAACAGGCTTTGTGGCAGCATCGTTATTGGGAGCATATGCTGCGGGACGAAATCGATTTTGCCCGGCATGTTGAATACATTCATTTCAACCCGGTGAAGCATGGTTTGGTTGCATCGGCGATGGATTGGCCATATTCCAGTTTCCGCCAGTATGTTGAAGCGGGTGTTTATCCGCCAGATTGGGGGCAGGGGATTATGGATATTGATGGGGTGGGATGTGAATGAAGATATTGGATTGTCGGGTTACGCTGCGCTAACCCGACCTACGCATTAAGACAGGGAGAATTTAAAATGAAAAAAATCACCAAAGCCGTGTTCCCCGTTGCAGGCATGGGCAGCCGCTTTCTTCCTGCTACCAAGGCCAGCCCGAAAGAGATGATGCCTATCGTGGACAAGCCGCTGATCCAGTATGCGGTTGAGGAAGCGGTGGCGGCGGGCATCACCGACATGGTGTTCATCACCGGGCGCAACAAGCGCGCGATCGAGGATCACTTCGACAAGGCCTACGAGCTGGAAGCCGAGTTGGCGATGCGCGGCAAGGATGAATTGCTGCGTCTGGTGCAAGAGGTGATACCCGCGCATATCAACTGCATCTACATCCGCCAGACCGAGCCGCTGGGACTGGGGCACGCGGTGCTGTGCGCGCAGCCGGTGGTGCAGGACGAGCCGTTCGCGGTGATACTGGCGGACGATCTGACCGACGGCGAGCCGCCCATCATCAAGCAGATGACGGAGATATTCCGCCAGCATCAGTGCTCTATCCTGGGCGTCCAGAACGTGCCGCGTGAGCAGACCAGCCAGTATGGCATCGTCAGCAGCATTCCATTGGACAAAGATTTGGAGCAAGTGAACGGCATCGTTGAAAAACCCGAACCGCAGAAGGCGCCTTCGACGCTGGCGGTGGTTGGACGTTACATCCTCACGCCGCGCATATTCCACCATCTGGCGAAGGTGCAGGCAGGCGCAGGTGGCGAGATCCAGTTGACCGACGGGATCGCGGCATTGATACAGGAGGAGAAGATGCTCGCCTATCGCTTCAAGGGCACGCGCTACGATTGCGGTTGCAAGCTGGGATATCTCAAGGCGATGGTGGCGCTGGGACTCAAGCATCCGGAGGTGCGCGAGGAGTTTGCGGTGTATTTAACCAGTTTGAAATAGACCAGAAATCCGTAGGGTGGGCTGTGCCCACCATGTCGGGCCGCTTCGACAGGCTCAGGACAGGCATAGCCCGACCTACATTGGTTCCGGCTCGTCCTGCTTAGGGAAATGAACCATGACGGTATCCATCCAGCACGCCCGCGACATCCTGAAACAGGCAGAGTTGCTGTACACGCATGAGCAGGTGCAGGCGGCGCTGCATAAAGTCGCACAACAGATCAACGCCGCGCTGGCGGATGCGCATCCGCTGGTGCTGTCGGTGATGGGCGGAGCGGTGGTGTTCAGCGGGCAGTTGCTGCCGCTGCTCGATTTTCCGCTGGATTTCGATTACGTGCATGTGTCGCGCTACGGTAATGCGCGGCAGGGCGGCGCGATGCACTGGAAGGTCGAGCCGCGCGAGAATGTGCGCGGCCGTGTGGTGCTGGTGCTGGATGATATTCTCGATGAAGGCCGCACTCTGGATGAATTGCGCAAACGGGTGATGGAGTTGGGCGCGAGCAAGTTCTACAGCGCGGTGTTGGCCGACAAGCAGCATGGCCGGAAAAAACCCATCCATGCGGATTTCGTCGGGATAGAGCTGCCGAATCGTTTCGTGTTCGGCTATGGTATGGATATCGAAGGGGCGTGGCGCAATCTGCCCGCAATTTACGCAGTAAAGTAGGGGCGATTGATGAATCGCCCGTACATGTAGGAAGTAAAGAGAGGGTAATTTTATGTTAGCGATCATAGGCGGGCGCGGTCTGACCCAATTGACAAATTTGAAGATCACGCATCAACAAGTGATGCGTACACCCTACGGCGAACCGTCCGGCGCGTTTCTGTTCGGGACGCTGGATCAGCATGAGGTGATCTTTTTGGCGCGGCACGGCTATGGCCACACTATCCCGCCGCATCTGGTGAACTATCGCGCCAACCTTTGGGTGCTGCGCGAGCAGGGGGCCAGCAACATCATCTCTGTGGCAACCGTGGGCGGTATTCGCGCCGATCTCAAGCCCGGGGTGATCGTCGTGCCGGACCAGATCATTGATTACACACATGGCCGCGATGCGACCTTTTTCGAGGGGCGCGACAAGCCATACAGCAATGCCGATTTCACCCTGCCCTATAGCGAAAAGTTGCGCAGCCGCATATTGCGCAGTGCGCAAGCCGCACAGCAGCCGTGTGTGGATGGAGGCGTGTATGCGGCCACGCAGGGGCCGCGTCTGGACAGTATCGCCGAGATCAATCGCTATGAACGCGACGGGGCGGACATGGTGGGCATGACCGGCATGCCGGAAACCGCGCTGGCCAAGGAACTGGAGCTCAGTTATGCGGCCATCGCAGTGGTGGCAAACTATGCGGCCGGGCGCGGAGACAGCGCCAAGGGCATCAACGTGGAAAGCGTCAATGCCACCTCCAGCGCGGCGATGGAGCGGGTGCGCAGTATCCTCGAATGCGTAGTGAATGATGACGACTGAAGTGAAACTTGAAAATTTAACAACGTCATTCCCGCGCAGGCGGGAATCGTGCGATTTTATTCAACATGCTTTTGTACTTCTGTCCTTGCTGCGCAAGGAACTTTCTTGCTTTACTGGATTCCCGCCTGCGCGGGAATGACGGATTTTAGAGGCTATCAGATGGCGATTAGAAACGTATTGCGCATGGGCGATGCGCGCCTGTTGCATGTTGCCAAACCGGTCATAAACTTTGACACGCAGCAGTTGCATGATCTGCTGGTCGATATGCGCGACACGATGCAGGCACTGAACGGCGCGGGCCTGGCAGCGCCGCAGATCGGCGTGGGCTTGCGCGTGGTGATCTTCGGCGTGCAGCACAACCCGCGTTATCCCGATGCCGAGAGCGTGCCGGAAACGGTGCTGATCAATCCGGTCATCACCCTGCTGGGCGATGCGATGAAAGAGGACTGGGAAGGCTGCCTGAGCGTGCCCGGCTTGCGCGGTCTGGTGCCGCGCCATGCGCATATCCGTTACCAGGGGCAGGACGAATACGGCGATCTGATCGATCATACGGTCAGCGGGTTCCATGCCCGCGTGGTGCAGCACGAGTGCGATCATCTCGACGGCATTCTGTATCCGATGCGCATCCGGGACATGACGCAATTCGGCTACAACGAAGAATTGTTTCCCGGGCGGGAGATGCAGGATGAATAGTTGTGATTTCGCAGGGCTGACCTGAGTCCCGGTTTTATGTTTTTGGATTATTCCATTTTCAGTTTAGAAGTGGCGCTTTTGTGGGAGCGGCCTCCTGGCCGCGATCAAGCTTATCGCGGCCGGGAGGCCGCTCCCACAGAAGAAATTCATGCTGTTTCAAATTAGAAATGGAATTACACATGGATAATCTTAATACCACACGGATCCGGGTTTGAATCCGCGCAGCTTCCATGATTTACGGCGATATCAATTGCCGGATTTGCCGTAGAAGTGTTCCACGAATTTGGCCCGGAAAGTCTGGTGGCAACCCAGGCAGGAAGATTGCACCTTCTGAAAAGCCTCGATGACTTTCTGCCCGTCTTCTTCGTGGGCCGCGTGCAACAGATCGTGAGCGGCTTCGTGTGTCTGCATGTCAAAAGATTTGAATCTGGACATCTCGGCGCCCATGAAGCTGATGATTCGCGTTTTTTCTGCCAGCGGCGGCTGCGGATGTTCCGCGATCATCGGGGCGGTTTTTGCAACCAGCTCCCAATCCTCGCGCGAGATCCCATCGGTAATGATCTGCATATTCTTGCCCAATTCCTTCATCACTTTTTGAAATTCCAGCGGCTCGGCTGCCTGAACATGGGAAGCGGCCAGTGCGATGCTGATAAGCGATGCGGCTACGATCAATTGCTTTTTCATGGTGTATCATTTCGTGGGTTAATAAATCGGTTGGAACGAGTGCGGGTTTTACTTTCAGGCTCCGTATTCGCTTTGCTGCCCATGGTCAACTGCCGGACTCATCTGCGCCGCAATGCCTTGACCGCCACGGTCGCGATCACAACCCATATCAGCGTTCTCAGGCTCATCGCGATCATTGTGCGCTGCTCGTATGCCTCACCGGAATAGACATGCACACTAAAAGCCGCGAACGTGAGTGCTGTCGCTGTGGCGATGGCGACGGCCAGCCAGACCGCCCAGCGTTGCTGCAGCCACAGCCCGGCACCGGCGACGACATAGGCGAAGCCCGCCACAAAGTTGAACCAGAGCACGAACGGCACATAGTTGCCGGCAGCAGCGCGCGCCGCTTCGTCGCCGAACAGGACCGCGCCGCCTTCCTTGATGGTCAGAAGGCCGAATATGACCGCAACCAGGGAAATCGCCCAGATCCGGAATCCGCGTTGCTGTTTGGGTGTTGCCATGGTTTATCCTTTCTTGGGTTATGAATCAAATGGAACGACTGCGGGTCTTGATGCCATGCAATAAGATCGGAAAGATATTTTCCGCTTGTTGCTGAAGGGAGCGTTTGCCGCCAAATATCGATGACTGCATCACCAGCCCCTGGATCATGCCGATATAGAGCACTGCTGCGCTCTGGCTATCGAGATCATCCGATACCAGAGACTGTGACTTGGCCGATTCGAGCAGGCCGGCGATCTTGGCCTCATAGCCGGAGATGATCCCCTGGATAAGCTGGCGCAGCTTGCTGTTCTTCTTGTGCAGCAATTCGGAGAACATCAAACGCGGGATGGCCGGATGTTTGCTGATGAACGTGATATGCGCGAAGAACATGCGCTCGATCGCATTCAATGGGTCGGTGGCGTCGGCCGCAGCCTTGTCCAATACCTTCATCAGGCGGTCGCGTATCCACTGCATGACCGCGACCCAGATGTCGTCCTTGGTTGCAAAGTGCCGGAAGATCGCGCCCTGGGTAAGCTGCATCGCATCCGCCATGTCTTGCGTGGTGACGCTGTCCACTCCCTTGTCGGCAGCCAGTTCCACCGCCACTCGAATGATCTCGCTCTGCCTGTCTTCCGAGCTCAACCGCCGCCTTGTCGTCACTTGATTCATAGTAGCCCTCCTTCAAAATTATTTTCAGACATGTCTGCCTTCGCCCGCTTCCTCATAGGTACGCCCATCGCGAATGTGATAGATACGCTTGAATGTGGGAATGATCTTTTCGTCATGGGTGACGACGATGATGGCCGTTTGGTATTGCTCCGCCATCTGATTCAGGATGCGCACCACGTTCAGCGCCCGTTCGCTATCCAGCGGCGCGGTAGGTTCATCGGCAAGGATGATCGGAGGGTGATTGGCCAGTGCCCGCGCAATTGACACGCGTTGCTGCTCACCGCCGGAAAGTTCCGAGACTTGCGCCTTGGCGCGGTGCCCCACATCAAGTGCATCCAGCAATTCCTGTGCGCGACTGCGCGAGTCGGCATTCGAAGCCCCGGCCAGCATCGGCAGCAGCGCGACGTTGTCGGTGACATCCAGGAACGGGATCAGGTAAGGCGCCTGGAACACGAAGCCGATGCGGTCCCGCCTGAGCGTGCGCAAATCCGCTATCTTCCATTCCTCGTCAAAGATCGTTTGCCCTCCCAAGGTCATGCGCCCTGCGGTGGGCTCGATCACTGCGCCCAGACATTTGAGCAGCGTGCTCTTGCCGGAACCGCTGGGGCCGACCAGACCCACTACTTCTCCTGGCCAGATGGTTATGTCCACGCCCTTGAGCGCATCCACCGCCGTCTCGCCCTCGCCGTAGCGCTTTTTCAGGTTCTCGATATGAATGGCCGCTTCACGCATGGATCAACCCCCGATCGCCGTTGCCGGATCGATGCGCAGTGCCGCACGGATGGCGAATATGCTGGCGATGGCACACATCCCCATGACCAGAAAGAATCCCTTGACGGCGTCTCCCGGCAACAGCAGCACGTATTTTGGAAACAGGGGCGCCCACAGGGTCGCCGACAATTTGCCGACCATGAAGCCGATCAGGCCCAGGCCCAGAGCCTGCTGCAGGATCATGCCGCTGATCGTGCGGTTGGTCGCGCCGATCAGTTTGAGCACCGCGATCTCGCGCACTTTGTTCAGGGTCATCGTGTAGATGATGAAGGCGACGATGGCGGCGCTGACGATGGCAAGGATCACCAGGAACATGAAGATCTGCTTGGACGAGGTGGCGATCAGGCGCGCCACCAATATCTCGTCCATCTGGCTTTTGGTATAGGCTTGCAGGTGTTTCCAGCGCACGATCTGTCCGGCCACTTCCTCTTCCATTCCCGGAACCGTGCGCACCAGCACCGCATTTACGAATCGGCTGGAAGTCTGGCTGGCCTGTACCGCCTCCAGCAATCCGGGCACGCCGGGACGATTGAAGGCCGGGTTGGCGGCGGTGCGCGCACGCTCGTTGATCAGCGCATCGTTATCCTTGAGGAACTGCACTTCCTGCGCGTCCTTGAGCGGGATGAACAGCATCGGATCGCCGCTGGAAGAGACCATGCGCCGCGTCAGGCCGACAACGGTATATTCATGGCGCCGGATGTTTACCTTGTTCCCCAGCGCAAAACCAGTCTTGATGTCGGCCAGCGCCTCGTAGTGCGGCTGAGCGACCGGGCGCCCCGCGACCAGGTAGGCGGGCTCACCCGGCTTGCCCGTTTCATATCCCACCAGCATCACGCGGATGTCCTTGCGGTTGTGCCGGACCTGCATGGTCAAATAGGTCACGTTGCCCGCTTCCTGTACTCCCGGCAGACCAAGCAGATCCCTCGCCACATCATCGCGCACGCTGGACGGTTCGGCATAGGGCCCCAGCGTATCCTGCTGTACGATCCACAGGTCCGCACCCGTATTTTCGATCAGCACCTGCGCATCATCCACCATGCCGCGATACACCCCTGCCATGGTCAGCGTCACGCCGATCAGCAGTCCCAGCCCCAGCCCGGTGAAGACGAACTTCCCCCAGCCATGCAGAATATCGCGGCTCGCCAGATTGATCACGGGCTACCCTCGAACGAGCTCGGGCACGATCTTTACGTTGAGTCCCGGGCGCAGCGGTTGCTGGCTGTAAACGATGACCGTGTCGTCATCGCCGATGCCATCCAATATCTGGGTGCGCCCATCCATCGTCGTGACGCCGATCCTGACCGGCCTGAACTGCACTTCTCCGCCTTGCAAGACCCAGACACCGTCCTGTTTGTCGATGCGCTTCACTGCGGCGCTTGGAATGGTGCAGGCGTTATCCAATCCCGGTAACTTGATGGTGACTTCCGCGTATTCGCCGATGCTGGCATCGTGCCCCTGGTCTGTGAAAGAAACATTGACGATCCGCTCCTCGGTCACCGCATCGCTGATCATGTCCACACGTTCGACCTTGCCCATGACCGGCGACTGGGGTTGTGAGCGCAGCACGATCTGTGCTGCCTGTCCGTCGCGAATCTGCCCGGCCTGTTTCTGGGCGATGCGCGTCTCGACCCACAGGCTGGCCGGATCAATGATCTGGAGCACGACCTGCCCGCCGGACACGGTGCTGCCCGGCTCAGCCAATCTGGCTGCGACCACGCCATCGACGGGGCTGATCAGCCTGGTTTGCGCCTGCAATTTGCCGACGCCGCGCATATCGGCCTGCGCCCTGGCATGCTCTTCGCGGGCGGCGGCCAGGTTGGCGATTGCCGCAGCCAACGCGGCGGATGCGGAATTTCTTTCATGCTGCTTGGCGTCGAGCATTTCCTGGCTGATGAAGCCGCGCGCACGCAATTCCTGATAACGGGTGAATGTTGCCGAGAGCGTGTCGAATCTGCTTTGCGCTTCACTCACCTGCGCTTCCGCCGCCCGGATCGAATTGGCCGCTTTTTCGACCATGCGTTGGCTGCCGGTCAGTTTCTCGTCCAGATCGACCGGGTCCATTTCCGCCAGGATCTGTCCCGCAACAACCTGGTCACCCTGATCGACCAGCATGCTTTTTACCCGGCTCGTCATGGTCGGGGCCAGGTTGTAGCTGCGCCTGGCCTTCAATGTCCCGACACCGAATACCCCGCTGGAAAGACTGCCGGTCTTTATCTTTTCTACCGTGACCTTGACTGGCGCCAAAGGTCCTTGGGTCATTACAACCCAGCCAAAAACAAGGACTACTCCGGCTCCCAGCGCCATCAATCCAATTTTTTGTCGAGACATGTAAACCACCTGGATAGTAATTGATTGCTATCTTAATGGAGGTCGCGGAAAAACGCAATGCGGCCTTGTGCGGTGTCAGGCACTGGTCAATCAACACATGGGGGGCTGCACAGTTCGAATGTCAGATCAGGGTCGAAGAGAGCGGGCCTGCTGTGAATGAAACTAAAATAATTCATTAGCCCGTCATTCCCGCGCAGGCGGGAATGACAAATTTTTAGAGGTGCACTTATACTGTTTTGGGATGAACCATGTCTGCCGGTCTCACCCAGCGCTCGAAGTCCTGTTCCGTGACATAGCCCAGCGCCAGCGCCGCCTGCTTCAGCGTGCTGCCGTCATGGTGTGCGCGCTTGGCGATCTCGGCGGCGCGGTCGTAGCCGATGTGCGGGGTCAGCGCGGTCACCAGCATCAGCGAGCGCTCCATCAGTTCCGCGATGCGCCCGCGATTGGCTTCGATGCCGCGCACGCAATGTTCCTCGAAGCTGGTCATGCCGTCGGCGAGCAGGCGCACGCTTTGTGAGAAGTTGTGCGCGATGAGCGGCTTGAACACGTTCAGTTCGAAGTTGCCCGAGGCGCCGCCGACTGTGATCGCCACGTCGTTGCCGAACACCTGGCAGCACAGCATGGTCAACGCTTCGCACTGGGTCGGATTCACCTTGCCCGGCATGATCGAGCTGCCCGGCTCGTTTTCCGGGATGCTGATCTCGCCCAGGCCGGAACGCGGGCCGGAGGCCAGCCAGCGCACGTCATTGGCGATCTTCATCAGCGCGACAGCCAGCGTCTTGAGCGCACCGTGCGCCGCCACCAGCGCGTCATGCGCGGCCAGCGCGGCGAACTTGTTGAAGGCGCTCCGGAAAGGCGCATCCATGCTGCGCGCCAGTTCCGCTGCGACACGCTCGCCGAACTCGGCATGGGTATTCAGCCCGGTGCCGACCGCGGTGCCGCCGGCCGCCAGTTCATGGAGCGGCGTGAGTGCGGCAAGCAATAACGATTCCGCAAGATCCAGTTGTGCCACATAGCCGGAGAATTCCTGGCCCAGCGTCAGCGGCGTCGCGTCCTGCAAATGGGTGCGGCCGATCTTTACAATGTCGGCGAACGCGTCGGATTTTATCTTCAGCGTGGCACGCAGCGTGCTCAATGCCGGCAGCAGTTTCTGCTGGATGCCGATCACGGCGGCGACGTGCATCGCGGTCGGGAAGATGTCGTTGGATGACTGGCCGAGATTAACATCATCATTCGGATGCACCTTGCGCGCCGCGCCGCGCGCGCCGCCGAGCAGTTCCGAGGCGCGGTTGGCGAGCACCTCGTTGACGTTCATGTTGCTCTGCGTGCCCGAGCCGGTCTGCCAGACAGATAAAGGGAACTCCTCGCGATGTTGGCCTGCCAGCACTTCGTCCGCCGCCTGCATGATGGCGGTCGCCTTCTCTTCGCTCAGCAGGCCGAGACCGTGGTTGACCAGCGCGCAGGCACGCTTGATCCCGGCGAGGGCCATGATGATCTCATCAGGCATGCGCTCGGACGAGATGTGAAAGTGTGCCAGCGAACGCTGGGTCTGCGCGCCCCAAAGCCGCTCGGCGGGCACCTCGATGGGGCCGAAAGAGTCACGTTCTGTTCTGGTGGCCATGGTGTTTCCTCCCAACGAAATTGTTCTGAGTATGGGTCGTCAAAAAAGTAGGGTGGGCACGTTTTTGTGCCCACGCGGACATCATCAATCATATCCCAGCGCCGAACTTCCCATCGCACCAGTCCAATTATGCGCATATACCCCATCGTGCACATAGCGGTGAAATGTCGAATAAGGCCAATCAACCGTGTGTTGTACGTGCCCGTGTTTAACCGGGTTGAAATGAATGTAATCGACATGGCGGGCAAAATCAATTTCATCGCGAATTTGATGTTCCCAGAATCGCCGTTGCCATATTGTCGATTCACGATGTTTGAGTTTTGATGCAGTCACCCAGCCGGCACGACGATAATCTTCTCTGCAGGCTAAAGAAACTGCACGCTTGATTATCATCCAGCGGGTGGAAAAATCGGCATCACCGTCAGGTAATGTCCACACGCAATGTAAATGGTCAGGCAACAATACCCACGCATCAATGATGAAAGGGCGCGACGTGCGCACCGTTTTAATCGCGGCGCGCAATGCGTCACGAATCGTTTCGTTACACAGAATCGGCTGCCGCCGATAAGCGACCACCGTAAAGAAATAGGTTGAGCCAGCAGCCGATGCGCGGCGATAACGTGACATGGTTGTTTACTCTGAAAATGTCGAATCCGCGTGGGCACAAAAGCGTGCCCACCCTACAACGACTTATTTTGATACCAATTCGCGCAGCACATACGGCAGTATCCCGCCGTGGCGGTAGTAGTCCACTTCTATCGGCGTGTCGATGCGCAGCAGCAGCGGCACTTGCTCGGTGCTGCCGTCCTTGCGGCGGATAGTGAGCAACACGTCCTGTTGCGGTTTAAGGTTGCCGGCTATGCCGACTATGTCGAAGCTCTCCTCGCCGGTCAGGTTCAACGCGGCGGCATGGGTGTCGCCCTTGAATTGCAGCGGCAGCACGCCCATGCCGACCAGGTTGCTGCGGTGGATGCGCTCGTAGGATTTGGCGATCACCGCTTTTACGCCCAATAACTGCGTGCCTTTCGCGGCCCAGTCGCGGCTCGATCCGGTGCCGTATTCCTCCCCGGCAAATATCACGGTCGGCGTGCCCGCTGCGATGTATTTCATCGCGGCATCGTAGATCGCCATCTGTTCGCCCTTGTACAGTGTGAATCCGCCTTCGATGCGGTTGCCGTCCGCTTTCGGCGGCAGCATCAGGTTCCTGATGCGCACGTTGGCGAAGGTGCCGCGCATCATCACTTCGTGGTTGCCGCGCCGTGCGCCGTAGCTGTTGAAATCCTTGATGGCCACGCCGCGACCTTGCAGATATTTGCCTGCCGGGGTCGTCGCCTTGAAGCTGCCGGCCGGGCTGATGTGGTCGGTGGTGACCGAGTCGCCGAAGATCGCCAGCGCCCTGGCATTGCTGATGCTCTTGATGCTGCTGGTGGCCATGGCGAAATCGTCGAAGAACGGCGGACGCGCGATGTAGGTGGAATCGTCCCACTGATAACGGTTGCCAGTGGGCGCGGCGATCGCGTTCCACAACGGCAGGTCTTTGGTCAGATCGGAATACAGCCTGCGATACACCGCCGGATCGGCGGCGTACTTCATCACCGTTTGTATTTCTGCGCCGGTTGGCCAGATGTCTTTCAAATATACCGGTTGACCATCCTCGCCGGTGCCGAGCGGTTCGCTGTCGAGGTTGATGTTCATCCTGCCCGCAATCGCGTAAGCCACTACCAGCGGCGGACTGGCCAGGAAATTGGCCTTGATGTTGGCGTGGATGCGCGCCTCGAAGTTACGGTTGCCGGACAGTACTGCCGCAGCGATCAGGTCGTTGGCGACGATGACTTCTTCGATGCTGGCATCCAGCGGGCCGGAATTGCCGATGCAGGTGGTGCAGCCGTAAGCGGCCAAGCTGAAGCCCAGTTGCGCCAACGGTTCCAGCAGACCCGCATTGGAGAGATATTCGGTCACCACACGCGAGCCGGGCGCGAGCGTGGTCTTGATGTGCGGCTTGACGCGCAATCCTTTTGCCACCGCTTTCTTCGCCAGCAGGCCTGCCGCCAGCAGCACGCCGGGGTTGGAGGTGTTGGTGCAGCTCGTGATCGCCGCAATCAGCACATCGCCGTGGCCGATCTCGACGGGCGGCAGCATCTCGTCTGCAGTCTCGCAGCGCACCGATGCACTCGGATGGTCGTCGGCCATCTCCATCTCGCTGCGGTTCTGCGCACCGTTTTGGCTGCCGCCGCCGGAGATCGGGATGCACACATTGCTGCTGCGGTCGGGCAGTGCGGTGGTGTAACGTTTGCCGAGTTCGGCGGCAGGCCGGTTGAAGCCGTTCTCCGCGATGGGTTTGCTGAACAGCGTGTTGAAGGTTTCCTTCATGCGCGACAGTGCGATGCGATCCTGCGGGCGTTTCGGGCCTGCCAGCGAAGGCTCGATGCTGTTCAGATCGAGTTCCACCACGCTGCTGTAATCGATGCTGCCCGCGGCCGGCACGCCGTACAAGCCTTGTGCCTTGAAGTAGGACGCGAAGGCATCCACTTCGTCTTCAGTGCGCCCGGTGTTGCGCATGAAATTCACGGTCACATCATCCACCGGGAAGAAGCCCATGGTCGCGCCGTATTCCGGAGCCATGTTGGCGATCGTCGCGCGGTCTGGGATGGTGAGGGCGGCTGTGCCTGCGCCGAAGAATTCGACGAACTTGCCCACCACTTTTTGTTTGCGCAGCAGTTCGGTCACGGTCAAAACCAGATCCGTGGCCGTCACGCCTTCGCGCAGCTTGCCCTTGAGATGCACGCCCACCACGTCCGGCGTCAGGAAATACACCGGCTGGCCGAGCATGCCGGCTTCTGCCTCGATGCCGCCGACACCCCAGCCGACCACGCCGATGCCGTTTATCATGGTGGTGTGGCTGTCGGTGCCGACCAGCGTGTCCGGGTAATAGACTCGTCCTTCCGGGCTGTCCTTATGCTGTACGCCGCGCGCCAGATATTCGAGATTCACCTGATGCACGATGCCGATGCCGGGCGGCACCACCTTGAAGGTGTCGAACGCCTGCATACCCCATTTCATGAAACGGTAGCGTTCGGTGTTGCGCTCGAACTCCAGTTCCATGTTCAGTTTGAGCGCGTCCGGGCTGTTGTAGTGATCCACTTGTACCGAATGATCCACGACCAGATTCACCGGCACCAGCGGCTCGATGATCTTGGGGTCTTTGCCCATCGAAGCGGCGGCATCGCGCATCGCGGCGAGATCGACGAGCAGCGGCACGCCGGTGAAATCCTGCAACACGATGCGCGCCACGACGAACGGGATCTCTTCGGTGCGCGCAGCATTCGGCTGCCAGTTCGCCAGTTGGCGCACATGCGCCTCGGAGATTTTCTTGCCGTCGTAATTGCGCAGCACCGCTTCCAGCACGATGCGTATCGAAACGGGCAGGCGCGAAATCCTGCCAAGCCCGGCGGCCTCCAGAGCGGGCAGCGAATACAGCGTGCCGGTTTTGCCGCCGGCAAGGCTGAACGACCGGCGAGTGTTGAACAAGTTATGCGACATGACAGGGGTTCCGAATAGCGGGATGTTATGAGGGCGGGATTATAACCAGAAGATAGATGGCGGGGGACAAGGGGCAGGGGACATGCAGGTCGGGTTGGACGGCAGGCAGTAACCCGGCTCACAATGCTGCATTCTTTCCTCACGGCTTATGTTGCCGCGTGTTTTGCGTTAGCGGCGTAGCCCGGATGTAGTGAAGCGAAATCCGGGTTTTCGCGGGCGTGGCCGAAGTTCCCCCGGATTCCATTGCATTCCATCCGGGCTACACCCGCTATTGTTTCCTCATGGATGGCTTATATTAGGGCGTGTTTTGCGTTAGCATGGCACTATCATTGCGAAATGTCATCCAACCGCACGGATTGCCAGGATTCAGATAAAAAACGACCTTAACTCTATGGCCAATCTATTGCCAACAGGAAACCCGGCTTATCAATCACCCTCCCGGTTCGTTGCGAAACTGCTGTTAGTGGCGCTGGCCTACTTTGTCAGCGGCAGGCTGGGACTGGCGATCCCTTACGTCGGCTCTCACATCACGCTGGTCTGGCTGCCCACTGGCATCGCCGTGGCGGCACTACTGCGCTGGGGTTATATGTGCTGGCCGGGGATATTTCTTGGTGCGCTGGCGACTAATTTCTCCGTTGACTCCTCCCCGTTGCTTGACAGCAGCATCGCGCTGGGCAATACGCTAGCACCAGTGCTGGCTGCATGGTTGCTGCGACGGCTGAAATTTCAAGCCACGCTCGATCATGCCTATGACATCCTGTTGCTCATCGTGGCTGCCGCCATCGGGATGGCGGTCAGCGCCAGCGGCGGGGTGAGCAGTCTGGTGATATTCAAGGCGTTGCCCACGGAGGATATCGGTGTAGCCTGGCTGTCCTGGTGGGCGGGCGATTTCGTCGGCGTGTTGCTGGCGGCACCGCTGCTGCTCAATATTTCCCGTGCCGAATTGGCAAGATTATGGGTTCAGCGGATTGAGTTTCTGGCTTGGTGTCTGACCGCGCTCGCTATCAGTTGGGGAGTGTTTATTCTCAACAACGATGCCTACGGCTATTCTATGCCGCTGGTTTTTATATTGACGCCCCTGGTCGTTTGGTCGGCCATGCGCTTTGGGGTGGTGGGTTCATCACTGGGTGCGTTGCTGCCAATGGTCATTGCCACATTGGCGACCGGACGCGGGTTGGGGCCGTTTCATACCGAGGGCACCCAGCGAGGTTTGTTCCTGCTGTGGCTGTTTCTCTTCACTATGGTGTTGATCGATCTGATCGTGGCGGCCTTGCAGGCAGGACGCAAACGGGCTGAAGTGGCTTTGCGGCGAAATGAAGCTGACCTCAGGTTGTTGCTGACTTCAGTCGCCGAAGGAATTTACGGTGTGGATATGCAGGGGTGCTGCACCTTCATAAACCCACCCGCCTTGCGTTTGCTCGGGTATCAGCAAGAATCCGAACTGCTGGGCAAGCAGATGCATGACCTGATCCATCACACTCGGGCGGATGGAACACACTACCCCGCTGCGGAGTGCCGGTTGTACCATTGCCTGCAATCCCACGAAGAAATCCATGTTAATGATGAATTGTTCTGGCACAAGAATGGCAGTTCTTTCCCGGTTGATTATTGGTCTCGCCCGGTCAGGCGGGAGGGCGCAGTAGTCGGCGCAGTCATTACGTTCCTTGATATCACCGAGCGCAAACAGGCCGAAAGAGCATTACTGGAAAGCAAAATGCTGTTCAGCACCACATTCGACCTGGCGGCAGTTGGGATCGCCCACGTGGCTCCGGATGGCCACTGGCTGAATGTAAATAAAAAATTATGCGACATCGTGGGATACACACGCGAGGAGTTGCTTACGAACACCTTCCAGGATATTACCCACCCGGATGATCTTGGAGTCGATCTTGGCTACGTGCACCAGATGCTGGCCGGAGAGATACCAACCTATTCAATGGAGAAGAGGTACTTACACAAGAACGGGAAAATCGTGTGGGCCAATCTCTCCGTGGCGCTGGTGTGGCGTGCCGATGGGAAACCAGATTATTTTATCTCCGTGGTAGCGGACATCACCGAGCGCAAGCAGGGGGAAGCATTAACGCAACAGTTTGGCCGTTTGTTGCATGACTCCTTCAACGAAATTTATTTATTTGATGCCAGCACCCTGCATTTCATTCAAGCAAGCGAAGGCGCGCAGATGAACCTGGGTTACTCGACTGACGAACTGAAACAACTCACTCCGCTGGATATCAAGCCGTTGTTCACGCTGGAAAGCTTTGAGCAAATGATTGCACCGCTCCGGAACGGCGAACGAGAATCACTGCATTTTGAAACCGTCCATCGACGCAAGGATGGCACGATTTATCCTGTGGAGATAAACCTGCAGCTGATGGCATCTACAGCTACTTTCCTGGCCATCGTCCAAAACATCACCGAGCGCAAGCTTGCTGAAGTTGAATTACAGCACAATCAGGAGTTGCTCAACGAGGCGCAGCGGCTGGGGCAATTGGGCAGCTGGGAACTGGATTTGGTGAGCGGTGAGTTGCGCTGGTCGGATGAGGTTTACCGGATATTTGAGCTTGATCCGGCACTGTTCTCGCCATCCTATGAGAATTTCCTGAACGTGATTCATCCGGATGACCGCGACAAGGTAAACCGGGCTTATACGAAGTCGCTGGAAGATCGCCAGCCCTACGATATCGAGCATCGCCTGTTGTTTGCGGATGGACGCATCAAGTGGATGCATGAACACTGCTCCAGTGATTTTGATGTTTCGGGCAAGCCGTTGCGCTCGGTGGGGGCGGTGCAAGATATCAGCAATCTCAAGAAGTCGGAACAGGAGATACATCAACTGGCCTTCTACGATCCGCTGACCAAGCTACCGAATCGCCGCTTGTTGATGGATCGTTTGCAGCAGGCGGTGGCGGCCAGTGTGCGCAATGGCAGGCATGGGGCGTTGCTGTTCCTGGATATGGATCACTTCAAGACGATCAATGACACGCAAGGTCATGTGATGGGTGACCAGTTGTTGATCGAGGTGGCGCGCCGGCTTCAGACCTGTGTGCGCGAGAGTGACAGCGTGGCGCGGCTGGGTGGCGATGAATTCGTGGTGGTGCTCGAAGAGTTGAGCAGCGATGCAACTGAGGCCGCCAGCGAAACCGAACTGGTCGCGGAAAAGATCCGCAGCGAGTTGGAGCAGCTCTATTCGCTGAATGATTTTGAGTGCCTGTCCACCGCCAGTATCGGCGTCAGCCTTTTCCGAGGCTATCCTGAAAGCGTGGAAGATTTGCTGATGCACGCGGATGTCGCGATGTACCAGGCCAAATCAGCAGGCCGTAATGCCATCCGCTTCTTTGACCCGGCCATGCAAACGGCGTTGGATGAGCGTGCGGCACTGGAAGCGAATCTGCATCATGCCCTGGAAAAACAGCAATTTCTCTTGCATTATCAAATCCAGGTGGACAGCTTGCACCGCCCGTTGGGCGCGGAAGTGCTGCTGCGCTGGGAGCATCCGGAACGCGGCCTGGTTTCGCCTATGCAATTCATCCCGCTTACCGAGGAAACCGGACTGATCGTGCCGATCGGGCTATGGGTGCTGCAAACCGCCTGTGCCCAACTCAATGCCTGGCAGCACGACGCGCTGACCCGCGACCTGACGCTGGCGGTGAACGTCAGCGCCAGGCAATTCCGGCAGGCTGATTTTGTCGCCCAGGTGCAGCGCATATTGGTGGAGAGCGGCGCGAAGCCGGCCTTGCTGAAACTGGAATTGACCGAAAGCACCGTGCTGACAAATGTCGAGGACACCATCAGCAAGATGCGTGAATTAAAGTTGCTGGGTGTGAGTTTTTCGATGGACGATTTCGGTACCGGCTATTCTTCTTTGCAATACCTGAAACGTCTGCCGCTGGATCAGATCAAGATCGACCAATCCTTCGTGCGCGACATTGCCAGCAACCCCAACGACGCGGCTATCGTGCAGACCATCATCGCGATGACCGGGGCACTCGGGCTGAACGTGATAGCGGAAGGGGTGGAAACAGAAGCTCAGCGCGACTTTCTGGATATGCACGGCTGCCATACCTTCCAGGGTTATCTGTTCGGCAAGCCGGTCAAGCTGGAGCAGTTCGAGAGCATGTTGCGGGAAGTGCGATAACCCTGAAAACTACGCGACGGTTCTGGTCGTTTTCGCCAGCAATGCCGCGCCATAAGCAGATTCAATATGGACCGCCGCGCCGACCGGCACATGGAGCGATCTTTCCCGTATCTTTCTCCAGACTTCGTTCTTCGCCCCGCCGCCATTGGTCACGACGCGCTTGAGCGGCGGTGCGCCAAACTCGGCGAGTCTGGCATAACCGGCGGCCTCGATATGCGCCAAGCCTTGCAACAGCCCATGCAGGAATTCCACATCATTACCGGGGCGCGGCGTTACCTGTCCTGAGCTCAGTCGAAGGGGCCGCGGCGTGAGCTGTGGGTCGTTAATCGGAAAACGCTCGCCGATTCCGGGCAGCGGGTAGTAGTCCAGCGGGCTGTCCTGCAACGGATCGATCCGTGCGCTCAGTGCCGTGAGTTGCGCATCGCTGAAATAGCGGCGCAGCATGCCTGCACCGGCATTCGATGCGCCGCCCGCCAGCCACAGATCGCCATACCGATGGCTGTATACGCCGTATTCGGGTGCGTCGATACGCTGTTCGGAAAGCTGCTTGAGTACCAGCGTGGTGCCGAGCGAGGTCACGCCGATGCCTTGCTCAGTCACTCCCGACGCGATGAAAGCGGCGATGCTGTCGGTAGTGCCGGCGTGTATGGCGCATCGCGGATGGATGCCGAAATGCGCGGCGATGTCCGGTTGGATATGTCCGATTATTTCGCCGGGGGAGAACACCTGCGGCAGCAGATGGGTATACGGCAGAGCCATTATCCAATCGGGCCAGTGCAACTGCCCGACGTCATAGCCGGTCTTTAGCGCGTTGTGATAGTCGCTGATGCCGGGCTTCCCGCTGAGCAGCGCGGTGAGCCAATCGGCTTGATGCAGGAAATAGGCGGCCTGTGCGCAGCCGCTTTGCTGCGTCAGCCAGAGAAACTTGGCGAGCCCTGAGGTTGCGGTACACACGATATGACTGCCGGGCGCGATGGCCCTGAGTTGCGCGGTCTGTTGACGCGCACGGTCATCGTGGTAGAGCAGGGCAGGGGAAACGGGTTCCAGTTCTGCATCGCAGAGCATCACCGTGCCGGAGGTGCCGTCTATCGCCAGGCCGTGCAAGCTGGCGGCGATGTCCTTCGGCAGGGCGCTTAACAATGTGTGCAGCGCGGTGCGCCAATCCAGCGGAGTATGAGATGCGGCATCGGGATAGGCGATGCGCTGCTCCCAGACGATGGATTCGACTCCATCAATGACACAGGCACGCGCACCGGACGTGCCGAAATCCAGGCCGAGGTAATAGATGGCGATATGTCCTTTAACGGTTGAAAATTTTGCTCATAGGGTAAGGCATAAATCCCACGTTCTCAAATCCCCCCTAGCAGTTTGTTGAATTTATCCCCCAAACACGTCTACCGAAATAAGGGTAAAGCGTTAATGGTGGAGGCGAATTAAAACGAAAGCGAGATGCGGTATGCGAGGAGCAGATATAACTCAGGAAAGCTTGTT
>Ga0209751_10000912_pt1 | contig 31186 bp, 24 predicted proteins | sample RifCSP13_1_FD_184019 | JGI IMG/M metagenome (GOLD analysis project Ga0209751, IMG submission 184019) | Soil microbial communities from Rifle, Colorado - Rifle CSP2_sed 13_1 (SPAdes) (version 2) | ecosystem: Environmental > Terrestrial > Deep subsurface > Rock core/Sediment | place: Rifle...
GGCACGGGGATCATCTCCTCGACGTGCTCCTCCGCGAGGATGGGCAGACCGGCGGAGACACGGCCGACGAGCGGCAGGGTCACGACCTCCTCACCCTCCGGCAACACGCTGCGGTCGGTGATCTGCAATACGCGCATGCGGTCCCCGTAGCGCTTGATGTAGCCTTTGCGCTCGAGGGCGCGGAGGTGTTGATGCACGGTTGACGGCGACCGCATCCCCAGCGCGCGCCCAACCTCCCGAACTGACGGGACGTACCCCGAGCGCCGAATGCACAGGGCGAGGTGTTCCAGGATCTGACGCTGTCGCCTCGTCAAAGGAGGAGTCATCGTTAAGTCTCATATACCGAACATATGTACGACTTGTCAATGCGGGGATTGGCGAACAAACGTACGATATCTCGCCTGGGCTCGCCATTTCGAGGAATCGCTCCAGATTTCGGCCGTTTTCGACGCCGGACGGCCGGCACCCCCGGCTCGGGGAACCGGGGTCAGCCCCCTTGCCCAGCGATGCGGAACGAGAAGGCCGGGGCCTGAGCGGCGACTGGAGGGAGGATGCGTTGCATGTCAGACTGAACCTGTATTTGTCCGCCGACGATGCGAGTTGAGGTCACGACATGTCAATCAGACTTCTGATCATCAACCCCTACCCGAAGGAGAGCCGGGAAGTTCTGGATCGCGCCGGCATGTGCGGCGCCGACGAGATCTACGTCCGCACATTGAAGCGGCTGGCTCCCGACAGCCGGCTGGAGACTCTCTTCATCGCCGACCTGGACACGCCGCTCCCCGACGACCCGGCCATCGCCTCCTACGACGGGTTCATCTGGACCGGATCCAACCTGACCATCTACGAGGACGACCCTCGCGTCACCCGGCAGATCGCGTTTGCCCGGCGGACATTCGAGGTGGGCCGCCCGCAGTTCGGCAGCTGCTGGGGCGCGCAGATGGCGGCGGTGGCGGCTGGCGGTGAGGTGCGCAAGAATCCCCGCGGGCGGGAGATGGGATTTGCGCGGAAGGTCCGCCTCACCCCCGAGGGGCGCCGCCACCCCATGTACGAGGGGAAGCCCGACGTCTTCGACGGCTTCATCTCTCACCTGGATGAAGTCACCCGCATCCCCGAGGGCGGGGTGCTGCTCGCCACCAACGAGCACACGCCGGTGCAGGCATTGGAGGTGCGGCACCGGAACGGCATCTTTTGGGCCACGCAGTACCATCCCGAGTACACCCTGGAAGACTTGGCCCGCTTGATCATCGCGCGCGCCGAGTCGCTGATCCGCGAGGGGTTTTTCGCCGACCGCGCGGCGCTGGAGGCTAAGGTGGTGCGCATGGAAGCGCTGGTGCGCGACCCGAGCCGCAAAGATCTGCGCTGGGACCTGGCGATCGGGGACGACATTCTCGATGACACGATCCGGCAGTGTGAGTTCCGTAACTGGCTAAACAAGGTCGTGCTCCCCACCGTCCCCGCCGGCCGACACTGAGTCCGCCGCCTTGCCCGCGGCACACATTTAAGGAGGCCCGCGATGGCTCCGCCAGAGACGCATGATCTCCTGATCGACGGCCGCCGCGTTCCGGCACTCTCCGGCCGCGCGTTCACGGTGACCAACCCCGCCACAGGGCAACCGGTGGCCACCGTGGCCGAGGCCGGTGAGGAGGATGTGGACCGCGCGGCCGCCGCCGCCCGCCGGGCGTTCGAGGAGGGTTCCTGGCCCCGGCTCGCCGCGGCCGAGCGGGGGCAGATTCTCTACCGCATGGCCGAGCGCATCCGGGCCCGCCGGGACGAACTCGCCCGGCTGGAGGTGGCCTGCAGCGGCAAGCCGATCACGGACGCCCGGGGTGAAGCGGACGCCGCCGCGGCCTGCTTCGAGTACTACGCCGGCGCGGCCAATAAATGGTTTGGGGAGACGATCCCCGTGACCGACCGGGGCGTGGACTTCACCCTGCGCGAGCCCATCGGCGTCGTCGGCCTCATTGTCCCCTGGAACTTCCCCCTGATGATCGCCTCCTGGAAGGTCGCTCCGGCGCTGGCCACGGGGAACGCGGCCATCCTCAAGCCGGCCAGCGCCACACCGTTGACCGCCCTGCTGCTTGGAGAGATCGCGCTGGAGGCGGGCGCGCCCCCGGGCGTGCTAAATGTGCTCACGGGACCAGGCGCGACCATCGGGACGGCGCTGGTGCGCCATCCCATCGTCCGCAAGATCGCCTTCACCGGTGAGACCGCCACCGGTATCCGGATCATGAAAGACGCCGCGGAGACCATGACGCGGCTCTCGCTGGAACTCGGCGGCAAGTCCCCCAACATCATCTTCGCCGACGCGGACCTGGAGCGGGCCGTCCCCGGGGCCGCCACGGCGGTCTTCGGCAACGCCGGCCAGGACTGCTGCGCGCGGAGCCGGGTTCTCGTGGAGAAGACGGTTTACGATCGGGTCGTGGAGATGTTCGCGCAGCGTGCCGCCGCCCTGCGCGTGGGCGATCCGTTGCGGGAGGAGACCGAGATCGGCTCGCTGATCTCCCAGGCGCACCGGAAGCGCGTGCAGGGCTACGTTGAGACCGGGGTGCGGGAGGGGGCGAAACTCCTGGTCGGCGGCACGCCGCCGGCGGATCCCGTCCTGGCTCGCGGGGCCTTTCTGCTACCGACGGTCTTCGCCGACGTACAGAACGACATGGTCGTGGCGCAGGAGGAGATCTTTGGTCCGGTGGCCTGCGCCATTCCGTTCCGCGAGGAGGAGGAGGTCATCCGGCTGGTCAACGAGTCACCCTATGGTCTCTCGGCCTCGGTGTGGACGCGGGATATCGGCCGGGCGCTGCGCGTGGCCCGCGGCATCCAGTCCGGTGTGATCAGCGTCAACTCCAACCACAGCGTGCACCAGGAGGCTCCCTTCGGCGGCTACAAGATGAGCGGCTTCGGCCGGGAACTGGGAATGCACGCCCTGGCGCTGTACACGGAGGTCAAGAATATTTTTATCGCGCTCTGAGGCGCGGTGAGAGGCTGTCAGAAGTAGTTGACCGTGATGCCCCCGTCCACGCTCAGCGTTGCGCCGTTCGTCCAGGCTGACTCGTCTGAGGCCAGATACATCGCCATATAGACGATATCTTCGGGCCGGCCGAAGCGCCCCACGGGGATGCGGGCCAGCCGGATGCGCTTGGCTTGAGGATCCGTCAGCAGCCAGTTGGTCAACATCGGCGTCTCGATCGGCCCGGGGCAGATGGCGTTGGTGCGGATCCCCTTCGGACCGAACTGGACGGCGAGCGACCTCGTCAGGGCGATCACGCCGCCTTTGCTTGCCGTGTAGGCGTCCTGCGGCACGGTACAGCCGACCAGCGCGACGAACGAGGCGATGTTGACGATGGACCCGCCGCCCGCCCGCAGCAGCGCGGGGATCCCATGCTTGCAGACGAAATAGGTGCCCTTGAGGTTCACGTTCATGACGCGGTCCCACACCGCTTCTTCCAGGTTGGTGATGGCCCCGTCTTCCGGGACGAAGATCCCGGCGTTGTTGTAGAGGGTGTCGATCCCCCCAAAGGCCGCTTCGCCGGCGCGCACGGCCGCCGCCACGTCCGCTTCCCTGGCGACGTCCGTGCGGACGAAGAGCGCCGCACCGCCGGCGCCGCGGATCTCCGCTTCGGTTTCCCGGCCCGGGCCCTCCGCGATCTCGGCGATGATGACCTTTGCCCCTTCGCGGGCGAACAACACGGATGCCAGCCGCCCCATGCCGCTCCCCCCGCCCGTGATCAACACGACCTTCCCCTCGAGCCGGCCCATCGCTCTCCCTCCTCAGCAGAGATGAATCAGAGCCGCAGTTGGCGCACGATCGCCGGCACGCCGCCCCGCTGAAAGAGCCGTACCGCGCGGTCGGCCGGCACTAACCGCGCATCCAACCGGCGGTAGACAGGGTCCAGGAACCGCTCTTCTCCGCGCCCCCGCGACCGCAACCCCTTTTCCGCGAGCGCGACCAGCCCCGCCAGAAGGCCAGGGACCGGTTCTTCCGCCCGGAGAGCATCGCGCACGGCGGCCCGCCGGTAGGCCCGCAGCGTCGGCCACAGGTTGTCGAACAGCCGCTCCTGCAAGAACCCCAGCGCCTCCGGCAGGGCCTCGACCAGCCCCAGGCAGAGCGAGACCGCCGCCATGGGTTCATCCGGCGGCTGCTGGCAGGCCGGCCGCACCTCAATCGTCCCGTAGTGGATGCGCGGGCGCGCGCTGTTCCAGACATAGTGCTCGTGCCAGAGAAACGCCTGCCAGAGCGTCTCAGTGATCCGCGGTCCGCGCGCGTCCAGGTAAGACGTGAATGGCCGGCCGAAGCGCGGGAACCGCCCGCCCTCGGGGAGCACGTAGCAGGTCTGCGCACAGACAAACGCCACGAACTGCTCGAGTCGCGCGAAGCGCCGCGGGGTCATCCCGTGCCGTCCTTCCCCCAGGGTCGCCAGTAGCCCCTCCCGGCCGGAGAGAAACTTTCCGCGCCGTCCGGCGTACACCGGCGAGTTCGCCGTCAGGGCAATGATCGGGGCGGAGAGGAGGTTCAGGACGTTCACCGCCTCCACGAGTTCGTCCCGAGTGATATCCACCTGTATCTGATCGCTGGCCGTCGAGGTGAAGTACATCCACGGCCAGCCCACGGCCCGGGAGAGCGCGAAGTAGCGGCGTTTGGGCGTCATCAGCCCCGGCCCGCCCGGCGTGCGCGGCTGGATACCGTAGCCGAGAAGGACCATGCCCCGGGACCGGGCCACTCGCACGAGACGCATGAGCGCCGCCTGCGAGGCCGCCTCCAGCGCGAAGAGGTCCTCTTTCGGCGGCAGGACCACCTCTACCGTCGCCCGCCCCATCTCCACTTCGTATGCGGCGTCGGGGAAATCCACGCGGACAATGAGTTTGCGCCCCGCGGGATCGTCGTAACTCGGCCGCGCGCCGGGTTCAGACAGCAACGGCTCCCAGAGCAGCGCAACATCTCCCGCCCGGCCATCCGGCCAGACCAGCGGAAACTCTGCTTCCCGGCCGATCCGGCGCAGTCCGCGCCGGTGCGGCGGGAAGTGGGCGGCAAACCGCTCGGCGAGGCGCTCAATCATCCGGGCAAGCCGCGGGCTCGACGCCGGGGTCGCCGTCACCGGCGGCCTCAGAACGAAGGGTACCTTGACGCGTCCGGGCAGAGGTACATCACCCGCTGGTCGAGCAGCCGTCCATCCGCGTCCAGGTGAAAGGCGTTCAGCTCAAGGTTCAGGATGTCGAAGCGCAGCGCGGCGTATGGATCGATCCCCCGCAACTCTCCGTGCAGTTGCTGCATGAAGTTCTGATGGGATGAGACCAGGACGCGCCGGCCGCGGTGGGCCCGAAGAGTCCGCTCCAGAAACGCGCGGGCCCGTTGTCGCAGCGCCTCGAACGATTCGCCGCCCGGGGGATTGAGCGAGTACCGGACGTGCTCGATCGGCAGATAGGCGACGAAGGGGAATCGCTCGCCGATCTCCTCCTGGGTGAGGCCTTCCAGTTCGCCGAAGTCCCGCTCCGTGGCGAGTTCGTCGATGCTCATCCGCTCCCGCGGCCAGCCCGTGACGATCTCGGCGGTCTCGATGGCCCGCCGCAGCGGTGAGGCGATGACCACGTCCAGCGAGGTCCCCGCGAAGTTCGCCCGGGCCTCCTCGGCCTGCCGGCGTCCCTCCTCGATCAGCGCGACGTCCAGCCGCTGCCCGCCGGTGCGCTTCGAGCGGTTGAGCTCGGTCAGCCCGTGACGCAGCGTATATAGGAGAGTCCGGCCGGGTTGCAGTACGCGCTCCCCGATCACCATCCCGTCTCCCGCCGCGGTCGCGCCGCCCTCACGCCTCCACTTCGGTCAGGCACTCGTCCAGGATCGCCAGCGCCCGGTCCATCTCCTCCCGCGTGATGATCAGCGGCGGCGTGAGGGTGAGGATGTTGCCCATCGTCACCTTGAAGCTCAAGCCCTTCGTCAGGGCGCGGTACATCACCGCCTCCGCCGCCGCGGTCGCCCGCGCCCGCGTGGCCCGGTCGGTGACGAGTTCGACGCCCAGCATCAGACCCAGCCCGCGGACGTCGCCGATGAGAGGATAACGCTCCTGCATCGCCGTCAGTCGCTGCAGGGCATACCGCCCCAGGTCCCGGGCGTGGGCCACCAGCCCATGCTCCTCGATGTATCGGATCGTCGCCAGACCGGCCGCGCAACCCACCGGGCTCTTCTCGTGCGTGTAGTGGCCGAGCGCCCGGTCGGCGGCGACGTCCAACTCTTCCCGCGCCAGCACCGCGGCCAGCGGGAAGACGCCGCCGCCCAGGCCCTTCCCCAGGACCAGCACGTCCGGCACGACCCCGTAGTGCTCGCAGGCGAACATCGCGCCAGTCCGCCCCAGCGCGGTGGGGATCTCGTCGAGGATGAGCAGCGCGCCGTACCGATCGCAGGCGCGGCGGACCTCCCGCCAGAAATCGGGCGCGGGAATCACCGGCGTGCTGCGCACCGTCTCCGCGATCACCGCCGCGACGTCGCCTTCCTTCTCCAGCACGTACTCGATGTACCGCGCGCACTTCAGGTCGCAGCCGCCGCGGGTGTGACAGTCCCAGACGCAGCGGTAGGGATCGGGCGGCGGGACGTGCTCCGTCCCGGGCAGGAGCGGACCGATGCCGCGGCGGAAGAGCTCCTCCCCGCCCACCGAGATGGCGTCAAGCGAGGCGCCGTGGAAGGCATCCCACATGGAGACGACCTTGTGCCGCCCGGTGACCACCCGCGCGAGTTTCAGGGCGATGCCGATCGCGCCGGTGCCGCTTGGGCAGAACAGCACCTTGGACAGGTCGCCGGGCGCGATCTCCGCCAGCTTCCGGGCCAGCGCCACGGCCGGCTGGTTGGTGTAGCGGCGCGGGGAGAAACTGAGTTCGTCGAGTTGGGCTTTGACGGCCGCAATCACCGCGGGGTTCGCGAACCCCACCTGATGCACGCTGTTCCCGTGGAAATCCATGTAGCGGCGGCCCTGGAGATCTTCGAGGTAGATCCCGTCGCAGTGCTCCAGGGCGTTGAGGCAGGGCGTCGAGAGCGACTGGTGCAGAAAGACGCGGGCGTCCTCCTCCAGCAGGGCCCGCGTCCGGTCATCCAGCGCCGCCGCCTGCCAGGCGGCGCGCTGCGCAGAGATATTGACGTCCCCTTCCGACTGCGTGCGCGGTGCCTCCTTCATCGTGCCGAAGACCTCCGGGAGTAGTGAGGCAGCCTTCCCGCCGCCGGGCGCATCTCCTGCCAGCGGCGCTTCGGCAGCAGCGCCAGAAAGGCCGCAAGCACCGGCGAGAGCACCCGGTCGCGGTGGTGGACCAGGGCGAACTCGAGGCGCAGCGGCTCCCGCAGCCGCCGGGCGACCAATCGCCCCCCGGCCACGTCCTGACTGATGGCCGCCTGAGCCATAATGGCTACGCCGATGCCGTCGGCCACCGCACTCTTGATCGCTTCGTTGCTTTCCAGTTCCATGGCAGGTTCGACGGTCAGCCCCTGCGCCTGCCAGGCCTCCTCGATCAGCCGCCGGGTCGTCGACCCCGGCTCGCGCAGCACCAGCGGATGACTGTGCAGATCCTTGATCGTCAGAATTGGCTTGCGGGCTAGGAGATGGCCGGGGGGGAGGGCCACGAGCAGGCGGTCTCGGATGAGCGGCAGCGCGACCAACTGCGGTTCCGTCGGACGCCCGGCGACCAGACCGGCGTGGAGGGTGAAATCGAGAATGCCGGCCAGGATCGTCTGGGAGTTGCCGACGGAGAGGCTGACCTTCACGCCGGGATAGCGCCGCTTGAAGCGGTCGAGCAGGTCGCCGACGTAATAGGCGCCGGCCGTGCGGCTGGCCCCGATCCGCAGATGCCCGGTCTGCAGTTCGGCCACACCTTCCAGCGCATCGCGCGCGGCGTCCACCAGTTGGAAGATTCGCTGGGCAAAGGCCGCCAGCGTCTGCCCGGCCTCGGTCGGTGCGATCCGCCGCCCGTCCCGCTGAAACAGAAGCAGGCCCAGCGCGCCTTCCAGCCGGCGGATCTGCTGCGTCACCGCCGGCTGGGTGATCCCCAGGTGCTGTGCGGCGGCGGTGAAACTCCCATGCCGCACGACCAGGTGAAAGGTCTTGAGCGGGACGAGAGGAAGGTCCATGCGCGGTCGCATTTGTCTCTGATAACTTCAGGTAATCAATTCTGAATTCCTTCTTATTTGACATTATAGGAGCGGTGCCAGATAATGCCGCCAAGTCTCAGCCTGGCCGCGACTTCACCGGCGGAGCGACCCCATGATGTCGGAAACCCGGCAGCGCACGAGAGACAAGGTCCTGACGGCCGCCGAGGCCGTCGCCCGATACGTGCGCCCGGGCGCGGTCCTGGGAATGGGCGGGCAGAACATCGGCCGCTGCCCCATGGCGCTGACCCACGAGATCATCCGGCAGCGCATCGGGCGGTTGACGGTGGTGGGGTGCAACCTCTCCATCGGGATGGACCAGCTGGTGGCCGCCGGACTGGTCCGGCGAACCGAATCGGGCTCGGGGAACCTGGAGCGCTTCGGCGTCACCTTCTGCTGGCGCCGCGCGATCGAGAACGGGTCGCTCGAGGTCGAGGACTACAGCCACCTGGCGATGGTGAGCCGCTTCCTGGCCGGCGAGATGGGCGCCCCCTTCATGCCGACGCGGAGCCTCTTGGGCTCCGACCTCCTGCCGGCGACGGGCGAGGCAGGAAAGGCCGTCGTCATCGAGGACCCCTGGAACCCAGGCCAGCGGGTCGCCCTTGTTCCCGCGCTGCAGCCGGAGGTCTCCATCGTGCATGTGCAGCGTGCGGACCCCAGCGGCAACATCATCATCGAAGGGTTCGCGACGCACGAGCCGGAGATGATCCGGGCCTCGCACCATGTCATCATCAGCTGCGAGGAACTCGTCTCGACCGAGGAGATCCGCGCCCACCCCGAGCGCACCACCATCCCGTTCCTCTACGTCGACGCCGTCGTCGTCCAACCCTACGGAGCTTATCCCACCTCCACCTATGGCCACTACGACTACGACGCCGCCCACGTCGCCGCCTATCAGGAGGCCGCGCGGGAGGGGTCCCCGGCGGTCGACGAATACCTGCGCCGCTACGTCTGGGGGTGCGCCACCTTCGACGAGTATCTGGCGCTGGCCGCCGGTTCGGAACGCCTCATCGCGCTCCGGCGCGCCATGGAGGAGATGCTGTGACTCCCGCGTCCTCCCCCGCCGGGCCCGACCACTCCCGCCAGGAACTGATGGTGATCGAGGCGGCCCGTGACCTGCGCGATGGCGACATCGTGTTCGTCGGGACCGGGCTTCCTATGCTGGCCACCACGCTGGCCCAGCGGACGCACGCCCCCAACGTGGTCATGGTGATCGAGAGCGGCGTCATCGCGCCGCAGGTGCGTCCCACCCCGATCTCCGTGTCCGACCCAAAGGTGATGCACCGGGCAGTGAAGCTGGGAACTCTGCGCGAAGTGTTGGGGTGTCTGCTGCAGCGCGGGATGATTGACGTCGGCTTCCTGGGGGGCGCCCAGATCGACCGGTTCGCCAATATCAATTCCACCGTGGTGGGCCGGGGGAGCACGCAGCGCCGGCTGCCGGGCAGCGGTGGGGCCAACGACATGGCCTCCCACTGCCGGCGTCTGCTGATCATCACCCATCACGAGCGGCGGCGGTTTCCGGAGCGCTGCGACTACGTGACCAGCCCGGGATTCCTCGATGGCCCCGGCGGTCGGGAGCGGGCCGGTCTGAGCCCCGACTTCGCCGTCACGGTGGTCACCGATCTGGCTGTCCTGGAAAATGACCCACAGACCTGCGCCCTCCGCATCGCCGCGCTCATGCCAGGCGTGACGGTCGAGGAGGTGCTGGCTGAGATCGGCTTCCGGCCGGAGGTGGCACCGCAGGTCCGCACTGTGGCGTCGCCGACGCCGGATCAGCTTCGGCTGCTGCGCGACGAACTGGATCCCGAGCGCGTCTACTTGAAAGCGGAAGAGTCAGCGACGACCTCGAGGAGGTAGAGCATGGACGAAGCGGTCCGGGAGCGCGAGCCGTTTCACTGGCGCACGGCAATCAGTTACAAGACGAAAGACCGGATCGTCGTCCGGGGCTATGACCTGAACGACCTGGTCGGCAACCTCTCTTTCACCGAGATGGCCTACCTGGTCTGGCGTGGGGAACTCCCGTCCGCGGCGCACGCGCGGATGCTGGACGCTCTCCTGGTCAGCCTGGCCGAGCACGCCTTTTCGCCGTCCGCGGCGGCCTGCCGCTTCGTGGCCTCGGGCGGCGTCCCGCTGCACGTAGGGGTCGCCGGCGGGATGCTGGCCATCGGCACGCTGCACGGCACAGCCGACCGCCCGGCGGAATTGTTCCAGGAGGCGGTGGCGCGGATGGAGCGGGAGAGTTTCAGCATGAACGAGGCCGCGCGGCAAATCGCCGGGGAGGCCCGAAAGGAGGGCCGGCGGCTGCCCGGGTACCACCATGCCCAGCACATCCGGGACCCCCGGACAGCCCGCCTGCTGGAACTATCGGACGAGAACGGGGTCTCCGGGGTGTACGTCGCCATGGCGCGGGCGATCGAGGCGGCCACCGAAGAGTTCTGGGGACGGTGCATCTATCTCAATGGCCCCGGGGCGATGGGGGCCATCTGCCTGGACATGGGGTTCGACCCGGAACTGATCAAAGGCGTATTCCTGCTCTCGCGCACGGTCTCGCTGGTGGCGCACACCAACGAGGAAATGCACCGGGAGAAAGGATGGCGGGCCTCGACCAATGCGCCCATCGTGCAGCCGCTGGACCTCTCGCTGCAGCGACCCGAGTTCTACGACGGCCCCCGCGACCGTCCGTTTCCCCGGCAAGGGTAGGGAGGGAGCACGCGATGCGCCCGGCCATCCTGGAACAGATTCCCGAAGGCCGTCTCTTCATCGGCGGAACGTGGTGGGACAGCCAGTCGGGCCGGTCATTCCCCACCTACAACCCGGCCACCGGAGAGGTCTTAGGACACGTCCCCTTGGCGGACGCGGGCGACGTCGATCGGGCGGTGCGGGCGGCCTTCGACGCGTTTCCCGGGTGGGCCGCGACCCCCGGGCCGGAGCGGGGTGCGCGGCTGCGGGCACTGGCGGCGCTCCTCCGGGAGCACCGTGATGAACTGGCGCGCCTGGACGCTCTCAACTCCGGCAACGTCATCTCCGGCATGCGGCGGGATGTGGAGTGGGCCGCCGATTCCCTGGACTACTTCGCCGGCCTGATTCCCGAACTGAAAGGCGAGGTGCTGCCCACGGAGGCAACAGGTTTCGGCTACACCGTCCGGGAGCCCTTCGGCGTCGTCGCCAAGATCAACCCCTATAACCACCCGCTGCGCTTCGCCGCGGAGAAACTGGCCGCGCCGCTCGCCGCCGGCAACACGGTGGTACTCAAACCGCCGGAGCAGGCGCCGCTCTCCTCCCTGGTTCTGGGGCAGTTGCTGCATGGTATCTTCCCGCCCGGCGTGGTGAACACCGTCACGGGGGACGCCACCACCGGCGAGGCCCTGGTGCGCCATCCGCTCGTCCGGCGGATCGCCCTGATCGGTTCGGTGGAAGCGGGACGCGCGGTGATGCGGGCGGCGAGCGACCAGCTGAAGATGGTGACGCTCGAACTGGGTGGCAAGAATCCGCTGATCTTGTTTCCGGACGTTGCGCCCGACGCCGCCGCCGACGCGGCGGTGGGCGCGATGAACTTCAACCGGGCGGGGCAGTCCTGCAGCAGCACCTCGCGCGTCTTCGTCCATCGCCGGCTGCACGACGCCTTCGTCGCCGCCCTGCTACAACGCATCGCCGCGCTGCGCCTGGGACCACCGGAGGCCGAGGAGAGCCAGGTCGGCTGCCTGATCTCGCGGGAGCAGTACCAGAAGGTCCTCTCCTACGTCGAGGCCGGCCGGCGCGAGGGCGCCCGGCTGCTCTGGGGCGGCGGGCCGCCGGAGGACGCCGCGTTGCGGGGGGGCTTCTTCGTGTCCCCGACTGTCTTCGACGACGTCCGGCCCACGATGCGGATCGCGCAGGAAGAGATCTTCGGCCCCGTCCTCTCCATCCTGACCTGGGACGACGAGGACGACATGATCCGCCAGGTCAACGACGTCATCTACGGTTTGAGCGCCGCCATCTACACCCATGACATCACGAAAGCCCACCGGCTGGCGCGCCGCATCGAGGCCGGCTACATCTGGGTGAATATCCCGGGAGGCCACGCCCTCGGAGCCCCGTACGGGGGCATCAAGCAGAGCGGCATCGGGCGGGAGGAGTGTCTGGATGAACTCCTCAGCTATACCCAGGTGAAGAGCATCAGAATGCGCTTCTAGGGCAAGCGGGCGCACCATGGCCTCCGGTCGGCGGGCCTCCCGGGAAGGCAAGGGTTTGTCGGGGGGCCGGGGAATACTAGGGTCAACGCCTTAGCCGGCGGTCCACTCGGGAGGGGGGGTCCAGTATGCCGGAAGGTTCGCTCAGAGGGGCTCTCAATCGTTTGGGCATTGTTGTGGTCCTCCTGGCGCTCGCTGGAGGCCTCACCGCCCCGGTGAGCGCTCAGGCGGTACGGCTGACCGTGTACACCGCGCTCGAAAACGATCAACTGGGGCCGTACAAGGCGGCCTTCGAAGCGGACAACCCCGGGGTCATCATCGACTGGGTGCGTGATTCGACGGGGATCATCACCGCCCGCATCCTGGCCGAGAGGCAAAACCCGCGGGCGGACATCATCTGGGGGCTGGGCGTCACCAGCATGCTGGTCTTCGACGATCAGAACATGCTCCAGCCGTACACGCCGAGAGGCGCAACCGAGCTGAAGCCCGCCTTTCGCGACACCAAGAGCCCCATGACCTGGACGGGGATGGATGCCTGGTTGTCGGTAATCTGCTACAACACCGTCGAGGCGAAGCGGCGCGGGCTGCGTGCCCCGTTCACCTGGCAGGACCTCCTGAACCCGGCATACAAGGGGCGGATCGTGATGCCCAACCCGGCGTCATCCGGCACCGGGTACCTCACCATCGCGGCGTGGCTCCAGCTCCTCGGTGAGGAAAAGGGCTGGGCGTACATGGACAAGCTGCATGAGAACATCGGGGTCTACCTCCACTCCGGCACCGCGCCGTGCGTCCGGGCGGCCCAGGGTGAGTACGCCATGGGGATCGGGTTCGACGCGCGCGGCGCGCTACTGAAGAGCCAGGGTGCGCCGATCGAGGTGATCATTCCCAAGGAGGGTGCCGGTTGGGATATGGAGGCCACCGGCATCATGCGGGGGACGCGCAACCTGGCCACGGCCCAGCGCCTCGCCGATTGGACCGTCACCCGGAAGGCGAACGAACTGTACAACTCGTGGTATTCGATCGTGGCCTACCCGGGCCTGACCAATGTGCCCCCCTTCTATCCGCCGAACGCCGAGAAGCAGATGGTGAAGAACGACTTGCTCTGGATGGCGAAGAACCGGGAGCGCATCCTGCAGGAGTGGTCCAGGCGCTACGACGGGAAGTCGGCGCCGCGTTAACCGGCGCCCGGAGATCTTGAGACGGAGCCGCCGGCCCCCGTTCGCTCACCGGGAACGGGGGCTGGCGCATTTCCCATGAGCGGCGCGCCCTTCCTCCAGGCGGAGCGCATCTGGAAGCAGTTTGGCTCCTTCACCGCTCTGGCGGACGTGTCGTTTGACGTGCACCCGGGGGAGTTCGTCTGCCTGCTGGGGCCGTCGGGTTGCGGCAAGACGACGCTGCTGCGCATCATCATGGGCCTGGAGACGCAGACGCAGGGGCGGATCCTGCGGGAGGAGCGCGATATCTCCGGCCTGCCGCCCGCGCAGCGCGACTTCGGCATCGTCTTTCAGTCCTACGCCCTCTTCCCCAATCTGACCGTCTTCGACAACATCGGCTACGGTCTGCACAGCCGCAGGATGAAGCGGCAGCAGATCAGGGCGCGCGTGGGCGAACTGCTTACCCTGATCGGTATGCCAGAAGCGGCGCGCAAATACCCGGCGCAGCTCTCCGGCGGTCAGCAGCAGCGGGTCTCCCTGGCCCGCGCCCTGGCCCCTTCCCCCAGCCTGCTGCTGCTGGACGAACCACTGTCCGCCCTGGACGCGCGCCTGCGCGTTCGCCTGCGCCACGAGGTGCGCAGCCTGCAGCGCCGCCTGCGCGTGACGACGATTCTGGTCACGCATGACCAGGAGGAGGCGCTGACCATGGCGGATCGGATCGTGGTAATGAACCAGGGCATCATCGAGCAGATCGGCACGCCGATGGAGATCTACCTGCACCCCCTGAGCCCCTTCGTGGCCGACTTCGTCGGCGAGATGAACTTCCTCGACGGCATGCTCGTGGCGCCGAACCGTGTGCGCGTGGCCGGCGCGGAACTGGCGTGCGGTCCCACCGACGGGTTGCCCGGGGCGGGCCCGGTGCGGATCTGTTTCCGACCGGAGGACGTGGACGTCCGGGCACACGGCGCGTCCGCGGTGAACGCCATGCCGGTGGAGATCGCCGCCCTCGACTTCCTCGGCTCGTTCTACCGCGCCACCCTGCGCCCGGCGGCGGCGAACGCGGCGGAGCTGCGGGCGGACATCCCGATCCATCTACAGCGCGAGCTGGACCTGGCCCCCGGCCGGCTGATCACCGTGTCACTGCCGGCCGACCGCATCCGCGTTTTCGCGAGGGATTGAGCCGTGGCCACTGCGGTTGCCGTCGTCCCAGCCCGGCGCAAGCTGGCGCGCGACGAGTGGATCGCGCGCATGGCCGTCGTGGCCCTCGCCCTGTGGCTGCTGGTCGCCGTCGCGTTGCCGCTCTGGGCGCTGCTCTCCAAGAGCTTCCAGAACCGGGACGGCGTGTTCGTCGGGCTGGCCAACTACGCCACCTACTTCTCCAATCCCGCCCTCTTCTCGTCCTTCTGGAACAGCATCGTGGTGGCGGCCATCGCCACCGCCGTCGTCCTGCCCGCCGCCTTCGCGTATGCCTATGCGCTGACGCGCACTGCCATGAAGGCCAAGGGGCTGTTCAACGCGCTCGCGCAGATCCCCATACTGGCTCCGTCCCTGCTTCCCGCGATTGCCCTCATCTACCTGTTCGGCAACCAGGGGTTGCTGCGGGGCCTGCTGTTTGGCCAGTCCATCTATGGTCCGCTGGGGATCGTCATCGCCGAGGCCTTCTACACCTTCCCGCACGCGCTGTTGATCCTGGTAACGGCGCTGACGACGGCGGACGCCCGGCTCTACGAGTCCGCGGCCGCGCTGGGCGCCTCGCCGCGGCGGATCTTCCTCACCGTCACCCTCCCCGGAGCTCGCTACGGCATCCTCAGCGCCGCCCTGGTCGTCTTCACCCTGGTCGTCACCGACTTCGGGGCGCCCAAAGTGATCGGGGGGCGCTTCAACGTCCTGGCCACCGACGTGTACAAGCAGGTTGTGGGGCAGCAGAATTTTCAGATCGGCGCGGTCGTGGCGATGATGTTGCTGGCCCCGGCCGTCCTGTCCTTTGCCGCCGAGCGGTTCGTCCGGCGGAAACAGATGGCCCAGCTCACGGCGCAGGCCGTCCCGCTCGTACCTAAACCGCAGCCGCTCGGCGATGGGGCCTTCCTCGGCCTCTGCGCGCTCGTCGCGATCCCCATCGTCGGCATCCTGGCGACGGCCGCCTTCGCCTCCCTGATCAAGTTCTGGCCGTATAACCTCGCGCTGAGCCTGCGGAATTACAACTTCGGAAACTTCGAAACGGCCGGCTGGCTGCCGTACTGGAACTCGCTGCGGCTGGCGGGGTGGACCGCGGTCATCGGCACGGCGCTCATCTTCACCGGGGCTTACCTGCAGGAGAAGACCCGGGGGCTGCAGGCGGTCCGCGCCGTCGTCCAGTTGTTCGCCATGCTCCCGCTGGCCGTGCCGGGATTAGTCCTGGGCATCAGCTACATCTTCTTTTTCAACCACCCGGCCAACCCGCTCGGCTTCCTCTACGGCACGATGGCGATCCTGGTGCTCAATACGATCGCGCACTTCTACACCGTGGGCCACCTGACGGCCACAACGGCGCTGAAGCAACTGGACAGCGAGTTCGAGGCGGTCTCCGCCTCGCTGCGCGCGCCCTTCTACCGCACGTTCGGGAAGGTGACGGTACCGGTCTGCCTGCCGGCGATTCTGGATATCGCCGTCTACATGTTCGTCAACGCGATGACCACCGTCTCGGCCGTGATCTTCCTCTGGGTGCCGCCCACTCGAGTGGCCTCGATCGCCGTCGTCTACATGGACGATGCCGGCTGGCAGGGGGCCGCCGCGGCGATGGCCATGATGATCGTCTATACCTCCGCCACCGTGAAGGTATTGCACGTTATGCTCGCGCGCACCCTCGACCGGCGCACCCAGGCCTGGCGCAGGAGGTAACCGGGGATGACCGACCACGCCGATGAGCCGCTGCTGCTCACGCCCGGTCCGCTGACCACCTCGCGGACGACGAAAGAGGCGATGCTCCGCGACTGGGGTTCGCGCGACGGCGAGTTCATCGCCATGAACGCGCGGGTGCGGGACCACCTGGTCGAGCTGGCCGGCGGCGCAGAGACCCACACGGCGATCCTGCTGCAGGGCGCGGGGACGTTCGCCGTCGAGGCCATGATCGGCACGCTGGTGCCGCGGCAGGGCAAGCTGCTGATCCTGATCAACGGCGCCTACGGCCGGCGGATGGCGCAACTGAGCAAGGTGATCGGGAGAACCTACGTCACGCTGGAAACACCGGAGGACACCCCACCCGATCCGGCCGCTGTGGCCGCCGTGCTCGCCGCCGATCCCGCCGTGACCCATGTGGCCATGGTCTACTGCGAAACCACCTCCGGTCTGCTCAACCCCCTGGCCGAGGTGGCGGCGGTCGTGGCCGCTGCCGGGAAGCGGCTCCTGATCGACGCCATGAGTGCGTTCGGCGCGCTCCCCTGCGACGCGCGGGAGATCCGCTACGACGCGCTGGTGTCGTCGTTCAACAAGTGCCTGGAGGGAGTGCCCGGCGCCGCATTCGTCATCTGCCGCCGGGCGGCGTTGGAGGCGGCGGCCGGCAACGCCCATTCGGTCGTCCTCGACCTGCACGACCAGTGGGTGTTCATGGAGCGGGCCGGCCAGTGGCGCTTCACCGCGCCGACGCACGTGATCGCCGCCTTCGACCGGGCCCTGGCCGAGCACGCTGCCGAGGGCGGCATCGCGGGCCGGGGCGCGCGCTACAGACGAAACTGCCAGGTCCTGATCGCAGGGATGCGGGCCATGGGGTTCCGCACCCTCCTGCCCGACGCCCTGCAGGCGCCGATCATCGTCACCTTTCACATCCCCAGCGACCCGCGCTTTGCGTTCGAGGAGTTCTACGACCGGCTGCGCCGGCGCGGTTACGTGATCTATCCGGGCAAGGTTACCGCGGCCGACACCTTCCGCATCGGCTGCATCGGCCGGCTCAGCGAGGCCGACATGCGGGGGGCGCTCACGGCGATCCGTGGCGTGCTTGACGAAATGGGGGTGCGGGTCCCGGTGGCCGCAGTTGCTGCGTCATCCCTTTGATGTCAGGATCCTGAGGCAGCGCAGGGACCCGGTCTCTGTAAGCATAGGCAGGCCATGCGGTCATGAGCAACTGGAGCGGGGGCAAAGAGGATTGACCAGACTTCTAGGCCTTGATCCGGCTATTGGTGGGGTCGAAGCGAGGATCGCGCTGCACGGTCGCCGAAATGCGGCGTCCATCAACTTCGATCGTCACTGCCGTCCCCTCGGCCGCCATGGCGGTCGGCAGGTACGCGTAGGCAATGCTCTCTTCCACCCAGTAGCCGTACCCGCCGCTGGTGACGCGGCTCACCACGCGGTCGCCCTCGAAGACCGGCTCGTTTCCTAACGCGAGTACCTGCGGCTCCGCCAGCACAAGGCAGCACAACTTCCGCTGGATTCCTTCGGCCTTCTGCCGCAGCAGGGCTTCCCGGCCCTGAAAGTCCCCCTTGTCGAGTTTCACGAAGAAACCCTGGCCAGATTCGTAGGGCGTGTACTCGGGCGTGATGTCGGCGCTCCAGTAGCGGTACCCCTTTTCCAGACGCAGGGAGTCTACAGCCCGGTAGCCTACGGGCAGCAGGCCGAGCGGCCGGCCCGCTTCCCACAGGGCGTCCCAGACGCGCGGCGCCTCGGCGGGTGGCGTGTACATCTCCCAGCCCAGTTCCCCCACATACGTCACTCGCAGGGCCCGCACCCGCACGCCGTCTACCGCGATGTCGCGGCACGTCATGTACGGGAAGGCCGCGGTGGAGACGTCATCGGAGGTCACCTGCTGCAGGATGTCCCGCGCCAGGGGGCCCCAGAGCCCGATGCACGACAGTCCCGTCGTGATGTCGCGGGCCACGACCGATCCATCGGCGGGCAGGTGCCGCCGGATCCAGTCCAGGTCGTGCGTCCCAAAGGCGCTGCCCGTGATGATGAAGAACCGCTCCTCGCCCAACCGGGTGACGGTCAGATCGCACTCGATCCCCCCGCGGCGGTTCAACATCTGCGTGTACGTCACGCTGCCGGCGGGCTTGTCCATCTGATTGTCCGTCAACCACTGCAGCGCGCGCAGGGCCCCGGGGCCCTCCACTTCGAACTTGCTGAACGAGGTGAAGTCAAAGAGCCCGGCCCGCTCGCGCGTGGCCCGATGCTCGACGGCAATCGCCGGCGACCAGTTGTGCCGCGCCCACCCCGCGGGGGCCCAGGCTGGGGGTGCCGGCGCGTTCGCGGGGTTCCCCGCCGGCGCTGCAGTCTGTTCGTTGCTCACAAACCAGTTCGGCCGCTCCCAACCGCCCTTCTCCCCCATCGATGCAGCCAGTTCCACCAACCGCTCGTAGACCGGGCTCAGCCGAAATCGCCGCGCCGTATCCCATTCCTCAAACGGGAGACTGACCGCCCCGTAGCGCCGGCCGTACGCTTCGACAGAACGCGCCAGCGTATGGGCGGGGTGCACATATTGCGGGCCGAAGCGGCGGATGTCCATCCGCCAGACATCGAGGCTGGGCTGACCCTCCACGATCCACTCCGCCAGCACCCGGCCGACGCCCCCGGCCGCGGCGATCCCGTACGCGCAGAATCCCGCGGCGACGAAGAAGCCGCGCACACCCGGAGCCTCCCCCATGATGAACTCGCCGTCCGGCGTGAACGCTTCGGGACCGTTGATGATCTTGGTGATCTCCGCGTGCTCGAAGGCCGGCACGCGCTGCGTCGCGTTGAGCGCCACGGGCTCGAACACCGGCCAGTTGGTGGGGAGCAGTCGATGATGGAAGTCGGGTGGGACTCCCTCCAGCGCCCAGGGCTCGGGGTTGGCTTCGAACCCGCCGATCAGCAGCCCCCGCACCTCTTCGCGGCAGTAGACTCGCAGGTCGGGATCGCGCAGCACCGGCAGGTCGCGATGTGCGCCGTCGATGTGGTGGGTGAGGAGATACTGATGCTGCATGGGGATGATGGGGATGCGGACGCCGACCATCCGCCCGATCTGATCGGCCCACATGCCGGCCGCGTTGACGACGACCGGGGCCCGGATCGTGCCCCGGGCAGTCACGACCGTGTCGACGCGTCCGTTCTTCAGGGTGATACCCAGCACCGGCGTCTCGGTGTAAATCTCCACCCCCCGGCTCCGCGCACCGCGCGCGAGCGCGAAGGTCACGCCGCTCCCGTCCACGCGCCCGTCGGTCGGCATGAAGACGGCACCGACCACGTCCCGGTCACTCATTAAGGGAAAGCGCTCTACGGCTTCGCGGGGGCCGAGGACCTCCACGGGCAGACCAAAGGTCCTGGCCATGGCCGCCTGGCGAAGGTTCTCCTCCATCCGCCGGGGGGAAGAGGCCAGGCGGACACTGCCGACCGGCCGCCAGTCCGGATCGTGGCCCGTCTCCTCGCCGAGCCGGGCGTACAGGTCGGCGCTGAACATCATGATCCGCGTGAGGCTGAGCGAACCACGCAGTTGCCCCACGAGTCCGGCGGCGTGCCACGTGGAGCCGCTGGTCAGGTCGGCACTCTCCAGGAGGACGACGTCGCGCCAGCCGAGCAGCGCCAGGTGATAGGCGATGCTGCAGCCGACGATCCCGCCGCCGATGATCACGGCCTGCGCTTCAGACTTCATCCCTGTGCCTCCCGAAGGTGTTCCCCGCGCCGCCCCGTGCACCGCAGGCGAGCATCGTGGTTACCAGGGAACAGGCGGTCCCGCTACGGACGGTGAATACGCCTATGCCGTGCGTGAACCCTCGATCCCCCAGGCCGACATCATCCAGGAAGCAGAACGCCTCACCGCGGCCGTGCAGCGCACGGGGACCGTTCTGAAACTGACCGGCGGCCTGGGCGTCTACTTCCATTCGCCCAGCACCCGGAGGGAACCGCTGCGCCGGGAGTACCGGGATCTGGATTTTGTCAGCCTCTCGGGGCAGCGCGCCGCCGTCCAGCGGCTGCTGGAAGACTTGGGCTATGCGCCCGACATTCCCTTCAACACGCTGCAGGGACAGCGCCGCCTGCGCTTCTGGGACGCCCGGCACCGCCGTGAGGTGGACGTCTTCCTGGACCAGTTCCGCATGTGTCATGTCATCGACCTGCGCGACCGCCTGCACACGGCGGACGCCTGCCTGGCGCCGGCCGACCTCCTCCTCACCAAGATGCAGGTCGTGGAGATCAACCAGAAGGACCTCATCGACATCATGGCCCTGCTGCACGACCACTCCACGGCCGACGGTGACGCCGATACGATCAACCGGGCCTACATCGCCGGCCTGGCCGCCCGGGATTGGGGCCTCCACCGGACGTTGCAGTTAAACACGCCGCGGGTGCTGGACGCGCTGAAGCGCCTGGCCCTGCCCCCCGAACCGATCCACAGCCGACTGGCGGAGATGTGGCAGGCCATCGAGGGGCAGCCGAAGTCGGTGGCCTGGCGCCTGCGGGCCCGCGTCGGCGACCGCGTGCGGTGGTACGAAGTACCGGAGGAGGGTGGCCCCGCCTGAGCGCGGGACCACCCTCCGAGAACGCCCGGGAACGAGAAAGGCCCGGCTACTCCACCGGGATCTCCGAGTGAATGCGCGCCAGATCGATGCCCTGCCGCGCCCGCACCACCCGGGCAATGATGTAGATGACCAGCGCCAGGGCGTAGAGGACGAGCATGTACACCCCCGACTGCCGGTTGTTCACCCCGTAAGTCGCGTCCGTCACCCACTTCCAGAGATTGAACAGGAGGAAGGCGATGGTGATCACGCCGGCCACGCTGATCAGGGGCAGACCCGCGACCTTGTAGCGGGCAATCGGTGAACTCTCGTAGAGTTGGGACCGCCGCCAGGGGAAGATGGTGGCGGCGAAGACGCTCCCCAGGTAGGTCACGGCGATCACCAGGGTCGCGTCAAGCGTGAGAGTGGCGAAGCCCGGCCGATAGGCATACAGGTAACTAACGACGATCGACGGCACAACCATCAACACCAGCGCCCCTGTGGGCACGTGACTCTTCGGGGAGACACTCGCCGCCCACTCGGGCAGGACGCGGTCAAAGGCCGCCGCAAAGATCACCCGCGTCGAGGAGAGGAAGACCGTCCCGGACCAGCCCCAGAACCAGAGACTCATCAGGAGCAGGACGATCAACTGGAACGCCCGGTTGTTGACGAGCCAGGTCGCCAGCATGGCCGGGTAGGGCCACAGCGGGACGGCCAGGGCGGGCGCATTCTTGGGATCGTAGATCGTGGCCCAGTAGTTGGAGTTGGCGGCCAGGTAGAAGTCCCAGCCCATGGTCTTGGCCACGAGCAGGAAGAACACGACCGAGAGAGCCACCGTGACCCAGAGCCCCCAGAACATGCCGGAGAAGACGCGGCGGTAATCACTGGCCCCGCGCACCTCCCCGTAGAGGGTCGCGCCCCAGTTGGGCCACAGCAGGTAGAAGACGAGCATCGGGATGAGCAGGATGCTCGGCCCCAGCGGCATGGAGCCGAAGGCGCCTGGGGTGAAGCCGTACTTGCGAGACGCCTCCAGCGTCTGAGCGTAGACGTCGCCCGAGGCCCCGAAGAGAGAGACCGCTTCCCGGTTGAAGGCCTGCTGGAACTGCGCCTGGCTTCCTACCAACAGGAGCAGGAAGACGATGGCCAGCCCCACCAGCCCGCCCCAGAAGCAGGCCTTCTGAATCCTGGCGTAGCCCTCCATCCCGATGGCGATGTAGTACGCTACGAAGGCCAGCACGACGAGGGAACTGAGGAAGATCCCCGTGGGCGTGCCGAACCACTGCGCGGCGGCCGGGCGGCCGAGCGTGCTCAGAATCGGAGCGAAGAACTGGATCGAGAGAATGTTGCCGTAGATCGGCACCCAGTGCCAGAGGATGAACCACCATCCGGTCACCGCCAGCACGAACGCAATCCCGCCACCCAGGATGCGGCTCTGCCAGACGTAGTCTCCCCCGGCCCGCGGCATCGCGGCGATCAGCCCCGCGTACACGATGACCAGGAAGGTCACGAGCACCCCCGTGATAATCGCCGCCGGCAGCAGATGCCCCTTGGGCACGAATGGACCGAAGGACATGATGTACATCCCGAGGGTGACGAAGTTTACGGAGAAGAAGGCGTAGATGAACGCATCGAAGCCGGACCACGCGCGTACCAACCCTGTCGCTCGCCTGACGAAGTATCCTGCCGTCTCGCCTGCCATCGGTCGCGTTCACCTCCCGTGTCAGGAGACGCACGTCATGGCCGAGCTCTCGTCGATGCACACCACCTCCTTCGTCAGCCCGCGACGAGCATATATGACCGGACGCCCCGGGTGTCCACTTCCACCAGGGCCCCTTGCAGGATGCCCGTCTCGTAAGAACTACCGGGGTTCAGGGCCAGGCTCCTGCCCAGGCGGGCGACGCCGCGGGCCTCGTGGATGTGGCCGTGGAGGGAGAGGATGGGCTGGTGGCGCAGAATGGCGTCCCGCACCGCAGTCGAACCCACCGGCCGGACGGCCTGCCCGCCATAGAGCGGGCGCAGCTCCCGGTCCAGTGCCGGCGCCTCATCCAGCTGCGACCGGTAGGGAGGACAGTGCAGGTTGAAAACGGCCTGGGTGGGGTCGCGCAGCTGCGCGACCATCCGCTCGATGCGGGTCCCCAGCTCCTCCTCGGGGCACTCGCGGTACGTCTGCCAGGGGGTGGGATTGGACCACCCTGTGGAGATCATCTCCACCCCTCCCAGATCGACGACGCGGCCTTCCGCGAGATCGATGACCGCCGAGCGCCTAATGACCTCGTCCACCTCGAACCGGTCGTCATTGCCGGGGCAGACGAAACAGCGCAGGTGTTGCCCCCGCAGCTTCTCTTCCGCCAGGGCCAGCCAGCGCTCCAGCGTGCTTTGCATGCGCTCGGCGAAGAGCGCTTCCACCCGCGCCGGGTCGCCCTGGAGCGCGATCATCTCCCCCCGGCTCACCCGGACCGAGTAGTAGCCACGGGCGGCGATGCGGTCCTCCATCGCGCGCACCTCCTGCTCCGTTTCCAGCACATGCCGGTCGTCCCGGAAGAGGACCTCGTGCCGGCCGCCATCCCGCACGATGGGGATGAGGGCCTTGCCCGTCATGTCGCCCCCCAAGATCAGGACGTCCGCGCGGTAAAACGAACCGGCGTTGAGAAACTTACGCCAGCACACGTCCGAGCCGTGGATGTCCGTGGCGAAGAACAGCCGGAGCACGGCCTCAGGCCTTGATCCGGCTGTTGGCGGGATCGTAGCGCGGCTCTGGCTGCACGGTTGCCGGGACGCGGCGGCCGTCCGCCTCGACCGCAACCACAGTGCCGGCCGCCGCCAGGGCGATGGGCAGGTAGGCGTAGGCGATGCTCTCGCCCACGGTGTATCCGTAGCCACCGCTCGTCACACGCGAGACCACGCGTTCGTCCGCCAGCACCGGCTCGTTCGCCAGCGGATGGGCGGACGGATCGGCCAGGATCAGGCAGCAGAGCTTTCGTGTCAGCCCCGCCGCCCGCTGGCGCAGGAGCGCTTCCCGCCCCTGGAAGTCCTTGCTGTCCACCTTGACGCAAAACCCGAGTCCCGCCTCGTAGGGCGTGTACTCGGGCGTTACGTCCGCGCTCCAGTAGCGGTAGCCCTTCTCCAGCCGCAGCGAATCGACCGCCCGGTAGCCGACGGCGCGCAGGCCGTGCGGCCGACCCGCCTCCCAGAGTGCGTCCCACACGCGCAGCCCCGCGTCGAAGGGCACGTAGAGCTCCCAGCCGATCTCCCCGACATAGGTCACCCGCAGCGCGCGCACGGGCTCCCCGGCGACTGTGAGCGCACGGCAGGTCATGTAGGGAAACGCCTCGCTGGAGACGTTCTCCGCGCACACCCGGCGCAGGATGTCGCGCGCCCGCGGCCCCCACAAGCCGATGCAACCCAGTTCAGCCGTGATCTCCCGCACCGCCACCGCGCCGCCCGCCGGGAGGTGCCGGCGGATCCAGTCGAAGTCGTGCACGCCGAAGGCGCTACCCGTGACGATGAAGAAGTGCTCCCGCCCCAGCCGCGTCACGGTGAGGTCGCATTCCACGCCGCCGTTGGCGTTGAGCATCTGCGTGTAGGTCACCGCGCCCAGCGGCTTGTCCAGGTCGTTGTCGGTCAGCCACTGCAGGGCGCCCAGCGCGCCCCGGCCCTCCACCTCGAACTTGCTGAAGGAGGTAAAGTCGAAGATCCCGGCAGCCTGACGGGTGGCCGCGTGTTCGACCGGAATCGCCGCAGACCAGTTGTGCCGGATCCACCCGGCCGGCGGATCCGCGGGTGGACCGTCCCGTTCGTTGGCCGTGAACCAGTTCGGTCGCTCCCAGCCCCCCTTCTCACCGAACGCCGCGCCCAGCGCCTGCAGGCGGGGGTAGGGGGGGCTGACGCGCAGTGGTCGTACCGATTCGAACTCCTCCAGCGGGTAGTGGACCGTATAGTTCCGCGAGTAGACCTCCAGCGCCCGCGCGGTGACATAGGGACGGTCGCTGTAATGGCCGCCGAAGCGCCGCAGGTCCGCCCGCCAGAGGTCGAGACTGGGCCGGCCCTCGATGATCCACTCGGCCAGCGCCTTCCCCACACCGCCGCCGGTGGCGATCCCGGGGGAGCCGCCGGCCACGAAGAAGCCCCGCACCTCCGGCGCCTCGCCGAGGAGAAACTCCCCGTCCGGGGTGAAGCCGTCGGGGCCGTTGATCAACTTGCGGACGCCGACGTGGTTCAGTTCAGGAATGCGCACGGCGGCGTTGCGGGCCAGGGGCTCGAAGCGCTCCCAGTTGGGCGGCAGCAGCCGGTTGTTGAAGTCCGGCGGGATGCCCTCCAATCCCCAGGGCACCGGGGTGCGCTCGTACCCCCCCACCACCAGACCGCTCACCTCTTCGCGAAAGTAAACGAGGAGATCGGGGTCGCGCATCACCGGCAGGTCCCGGGGGACGCCGCCGAAATGCGCCGTGACGAGGTACTGGTGCTCCACCGGGGTGATGGGGATCGTCACCCCCACCATGCGGCCGACCTGCCACGACCAGATGCCGGCCGCGCAGACGACCACGGGGGTGCGGATGGTGCCTTGGGCAGTGACGACGGCGTGGACCCGTCCGTCTCGGACGACGATATCTGTCGCCGGCGTTTGGGTGTGAATCTCGCAACCGCGGCCACGCGCGGCGTGCGCCAGAGCGTAGGTGAGCCCGCTGGGGTCGATGCGGCCGTCGCCGGGAATATAGGCCGCCCCGACCAGATCGCGATCGCTCATGATCGGAAATAGCCGGAGGGCTTCACGCGGACCGATGAGTTCCAGTTCCAGACCGTAGGCCTTAGCCAGCGCCGCCTGCCGGCGCAGTTCTTCCATCCGCCTCTCGCTGCTGGCCAGGCGCAGGCTGCCCACGCGACGCCAGTCCGGATCGAGACCGGTCTCCTCCCGCAGCCGCGCGTACAGCTCGACGCTGTACATGATCATCCGGGTGAGGTTGTGCGATCCGCGGAGTTGACCGATTAGGCCGGCGGCGTGGAAGGTGGCCCCACCGGTGAGTTGCCCCTTCTCCAGCAGGACGATCTCCCGCCAGCCCATCAGGGTCAGGTGGTAGGCGACACTGCACCCGGCCACGCCGCCTCCGATGATGACCGCCTGCGCCTCTGTCCGCATCGCCGATCGACACTCTCCTGATTCGTGCCGCGTGGGGCGACACTCCTGTTGCGCCTCCGCCGCGGGCGCGGTCGGCGGCGACGACGACGTGGTGCGGGAGGAGAAGCCCCCAGGGGGTCGAACCGGCTCACAGGACTTTCGCCTGGATTTGCTACACCTCACGGACGCGAAACGCGTGGCGCAAGGGGGACACCACATGGCCAAGTTCGATCTGTACGATTACCGCCTCGTCCACTCGGCACGGTATCAGAAGTCTCCGCTGTTCCCGATCTTCCGGCGGTTGGGAGCCACGTCATTCCTCTGGTACAACCACCTCCTCCACGCCGTCGACTTCGAGGGCCAGACGAAGGATCAGGAGTACTGGGCCATCCGCAACGGCGTCACCCTCTGGGATGTCTCCGTGGAGCGGCCGGTGGAGATCGACGGCCCCGACGGCTTTACCCTGATGGATCTGCTGACGCCCCGCGACATGCGCAAATGCGCCATCGGCCAATGCAAGTACGCCCTGATAACCGATGAGAACGGCTGTGTGGTCAACGACCCGGTCGTCCTGCGGGTCGGGGAGAACCGCTTCTGGCTGTGCCCGTCCGACAGCGACGTGCACCTCTGGGCGAAGGGCGTGGCGGTGGGGATGGGGCTGCATGCCACCGTCCGCCTCACCGATGTCTACCCGATTCAGTTGCAGGGGCCCAAATCCGTGGACGTGCTCCAGGCAATCATCGGCGAGCGGATCCGCTCGCTGAAGTACTACTGGTTCATGGAAGCGGAATTCCCGGGGGGCATCCCCACGATCATCACCCGCACCGGCTGGACCGGAGAGGTGGGCTACGAGGTCTTCCTCCTGGACAACAGCCGCGCAAAGGAGATGCTCGATCTGGTCGTGCAGCGGGGGAAGGCCTTCGGCCTGATCCCGGCTGGACCCAACCACGCCCGCCGTGTGGAGGCGAGCATCCTGAACAATCAGGCCGACATGAACCTGGACACGAACCTCTACGAGTTGGGCCTAGAGTGGCAGATCGAGCCCAAAGCGCGCTTCATCGGAAAGGAGATGCTGGAACGGGTCCAGCGCGAGGGCATCCGGCGCAAATTGGTGGGCTTCGCGATCGAGGGACAACCCGCGCCGCACGAGTTCGAGGGCCCCTGGTCCGTGCTCAAAGACGGCAAGCGCATCGGCCAGGCCTCGGCGTTTCTCTACTCCCCCTCACTTGAGAAAAACATCGGGCTGGCCATGATCGCCATCGAGTACAGCACGCCGGGCGAGCGGATCCACGTGCAGCGCCTGCCGGAGGAGCCCCGCCATCCCGCCACAGTCGTGGGGCTGCCTTTCATCGACCCCAAGAAGGAGATCCCCAAGCGCCGGCTGGATGTTTCGTAGGCCCGCCGACGCCGCCGCCCCGGACTCGGCGGCCCGGTCCCGGCCCCTGATGACCCCCACCATCGACGAGGTGCTGAACCGCATCCCAATTTGGACTGGGGTCGCCGGCCTGACGGTGACCCCGCTCCCCGGCGGGATCACCAACACCAACTACCGTGTCGACGTCGCTGGGGAGGCGTTCGTCGTGCGCGTCGGAACTCCCGGCGCCGAGGTGCTGGGGATCGACCGCGAGCGAGAATACCGCTGTCTCATCGCCGCCGGTGCTGCCGGCGCGGCCCCGGAGGTGGTGTACTGCCGCCCTGCGGAAGGCGTTCTGGTGACGCGCTTCGTCCCCGGCCGAGCCCTGGCGTCCGGGGAGACGCTACCGCCGGAGGGGGTGGCGCGCGTCGTGCAGACCATGCACCGCTATCACAACGGTGCGGCATTCGCCGGCTCCTTTTCCCCGTTCCGCACCCTCGACGAATACCGCTCCGCCGCCCGGCGCGGGAGCGCGCCCCTGCCCCTCGACATCGACAGCCTGTATTCGGCTCTCGCCCGCCTCGAAGAGGCCCTGCAACCTGGGGAAACGACGATTCGCCCCTGCCATAACGACCTCTGGGGCCCGAACCTGATCGACGACGGGCAGCGTGTGGTCATCGTCGACTGGGAGTACGCCGGGATGGGCGATCTGTACTTCGACCTGGCGAACTTCGCGATCTACCATTGCCCGTCGGATGCCGCCGATACGGCGCTGTTGCGGGCATACTTCGGCACGGTGGGGCACGGGCCACCGGCGCGGCTCAAACTGCAGCGGGCCGTCGCCGAACTCCGCGAGGCCATGTGGTACGTCGTCGCCCGCCAGATCGCGCCGCACCGGCGGGACTTCACCGCACACGCCCGAGCACATTTCGACCGTTGCCGCGCGGCCCTGGGCGACTCCCGCCTGGCCACCTGGCTCACCGCCGCGTCCACCGATGTCTAAAGCGCCCTGGACGGCGGGGTTTAGGGCGCTCTGCCTGGGCCAGTTTCTCGCCCACCAGACCGGGCTCACCTTCTCGGTGCTCATCCCGATCCTGATGTCCGAGTGGCGGTTGAGCGGCAGCCAGGCCGGGATCATCCTCGGCATCTTCCAGTTGGGAACGCTGGGCGCCTACGTGGCTGTGGGATTCCTGCTCGACCGCGTGCGCAGCAAGCCCATCATGACCTGGGCGGCGGCGCTGGTGGGGTTGAGCGACCTGCTGTTCGCTGGAGTTGCGCGTGACTTCGCCTCGGGATTCGCGCTGCGCCTGCTCGTGGGCATCGTTTACGGCGGTCTCTACCTTCCCGCGCTGAAACAGATCGCCGAGACGATCCCCCTGGCCCGGCGCGGCACATCCACGGGGATCTACCTGGCCGTGGTCGTCGCGGCCTATGCGATTCCCCTGTTCTACGTGGGCGCCCTTGCCCCGCGCATCGGCTGGCGCCTCACCATGGCGGGTGTTGGCGTGCTCGAACTGCTCGGTGCGGGGCTCATGGCCTGGAAGGTCCCGAGCACGCCCCTGCGGGCGGCACCGGGACGGCCGGGCGTCTCGCGGTACCTGGGGGACGTGCTGCGCAACCCGCCGGCCCGCCGAATTATCCTGGCGTACACCGGGCACAACTGGGAGCTCTTCGGGATGTGGGGCTGGCTGGCCCCCTTCATGGTGGAGTCGCTGCGCACACGCGGCAGCGCGCCCACCCAGGCGCTCGCCCTCGGCGGACTGCTCGCCGCGGGGGCCATCGGCCTGGGCGGCAGCATTGGGGCGGTAGCCGGAGGCCGACTCTCCGACCGTCTCGGCCGCGCTCAGGCCGCAGCCCTCATGCTCGCGATCAGCCTGGTGTGCTCGGCCGGCTTCGGCTGGCTCTTCCGCGCCCCGTTGTTTCTGACGATCTCGGTCGCGCTGCTGTACGGCCTCGTCTCCCTCGGCGACTCGCCCTCCTACGCAGCCAGCCTGATGGAAACGGTGCCGCCCCGGTCGCTGGGTGGGGCGTTTAGCCTGCAAATGCTGATCGGGTGGGCCGCCACGGCCGCGGCGCCGGCGGCCTTCGGTGTGACGCTCGACGCCATGAAGTCGACGGCAGCCGCGCCAGCGGCGCAGTGGGGCGCCGCCTTCGGGATCCTCGCCCTGGGGCCCCTGGTGGGGCTGGTCGCGCTGCGCCGGCTGCGCGTTCGTCCACCAGCGCCCGACCCCGACGCGCGTGCCGGCTAGAAATTTCCTGGGCGAGGCCCTGGCCGCGGCGCGGTTCTTGCTGACCGTCGAGATCACCACGCCGCAGGCCAGTCAGCCGTTCGCGGACGCCGTGCGGCCGATCCTGGCGCTGGCCGAGGCGATGCGGGCCGACGGTCGCATCGACGCCATCGCGCTCACGGATCGCAGCAAATCCGACCACGACCACGATCCGATCGCCGTCGGGTACCGCGTCGCGGAAAGCGGCGGCAAGATGCCGCTCATCCACTGGGCCGGAAAGGACCGCGGCGTGCCCGAACTCGAGGCCGACCTGTACCGCGCCCGGTCACTCGGCCTGGAGAACTTCCTGCTCGTCACGGGGGACAAGGTGCGTCGCCCGGTGCCAGGGCGGCCGGTCCGCTACCTGGACTCGGTCAACGCGCTGGACATCGCCCGCCGGCGTGCGTCTACCTTTGTGCTGGCCGGGGCGGTCTGCCCGTTCAAGTACCGCGAGGAGGACCTCCTCGGCCAGTACCTCAAGGCCGGCAAGAAACTCCGCGCCGGCGCCGATCTTCTGATCATCCAGATCGGCTGGGACATGCCCAAGTTTGAGGAATTACGCTGGTTCCTGGACCAGAAGGGGTACCGCATCCCGCTCGTGGCGGAACTGCTCTTCCTGACCGCGGCGCGGAGCCGGCGCATCCGCCGGGTCGGACTGCCCGGCGTCACCATCACCGACGACCTGGCGCAGCACCTGGAACGGGAGGCCGCCACCCCCGACGGCGGACGGGCCGCCGCCTACAAGCGCCTGGCTCTGCAGATCATCGGCATCCGTCACCTGGGCTACCAGGGCGCGCAGGTCAGTGGGCTGCACACCTATCCGGAGATCGCGCGGCTGCTGGAAGAGGTCGAGGCCTGGGGGAAGCAATGTCCGACCCTCGACGAGTGGCGACGGGCGTGGGCCGAAACCCTGACTGCCTCTGACGGTCGAAGGGTGCGGGTGGCACCGGCGAACGGCGTCTACCTGGCCAGTCGCCCCCCCGCGTCCGAGAGCATCCGCGCGGCGCGCGGAGAGTATGCGAAGTTCAAGCTGATGGACTACATCGACCGTGTGGCCTTCCAGGAGGGATCGCTTGGTGCTCGCGTGCTGGGCCCGCTCCTCCGGCGCCTCAATGGACGGGCGGGCCTCGGCGGGGTCTTGCTCCGACTGGAGCGGGCGATTAAGGAACCCGCCCTGGGGTGTCAGGCCTGCGGCTTCTGCCGGCTCCCCCAGACGGCGTTCGTGTGCCCCGAAACCTGTCCCAAGGGTCTGGCCAACGGGCCGTGCGGGGGAACCAGAGACAACCAGTGCGAGTTCGGTGACCGGGAGTGCATCCACAGCCAGATCTACCGCCTGGCGAAGGCGACCGGCGCCCTGGCCGGTCTCGAAGAGGTCCTCATCCCTCTCGTGCCCGAAGCCGCGCGGGACAGTTGCTCCTGGGTGACGCATTTCCGCAGCGAGGGGCCGCGGGCGATCAGCCTGCGGGTTCCCCCGTCGGCCAGTGCAGGTCCGGCCGTCGGGCGGCGGTAACCTCGTCCAGGCGGGAGACCACCGTGGTGTGGGGAGCGGAGCGGACGACGTCGGGGTTGGTGCGGCACTC
>Ga0209751_10000913_pt1 | contig 31173 bp, 40 predicted proteins | sample RifCSP13_1_FD_184019 | JGI IMG/M metagenome (GOLD analysis project Ga0209751, IMG submission 184019) | Soil microbial communities from Rifle, Colorado - Rifle CSP2_sed 13_1 (SPAdes) (version 2) | ecosystem: Environmental > Terrestrial > Deep subsurface > Rock core/Sediment | place: Rifle...
CTGCGCCGTTCCCGTGGCGTAGCCGCGGACGCCCCACGGGACGAGGACGGTGAGCACCCCGTCACACCCGGCGACGCCCCGCCGGATCACGTCGCGGTTGTCCGTGCTTCCGGGGAGGATCGTGATGCGGTCCTTGAACGCGTCGAGCTTGCCCACGCTCTTCTCCCGGCACACGCCGACGACCTCGTAACCTCGGTCCAGCGCATGCCGCACCATGTACCGACCGAGCTTCCCGGAGGCTCCGACGACGCAGACCTTCATTCGCGCAGCTCCCGGAGTGCGCTGGACACCTTAACCCGTCGTTTGTTCCGAGCGGGCCGCCGCGGGCCGGCCTCATCCTGGGATGCCCAGCGAGCGACCTCCGCGAACGCCGATTCCCGCCCCTAGGCGAGCCGCTCGATTCCCCGCACGCGGTCGAAATCGGCGTCGAACGAGGCGATCTTCTGAATTCCGGCCTCCTGCATCACGACCAAGGAAAACGCATCGGCGAACGATAGGGTGCCGTCGTAGTGCAGGTAGAGCGCGATCGCGGACGCGCAACGCTCCGCGGTCGCGTATTCGACGGAGCAGGTGTCGACGATCACGTCGTACGTCTCCTTCCCCGCCTTTCCCCCCAGCACCGCTCCGACGACCGTCACCGCTTCCGAAAGGACGAGGTCGGAGACCACGATGGTCTCCCTCTCGAGGCGACGCGTGAGTCGATTCGCCTCCTCGTGCCACCGGTCCTCCCGGTTCGCGACCGCGATGAAGTACGAGGAATCGACGAAGATCACGGCGCGCCCCGCTGGACGCGCTTCTTAAGCTCCACGGCGTCTGCGGGCGCGCTCCCGATGCCCGCGAGGTCCCGAAGCCGCTTTCGCTTCCGGAATCGGACGACGAGCCCCTCCCCCTCCTCGACCCACTCGACGTAGTCCCCGGGCTCCACGTGGTACACCTCGCGGACGGCGGAGGGGATCACCGTCTGGTATCCCTTGGAGATTCTCGTCTTACTAAGCATCTCGCGCATCCATGTGGGAATGATGAATCCAATGGTATTAAGCCTTTCCCTTTTGGCACATGCCCCTCGCCCCGTCCAGACGGGCTGTTTGGCGGCGTTTGAGAATCGTTCAGCGAGTCGTCTCGCGTTTCGTACCGCGGCGACAAGATGTGCTCTTCGTGCCAAGACCTCAGCCCGTGATCACGAGGTCCCCGTGCTTCTTGATGTACTCGACGAGGCCGCCCTCCCGCATGATCGCCTCCATCGCGGGCGGCAGCGGCGAAAAGTGCAGCTCGAACCCCTTCGTCCGGTCGTGGACCACGCCCTTCCCGAGGTCAATGTCAAGTTCGTCGCCCTCGTCGATCCGGTCCGTGTCGCACACGATCGCCGCCAACCCGTTGTTGATGCAGTTCCGGAAGAAGATCCGGGCGAAGGACTTCGCGAGCACGGCCTTCGTGCCGCACATCTTGATCACGATCGGCGCGTGCTCCCGCGAGGAGCCCTTTCCGAAGTTCCGCCCGCCGACGACGAAGTCCCCCTCCTTCACGTTGGCGGCGAAGTCCGCGCGCGCGTCCTCGAGCGTGTGCTTCGCGAGCTCCGGCAGGTTCGACCGCAGATGGTAGAAACGCCCCGCGCTGATCAGGTCCGTCGAGATGTTGTCCCCGAACTTCCACGCGCGGCCCATCACACCACCGTCCGCGGGTCCGTGATCACGCCGTACAGGGCCGTGGCGGCGGCGGTGAGCGGGGAGCCGAGGTACACGAACGCGGCCGGGTTCCCCATCCGCCCCGTGTAGTTCCGGTTCTGCGTGCTCAGGACGTTCTCCCCGTCCCCGGGAACGCCGCCGTGGACGCCGGGGCACGCCCCGCACCCCGGGCTGTTGATCATCGCGCCGAACTCCACGAGCGCCTGGATGTGGCCCGCACGGAGCGCCTGCATGTACGCCTCCTTGCTCGCGGGCGTGACGATCACGCGCGTGTGCTTCGCCCGCTGCTCGCCCTTCACGACCTCCGCGAAGGCGGCGATGTCCTCGGACCGCGCGTTCGTGCACGCGCCGAGATACACCTGGTGGATCGGAACGTCCCTGAGCGTCGGGTCCGTGACGGAGACGATGTTGTCCTCGCTCCCCGGCGTCGCGACGACGGGCTCGAGGCCGGAGCCATCGTACGCGAACACCTTCGTGTACGCGGCATCCGAATCGGCAGCGATTGGCCTCCACTCCGCCTCTCGCTGATGCGCCGCCAAATAGCGCTTCGTCTCCTCGTCCGACGGGATCGGCCCGCACTTGCCGCCGGCCTCCACCGCCATGTTCGAGAGCGTCATCCGCTCGTGCATCGGCATCGCGGAGATCGCGGCGCCGCCCCACTCCATGCTCATGTACGTCGCCCCGTCCGAGCGGATGTCCCCGATCACCCGCAGGATCAGGTCCTTCGACATCACGCCCTTCGGGAGCCGACCCTCCACGTCGAACTTCATCGTCTCCGGGACGCGGAGCCACGTCTTCCCGAGGCCGATCGCGACGCCGACGTCCGTGCTTCCCATGCCGGAGGCGAACGCGCCCATCGCGCCGCCCATGACCGTGTGGGAGTCCGCGCCGATCACGACGTCCCACGGGCGGACGTACCACTCGAACGCGACCTGGTGGCACACGCCGTCGCCGATGTCGTGCAGGATCATGCCGGTCTTGGCGGCGAAGTCGCGGATGAACACGTGGTCCGCCGCCAGCTCGCGCCGCGGTGGCGGCGAGGCATGGTCGATGAACGCGATCGCGCGCTTCGGGTTCGCGGCCCGGGCGATCCCCATCTTCTCCATCTGGCGGAACGTGAGTGGCCCCGTCCCGTCCTGCACGTACGCGAGGTCGACGGGCGTGATCACGAGGTCCCCTGCGCGCACGTCCTTCCCGACCTTCGCGGACAGGACCTTCTCGACGAGCGTCTGTCCCGTGGTCACCACCGCCGCCATCTACAGGGGCTCCGGATTTATACCTTCCGTGGCGGCGATGGGGCGGATTCTCACGTGACCGCGAACACGCCGATCGCGCCGAGCCCCGTGTACGCGAAGTTGTGCGTGACGAACGGGTAGAGCCCCGGGTCCGGGAAGACGATGTCGAACGCCGCCCCGCCGCTCGAGGGCAGCGTCCACGTCTGGATCCCGTAGAGCGGGTTCTCCGGGTTGTTCTCGATCCACACGGTGTCGAAGATCCCGCCGATCACGTGGAAGCTCTGGATCAGGGACGGACCCGCGTTCAGCACGTAGATCCGGACGCGCTCGCCCGGGCTCGCCGGCAGCGCCTCCCCGTACGACTTCCGCGGGTCGTACTGGAACGCGTAGCCGTTGAACACGACCTGCGTGGGGGACGGCGCGAGCATCCGCGTGAAGTCGCCCGTGTACACGCGGTCCCCGTTCAGCGTGTCGGAGGCGTAGAACTCGGAGAGGACGAGGACGTACTCGCGGTCCGGCGCCGGGCGGGTGTCGTTCAAGGGCTCGACGATCATCGTCCCGTACATCCCGTTCGCGACGTGGGCGAGGACGGGCGCGGCCCCGCAGTGGTACATGAAGACCCCGGGGTAGTTGGCGGTGAAGCTGTACGTGTGCTCGCCGCCCGCCGGGACGTCCACGTAGGCGGTCGCCCAGTCGATCTGCGCGGAGTGGAAGTCGATCGAGTGGGGCATCGTGCCGCTGTTGATCAGCCGGATGTTCACGCGGTCCCCCTGGCGGACGCGGAAGACGGGGCCGGGGACCTGGCCGTCGAACGTCCACGCCGCGTACGGAACCTTGTCCGCGATCTCGAGGTTGACCTCCTGCGCCGTGAGCGTGAAGTCCCACCCGCCGGGCGGGGTCGCCCCCGGCGCGACCGTCGTCGCGTTGAACGTGTCGTGCGGCAGGTCGATCGGGCCGCCGCTGCTCTGCCCCGAGCCAACGACGATCGTGCCCGTCATGAACGGGTGCGGGATGCAGTGGTACAGGAACGTCCCGTTCTCGGGGAACGTGAGCTCGTAGGAGTCGCCCTGGTTCAGGAACGGGGACGCGATCGGCTCGCTCGGCACGTCGCTCGTGGCGGTGTGCTGGACGGGGTCCCGGTTGATCCACGTCACCTTGCCGCCAACGGCGATTGTGACGGATTGCGGGGAGAACGCGAAGTCCGTGATGTTCACCGTCGCCTCCATCACGGGGCCCGGCGGCGGTGGCGGGGGGGCGGCGCCCCCTCCGAGGCCGCCGAGCCAATATCCCGCGCCGAGCGCGGTCGCGCCAAGCAGGATGCCAGCGACGAAGAAGGCGAGGGCGCCCGCGCCCGTCCCCCGGTTCGCCGCTCGCTTGAACCGCTTCCCTTCCGGAAACTCAATCCCGACTTGGTTCGGGTCTCTGGCCTTGTGCTCGTCCGCCTTCATGTCGGATACCTACGAACCCGTACGGGGTCGCCGTTTTCAACCTTGCGTACGTATCGAGCGGGTCCGCCCGCCGGGTCACGCGAGGGCGACGGTCAGGAGGCCCACGACGACCATCGAGAGTCCCGCGATCTGTCGGATCAGGGTCGTGTGCCCCCGCTCCCACTTCGTCGTCGCCCGCGCGAGCTGCTTGTTCGACACCACCGCCAAAATGAGGACGAGCGGCAGGACGAAGGCGAGGTTGTACAGGTAGAGGTACCCGAGCCCCTCCCAGTACGAGGTCCGCGCCGCCAGGAGCCCGAGGGTCGCCACGTACGGGCCCCCGCTGCACGGGAACGTGCACAGGCCCACGAGGAAGCCGGCGACCGCCGCCGCGGGCTGCGTCCCCTTCAGCATCCACGCCCGGATCCGGACCCACGCGAACTTGGGCGTGTGGAAGGGGTTCGGGATCCCCGGGAGGTACGGCTGGACGAGGGTGAACACGCCGAGCCCCACCACGAGGACCCCTGCGACGCGCGCGATTAGGTGCGGATCCTCCGTCGAGAAGATGATCGCCGCCAGGAGCCCGAGGCCGATCAGGAAGTACGCGAGGAAGACCGCGAAGATGTACAGTCCCCCGATCCGGAGGAGCTCGATCCGCGGGCGGCGGCTCACGTACAGCAGGGACACGAAGAACAGAAGGACCGCGAACGCGCACGGGTTCAGGCCGTCGACGAGCGCGGCGCCGACGACGATCGGGAGGATTGCGGGCGGAGCGGACGTGCCGCCGCCCCCGTTCCCCGCGTACCACGACACGTACACGCTGAGGGACGTGTCGATCGGGTACTCCTTCGGGTCTCCCGAGAACGCCCACGCGTGGTACGAGACCGCGGTCCCCATGGAGTCCTGGTGGACGAGGAGCCGCTCCGTCCGCCCCGCGAGGGTCTGGGACTCCCGGATCAGCGCGCCGGGGACGTGGCCCTCGAGGACCGTCACGTTCGCGCCGCCGACGAACGTCGCGATGTGGCTCTGGAGCGGGAACGGGATCCCGAGGCGGTCGTTCAACCCCGTGAGTTCCTCCCGGTACGCGGGGACGTTGATGTAGTCCTTCACGACGATCGGGGCGATCCCCAGGGACTCGAGGGTCGGCATCAGGTCCCCGTCCAGGTACATCGCGCAGTCCATGCACGCTTCATTGTAGTAGATCGTCGCGCCCGGGGCGACCTCGACCGGCGCCACCGCGGCCGGGCGCACGGCGTACGCCGCGACGGAGGCGCCCGCGAGGACCACCGCCAACACGAGCGCGACGAGGCCGAACTCGTACCACCCGCCATCCCGCCGCCGCGGCGCCGCCTTCGGCTCCTCGGCCGGGTGGCACGGCGGCGTCGTTTCCGGCGGAACCTCGGGGTGGCAATCCGACATCGCATGCCTCACGGGGGCGGCTCGTGGACCTGGATGATGAACGTGACCTCCGCGTTCGCGCCGTCGTTCGTCCGCATGTAGACGGAGCGCTCGCCCGCGTACAGGTCCGGCATCTGCATGGCGTCGTACACGACGACGAGCGTGGCGGTCGTCCACGGCGGCACGGTCCCCGTCCAGTCCGGCTTCTCGTGCATGCTGAAGTGCGGGCCCTCCACGCCGCCGATCACGACGTGCGCGGAGGTGCAGTCGCACGAGGACGTGAGCCCCCAGACCTTCAGGTCGCCGACGCCCTGGTTCTGGAACGTGAACGCGTGCTCGACGGTCACTTGGCCGACGTGCCCGAAGTCGTAGAACTTCGTGGGCGCGTAGAACGCGGGAGGTCCGCCCGAGCCGCTCGGCGGCCGCGCGGTCGCGAAGTACAGGCCCGCGCCGATTGTCACCGCGGCGAGGACGATCGCGACGGCGACCCAGGCGGTCGAGCCCCTGCCCGCGCCCCGGGGCCTCCGGATCTTCATCTCCGCGTACTTCCGCCGCGGGATCGATGGGTGGACGCGGGCGACGTGTTCCCCGAGGTTCCCTTCCTTCACGGGCTGTCCACATTCCGGGCAGCGCTTGCGCACGGCGGTTCCCCCGGATTGCGAACGCCCCGGTACGTGCTTCAACCCGCCCCACATACAGTACGTATCAGCTCAATCCGAAGGCGGCGGGTTCGACCTCGAGGGCCCGGTTCATCGTGAGCTGCGCGATCGTCACGTACTGCCGGAGGACCTGCCCGATCGGGCGGACGACCTCGCCGACGAGGAGGCACGAGGTGCAGACGTCGAGGCCGCGCTCGCACTTCTGGGACGGCGCGAGGGCGCGGAGCGCGTCGACCTGCGCGGACACGGAGGGGACCATGTCCAGGGCCGTGTTCGCGGCGGAGAGCCCCGTCGAGAAGAAGGCGGTCATCGTCGCCTCGCCCAGCGTCCCGATCGAGGCGTCGAGCTTCGCGGCGGTTTCCGAGAACTGGGAGGAGGGCCGGAACCCCGCCTTGTCGAGGGACTCCATGCCCCGCGCGACCTCGTCCCAGAGGTCCGCGATCGTCTCCAGCGCGATCGCGACGACGCGGTCCCCGAGGAGGTGCCTCGGCTCCGTGACGCCGATCTTCGCCGCGACGCTCCGGTCCCGCGCTGCGAGGAGGAGCTGGCGGGTCACGAGCCAGTACAGCCGGTCCGCCTCGTCCTCGAGGCGGTGGACCTCCCCGACCTCGTGGCCCCCCTTGCCCCGGAGGGGTTGCAGGCTCAGCTGCGCCATCCGCGCGGTCAGGTACTGGAGTCGCCGGAGGAGGCCGTCGATCGGGAAGCGCGTCGGCTCCGCGAAGTTCGCGAGGAGGACGAACTTCTGCCCCTGGTTCACGATCGTGAGCCCGGTTAGGGAGCGCGCGGCGTCCTGGACCTCGCGGACGTGCTCCGGCGTCAGGCCCGACCGGGACTTCACCCGGATCGCGCTCCGCCCGACGACGTAGGAGCCGACGAGGAGGCGCCGGAGCGTCCCCGGCCGGCTGCACGTGTCCGCGTCGATCACGCACTCGGACGTCGCCGCGGCGGCCGACACCGGCTCCCCGGTGCGGATCCGGAGCGTCCCGTCGTCCTCCTTCACGATCACGACGGTCGTCCCCGGCTCGATCCCGGCGGTCTTCGCCCAATCCTTCGGCAGGGAGATCCCGAGGCTGGAGTACCCGAGGCGCTGGACCTTCCGCGGTTCCGTCTCCATGGTACGTACATGTGCGTATCCGCGCTTCATCCCTCCGTATATGCGATGGTGTAACACGCCGTTATATCCGGCGCCGCGCCTCCATGAGGGGGCCGGGAATACATACTGTGGGCACTCGCACACAGAATCGTTGGGTGTGGTTCATCCGATTCCTGCGCCCTCCGCGGTCCGAGGAGATTCCGTGACGGTCACGACGATCAAGGTGTCCCCGGCGACGCGGGACCGGCTGAAGGCGCTCGGCACGAAGGGGGAGACGTACGACGCCCTCCTGAATCGCCTGCTCGACGAGATCGAGGCGCGGACCGTCCGACTGGAGGAAGCGCGATGACGGGAGCGGCGGCCGCGGTCACGGTGCGGACCCCGGAGAGCGCGACGAAGGGCTTCGGGGAGTTGGAGGCCGAGGTCGTCAACGCCGGGCTGTGCACGGAGTGCCGCGCGTGCGTGGACCTGTGCGCGGCGGACGGGCCCGACGCGCTGCAGCTCGACCTGGGGTCGTTCAAGTTCGACACGGACAAGTGCACGGGCTGCGGCCTGTGCTACGCAGTCTGCCCGGAGGTCCCGTGGGCCTGGGACGATCTCCACGACCGGTACGCGATCGAGGCGAGCGCGATCGGGCACGAGCGGCAGCTCACGAGCGCGATCACACGGAGCGCCGTGATCAAGGAGCGGAGCGCGGACGGCGGCGTCGCGACCTCCCTCCTCTGGTACCTGCTCGACACGGGGGAGATTGACGGGGCGATCCTCTCGAAGGCGAACGGCCCGATCGGCCCGAGCCTGTTCGTCGCCCGGACGCGGGACGAGATCCTCCAGTCGAGCGGGGTCCGCGCGGGCCGCGGCGCGTCGATGGCCACGGGCGCGGGCGTCGTCACGAACCTCGACACGATCGCCTTCCTCCGGAAGCTGCACAAGGAGAACCCGCACAGCGAGGAGCGGTACGCGATCGTCGCGACGCCGTGCCAGGGATTCACGGTCCGCAGGCTCCAGCAGATCGGGGTCGCCCCCGCGACGCGCGTGAACGCGATCGTCGGCCTCTTCTGCTACGAGGCGCTCCCGCTGAGCAAGGTCCAGTGGCAGCGGTTCGAGGAGGCGACGGGCCTCCGGATGGAGGATGTCCAGCGCATCTCGATGCGCGAGGAGCTCGTGCTCACGATGAAGGACGGGCGCTCGGAGAAGGTCGACCTGGACACCGCGTCCCTGCTCGCGGGACCGAACTGCCTCCGGTGCACGGATTTCACGAACCGGTTCGCGGACCTCTCCGTGGGCGCCGTCGGGTCGGACCCGGGCTTCACGACCGTCATGGTCCGTACGGACCGCGGGCGCTCCCTCTACGACGGCGCGCTCGAGTCCGGGTACATCGGGGAGTGGCTCGCGATGTTCGGGGAGAAGGACGAGGGCCGCCTGGCCAAGCGGATCCGGTCGCGACTCGAGGACCAGACCCGGAAGAAGGTCGAGCTCGCGCACCGGGTGGGCAAGAAGCGCGGGTCGTGAATCCCGAGATCGTAGGTCACCTGCTGCGGGGCGCCCTCCGTTCCAAGGAGCGATCGACGTTCGAGAGCCTCCTCCCATCGTTCCTCGAACGTACGATACATGCGGAGGCCTCTTTGCATGGGGGGCTCCTCGGACCCACGTGGACCTGAGAGCGGTCCCCGCGTCCTTTCCCACGAAAAAGCGGCTGTGTTACCTCCTCGAGGGCCTCCGTCGCACGGTGGAAGTCCGCCGCGAAGAGGACATCCCGGGCGCGAAGGTCTTCGCGGAGGCGAACCACCTTCCACACACCGAGATGAACCTCGTCGACCTCGGTCCGCTCCTCATCGTCGCACGGGAGATCTGCGATCTGAGGGAGAACGTCCACCTGCGGGAGGAGTGGAACGCTCTCGTGCGAGACCCCGACGCGATCTCTCGGGACCTGGCGCGGCTCTCGTTCCGGATCCCGCGGAAGGCCATCGACGCATTCGGCCGTGAAGGCCCGAGTCATCTCGTGCACCAGGGACACTGCACGCAGGAGATCCTCGACTTCCAGCCGACCGGACTTGCCGAGTCCGAGGTGCGACGGGAGATGGCCCGTCGGATGAAGGCCCTTGCGAAGCACGGCCTGTTGTGACTGATGGCGCGTGGTGTCCGAAGCAACCCCGGTCGGGACGCAGCTACTCCAGCACGCGGATGTTCCGCTTCGCGCCCATCTCCTTCAGGACGCGGGGCCACACGGTCACGGAGACCTCGCCTAAATGCGCCGTCCGGAGCAGGAGCATCTGCGTCCGGCTCTGGCCGATCCCGCTCCCGATGCTCAACGGGATCTCGCCGTTTATGATCGCCTGGTGGTACGGCAGGCGGAGGTTGCCGAGCTGTCCCGCCACCTCGAGCTGCATCTTCAACGTCTCCGGCGTCACGCGGATGCCGCCGGACATGAGCTCGTGGCGGCGCCGGGTCACCGGGTTCCACACGAGGATGTCCCCGTTCAGGCCGTGCATCGGCCGGCCGTCCTCGGACCGCGTCTCCGTGATCCAGTCGTCATAGTCCGCGGCGCGCATCTCGTGCGGGAGGCCGTCCTTGAGGGGCCACCCGATCCCGATGATGAACACCGCGGGGTACTTCTGCACGAGGAGCGTCTCCCGCTGCTTCCGCGGTAAGTCCGGATACATATCGAGGATGTCCTCCGCGTGGAGGAACCGGAGCTGGCTGGGGAGCGGCTTGTACTTCCCGGACCGGAGCGCGGGGAACTGGCGGCGGGCACGGGACTCCGCGCCCTTGATCACCTTCCAGATCTTCCGCACCGTGTCCCTGAGGTAGTCGAGGGTCCGGTCCTCCTCCCGGATCACCTTCTCCCAGTCCCACTGGTCCACGTACGCGCTGTGGTCGTGGTCCAAAAAGTAGTCCTTCCGGACCGCGCGCATGTCCGTGCAGATCCCTTCGCCGACGGCGCAGCCGAACTGCTTCAGGGCCATCCGCTTCCACTTCGTCGCCGCCTGCACGACCTGCGCGTCGACCGGGTGCGCGTCTCGGTCGTTCGAGATGTGGAACTGGACGGGCGTCCGGGAGCCGTCGCGGTCGAGCATGTCGTTCACGCCACTCTCGACGTCGACGATGAGCGGGACCTGGACCATCATGAGGTTCAGCTCCTTGCACAGGTGCTCCTCGATGTAGCTCTTGACCGCGTAGATCGCCCGCTGCGTCTCCCGCGGGTTCAGGAGCGGTTCGTAGTCGTCGGGCAGGACCTTCTCGAGCGCCTCGTAGCTCCCGATCCCCGGTCCGGCCAGGTCCGCCTTCTTCGCCGCCAGCGTGCCTTTCTCCATCGTTCTTCCCCCAGTACCGAGTCCCGTAGGAGGCCCCGGGCGTTCCCTTAGAGTGTGCGTCCTTATTGTATTTGTCTGGCCGCGGGACGCCGAGTCGGCCGTCAAACGATGGCCAGGTCCAACCGCCGCGGTCCCCTTACCGCAAGTGGGCAAGGCTCTAGTACGGCATCATGCCTCGACGACCCGAGGGGGGTGAGTCGGGATGGAGGAGCCGCACACTCTGCCGGGGCGCGGAGAGGCCCCGAGGTGGCATGAGCGCTCGGTCACGTACAAGGTCGCGGCCGTCGTCATGATCGCGGTCGGGGGCGGGCTCGCCTGGCTGGGGAGTGCGTCGATCGTCCCGACGTTCGTTCCGTTCCTCGTCGTGTGGGTTCTGAGCTTCCTCCTCGGCCTCGCCCTGAGCAAGGTCGTGCGAGACCGCGCGTGGATGCGCCAGAAGCACGCGGCGGTCGTCTTCGTCGCGTTGGTCGCCCTCTCCTATCTGCCGGTCGTTGTTTACCGGGAGAACGTCGGGAACACGCTCGTCTTCCTGGCGATGGCGGCGTTGCAGGGCGTCGGCACCGCCTTCGGCTTCCACGCGCCCTGGCTGTACGGGGGGAAGGCGAGCCGCCAGGACATCCGGCGGGCGGAGGACTTCCTGGCGGCAATCGACCGCGAGAAGTGATCCCGGAAGGACGGTCGACTGCGCGTCCCGTCAAGGAGCCGGACAGCCGCCATCTCCTTCCGCCCTCCCTAATTCGGCTAGCCGAGTCGCTCTAGGACGCGCATCGCCCGGAGCGTGATCATCTTGCTCGGCTTCCCCACCGCCTCGAGGGCGAACGGCGTGGGCATCCCCTTCGCGTACCACTTCACGACGCTCCCTTCGAGGTCCGGGTGGACCGCGTCGAGGACCCAGCGCCCGTCGCCCCGCCGTTTCTTCTTCAGCACCGAGAGGGCATACTTCATCCGAGGGTCGTCCCCGTACCCGAGCGCCGTCATGAAATCGAGGCCGACGAGGAGGTCGTAGTAGTAGTGGACCGGGTAGTGGAACCGGTACCACGGGCCGTACCGCTCCCCCTGCTTGTGGAGGTTCCGCTGCAGGTAGAACTCCGCCGCGTCCTCGACGGCCCGCTCCATCCCCGCCGTCCACTTCTCCCTCGGGTAGACGGCGAAGGCGCTCATCGGCTCCCAGGAGTCGAGGTTCCGCCCGCTCCCGAAGCAGCTCCACCCGCCGTTCTTGTCGCGGGTCTTCACGAACCACTCGAACGCGCTCCGGACCTTCGGGTGGTCCGAGTACCCGAAGCGGACAAGGGCCCGCGCGGTGTTCCCCGCGGTGCATAGGTGGCTCGTCCGCGCGCTCTCGATCCCGAACCCGCCATCCGCGGCGGCGTACCGCGCGATCCAGAGGTCGCACGCCTTCGCGATCCGAGGATCGTCCCGCGTGAGCCCGAGGTCGGAGAGGACGAGGAGCATCCAGTTCGTCGACAGGTACTTCGGCCGGTACAGGCTCTCGTCGCTGACCCAGAACCCGCCCGGCTTCTGCGCGCGGAGGATGTCCGCCGCCCAGCCGACCCTCGGGATTTCTTCCTGCGCCTCCCGGACCTCCGGGTCGTCCTCGGAGCGGTGGAGCAGGTCCTTCAGCGCCCGGTACCGGATCGCCGGCTCGTCCGGCTCCAGAAGCCAGTCGAGCGCCCTGCCGGATGCGCGCGATCGCCTGGCTCGGGCCCCTCTCCCCTTCTCGGTCATGCGCCGAAGGGAAAGGCGGCCACCCCTTTCAGCGTTTGGCGGGGGAAGTGGACCGGGTGGGATTTGAACCCACGACCTCTACAATGCCAATGTAGCGATCTTCCAGCTGATCTACCGGCCCTCGGTTCCGCACGATGCGGGGGGCTCAATTTAACCCTTTGGCGGCGTGCCGGCGCGAACCCGTGCGCGCCGCCGCCTTCGCGCCACCGTTCTTCCTCGGGGAGGGCTTCCCGCGGCGGTCGTCGAACATCTCGAGGCGGCGCATCCCGCGGACCTTCTCCCCGGGGATCTCGACCGGGTACTCCGCGGTCAGGCACCCGAGGCACAGGTCGTCGCGCGGGTGCTTCAGCGCCTTGATGAGCCCGGAGATCGTGAGGTACCCGAGGCTGTCCGCGCCGATGAACTCCCGGACCTCTTCGACGGAGCGGCCGTTCGCGATGAACTGGTCCCGCGTCTTCATGTCGATTCCGAGGAAACACGGCGCGCGGATCGGCGGGCAGCCGATGCGGAGGTGGACCTCCTTCACGCCGCCCTGGTCCCGCAGGATCCGGACGATCTTCTTGATCGTCGTCCCGCGGACGATCGAGTCGTCGACGAGCACGACGCGCTTCCCCTTCAGCGCGGACCGGATCGGGTTCAGCTTCAGGAGCACGGAGATCTCGCGATCCGTCTGCTCCGGCATGATGAACGTCCGCTCGATGTAGCGGTTCTTGATCAGTCCTTCGACGAGCGGGAGGCCGCTCGCCTTCGAGTATCCCTGGGCCTGCGCCCGCCCGGACTCCGGCACGGGGACGACGATGTCCGCCTCCACGGGGTTCTCCCGCGCGAGCTCCTGCCCGATCCGGACGCGGGCGTCGTACACGAGGCGGCCGTCGAGGACGCTGTCGGGCCGGGCGAAGTACACCCATTCGAACATGCAGTGCGCCGTGTGCGTCGCGTGCGGCAGCCGGAAGGACTCGAACCCGTCCGGGTAGAGCCGGACGACCTCGCCGGGCTTCAGGTCCCGCAGGAACTTGCCGCCGAGCGTGTCGAAGACGACGGACTCGGACGACACGACATAGGAGCCGTCGAGCGTGCCGATGCACAGCGGGCGCACCGCCAATGGGTCGCGGATCGCGTACACGGAGTCCTTGATCAGGAGGACGAGGGAATACGCGCCGACGAGGACGTTCGTCAGGTCCCGGATCGCGCGCTCCACGTCCCCGCTCTGCGCGATCTCGTTCGCGAGAAGGCGCACGATGACCTCGCTGTCCGTCGAGGACATGAACGCCCAGCCCTTCCGCTGCAGCTCCGCGCGGAGGGCGTCCGAGTTCACGATGTCCCCGTTGTGCGCGAGCGCGATGTCCCCGACGGAGGACTGGCACGTGATCGGCTGCGCGTTCTCGATCACGGACGAGCCCGTCGTCGAATACCGGACGTGGCCGATGCCCGCGGTCCCTTTCAGGGACTCGATGTCCGCGGCGGAGAAGACCTCGTGGACGAGGCCCATCCCGCGGCGGGGCTTGACCTCCCCGTCCTCGTAGACGACGATCCCCGCGCTCTCCTGGCCGCGGTGCTGGAGGATCCGAAGGCCGTAGTACAGGTTCCGCGCGACGGGCTCATGGCCGGCGATGCCGAGAATCCCGCACTTCTCCCGCGGCCGGAAATCCTGGTCGGACTCCATACCTAGTGCTCCTTGGCCCAACGATAGGAGCGGCGTTTCGCGGTCGCGCCAAACCCGCAGGAGGCGCACCGCCGGTCCCGCACGTTGTACGCGTGCTTCCCGCATCGACGGCACCGGATGTGCGTCTTCTTGACGCCCATCTTGCCAAGGCTCGCGGTGCCCTTCGTCATCCCGCCTCACCTCACGGGGACACGTAGATGACGTTGTCGCCCCGCACGATCGCGAGGTCGACCTTCCGCTGGCTCTCGTTGTTCAGGAGCTCTTCCGCGTTCTTCAGAACGAGGTTCATGTGGGGATCGAATCCATCGAGGATCCCCCGATAGCCCCGACCTCCCTTCAGCTCGACCATGACGTTCTGGTTGATGCTCTGGTTGAGGAGGGAGAGCGGTTTGATCATACTTCCCCGTCGCGAGCATGCCGGGGGCCGAATATAAACCTATGCGGGTCGTCCGCCGAGGCATCGGTCTGCAGCCCTCCCGACGCCGTTATGAGGGCCTCGCGCATCTTGGCGGCGATGCCCGGCGAGCCGATTCCGACGAAGCACGGGTCCGTCACGCTGGAGCAGCTCGCGGAGATGCAGCCGGGGATGGCGCGGCTCATGGTCGAGTACGCCCAGCGGTTCTGGACGACGTACTACGCCGCGAAGGCCGGGAACTGGGCGCTCGCGAAGTACATGCACTCGGAGATGATGAAGCTCGGGAAGATCGTCCCCGTTGTGCGGCCGAAGTACGCGGAGGGCATGCTCGAGTTCGAACGAGACTTCATGGAGCCGCTCTTGGCGGCGATCACCGCCAGCGACTGGAGCGCGTTCGAATCCGCGTACGCGAAGGCGACCGCGGGCTCGGACTCCTTCCACGACAAGTTCGCGAAGCCGTTCATCCGGTTCCGCTTGCCGCCCGAGCCGCCGTCCCTCCTGGAAATGGACCCGAAGGCGCGGCCGCCGAAGTGAACCGCGGACCTTTTCTACGGTCCCCGCTTCCCCGTGGCGGTGATCCCATGGAGCACGTGACCCTCGGCAAGGGCGGCCCGAAGGTGTCCGCGATCGGCCTCGGGATGTGGCAGGCGGGCGGCACCGCGTGGGGTGCGGACGTGACGGACGAGGGATGTTTGGCGGCGATGCGGCGCGCGCACGAGCTCGGCGTGACGCTCATCGACACCGCGGAGGCGTACGGGCAGGGGCACAGCGAGGAGGTCGTCGGGCGCGCGGTCCGGGAGATCGGCCGGGACAACGTCGTGATCGCGACAAAGGTCTCCGGGTCTCACCTCGCGCCGGACCTCGTCGCACGGGCGTGCGACGCAAGCCGAAAGCGCCTCGGCGTCTCGGAGATCGACGTGTACCAAATCCACTGGCCGGACCCGTGGGACCAAGTCCCGCTCGCGAAGACGATGAAGGCGCTCGAGAAGTTGCACAACGACGGGAAGATCCGGAACATCGCGGTGAGCAACTTCGCGGTCCGCGACCTCGAGGAGGCCCGCGCGGCGCTGTCACGCACGGACATCGTCGAGAACCAGGTCCACTGGTCCCTCCTCCACCGGCCCGTCGAGGAGGAAGTCGTGCCGTACTGCACGAAGGAAGGGATCGCGATCCTCCCGTGGAGTCCGCTCGAGAAGGGCCTCGTGACGGGCAAGTACCAGTCCGGGCCGAAGCCGACGGACGAGGTCCGGAAGAACAACCGGATGCTGCGGGATGAGAACCTCGCAGAGATCGGGAACCTCGTGGCGGCGCTGAAGGACATCGGGGCGCGGCACGGGAAGACGCCCGGTCAGGTCGCGCTCCGATGGCTCATGCAGCAGCCCGGGACGGTCGTCCCGATCCCCGGCGCGAAGACCGCGGCCCAGGCCGAGGAGAACGCGGGTGCGGAGGGTTGGGCCCTCACCGCCACGGAGATCCGGGCGCTGTCGGACGCGTCCGCCGCCCTTCGCCTCGACCTGTTCTGAGTGCGGGGGGCAGGATTCGAACCTGCGGACCCCTTCGGGACAGGATCTTAAGTCCCGCGCCGTTGGCCGGGCTTGGCTACCCCCGCATCCGTCGCATCGGCGGGCCGTAGATGAACGTTCTCACCGGAGGCGACCGGTGATCAGGCTGGCGGTGGGAAGTCGTAACGTCGCGCGGTCGTCCCCGAAGTGCAGGTCGATCTCCACGGCGTCGCCGGGCGCCATCCGCAGCTCGGGGGCGAGCCGGTCCTGCTCGAGGCGGCGCAGCAACCGCCGCCGGAAATCCCGCAGGCGCCGCGACGCGTTGCGTTCAATCGCGGAGACCGCCCCTCCCGGATAGAACCGGCGGAACCGTCCGTCGACGACCGCCACGAGGAGCCCCGCGTCGGCCAACTCCTGCAGGACGCGTCGCGCGGACCGTCTCTCCATCTTCGCCGCCAACTGGCCGGCCGTCAGCCCCGGGGTCGTGAGGACCAACGCCAACGCCCGGGGCGCGTCCCCGCGTGCGAGCGCGGCCAGGACGGAGACCTCGGCCTCCTGGAGGTTCAGCCCGGCCGCGCAGAAGGACCGCGACGGCGCCTGCACCGGCTGCGCGTACCCCGCCTCCACGAGCTTCGCGAGGTGCCACGCGGCGGTCGGGTCGCTCACCGCCAACGCGTCGGCGACCTCCCCGACGGTCGCGCAGGGGTGCCACGCGAGGTACTCGAAGACGCGGCGGCGGTTCTCGTTCATGAGCGCGCTCCGCGCGGCACTACCCTCGGACGGCTCGTACCCTTCCGATACGGCCGCCTTCAGGGCGTCTCCGAGCCTCCGCACGTCACTCCTCCAGCCCGTACTCCTCGAGGACGAGGGCCAGGATCTCGAGCGGGTCGAGGTCCCGGCCGGACTCCGCCGCGATCGTCTCCACGGTCCGCGTGAGGTTCGCGAGGGACTTCGCGTTCAGCTTGTCCTCGGGCGCCCGCGCGTCGAGGATGCGCCGGATCTCCTTCGCGACCTTCTCGCGGTCGGCCTTCGACGGCAATTCCTCCGCCGTGCGCCGCACGAACAGCCCGGCGCCCTTCACGATCCCGTAGGGATGCCAATGGCGGGAGTGCTTCGAGTTTCGGCACTTGATGATCTTCAGCTCCCGCTGCTCCGGGTGCTCGTGGCTCGCGTACCGGAGGTGTATCACGTTGTCCGCGAGGTACATGGGGATGATGAGCTCCGGCGCGGACAGGTCGCCGACGACGCCGTGCTCCTCGAGCGTGCACAGGACGGTGCCGATCCTCCTCGTCTGCCGGAGGAGGAAGGAGACGAGCTCCCGTTGCTCGTACTTCTCCTTCACGGACCACAGGACCGGCGTGAGGGGGTCGATCACGATCCGCGCGTCGTGCCCCTCCCACTCCCGCACGAACTCGGAGAGCTCGCGGCGGATGAAGTTCGAGAACTCCTTCCCGCCCGCGTCGACGAAGACCATGTTGCCGGAATCGAGGTACGTCTCCGCGTCCTCCCAGCCCATGAGCTTCGCGTTCTTGATGATCTCCTGCGGCGCCTCGTCCAACGTGATGAACACGGCGTCCTCGCCGTTCTCCAGCCCCCGCCTCAGGTATTGCGTTGCGAACGTCGTCTTCCCGGCACCCGGCGAGCCGATCACGACCGTCGTCGTGTGCTCATTGATCCCCCCGTCCAGCAGCGCGTTCAGCCCGTACACGCCGCTCTTGATCTTCCGCATCGCCCCGGCGACGATTCGGGCGCCTCGGTATTATCCTTTCCCCCTCACGTCGCGGGGGCCTTGGCGGTCACGTAGACGTACAGGAGCAGGTGGTCCGTGAGGTTCGCGACGTCGTGGCGGACCTCGGGCCCGACGTAGGCGGAGTGCCCGGCCCGGACCGTCGTGGCGGCGTCGCCCACGAGGAGGCTCGCCTCCCCCTCGAGCACGAAGAGGATCTCCTCGCGCCCCGCGGTCACGTGCTCGCCGACGCGGTCGCCCGGTCCGAGGCGCACGCACCGGGAGGAGATCGCGCGCGCGTCCGGCGGGCTCAACTTCCCGGGCTCTCGGAACGGCTTGACCCACATGGTGCGACGAAACGGGCGTGCGCCGGATGAACGTTTCCTGCGCCGGGGGAAAGCCTTTAGGGGGTCCACGGATACCCCGCGCGGTGGCCCGCAAACCGAAGAAGGCGAGCGCCCGCAGGCTGCGCCGGAAGCCCGCGAAGAAGGCCGCGCCCAAGAAGGCTGCGAGGCAGGCCAGGCCCCCGAAGGCGAGGCCCGCATCTGCTCCGAAGGCCGGGAAGGAGCCGCGGGCGAAGGCGCCGCCGGTCCCGCGGGCCCGGGAGGAGTTCGAGGAGGAGACCGTGTGTTCCCTCGAGTTCCTGAGCGACGGCCGCTCGTTCATCGCGCGGCTCGACACGATTCGGGGCGGAGTGCGGGAGCACAAGGCGCCCTCGTTCACGGACCTGCTCGAGCTCGTCGCGGAGGACCTGCGGGAGGAATTCTCCGAGGTCTGACTACATCCCGCGCAGCGGGATCTTCTGGCCGGGCTGGAGGGTGAGGAGCCGGTGCCGGAGGCCGACGTGCCGCGCGGCCCGCATGAGCATCTCGATCCGGTCCCACGGCGGGAACGGGGACTCGAGCGCCTCCTCCCAGTCGATCAGGTAGGCGACGCCTGGGCGGACGGTCGTCCAGTCCATGAGGTCGAGCACGTCGCGGACCGCGCGCGGGAGGAGACCTCCGTGCTGCAGGTCCACGAGGAATACGGTGCGCACCCCGAACCTCCCCGGAGGGATATGCGCGGGAGGACGTTTGAGGCTCGCGGTCCGATTCTCACGTACGACGCCGACAACGTTTAGGGTCCGGGCCGGATACCCGCGGCGATGCGCCTCGCGGGAAAGGCCGCCCTCGTCGTTGGCGGGAGCGGCGGGCTGGGGAGCGCGACGTGCCGGGCGCTCGCACGGGAGGGCGCCTCCGTCGCCGTCCACTACGGTCGGTCGCGGGATGCGGCCCTGGCGGTGGTCCGTGGCATCGAGGCTTCCGGAGGGAAGGCGGTAGCCCTGACTGCGGACGTCGCCCAGAAGCGCGAGGCGGAGCGTCTCGTTCACGAGGCGATCGGGGCCTGGGGCGGCCTCGATGTGCTCGTCGTCTTCGCGGGGCACCCGTTCGACGCCGACGAGTGGTTCACCCCGTTCGAGTCCCTGCCCGAGGCGGCGTTCCGGAAGGCGATCGACGTCGACCTGATGGGGGCGGTCTTCCTCGCGCAGGCGGTCGTGCCGCACTTCAAGGAGCGGCGGTCCGGGAAGATCGTCCTCGTCGGGTCGACGCCGCCGATCACGGGCGACGTCGCCGGGTTCTCCTACCTCGTCGCGAAGGCGGGCGTCCTCGCCCTGACCCGCGGCCTCGCGCAGTATCTCGGCCCCCACAACGTGCACGTGAACGCGATCGCGCCAGGCACGGTCGCGACCGCGCCGATGGAGGCGCTCCCGCCGGAGGAGCGGAGGAAGCTCGTCGAGGAGGCCGCCCTGAAACGCGTCGGGACCGCGGAGGAGATCGCCGCCAAGGCCTTGTTCCTCTGCTCGCCGGATAGCGACTACATGACGGGGCAGACCCTCGTCGTGGACGGCGGGTACGCGATGCGGTGAGTCACCCCGCGGCGGGGCCCCCGGCGAGCCGGAGGTCCGCGGACCGTCCGCACCCGTGGCATCGGATGTGCAGCACGGCCGTCCCGCCGGTCGTCCGGGTTTCGACGATCCAGTGGCATCGGCGGCACGCGCACCGAAGCAGGAGGGGCTCGTCCGCCCCGGAGGGCGTGACGTGGAGCACGCCGTCCTCGATTCGCCACGCCGCCACCAGGAGGCGCGAGGCCTCCGCTAGGTCGACCTCCCGCACGGACCGTCCTATGTCCGCCGCGGGGGAAGAGGGTTTCGTCTCGGGGTCGGCGCGGGGACCTCCGCCTCCGGCACGGGCGGCGTGCGACGCGCGTGCACGAGCGCGCTGCCGCCAAACTTGTCCGAGAGGGCGCGGGCCGACCGCCGCAGGTCCGCCTCCCGCATCGAGAGGGGAGCGATTAGGACGAGGACCGCCGACGAGCCGAGGCGGACCGCGAGGAGCTGGCACTGGTCCGTCTCCATCCGGAGCGTCCGGGGGGTGTCGCAGCGGAGTGCCTGGACCATCGTGTCGACGGAGCCGAGGAGGGTCGCCGTCATCACGCAGAGGACGTCGAGGTCCGCGGGCTTCCGCGTCCACGCCCCGATGAGCGTGCCCGTGCGCTTCAGCAGCAGGACCGCGTCGAGCGGGCCCGTGATGTCCGCGTCGGAGAACAGGACGCCTCGCTCTTCCCCCAGGCCCACGACCCCCCTTCGGCTCGCGACTTCCATGCGTCGGAGACTACTTAAACCGTATTCCGGGCGTCGCGTTCGAGAGTCACCTCGGCTGATACGAACCGTCGACGAGCCGGATCTGCCCACGTTTCGCGAGTCGGGAGAGGTGGTATGCGGCGAGCTGGCGGCTGATCCCGAGGTTCCGGGCGACCGTCGCGGGCTGCGCCTGGCGGACCGCGTGGACCGCGAGGAGGACGCGGAAGCCGAGGTCCCGGTACTTCCAGTGCTTCCGGTACAGCTTCGTGAGCTGCACCGTGACGGCGCCGCCTCGCGGGTAGTACCGAACGCGCCCCTCCGCCTTCTCCTCGTACACGATGCCGGACCGGACGAGGACGCCGAGGTGGTGGCGGACGACCCCGATGCTCAGGCGCAGGGTCCGCACGATCGAGCGGAAGTGGTCGCCCGGGAGGAGCAGGAGGTGCTCATAGATCCGCCGCCGCGCGGGATGGTCGAGCACGGCGACCACGCTGTAGCTCATCCCCGCCTCCGGACGCCGCCCTTCGAGGGGTTCGGCGAGGTCCGTCGTGGGCAGGAGCGTATAAAATCCTTGGCGGGTGAAATCCGCGAAAGATACCCGCCCCTCATCCGCCTCGGGGAAAGGGTAAGTGGGGGCGTGCGCGGGGCACGCCCCGTCGCCCACAGCGGCCTCAGTCGCCCTGGATCGTGAACACGATCGACGCGGGTGCCCCCGATGGCATTCGCGCGAAGTCGTCCAGCCCAGTCGTGTACGTCGCGGTCAGGGTCGCCGTCGCGAGCGCCCCGTCCGGGAGGTCCGTGTACTCTAGGGTGAACGTCAGCGTGACCTCCGCCCCCGCCGCCACGAGCAGGTCCGAGACCTCGAGCGTGCAGTCCGTGCCGCCCGTGCTGTCCGAGCACTCGATCGAGCCGCCGCCGACGTCGTCGACGGAGACCGCGAACGTCAGGTCGAGGAGCGCGCTCACGTTCCCGAAGTTCTTCAGCCGGATCGTGTACTCCGTGGTCCCGGAGACGATGCCCGACGTGGGCGTCCCCTTCGGGGTGTTCGTGTACCCGAACGCGGTGAGCTTCAGGATCGGCCGGTTGTTCACGAACGGCTCCGCCACGGAGCGGTCCGGAGACGTCCGCGTGAGGTCCACGGTCACCGTGTCCGGGTCCGGGACGAACCCGGGTGGCGGCACGGACTCGCGGATCGTGTACCGCCCGAGGACGAGGCCCGTGAGACGGAACTTCCCGTCCGCAGGGTCCGCGTCCGGCGCCGCGTTGTCCGTCACGCTCCCGCACACGTCCGGGACGTCGTCGAAACCGCCGGTGTTGCTGTTGTAGTTGTGGGTCCGGCAGACCTGGAATGTCGCGCCGCGCTGCAGGACGAACGCGTTGTCGACCTTCCGCCAGCTCAGGGAGCCCGCGACGAAGACCTTCACCGCGTTCCCGCTGTTCAGGCCGGTCCCGTCCGTTTCCCGTGTGATCGACACGTCCTCCACGGAGAACGTCACACTCGCGTGCCCCGTCACGGTTCCCGCCGTGGGGCTCGTGAACGAGGTCGTGCACGCGCCGCCCACGGTGCCGGGGTTGTCGCAGGTGTTGCCGAGCGGGAGGACGATGGCCCCGTCCGAGGGCGTGAGCGTCACGGTCACGAGCGTGCCATCCGGCGCCGCCACAAACCCGGCGCCGTCCCCGATGTCCTGGTACACGCGGGTCGTGAACGTGTGTGTCTCCTGCACGCCGTTCGTGTCGAACGGCGGTCCGATCGTGACGAACGCGTCCACGTAGCGCTTCGTTGCGTCGCCGCTGTTCCGACCCTCGCCATCCGTCTCCACGTGGAAGGTCTGTCCCGAGATGTTCACGTCTGCGGCCGCGTGTCCCACGACAAGTCCGGCGGTGTCCGAGACGAACGTCACCGAGCAGACGCCGCCGACGGTCCCCGGGCTTGCGCAGGTGTCGCTGAGAACCTGGGAGTCCCCGCCGTTCTGGTCCGTGAGGGTGACGGTGACGATCGTGCCGTCCGGTGCGGGCGCTGTGCGGCCGACCAGGACTTGGCTGACCTCCACGTAGAACGTGTGGGGGTCGCCGACATCGTTGACGCCATCCGGGGCGATCCGGATCGCCGCGCCGCACACGTTGAACGCGACGGGGCCGGCGAAATCCTTCAGCTCCGCGGTGAACGACGGGGAGCTGCGGGTCTTTCCCATCGCGGTCGCGAGGCACGGCGTCTCGCCCTCGAGGGCCGACACGTCGACACCGAATTCCGTGAACGCGTTCTTCGGGAGCGTGGGAATCTCGTTCCCGTGGCGGTCGTAGTTCGGCCACGGGCCGCCATCGATCGGCGCGCCGTTGTTGAATCCGCAGATCGTGTCGGCCGGGTTGCAGCCCTCGCCGTTGCTCGCCCCGACGAGGACGTATCCGACCGCGGGGCCCATCCACTCTCGGACGGTCACGGAACCGAGGGTGCCCCCGACCGTGAAGTCCATGGACACGATCACGTCCCCGACGGTCCGCGCCCCCGTGAAGCTGCACGGGGTCATGTCGGGACCCGGGTCGTCGCACGGCACCGCCTCGTCGAGCGCCACGTCGTCTTGGAAGAACTCGATGTCGATGTGGCTGTCCCCCGAGGGGTCCAGCCGCTCGAACCCCGTGTAGAGGACGAGGTGGCCGTTCGCCGGGTTCAGGGTTGCGTATGCGTACGCGTTCGAGAGGTCGTCCTTCGCGGGCACGTTGCCGGCGTCCCAGTGCCACATCGAGATCAAGTCGTTGTTCTTGTTCGACCCGCCCGCCCCGGAGAACGTCGTCCGGTCGAGCGGCCCCTTCTGGGCGAGGTCGTCCATCAGGAACGAGGCGGCCACGCCGCCGTACAGGTCGATCACGTCGCCGTTCCCGTAGAACAGTCCGTCACCGCCGCCCGGTGCGGGAGCCCAGTCCGGTCCCGTCGCCGGATTCCCGTCGCCCACGATGTCCGCGCCCTGTGCCGGCCCAAGCTCGAACAGTCCCGAGTGCACGGTCGGCGCGGGCTCCGGTCCCGAGAACGCGGCCACGACGACGGACGTCAGGAGCAACGCCCCGACGACGAGCGCGCGGGTGGACGGGTTCTCGAGTGCCCCTGCAAGCCAATCGAATCCACGCATCGTTTCCACTCCTCTCGCGAAAAGGGAGACTCACACGCCCCTCCCCCTTCCGGTCGGGACGGATTCGGCGGTGCCGTAATAGGGGTTGTGGAACGGTTTTTGTCAGGCGCGGCGAAAGGCGCATGGGTCCGTGGCGATTTGAACGCCAGTCGCCAGCACCCCAAGCTGGTAGGATACCAAGCTACCCCACGGACCCGCGAAGCGCGCGTAAGCCCGGTGCGGATAAAACCCTTCCCCTCATCCGAAGGGGAGGACGTCGTCCATCAGGTCCGCGTTCGCGAGGAGCATGCGGCGGCAGCAGTACCGCGCGAGCCCGAGGTCCGTGAGGACCTTCCCCGGCTCCTCGCCTGCCTGCGTACGTTTCACGAACGGCTCCCATGCGGACGCGACGACGGTCCCGCATGTGAAGCATCGGACGGGGATGATCATCGGCTCACCGGTACGACTTCTGCCGCTTCTTCCGCGCCCCGCGGCCGAGGGGCTTCTTCGGGAGCTTCCGCCGCACGTCCGGGACGATCAGCGTCCGGTCGTACTCCTTGTACAAGTTTGCGAGCTCCTCGTCCTTCAGGTACTCCGCGATGCCCCGCGCGATCGCCGTGCGCGCCGCATCCGCCTGCCCCATCACGCCGCCACCGCCGACGTCGACCTCGATGTCCAGGCCGTCCGCCTTCTTCCCGGCGAGCTTCACGGGCTCGAGCATCTTCAGGCGGCCGATCTCGTACGGCCAGATCTCGAGCGGGACGCGGTTCACGCGGATCCGACCGCCGCCCTTCCGCACGTACGCGCGCGCCGCGGCGGTCTTCCGCTTCCCCGTGGACACGATGACCTTCACGGACGACCCCCAAGACGCTCGGACAGTTCTCCCAGCCGGATGAACCTGGCGGTGCGGACCTGCGACGCCTCCGCGACCTTCTCCGCGGTCTGGCCCGCGACCTCGGGCGGGACGCCGATGTAGACCCGGAGCCGCCGGAGCGCGACCTTGCCGTGGGGCGTCTGGTACGGGAGCATCCCGCGGATCACGCGACGGAGGATCCGATCCGAGCGCCGCGGGTAGAACGGCCCCTTCCCGCGCATCCGGCTCGCGGTGCTGCCCATGTGCTGCTTCTCCCAGTACTCGGCGAGGAGCGCGGACCGGCCGCCCGTGATCAGCGCCTTCTCCGCGTTCACGACGTGGATCTCCTCGCCCTTGAGGAGGCGCTTCGCGACGACGGAGGCGAACCGCCCCATGACCTGGTCCGTCGCGTCGAGAACCGCCATCATCCCACGATCCGTACGCCGCTGCCCTTCGGATTCGACGCCGCGAGGTCCCGCAGGCCCACGACCGTGCCGCCCGCCTTCGCGACCTTCGCCCTCGCGCCGGAGGACGCGCGGTACGTCGCGATCGTGACGGGCTTCGTGAGCTCCCCGGAGCCCAAGAGGACGCCGGGCACGAGGACGGTCTCCCCTTCCTTCGCGGTCCGCGAGACCCGGCTCAGGTTCACCTCGGACCAGTGCTGGCGGCGGCGCTCGAGCCGCCGGGCGACGTCCCGCCAGAGCGGCGCCCCGTGCTCCCGGGAGAGCGCCTTCAGCTCCTCGATGAGCCGGTTCAGGGAAGGGTTCGTCTTGACCGTCGTACCCATGAAAAGGGCCTCGGGAACCGTCGCAAAGTGGGGTCTCGATATAAACGTTTGCGTGCGCCCGCCTCCGGGGAGCGCCGACCCCCCCGGGAAAACCAAATCTACTAATATCAGAGCCCACCAGATAATAGTGGCCGTCGCCCCCGCCGCCTTGGTGCACGATGATTCGGTTTGGCCCCTCGGGGATTCCGTTGTCCTGCAAGGGGAGGACCCTCCGGGACGGGATCGAGGACGTCCACAACCTCGGGCTGACCGCGATGGAGGTCCAGCTCGTCCGCGTGAACACCCTCGAGCGGCCCGCGGGGGAAGAGGAGTTCGGGCAGACGGCCCGACAGCTCCCCGGGGAACTCGTCGTGGAGATCCGCCGGAAGCAGGAGAAGAAGGACGTCCGAATCCCCGACCTCGACGAGCGGATCGAGGCGGGCGACACCCTCGTGTCCCTCACGAGCGGCCTCGCGCGGGACTACCAGGAGCTCGAGATGCTCGGGACGATCTCGCGGGAGATGGACATCGAGCTGAGCCTCCACACGCCGTACTACATGGACCTCGCGGGCGCGGACCAGCTCGCGCAGAAGAGCATGGACTCGATCGTGTGGGGCGGCCTCCTCGCGGACGCGATGGGGGCGTCCGTCGTCGCGACGTTCCTCGGCCTGTACGGGGATCTCGAGCCGAAGGAGGCGCTCCGCCGGATCCAGGAGAACATCAAGGCGCTCCGGGACCAGTACCGCCAGCGGAAGCTCGGCGTGAAGCTCGGCCTCGAGACGAGTGGTCGGCGGGAGGTCGTCGGGTCCCTCGACGAGGTCCTCGCGCTCACGAAGGCCGTGAAGGGGACCGTGCCGGTCCTGAACTTCGCGCACGTCCACGCACGGGAGGGCGGGCTCCTGAAGCGCCCGGAGGACTTCTCGACCGTGATCGAGCGGGTCGAGAAAGCGACGGGCGGGCACGTCCACACCCACTTCACGGGCGTCGAGCACGAGGGCGGCCTGGAGCTGCGGTACACGCCGATCAAGAAAGGGGACCTCCGGTTCGAGCCCCTCGCGGAGTGCCTCCTCGACAACGACTACGACCTGACGCTCGTCTCCTCGTCCCCGCTCCTCGAGCACGACGCGATGTACATGAAGGTCATCCTCGAGCGCGTTCTCGCGAAGAAGCTCGTGAAGCCGCCGCCGCGACTCCCGTTCAAGAAGGGGGAGGCCCGGTGAGCGCCGCGAAGGCGTCCACCGCCCGGGACGCGTCGCGGTACATCCTCGAGCGCGTGGGGAGGATGCTCGACTCGCGGCGGGGACCGACGGAGGAGGCGGTCAAGATGATCGCCTCGGCGAAGCGCGTGTTCGTGTACGGGGTTGGTCGCTCGGGCCTCGTCGCGCGCGCGTTCGCGATGCGGCTCACGCAGCTCGGGCTGGACACGTTCTTCATCGGCGAGACGATCACGCCGATCGTGAAGATGGGGGACCTCGTGATCATCGTGTCGAGCACGGGGACGACGATGAGCGCGGTCCAGACCGCGAACATCGCGCGCCGGGTCGGGGCGCAGGTCCTGGCGGTGACGGGGAACGCGTCGTCGAAGCTCGGGCAGGCGGCGAACGCGGTCTTCCCGATTGCGGAGGAGCGGGACGCGAGGCGGTCGAAATACGCGCCGCTCGGGACGCTGTTCGAGACGGCCGCGCTCGTCCTCCTCGACGGCCTCGTCGCGGAGGTCATGAAGGAGCTGGGGGAGACGGAAGCGTCGATGCGTGGCCGCCACGCGATCATGGTGTGACACGGACGCGGGCTTCAGGCGTTTCCGGCCCGATACCCATTCGCCGTAGCTACATGTGTCCACAAGCGCTCAAGACCCATCGCGCCGAGGGGACTCCGAGGCGTGTAACATGGCTATGGCAACCGTGGCGAAGTTGGGCGAGAACACCGAGCGCGTGCCGTCGGTCCTCTGCGACCACATGCTCGTGGAGGTCATGGGCGTGAGCAAGGCGGCGACGTACCTCCGCTGCAAGTGCGGGGTCCTCCTCGTCGCGCAGGACGGGGACATGTGGGTCCTCGGCACGGCGTTCAAGTGATCTCCTCATAGGTACGCGTGTCCACGAGCGCTCAAGCCCCGAGGCGGAGAAACGGATCCGAGGCGAACACATGGCGACGGTTCGAGACCTGACGGCAGAGGCAAAGGGGAGCGACGTAGGCCCTTGCGGCCACGCGCACAAGCGGCTCCTGAGCGCACGCGGCGAGGCGCGCTATCTCCGCTGCGGGTGCGGGACCCTCATCGTCGCTCAGGGTGGACGGACGTGGGTCCTGCGTCCCGCGCCGACGTAGGGGCACCCATCCTTTATCTACGGCCCTCCGATACGAGGCGCCGTGCCCGAGGACTTCGTCGTCACCCCGTGGGAGGTGTCCGGGGTCGTCGACTACGACAAGCTCGTCGAGCGGTTCGGAACGCAGCGAATCGACGCGGCCCTTCTCGAGCGGATCCACCGCCACACGGGCGACCTGCACCCGATGCTCAAGCGCGCGCTCTTCTTCTCGCACCGGGACATGAACTGGATCCTCGACGAGTACGAGAAGGGCAACCGGTTCGCGCTGTACACGGGCCGCGGGCCGTCGAGCGGCATCCACCTGGGCCACATGGTCCCGTGGTTCGTCGTGAAGTGGCTCCAGGACAAGTTCCGCGCGACGCTCTGGTTCCAGATCACGGACGACGAGAAGTACTTGTTCCGGGACTTCGACAAGCTCGAGGATTCGAGGAAGGTCGCGTACGACAACATCCTTGACATCATCGCGATGGGGTTCGACCCGAAGCTCACGAAGATCTTCATCGACACGGAGTACATCCGCCACCTGTACCCATTGGCGGTGGAAATCTCGAAGCGGATCACGTTCTCCACGGCCAAAGCCGTCTTCGGATTCGACGAGTCGTTCAACATCGGGCAGATCTTCTACACCGCGATCCAGTCCGTGCCGTGCTTCCTGCCCTCCGTCGAGGCGGGGCGCAACGTTCCCGTGCTGATTCCGTGCGGAATCGATCAGGACCCCCACTTCCGCGTCACCCGGGACGTCGCGGAGCGTCTGGGGTACTCCAAGCCCGCAGGTCTGTACAGCAGATTGATGCCCGGGCTGCTCGGCCTCGAATCGAAGATGTCGACGTCGCGGCCCGAGACGGCGATCTTCGCGACCGACAGCGAGAAGGCGATGCGGAAGAAGATCGCGAACGCATTCACGGGGGGCCGCGCGACGGTGGAAGAGCAGCGTAAACTCGGCGCGAACCCGCACATCTGCTCCGTGTTCGCGTACTACACGTACCTCTTCGCGCCGGAGGACCGGTACCTCGCGGAAGTGGAACGGACCTGCAAGTCCGGGGAGCGGCTGTGCGGGGACTGCAAGGCTGAGCTCGCGGACCACATCGCGAAGTTCCTGAAGGGGCACCAGGAACGGAGAGAACAGGCGAAGCACCGGCTCGAGGAGTTCATGCTCCGGGACGAGGGCGTGGCCGCCCCGTCTACGAGATGAGCTCCGTCACCCGGAACCCCTTGTCGAACACGAGGGTGTGGTAGCCGAGGTCGTGCCGCGTCCCCCGCATCTTCACGATCCGGATCGCGCGCTTCACCTCGAACTCGCCCCTCTTCTCGAGCCGCAGGTGGACGATCCCGTCCGCGAGGTAATCCTCCCGGTGCTTCCCGAACGCTTCGGGCGCGTGGCGGGGGTCCGTCGACGGGAGCTCTCCCAACACGATGGACGTGCACCCGAGGCCGCGGAGCCACTTGTACAGCTCGTACGCCTCGTGGCGGTACTCCCGGAACCGCGCGAGGAGTTCGAGGGCGTCGAGGGAGTCCAGGACGAGGATCTGGTACGGGAACCCCGCCCGGATGCTCTGCGTGTACATCTTGAACAGGTCCATCCAGGAGCCGCCGTCGCCCATCCGCTTGCGGAGGGTCGCGAGATCGAGGACGCTGAGCGAGTCCTTCACGGCCTTCGGGTCGAACCCCAGGTTCGTGACGTGGTCCACGAGGCTCGTCCGGCCCTGCTCGAGACTCACGTAGAGGCCCTTCACGCCCTCGCGCGCGTTGTGGTGGAGGATCGAGTAGGCGAGGGAGGTCTTCATCGTCCCGGGCGCCCCCGCGAGGAAGACGACGTGCCCCGGCGGGATCCCGCCCTCGAGGATCCGGTCCAGGTCGTCCGAACCCGTCGACACGCGCTTCATCGCTCTCCCCTCGCAAGGCCGTTCAGCTGCGCCCGGAGACGCTGCGCGCGGTCGCCGAGGTCTCGCTTCCCGGCGTCCACGTCAATCGCGCCGCCCAGGTCCGCGAGGGCTTCTTCGGCGAGGCTCGCGACCCTGGGGAGGTCCTCCGGCCGCAACGAGGATGGGTCCTTCCGGAGCCGCCCAACCACCCGCCGGTAGATCGGCTCCCCCGCGGGCCCGAGGGCCGCCAGGAACACCTCCCGGACCGCCAAACCCAGGGGACGGGAGGGGCGCGCGTCTTGCGCGGGGCTTGCGGTCAAGACCGCGGCGGCGCGCACCACGTCGAGCTCCCCAGCGGAAGCGTCCGGTGCGGGGGCGGCGGCCTTGAGCTCCATCGGTGGAGTCCGCCACAGTTCTTCGAGGTCCCTCGCGAGCGCCTCCGACGCGCGCCGCCAACCGGACGCCGCCGCGTCGTCGGCCGGGGCCCGGAGGTCCGTGAGGGACGCGAGCAGGTAGTCGCGCACGTGCGGGAGGTCCGTCAGGCCGAGGTCCTCGACGCGCTTGCCCCGCGCGAGCGCCGCCCGGGACAGCTGGTCGCCGGTCGCGCCGAGGTGCGTCCGCAGGATCGCGCCGAGCTGTGCCTCGACGTCGGGCGCCGCGAGATGCGTGCCCGGGACCGAGGCGAACGCATCGCGCTCGTCAGGGATGAGGTTCGCGAGGGAGACGATGAGGCGGGCGGAGGGGGCCAGCCCCGTGGCGGCCCGGCGGAGGGAGTCGACCGTTGCCGCCAAGCCCGCGTTCGCGACGGCGTACGAGGCGTCGTCGACCAGGACCGCGCCCGTCGGGTGACGCCCAAGGAACTCCGCGGCGGTGGCGGCGAGGACGGACGCGCTCCGGTCCCCGGGCGGCAGTTCCACCGCCTCGATTCCCGCCAAGTCCGACATGTCTCCCTCGGGCTCGGACAGGACGGCGAGCGCGGGGCTCGCGTGGGAGGCCGCGAGGAACAGGGCGCGGGCGTACTTCGGTCGCGCCTCCGCGATCCAGTACGTGCCCCCCGGGACCATCCACGGGATTCGGCGGGGGCCCTCTGGCGTGCGGCCGCGAAACGCGAGGGGGTTCGTCCGGACGGCGCTCCACGCGAGGAGCCCGCCCGCGAGCGGCACGGCGAGGTTCGTCCCCGCGAATCCCTCGAGGTTCAACAGGCCGAGCTCGAACCCGTAGATCGGGCCCGCCACGATCACCGCGAGCGCGGCCGCGACGAGGGGAATCGCCTCCGGCGCGCGGGTCCGGCGTTCCCGCCACACCGCCAGGGGCTCCGCGAGCGCGACCGCGAGGCACAGGGCCAGGTATCCGTTCACCGCCACGTTCAGCGGCTCCGTCGACAACCGGAAGGCGTCGGACGGAGGCCAACCCGCGACGATGCCGACCGCCGCCAAGGCGATGCCCGGGACGAGGACGAGGAGGACCGTGCGGATCCGATGGTGGACGCTCTCCCCGTAGAGGACGAGGAGGGCGAACAGGGCGAGGGCCGCATACCCGACGACGAGGAGTCCGAAGCCCAGACCCGGCCATGGCGCCCCCAGGACGCCCTCCGCGAGGCCGATGGAGATCGCGTGGCTCGCGGAGAACGCCCCGAGGAACAGGAGGAGGACGATCCGGGGCAGGCGGCGGTGCATCCGGAGGGCTGTGAAGCCGAACATCCAGAGGCTCGCGACGATCGCGAGGGCGATCACGATCGAGTACCCGCTCACCCACGCACCTCCCGGCGGAACTCCACGACCTGCACGATCTCCCGGGGGTTCCACGCGCGCCCG
>Ga0209751_10000917_pt1 | contig 31087 bp, 34 predicted proteins | sample RifCSP13_1_FD_184019 | JGI IMG/M metagenome (GOLD analysis project Ga0209751, IMG submission 184019) | Soil microbial communities from Rifle, Colorado - Rifle CSP2_sed 13_1 (SPAdes) (version 2) | ecosystem: Environmental > Terrestrial > Deep subsurface > Rock core/Sediment | place: Rifle...
CGCGGAACAGGGTGCGCATGTCGTCCAGCGTGCTCACCGCGACGCCGACCTTTCCGACCTCCCCGTGGGCGAGGGGCGCGTCAGAGTCGAGGCCCATCTGGGTCGGGAGGTCGAAGGCCACGCTGAGTCCCTCGTTCCCCTGGGAGAGGAGGTACTTGAACCGGACGTTCGTCTCCTCCGCCGTCCCGAAGCCCGCGTACTGGCGCATCGTCCAAAGGCGGCCGCGGTACATCGTCGCGTGGACGCCTCGGGTGAACGGGGACTCCCCGGGGAAGCCGATCCGCTGGAGAGCCCCCCGGACCTCGTCCTCCGTCGGCCCGACCACGACATCGAGGGGCAGTCCGCTCAGGGTCCGGCCCTGAGCCGTCGTGCGGGAGGGCGGCGGCCTCCCCTCCTTCGGGCGGGCCTTCGGACGCCCCGCCTTCCGGCGAGAACTCCCGGAACCCCGAGGCCGCGGCACGGCCTCACGCTCCCCCGAGGAAGATCCCCTCGGGGTCGAGCGTCGTCCGGAGGATCCGCAGTTCGCGCTTCGTCGGGGGCTTCGTCGTCCGGACCCTCAACGGCAGTCGGAGGTCCCAGGAGACGTTCGCCCTCACGTCGGCCACGGTGACGCCTGGGTGGGTGGAGTCCAGGACCATCTCCTTCGTGTCCGGGTCGAAGCGGTACACGCCGAGGTCCGTGATCACGGCGGCAGGCCCGCCCCGCGGGAGGCCCACGCGCTCCCGCCCTCCGGGCCCGTCGACCCACCCCGGGGTCGTGACGTAATCGACCTTCTCCACGAACTTTCGGGCGTCCTGCTTCATCATCACGATCGTCCGCTTCGCGAGGGAACCGATGTCGTTCCCGCCTCCCGAACCGGGGAGGCGGACCTTGGGACGCCGGTAGTCGCCGATGACCGTCGTGTTGAGGTTCCCGAACTTGTCGATCTGGGCGGCCCCGATGAAGCCGACGTCCACATGGCCGGGCTGCAGGAGGAGGCCGAAGACCTCCGTGAGGCCGCCGAGCATCACGCTCCCGGGCACGAGGCACGCGTCGCCGATCGAGAGGGGCGTGCGCTTTGGGCGCGCATCGACGACGCCGGACTCGAAGACCATGATGCAGTTCGGCGCGTGGGTCGCCTTCGCGAGCATCCCGCCGAGCATGGGGAGGCCCGTCCCGATGAACGCGATCTCCCCGTCCTTGACCTCCCGGGCCGCGCAGATCGCCATGAGCTCCGTGCGCTTGTACGCCGGCTCCGCGGGAATCGCAGGCGGCGCGGGCGGCGCGTCAGTAGCCATAGTTCACCTGGCCGCTCATCGCCCGCTTCGCGCGGAGCTTCGCGAGCCGGTCCTCCCCGAGCTTGCGGAGGTACGCGTCGTGGCCGTCGAGGCCGTAGACCCACTCGTCGGTCCAGGCCTGCCACCCCTCGAGGGTCACGCTCCGCTCCGCGTACTCCCTTCGGAACGCCGCGTCGACGTCGTAGTAGCCCTGGACCTGGTACGGGTGCGCCCCGAAGGGCACGAGGACGATCCCGTCCACCCGGAAGCCCGGGACGATCGTGCGGTTCGGGTCCTTCCGCACGACCTTCGTCGGCACGACCTCCTCGACCGTGAGCAGGATCTTTTTCCCCGACATCGTCCCCCAGACATCGTCCCCGAGCTGGCCCCAGACCTGGGCGTTCCCGTCCGAGTCGCACCGCTGGGCATGGAGCACGCTGACGTCCGCATGGCAGGCGGGGACGAGGGCGACCTTCTCCTTCGTCCCGAAAGGGTCCTCGAGGACCACCGCCTTGGGATGGAGGAACGATTCCACGTTGAGGAGGTCGGAGCCGAGCATCGACTTCACGGGCATGAAGGGCAGGCCCATCGAGGCCGCCATGAACCGCATCGTCATGGAGAAGTTGCTATACTCCTCGATCGCGATCTCCCGCGGGATGCCCTTCTCGATCGCCCGCCGGTAGCAGTACGCGAGGCCGAACGCCTCGAGGCCGAGGTAGGAGCCCTCGAGCTTCGCCACGCAGCCCCCGCCGATGAGGAGGTCCGCGTCCTCCGTCCAACCGCTAAGAAGGTACGTGAGATCGCGCTTCCGCTGGCGCATGACCTCGTACGTGAGGGCCATGGGCTTCCGGAGACCGATTCCGCACGAGCGGAGTCGCGTGCCGTCCGGGATGAACTTCGCGACGGCCTCGCCCAAGGGCAGGAGCTTGTCGGCAACCTCCGGCTCCGCCATCCTGCCCATGAAGGGACGGGGCCGTAAAAAGGCTTCCGCGGGCGACGTGGCCGTCTTCGACAGACGTGAGGTCATATGACGCCAGCCCGGCGGAGCTCCGCGATCCGCTCGGGGCCGTACCCGAGGGTCTGAAGGATCTCGTCCGTGTGCTCCCCGAGGCGGGGCGGAGGCATGTGATCCCCGCGGTCCGTCCGCGGGCGATACGGCGGCCCGAACTGGCGGATCTCGCCCGCTGTCGGGTGGACGAGGGAGAGGACGTTCCCGCGGGCCCGGACATGGACGTCCGCAGCGATCTGCCCGATCCGGTAGACGGGGCCCGCCGGCACGCCCGCGTCGTTGAGGAGTTTCACCCATTCCGAGGTCGGCCTCGCGCTGAAGATGGACTCCAGGATGGGCTCGAGGGTCCCGCGGTTCTCGACCCGTGTGGGGTTCGTCGCGAACCTCGCGCCCGATGCGAGCTCGGGTCGACCGAGGGCCTCCGCGAGCCGCCCGAACAGGGAGTCGTTCCCGACCGCGACGTTCACATAGCCGTCCGAGGTCTCGAACGCCTGGTAGGGGACGATCTGGGGATGCTTCGAGCCCGCCCGCTCGGGCTCCGTCCCCTCCGCGAAGTAGTACCCGGCCATGTACGTGAGCCAGGCGAGTTGGGAGTCGAGGAGGGCCACGTCGATGTACTCTCCATGGCCCGTGCGGGCGCGCCGGACGAGGGCCGCGGCGATCGCGTACGCGGCGAACATCCCGCCCGCGATGTCCGCGATCGCGACCCCCACGCGGACGGGCGGTCGGTCCGGCTCCCCTGTGATCGCCTGGATCCCGCCCATCCCCTGGAGGATGATGTCGTACGCGGGCAGATCCCGGTAGGGACCGTCCTGGCCGAACCCGGAGATCGAGCAGTAGACGATGTCCGGGCGGACCGCGCGCACGGCGTCGTAATCGATCCCGAGGCGCGTCGCGACCCCGGGCGCGAAGTTCTCCAGGAAGACGTCGGACCGCGCGGCGAGCTTCATCAGGATCTCCCGGCCCTCCGGTGCCTTCAGGTTCAGGGTCACGGACTTCTTGTTCCGGTTCACGCTCAGGAAGTACGCGCTCTCCCCGCCCTGGAACGGAGGGCCCCAGGCACGCGTGTCGTCCCCGCGGCCGGGCATCTCGATCTTGATCACCTCGGCCCCGAGGTCCGCCAGCATCATCGAGGCGTAGGGGCCGGTCAGGACGCGGGAGACGTCGAGGACGCGAACGCCATCAAGGAGTCCGGGCATGAAGGTCGCCTTGCGCGCGGGAAGCGAGTCGCGGGATAAGCCGTTGACGGCCCCGTCCGGGGAGGACGACGTCACGCGCGGAGCTGCTGGAAGCCCTTCCGGCACGCGTGGCAGAACGCGGAGCCGTCCTCCGCGATGAACAGCTCTGCGGACCCGCAGGAGGGGCAGGGGAGGTCGTCCGGGTTCCGGACCTCCCGGGCCTGGAATCGGGGCTGGAACCGCTCCTTCAGGTACTGGAGGTACGCGGGGCCCACGTTGAAGTCGACCTTGAAAAGGCTCAGGACGGCGCCGCCCGCGATCGCGGTCCCGAATACCCAGAGGCGGAGCTCATCGATAGCGGAGAACGGAATGAGGGCGAGGAGCGCGACGACGGATCCGGTCGCGAGGGTCCCCGCGATCCCCCGCCACGCCCAAGCCTTGAGATGGAAGGCGAAATACGCGAGGGCGACAGCCGCGACCCCGAGGAGGAGGAAGAGGTACGCGAAGACGTCGAGGGGGCGCAGGAGGACCTGGAGGAACAGGACGACTCCTCCGAGCACGCCGATCGCGGGGACCACGGCCCGGCTGAGGTGGAAGCCGCGGACTTGGAGGTCGCTCAGCCAGACGTACAGGTTCTTCCTCGGGTCCGCGAGGCGGAATGAGACGACGGGCTTCGACCGGCGGACGATACTGTACACAATCAAGCCTACGAGGCTCGTGAGGAACCCGACGAGGAACCAAACCCACGGGGTCATGTCCCGCGTCCGGGCGTCCCGGGCCATCCACCGTCCGATCAAGAAGCTCACGAAAAGCCCGAGGAGCACGAGGATCCAGAACCAGACGCCGTACTCCATCCCGGGAAGCTGGAAGGGAATCGCCGAGGGATCCACGAGCGCCATCCGACGTCACGACTCCCGGTTGCGGGAGCCATCCTCGCGGCGGAGATAAACGTTTGGAAGGGACGCTTCGTCCGAGGGCCGTCAGGGCCCCCGCGCGCGGGCGTCGAGCCTGGCAAGGACTCCGGGGAGATCCCCGAACCGGTCGAGCCAGCCGTCGGGCTCAGACCTCCGGATCTCCGGGGGATCCCCGTACCCGTACGTCACGGCTACGGTCCAGGCCCCGGCCGCGCGGCCCGCCTCCACGTCCACGGGCGCGTCGCCGACGACGACGCACCGATCGGGCGGCACTCCGATCGCCCTCGCCGCGTGCCGTGGGAGGTCCGGCGCGGGCTTTGGGCGGGAGACCTCGTCCCCGCCTACGATCGCGTCGAAGTGCGCGGCAATCCCGGCGACTTCGAGCATCCGCGCCGCATTCCTCCGGCGGCGTGTCGTCATCGTCCCAATCCTGCGGCCCCGCAGGGAAGGAAACGTCTCCCGGACCTCGGGATAGAGGCGGACCCCCCGCTCCACGAGGGCGCCGAATCGCTCGTAGTACGCGTCCGTGATCTTGTCCGTGACCGGCCCGTCCAGCCCTCGCAGGATCTGCATCTGCCGTGCGACGGGCATCCCGATGAGCGGGCGAAGCTCCTCCACGCGCACAGGTGGCTCGCCGACATCCGCGAGGGCCGCGTTCATCGCCTCGAGGATGGGGTCCAGGGTCTCGATGAGCGTCCCATCGATGTCGAAGAGGACCGCGAGACGCGCGCCCGTCACGCGGGCCGGGAGGAAGCGAAAGGACTTAAGGGCGACTCCGCCGAAGGGCATCGCGGGCGTACCCCGGACTCGTCAGTACGACTCCCAAGAGATCCCGAGGGGCTCCAGGCTCACCCCACGCCCCTTCCTCACCTCCCCGATGACCTTCGCCTTGACATCGGGACGGAGGGCGCGGAGGACGTCCTTTGCTTCGTCCGCGGGGCACACGATCGCGAAGCCCATCCCCATGTTGAACGTCTGGTACATCTCCCGGTCCTCGATCCCGCCGAGGGCCTGGAGCTCGCGGAACAGGACCGGCGGTTCGAAGGGGTCCGTCACCGCGAACTCCACGTTTCCCTTGAGGCGGACGAAGTTCCGCAGGCCGCCGCCCGTGATGTGGGCCATCCCGTGGACGTCGGCGTGGCGCAAGGCCCTCAGGACCGGGCGGACGTAGATCGCGGTCGGCTCGAGGAGGGTCGGTCCCCACCTCTGTCCGCCGCCGGCCACGGGGTCGAAGACGGTCAAGGCGGAGTCTCGGAGGACGCGCCGGGCGAGGGTCAGCCCGTTCGAGTGGATCCCCGAGCTCGGGAGGCCGACGATGACGTCCCCCGGGCGGACGGACCGGCCGTCCACAATGTCCCGCTTCTTCACGAGCCCGAAGCACGTCCCCGCGAGGTCGAATCCGCGGACGATCTCCGGGAGGACGGCGACCTCCCCGCCGATGATCGAGACGTTCGCGAGCTCCGCGCCCCGGTTCAGCCCGACGCCGATCTGCCGCGCCATCTCGTGGTCGTAGTCCGCGATCGCGATGTAGTCCACGAACGCGACGGGCTCCGCGCCCACGCAGATCATGTCGTTCACGTTCATCGCGACGCAGTCGATCCCGATCGTGTCCCACTTCCGCATCTCCGACGCGACGAGGAGCTTCGTCCCGACCCCGTCCGTGCAGAGGCTCAGCGCGTAGGACCCGAACTCCACGAGCCCCGTGAAGTGACCGATCCGCGTGAGGGGCCGCCCGAGGCCGCGCCGGCGGTACGTGAGGGCCGATACGAGGGCCCGGATGTGGGCCCCCTTCTCGTCCTGATCGACCCCTGCCTCGGCGTACGTGCGGACCATGGGAACGGGGCGAGGAAGGAGGCGCGGCTATTTAGGACGTGCGCCGCGAGTCGGACGGACCCGGCGGAGCTCAGCCGAGCTTCCCCACCGCGAGGACATACATCTCCGCGCTCTCCCTCCGGGACGCGGTCGGCTTCACGCCTTTCGCGGCCTCGAACGACTTCTTCACGCGTCCGAGGAACCCCCGGTACCCGTCCCCCTGGAACGCCTTCACGAGGAACGTCCCGCCCGGCCGCAGGGCGCGCTCCGCGAACGCGAGGGCGACGTCCGCGAGCTCGAGGGACCGCGCGACGTCGTAGGGCCGGCTCCCACTCAGCCGGGGGGCCATGTCGCTCATCACGACGTCCGCGGGCCTTCGGAGGATCTCGAAGAGGCGCACCTGGACGTCCGGGTGCATGAAGTCCCCCCGGAGGAGCTCCACCCCCTCGATGGGGGACATCGAGGCGAGGTCGACGGCGATGACCCGGCCCTTCGGGCCTACCCGCTCGCGGGCGACCTGGGACCAGCCGCCCGGGGACGCCCCGAGGTCCACGACGACGTCCCCGTCCCGGAAGATCCCGTACCGGAGGTCGATCTGGGACAGTTTGATCGCCGCGCGGGATCGGTACGCCTGGCGCTTCGCGGCGCGGTAGTACCGGTCGTGCTTCCTCGCCTTGATCCACGCCTTGCCCATCGGGCCGACGAACGCCCGCGGGGGCTTAACGCTTGGCTCCGCCCGTCGAGGGCGTGCGAAGGTAGTACTCGTAGGTGCGATCCATCTCGATGGGGCCTGCCCAACCGACGCGGGGGCTCGGCGCCGTAACGTCCCGTGGATCCGGGCTCACGCGCCGAGGGCCCGCGCGCGCTCGAGGCACTTCTGGGCGCCCTCGCGGTCCCCGAGGCGGGCGAGGACCTCCCCGCGGTTCAACCACGCCGCGACGTACTTCGGCTGAAGCTGGACGGCGAGGTCGTGGCACTCCCGGGCCTCCTCGAAGCGGCTCAGGCGGGCGAGGGCGGCCCCCTTGTTGTTCCACGCGATCGCGTACTTCGGGCGGATCTTGATCGCGCGGTCGTACGACTCGAGGGCCTTCGCGTAGTCCTCGAGGCGGAAGTACACGTCCCCCAGGTTGCACCAGGCGATCTCGTTCACCGGGTCGATCCGGGTCGCCATCTGCTCGCACCGGAGGGCCTCGTCGAGACGGCCGAGACGCTTGAGGGCGACCCCCCGGGACGTCCACGCGTTGGACGGGCGGTGGCCCATCCGGATCGCGCGGTCGAAATGGCCCAGGGCCTCCTGATACCGCCCTTGCTTGACGAGGCGGTCCCCCTGGGTCAGGGCCGACGTCGAGACCCGGAAGAGCACCCCGCCCGCGGCCATCCCACCCGCCGCAATCCCGAGGAAGGCGAGGAGGGGGCTGGGGTCCGAGGAGAACGCGGACCAGGAGTACATCCGGAACCCGACGAAGGCGGCCGCGAGACTGCCGACCGTCGCGAGCACGATGACGTCGATTGCACGGCCCGACAGGAGGACGGCGGCGTTGTGGGGGGTCTCCGACGTCGCGGACGCGACGGGGATCTCTTCGGCCGGGGTCCTTCCCCGCGTCCCCTTCTTCGGCGGCTTCGCCGGGGGCTCGGGGAGGATGGCGGCCCTCACGGGTTCCCGAGAGGGGGCGGACGACTCCGAATCGGCGGGCTCCGGCGGCAGCCGGACGTCCTCGAACTCGGCCCCGCAGTGGGGGCACCGGCCCGCGTCCGCGGTGACCTCCCCCCCGCAGAGAGGACACTCAATCCGGATCTCCGCAGCCTTGTCCTCGACGAGGATCGAGTCGAGGAGGCCGTCCACGATCTCCGCGTCGAGGTCGAGGGTCTCCGGCGTCCGGGCGGGCTCGGGGACGGGCTCGAGGAGGTCCTTGAGGAGGTCGTCAACCCCGCGCTCCGTCGCGGCGCGGAGGAGGGACATCCCGCAGGCCGTGCAGCTCTTCGCATCCGCACGGTTCGCGGCCCCGCAGACGGGACAGGAGAGGGTCTTCTCATCCGGCAAGGGGACGACCGAGGAAGCGACGCGAAGGAGACCCGATAAACGTTGCGACCTGCGTCTCGGAGATGAGAGACATCCCGGCGGGCCGGGACAGCGGGTCCGAAGAGCCCCGGGGCGCCCGACCAATATCCGGATGACCGAATATTAATCGGAGGCAGCGAACGGATGAGGAAATGCCCCCACGCCCCTAGATACTATGACGGAATCGGACAACGATTAAATATCCAGAACACGATTCGTGGACCGCTCCCGGGCGGCAGACCCGGGGGCACACCGCTTTGCGAGGGAGGCGGGAACGCGGCTTCCGGTTCGGAGTCCTTTCTCGTCTTTCGCCTCTCCCTCACACCATAGACTGCCCACACCGAGAGCCCGGCGGGACGTTGCGGTCCTCCTCCCGATGGCCCGCGGGGCTCCCTTTCTTTGTCGTCCCGACGAGGAGGGCGTCAGTCCCAGAACCGCTTCGTGCGGGCGTACTGGACCTCTGCGCCGAGGATCTCCCGGAGGAAGTCCTCCTCCGTCTCGTGGTACCCCCGGAGGATCCGCGCGGCCGTGTCCTCCCCGACCCCGCGCCCCATGAGGGCTAGGACGGCCTTCCGCCCGTGGGCCATGACGAGACTTGCGCTCGTGAACAGACGCTTCGCGAGGGGGCGGTCCTCGTCCTTCGGCGCGGCGAGGTCGAGGGCCGCGACGCGATCCTTCTCGTAGCCGGGGACGACGGCGATCATGAGGCCGCCGCAATTCATGCACAGGACCTTCGCGGGGACCTCCGACACGGCCTGCCGCCAGGACATCCGGCAGCTCAGGCAGAGGAGGCTCGCCGTCTCCTTCTCGAGGCGCGCCTTCACGGCCATGAGGGTCGCGTGGTCCGCCCGCGCGGGGGAGACGAGGAGCCGGCCCCCCTCGATTCCCGCGCGGCCGATCGGGGTGAGGCGCGTGACGACGACCTCGATCCTCCCGCCCCGGATGTCGCGGAGGACCGCGGCCGTCCGCGGGAGGTCCATCCGCTCCCAGAACACCTTGTCGAGGACCTCCTCGAACAGGGGCGTCCCCTCGAACGCCTTCAGGAGGCGGGGGATCGAGACGGCCTCCCAGTCCACGTCCCTCCGGAGGGCCCCGAACTTCTTCGCGACGTGGACGAAGGACCACCGGAGGACGGACGCGTTCTTCAGGATCACCCGCAGGAGGGGCTCGAGGGCGTCCGGGTCTTCCGGCTTGAGGATCTCGACGACCCGCTGGGGGTCGAGGGACCGAGGGACCTCGAGGACAATCCGGTAGGGGTCCGTCTGCACGCCCACGCTCTCCCCGAACCGCGCGCTGATGAGGGTCGAGATGAGCTGGCCGAGGGTCTCGTTGACCTTCGAGCCGAAGCACGCGTTCACGACGAGGATCTCCCTGGAGACTTCGATCGTCACCCGGGCGTCCGTGGCCACGGGCGCGTCCTTCGCGGAGTCGACGTACTCGCGGAGGGCCTTCGCACCCGCCTCGTTCACGGGGTACGCGGACAGGTCCCGCTCGCGCCGGATGCGCCCGACCTCCTGGGCGACCTCGTAGGGGACGGGGATGTCCTCCCCGACCCACGACGGGACGTCCCCGATCTCCCGGACAGGCTCCACGAGGAGGTGGTCCTCCTTGATGTCCGCGACCCGCCACGCGGTCCCCCGCATGCTGAACGCCTCCCCGAGCTTCGCGCTCTCCACGACGAACCACTCGTCGAGGGTCCCGATGACCCGCCGGGAGCTCAGGTCGACGACCCGGTACGTGCGGACGTCCGGGATCATGGAGATGTTCTCGAAGAAGTAGGGGAGGCTCTGCCCGGCCCTGCCGATCCGGCCGTCCCGGGACCAGACGATCCGGAGGGACGCGAGCTGGTCCACGACGGCATCGAACTCGGCCCTCGGGAGCTCCCGGAAGGGCCAGCTCCGCCGCACGGTGTCGAAGAGGCGGCCCGCGTCGAGGAACCTCTCCGCGACGGCGGCGGCCACGACCTGGTTCGCGAGGACGGACCGGTTGTTCGTTCGGACGACGAGGGGTTCGACCTCCCCCGCGAGGGCGCGCCGGGCGATCGCGCACGCCTCCGCGAGGTCGTCCTCGTTCGTCGCCAGGATGAGGCCGTCGGAGACCTCGCCGACCCCGTGGCCGGACCGCCCGATCCGCTGGACGAGGCGCGAGACCTCCCGGGGGCTGTTGTACTGGAGGACGAAGTCCGCCGTCCCGACGTCGATCCCGAGCTCGAGGGAGGACGTCGTGACGAGGGCCCGCAGGGTCCCCGCCTTGAAATCGTCCTCCATCTGGACGCGCACGTCCCTCGACAGGCTCCCGTGGTGGACGCCCAGGGTGGGATCCTGGAACCAGACAGCCATCCGGGAGGAGAGGAACTCCGCCGTGTCGCGCGTGTTCACGAAGAAAAGGGTCGAGCGGTGATCCTTGATGAGCTCGTGGCAGCGCCGCATCGCGGTCGCCTGGATTCGCTGGACCCGCAGGCGGTCCGCGGCCTCCGCGTCTTGCGGCTCGGGCGTCGGCATCTCGACCCCGATCCGGAGTCCCTTCGGGACGTCCGCCCGGATCACCTCCACGTCCCGGCCCATCCCGACGAGGTAGCGGCCGACCTCTTCCGGGCTGCCGACCGTCGCGGAAAGGCCGATCCGCTGGAACTCCCGCCCGACGAGGTCCCGCAGGCGCTCGAGCCCCACGGCGAGTTGGGCCCCCCGCTCGTCCGACGCGAGCTCGTGGATCTCGTCGAGGACGACCCACCGCACGTTCCGCAGCTGCTCCCGCAGGCGACGGCCCGTGAAGAGGATCTGGAACGTTTCCGGCGTCGTGACGAGGATGTCGGGCGGCGTCTTCGTGATTCGCGCCCGCTCGGACGGCGGCGTGTCCCCGTGGCGGACGGCGACGTCGACGCCGAGCCGCTCCGCGAAGAACGTCAGGCGGCGGAGCATGTCCCGGTTCAGGGCCCGGAGGGGCGTGATGTAGAGGACGCTGACGGGGTCGGGTCCCTCCCGGAGGATCCGGTCGAGGAGCGGGAGGACCGCGGCCTCCGTCTTCCCGATCCCCGTCGGCGCGACGAGGAGGACGTTGGCGCCCGCGAGGATGCGGGGGATCGCGCGGACCTGGGGATCCGTGAAGGAGCTGATCCCGAGCTCCCGCACGGCGTCCATCACGCGTGGGTCGAGGCCGAGGTCCTCCATCCACGCGTCCCAACCCGCGGCGGCAGAAAAAGCCTCTCCCCTGGCCGAAAAAAATTATCAGGGTGGATAACCGGGACGCTGGGGTCTTTACCCCTTCGGGCCACCCTTCTCACGAGGCCGCCGATTGAGCCGTCGCCTGCCTGCCTCTACCCTAGTCGTCACGTTCCTCCTCCTCGCGGGAGTCCTCCTCGCCCTCGCGATCCCGCCGGCGGCCGCCTTCGGGGAGACGCCCCATGAGTGGAACCAGGTCGTCAACGGCACGAACCATCTCGACGTGCACGCAGGGCAGAGCGTCGCCCAGTCCTTCGTCGCGTCCGAGACGTACGTCCTCGTGAACCTCACCCTCCGCCTCCGGAACACGGGTTCCCTCACGGACTCCCTCAACGTCACGGTACGGGCGGACGCCGCGGGAGTCCCTGCGGCCGGGTACCTCACAGCCTCCAACGTGTTCGCCGCGGGGAGCGTGGGACTCGTGTCCGTGCCCTTCGCCGCGCCGCCCGCTCTGACGTCGGGGGTCCGGTATTGGATCGTCGCGACCCACGCGGGCATCCTCGCGGAGGGCTACGAGTGGCACCACAGCCTCGCGAACGTGTACGCCCCGGGCAAGGCCGTCCTCGATGCCGGCGTCGGCTGGACGGACGTCGCGCCCGCCACGGACATGTACTTCCTCACGCACGGGAGGCCCCTCGCGACGAGCCTCTCCGTGGATGTCGTCGCCCCCGCGTCGAGCCTGGCCACAGGGGAGACGACCACGTTCCGCGTCTTCGTCAACAACACGGGGACCCAGGCCTCGGGGACCGCGTGGGTCAACGTGACCCTATCCCCGGAGCTCGTCTACGTGGGCGACACCGCGGGGACCTCCTCGACCGCGTTCCCCGCCCTCACCTTCACCGGCCTGGGGAACGGCGCCTTCTCCTTCGATGTCACCGTGCGGATCGCCATTGGAGTCGATCCCGGGACCCTCGGGACGATGACCGCGGCCCTCGCTTACGTGAACGGCACGGGCGCATGGCGGCCGGGCGGCTCCGACGCGGGCTCCGTGACGATCGGGATCGAGATGAAGTCCCTCTACCTCGTGCCGGGGCCCGTGGGGCCGAGCCGCGGCCTCACGCCGATCCTGCCGGTCGGCAGCGTGGCCCAGCAGACGAACGTGACCCTCTCCCGCGGCACGAGCTACAACTTCGATCTGACCCCCGCCCTCGCGCGGCCGTTCCGGGCGACGGACCTCCGTGTGACCCTGTACCTCGACTCCCCGGGCAACGACGCGAGGGACCTCGTCACGAACCTGACCCTCATCGACTGGAACGGGGTGACGATCGTCCCCGTCGCGTACCACCAGTCCACGGTGCGGACGAACAACCTGGACGACTTCCAGGAGTTCACCTTCGACTTCTCGGGGTTCGACCACACGCTCTCCCCGGGCGAGCGGGTGCGCCTGAGGGCCCTGTTCCAGGGGACGAGCGGCTCCGACGCGGTCCTCGCGATGAACTCGACGTTCGCCCGGTCGCGGCTCGACCTCACGACGACGACGTACGTCCGGATCGACGCCCTCGAACTCCGGGACGCCTCGGGGCCCGCGGCCCTATGGTCCTCCCGGGACGCCCTCGTCGTCCGCGCGAACGTCTCGGACCCGTTCGGAGCGTCCGAGATCGTCGGCGCGCGGATCAACGTCACGGCCCCCGGAGGCGGGGCCGTCGCCTCGTGGGCCCCGATGACCCTCCTCGTCACGGACCCCGCGACGCCCTCCGCCTGGGAGCTGTACGGCTTCACGGTCTCCCCTTTCCTCGGGAACGGCACGTACTCCGTGCGGGTGACCGCGATCGAGGGGAACGGGGTCGTAGACCTCGCGGAGGGGACCGCCCTCGTGCGATCCCCCGACCTGCGCCTCGATAAGGTCTCCACGACGGGGACCGCGAAGGGCGGGGACCGCTTCGACTACCAGCTCTGGTACAACAACACGGGCTCGGGGTCCGCGTCCCGCGTCTGGATCAACGACACGCTCCCGAGCCAGGTCATGTTCCAGGGGAGCTCCGAGGAGGGCGCGAGGACGGGCGCGTACAACTGGTCCTGGACGAACGTCGGCCCCGGATCGTACCGGCTCGACATCGCGGTCCAGGTGAGGGGCGGGGTGACGGACGCGTTCATCCGGAACACGGCGACCCTCGTCTATGCGGACGAGAAAGGGCACCTCTGGCCCCCGGGGACCTCCTCGGTCGACGTGGTCCTCCGTGGCCCCCTCATCGCCCTCACCCTCACCCCGTCCGCCTCGGGCGTCCACGGGAGCGAGTCCCTCACGGATACGATTCGCCTCTCGAACTCGGGGGACCCCGCGCAGAACGTCTGGTTGAACCTGACGTTGCCGGCGGACCTGTCGTACGTCTCGGACACGTCCGCTTCCCTGGGGGGCATCTCGACCGTTTCGGGCGGGGACGTCCGGTTCGCGTTCGGGGCCATGGCGGCGGGAGCGACGTGGACCTTCACGATGGGCGTCCGGGCGACGGCCTCGCTCACCCCGGGAGAGGTCTTCTCGACGACGGGGACCCTCGACTACACGAACGAGAACGGGGTGTCCTTGCCCCAGCGGTCCGCCCAGGCTGACGTGACGGCTCTCGCCCCCCGGATCGTGTCCGCGAGCTTCCAGTTCCTGTCGGCCTCCGTGGCCGCTGGGAACCCCGTGGCGGGGTCCGTCGTGTTCGAGAACCAGGGGAACGAGGGGGCCCGGGACCTGTGGCTCAACCTCACCCTCGATCCCTTCCTTGCGTTCCTCAACGCGAGCGCGCCCGCGACCGTCGCCGGGTCCGAACTCCGCTTCACCATGAGCGGTGTCGGATTGGGCGTCCGCGCGGTGTACGTGAACCTCACGGCCCTCCCGACGGTCCCCGACCGCCGGACCGTCGTCGTCGGAGGGAGGATCGACTACTCCGACGCCGCGGGGAACCTCCTCCTCGCCGTTGCCGTGGCCCCGGACTCCGTCCTCGCGGGCGGCTCCCGGATCACCCTGAGCGTAAGCCCCAACGTGGCCACGGTCGAGGCGGGCACGGTCGCATCCTTCACGGTGTTTCACGCTAACGCGGGGAGCGGGACGGCAGGCGACGTCTGGCTCAATCTCTCGCTCCCCGCCAGCTTTGTTTACGTCTCCGACGACTCCGATGGGGAGCGCACGGCGGCGACGTCCCTCGTCCAGTGGCACTGGACGGACCAGGCACCAGGGCCGAAGTCCTTCGAGCTGTTCCTCCAGGCAAAGCCGCTCGTCGCGGACCGGACCCAGGGGAACCTCTCCTTCGAGGCCGACTACACGGACGTGGCGGGCGCGTCCCGCAACCGGACCACGGCGTCCGCCCTCGTGACGGTGATCGCCCCGTCGATCCTCCTCGAGATCCGGGCGGACCGGCCCGACGTCCTCGCGGGGGGGACCGTCGTGTACGCGATCACCTTGAGGAACACGGGCTCCACGGCCGCGCGGACCCTCTGGCTCCTCGACCCCGTCGACGCGCGCCTCGAGATCGTTTCCCACACGGCCCGCGTGCGGGCGGAGGGTGCCCCGGAGCTCAACTGGACCTTCCCCGACGTCCAGCCGGGCCAGGTGGAGACGTTCGAGCTCCACGTCCGCGTGCTTGAAAACGTGGCCCCGCGGACCCTCATCGCGAACGCGGTCGAGGCCGCCTACACGAACAGCGAGGGGCTCGTCCTCGGGTACGTGCGATCGCTCCCCGTGACCGTGGCCGTCGCGGTCGACCCGATGCCCCTCGTGTACATCCTCCTCGGCGGGCTCGCCCTCGGGAGCGTCGCCGTAGTCTACGTCTGGCGAAGGCACAAGGTGGCCATCGAGGAGGTCTTTCTCGTGTACCGGGACGGAGTCCTCATGTACCACCTCTCCCGGACCCTCGTCCAGGAGAAGGACGAGGACGTCCTCAGCGGCATGCTCACCGCGGTCCAGGAGTTCGTCCGGGACGCGTTCCGGTACGGCGAACACCGGGAGCTCCACTCCCTCGACTTCGGGGACTACAAGATCCTCATCGAGCGGGGGAGGATGGTCTACCTCGCCGTCGTGTACTCCGGCGCGGATTCGTCCCTGATCCGGAGGAAGGTCCGCGGGGTCCTCGACCACATCGAGACCGCGTACGCGCGGGAACTCGGCGAGTGGGACGGGGACATGGACAAGATCGTCGGGGCGAGGGACATGATCCGGGACCTCCTGTTCAAGGGGAACGGGATCCTCCCGCGGGCGACGACCCGCCTCGGATGACCCGGAAAAGGAGTGGGCCCGGCCGGATTTCCCGGCCCCGTGCGCGGGCGCGCGGGACCCTTTGAACCGACGACCATCTGGTTATGAGCCAGACGCTCCACCAGACTAAGCTACGGGCCCTTGTGGGCGAGAAGAGGTCCCGCGTATTTAACCGTGCATGGGTCCCGCGTCCGGAGGCCTTCCGCCGAAGGCTTTACGTCCTCCTCGGGCTTCGCGTCCCGGGGGACGGTCATGCGGCACAGCATCACGGGGGACAACCTCCAGTTCGTCCACGTCGAGTTGGACCCCGGCGAGATGGTCTGGGCGGAGGCGGGCGCGATGGTCTACATGAGCGGGAACACGTCCATGTCGACGCGGGCACGGGGCGGCGTCCTGTCCGGCCTCAAGCGCGTGGTGACAGGGGAGTCCTTCTTCGTCACGGAGTTCACCACGCAGGGGGGCCCCGGGATCGCCGCGTTCGCGGGGCGGGTGCCCGGGAAGATCTCCGCGATCGACCTCCGCGGGGGGCGGGAGTGGATCTTCCAGAAGGACGCGTTCCTCTGCGCGGAGAACGCGGTCCAGATGGACATCGCGTTCCAGAAGCGCCTCGGGGCCGTGTTCTTCGGCGGGGAGGGGCTCATCCTCCAACGGTACTGGGGCGAAGGGACCGTGTGGATCCACGCGCCCGGGGACCTCACGGAGTTCAACCTCGGGCCCGGGGAGACGCTCAAGATCAGCTCGGGCCACGTCGTGGGCTGGGAGGCGTCCGTCGCCTACGACATCCAGACCGTCGGGGGCATCAAGACCGCGTTCTTCGGCGGGGAAGGCCTCTTCGTGACAACCCTCACGGGGCCCGGGAAGGCCCTCCTCCAGTCCATGACCCTGGGGAAGATGGCCCTCGCCCTGATGCCCTACATGCCCCACCAGTCGAGCGGCGGACAGTCCTTCCGGATTGGTACGTGAGGGGATCCCGATGAACGCCTGGCTCGCCGCCCTCCTCGTCCTCGTCCTCCTCGCCGCGGGGGTCTTCGTCCTCTTCATCACGGGCCTCCTCGCGGTCCTCCTCCTCGCGATCGGCCTCCTCGTGTTCGTCACGGTCCTCGCGGCCCTCGCGATCTCCGCGATCGCCTTCCTCGTCGCGATCCCCTACTACTTCGTCGCGAAGAAGGCCCATACGGTCCCCGGCGCGTACGAGCTCGAGCGGGTGAAGGAACGGTGACCGCCGCGAGCCAGGACCTCCGGGACCTTCGGGCCCGGATCCCTTCAGACCATGGGCTCACCGTCTTCGACGCGGAGACCCAGGACACTTCCTACGGCACCCTCGTCGTGGACGACGTCCCGCTCATCTTCGACACGCACCGGAAGGACGCGAAGTACGTGGCGACGGCGGAGATCCTCACGGAAATCCTGAAGCCACTACGGATCTCGCGGGCACGGGTCCGGGACTTCGAACGGGCTGCGGCCCATCGGGGCCTCCTGGCGATCCCGTACACGTCGTGCTTCTTCAAGGGGAACCTCCACGTGTACGCGTACGTCGGCGCCGTCCGCGGGTTCGACGTCGCGGCCGTCGGCGGTTCCGTCGAGGACGCGGAGGCCGCCCTGAGAGCCCGGGTCGAGGGACTCTGGGGTCGGATCCCTCGAGAGATCCTCCGGGCGCAGAGGGATCTCCTCGCGGGCCGCCGCCGGGCGCGGTACGACGCGGACCTCGAGGTCCTCCGGAAGCGATACCGGGAGGTCGCAGGCCGCGGCCGCTGACGTGATAACGCACTTATATCGCAGGGGAGTTCGCGGGCGGCATGGCGGACGTCCTCGCCTTCGCCCTGCGCTTCCTCCACATCCTGGCCGGCATCGCGTGGATCGGGGCCGTGGCCTTCAGCCTCGGCGTCGTGCGACGCGCGATGGGGAGAGTCGACCTCGACGCGCGCAGAAGGACCATGCGACAGCTCATCCCCGTCGCGATCCGCTATGTTCCGATGGCCGCCGTGAGCACGATCGTCCTCGGGGTCCTCCTCTACCTCCACATGGGCCGCTTCGACGCGTTCCTCCTCACGGGGACGCCCTGGGGCCGTCTGATCCTCGCCGCCCTCGTCTTCAGCTTAGCCGCGTTCGCCCTCGGGATGGTCCTCGTCGTGGAGACGGGCCGGAGGATACTAACCCACCTCGACGAGCCCGCCTGCGAGCACGGGCCCGAGATGGGGGTCCTCCAGAAACGGTTCAACCTCGGGCAGGTCCTCGCCCTCGCGCTCGGCCTGGTCGTCGTCGCACTGATGATCGAGGCTGCGCACGGGTACCTCAGTTGAGGACGAAAGGAGCCGCAACGGACTCCAGTCCCGGGGAGGAGCGCCGTCGTCCGGATTCGAACCGGAGACCACCTGATTAACAGTCAGGGGCTCTACCAGACTGAGCTACGACGGCCCGCGCGACGATACAGGTGGGCCCCTCAAATAGTTTCGGTCGCGAAGCGCGTCCTCTGTCACTCGAGGCTCTTCCTCAGCTCGACGACGGTCATCGACATGGAGTCGAGGACGCCCTTGAGGTAGTCGAGGAACTCCTGGAGTTTGTCCGTCGTCACGGCGCCCTCGGGGGACGGCTTGATCAGGCCCTCCTGCTCGAGGATGCGAAGGGAGTAGCGGACCTTGTGCTGGGGGAAGTTCAGGAGCTCGGAGAGGCGGATGATCCCGATGGGTTGGTTCTCCATGATCGCCTTGAGCATCGCGACGTGGCGCTGGAGGAGCTTCACCTCGGCCTCGATCTTCGATGTGAGCGCGGAGCGTCGCGTCATGGTCCTCCCTCGAGAACAAGGAATGCCATGGCCCGTGATAGCACATGCAATCTTAAAGGGTTCGCCGGGGCGAGGTCGAGGCAAAGGCCATGGGCCCGTCGCAGGCCTCGCCCCATCCCCGGCTCCCGACGGCGATGACCCCCACGGACACGCCGCGCGGGAAGTCGGCGAGCGCGCGGTCCACCGCGCGGTGGGGCGTGCGCCCGGAGGCCATCTGGTCGTACACGCGCTTCGCGAGGACCCACTTCATGATCTCCTCCCCGATCCCCGTCGTGGACACGGCCCCCGCGGCGCCTGCGTAGAAGCCCGCGCCCACAATCGGGGTGTCGCCCACGCGGCCCGGCATCATGAACGCGGTGCCGCCCGTCGAGGTCCCCGCCGCGAACCGCCCGCGCCGGTCCCTCGCGACCGCGCCGACGGTCCCGTGGAAATCCATGGACTTCCACTTCCGCGCGTACCTTGGGAGGTGGCCCTCCCGGATCTTCCTGAGGGACTCCTCGAGCCTCGCGCGGGACTCCGGCGTCGCGGGGTCGTACGGCGGGTGGCCCTTCGACCTGGCGAACGCGGTTGCGTCGGGGCCCGCGAGGAGGACGTGGGGGGACGTGAGGACGTCCCTCGCGACGAGGATGGGGTTGCGGACGCCCTCGACGCCCGCGACGGCCCCGGCCTCGAGGCTCCCGTCCATGAGCCCCGCGTCCATCTGGATCCGCCCGTCGACGCGCATCCGGGAACCCGTGCCCGCGTTGAGGCGCGGGTCGTCCTCGAGGACGACGATCGCGGCGATGACCGCGTCGAGAGCCCGCCCGCCTTTCCTCAGGATGCCGGACCCGGCGAGGGCCGCGGCCTCCGCGGCGTCCTGGACCCGCGGGTCCGAGCCTGCGCCGCAGTGGGCGAGGAGGAGGGGGCGCACGCGGAGCCCACGGGGCCCGCGGACTTCAAGCTTTTGTACGTGCCTCCCGTCGTAGCCGTCCCGCCCGGATGTGTGACGCGAGGCCTTCGACGCGCCGCCGGAGCTCGTCGCGGATCGCGCGGAGCTCGTCCGGCGTCTTGCCCATGGCCCCGGGGACAGGCCAGTCTTCCGCCTTCCCCGCGGCCCCGATCGGGCACCGGTCCAGGCAGCCGAACGTCACCACGCGGTCCGCCCGGGCCGTCATCTCAGGCGTCACGAGCCGCGGGGTCCGCGGAGCCGCCTCGATCCCGATCTCCCGGAGGAGCTCGAACGCGTTCGGGTTCATCGCGTCCGCGGCCTGGACCCCCGCGCTCTCCGCCCGCCAGCCCGGCGGCGCGACGGCGTTGAAGAGGGCCTCCGACATCACGCTCCGAAACGTGTTCTCCACGCAGACGAAGAGGACGATGCCCATCGGCCTGCCGAAGGATTCGGGGCGGAAAAAGGCTTGCCAGCTCGAGCGCGCCTCGCGGCCTCGATAATCGGGAGCCAAGACTCATATAACGCGGGTCGCGTCGAACGGGACGTGCGCGCGATCGACGCGGAGCGCCTCACGAAGACGTACGGGACCGTAGAGGCCCTCCGGGGGATCGACCTCTCGATCGGCGAGGGGGAATTCTTCGGCCTCTTCGGCCCGAACGGGGCGGGCAAGACGACGATGCTCCGGATCCTCACGGGCCAGCTGCGCCCGACGTCGGGACGGGCGTCCGTCCTCGGCGTCGACGTCGTCCGGGAGCCCCTCCGCGTGAAGGCCCTCGTCGGGATCGTCCCCGAGGTCGAGTCGCCGCCCTCCTACCTCACGGCCCGGGAGTACCTGTACTTCGTGGGCCGGGTCCGCAAGGTCGACGAGGTCGGGAGGCGGATCGACCGCTGGATCGAGTTCTTCGACCTCTCCGGGGAGACGGGCACCCTCTGCAAGGACCTCTCGAAGGGCACGCGGCAGAAGCTCATGCTCGCGGCCGCGTTCCTCCACGACCCCGCCCTCGTGTTCCTCGACGAGCCGTTCATCAACCTCGACCCCATCTACCAGCGCCGGCTCCGGGACCACCTCGAGGCCTACGTGGCGGAGGGCGGCACTGTCTTCATGGCCTCCCACCTCCTCGACATCGCGCAGCGCCTCTGCGACCGCGTCGCGGTGATCCAGGACGGCGGCCTCGTCGCGTCGGGGACGATGGACGAGGTCCGCGGGCCCGAGGCCGACCTCGAGAGTGCGTTCCTGAAGCTCGTCGGGGCCGGGCCATGAGCTACCTCCTCTCCCTCATGATGAAGGAGGAGTACCGGGTCCACACGTCCTACTCGAGCCCGCGGATGTTCCTCGCGTTCCCGTTCCTCATCGCCCTCTTCGCCTTCGCGATCGCGTCGACGAGCGAGCGGCTCTTCGCGTACACGCCTCTCGAGGACGCGATCCTCCTCCTCCACCTGAGCGTATTCCTCTACGGCCTCAGCGTGGGCGCGTTCGGCTTCCTCGGGCGGCAGTACCTCGAGCGGAGGGACGGGACCCGGAACTACCTCGTCACGATGCCCGGGATCCTGCCCATGCGCCTCCGCCGGACGTTCCTCGGGATGTACGTCCGGGACGCGGTCTTCTACATCCTCCTGCTCCTCGCCCCCGCGACGGCCGGGCTCCTCGCGTCCGTCCCGATCACGGGCTTCCGGGTCACGAGCATCGGGATCCTGTTCGGGGCGTCCCTCCTCTCCTTCCTCCTGGGGATGTCCCTCTCCTTCTTCGTGTCGACCGTCTACCTGCGGAGCCGCGCGGGGTTCGGTGCGACGGTCGCCGCGGTGTCCGTCCTGTTCGGGGCCTACGGGGTCGGCCGGGCGATCCCCGCGGGCTGGGTCCTCCCGGGCCTCGCGGCCCACCTCCACCTCCCGCCCTTCGCCGCGGACGTCGGGACCGCCCTCGCGTACGCGGGCGGGACGATCGCAGGGATCGTCGCCATGGTCGGGGCCGCCGTCGCGATGGTCCCCGACCGCTACGAGCCGCCCGCGTCGTCCGCGCGAGAGGAGCTGTCTTCCTTCGACGCCCGCCTCGGCCGCCTGCGGTACGGGACCCTCCTCGCGAAGGAACTCGTGGACCTCAAGCGGAGCGGGACCGTCCTCAAGATGTTCTTCTCCTTCGTGACGCCCCTCCTCCTGCTTTCCTTCACCGCGTGGTTCGTCCGGTACGGGCTCGAAGTGCCCGTCGGTTTCAACAGCGTCTTCTACGCTGCGATGGTCGGCTTCTTCGGGGTCATGCTCTACAATTGGCTCAACAACGTGGACGCGATGGACTATCTCGCAACCCTCCCCGTGTCCGTGCCCCAGCTCATCCGGACGAAGCTCCTCGCGTTCTTCCTCATGACCTCGTGGATCACGGTCGCCTTCGTCGTCGCGATCTCCGCCCTGAACGGGGACCTCCGGCTCCTCTGGCTCGCCCTGCCCGTGGCCCTCGTGACGTCCGCGTACATGGTCGCGATGACCGCGTACCTCACGGGCCTCCGGACGAACTCCTTCCTGTTCGACCCCGGAGTCCTCGCGCGGTTCACGGCGCTCTCCATGCTACCCGACTTCGGCCTCACGATCCTGTCGTTCACCGTGGACCGGGACCCCGTCTTCGCGGCCTCGGGGATCGCCCTCGTCCTCGCCCTCCTCGGGCTGGCAACGTATTTCTTCCTCAAGGGCATTGACGAGAAGTGGCGCTCGACGGAGTTCGGCGAGTGAGCGTCCGGGTGCGGACGGATGGACGGTGCGGTGGCGTTCCGGCGGGCCTTCCATGTCGCGTCCCCGCTCTTCCTCGGGTACTACCTTATCCCCGAGGACCTCGGCGGGGGAATCACCCGGATGGCCCTGACCCTCCTCTTCCTCGGGACCGCGGCCTGCGTGGAGATTGCGAGGATCGCCCTCGGCGTCAAGCTGTTCGGGATGCGGCCCTACGAGGGGAACCGCGTGTCCGCGTACGCCCAGGGGACGGCAGCCCTCGCGGTCGGGATCTTCGTCGTGCGGGAGCCGCAGATCGTCGTTCCCGTGTTCATGGGCATGGCGTGGATCGACCCCCTCGCCGCGTACGCGCGCAAGAAGGGGTGGACGCGGGGGATCCCCGTCCTCGCGTACGGGGCGCTCTTCCTCGGGATCGAGGCCGCATTGAGCCCGTTCGTCCCGAATCCGTTGTCCTGGCCCACGAAGGTCCTCTTCGCGGCCCTCGCGACGGCGACCGCGATGCCCCTCGAGGGCCCCCGCATCCCCCAGCTCGACGACGACCTCCTCATGCAGATCGTGCCGATGGCCGTCCTTGCGGGCACGGCCTTCGGCCTGGGGGCCGCGGGCCTACTTTAGGACCTCGAGCTTCCCGAAGCGGCCCGCGCTGACCTGGAGGTTCCCGCGCCACTCGCGGACCCAGCCGTTCGTAATCCGCACGCGGTCGTCCGACCGCACCCGCTCGATCTCGTCGTTCCACAGGCTCACGGAGACCTCCTGCCCGTCGTCGTCCACGGCCTTCGCGTCGCACACCTTGCCCGACGCGCCAGCGCGGGTCGTGAAGTCCCGGGCGGGCCCCTTCTCGCGGATCGTGAGCTCGATCACGTCGACTTTGCTCTCGGGACGGAGGTCCTTCGCGCGCATGAGCGGGGTCCCCACCGGGGCGGGCCGGAAAAACCTTTGCCGCCCCGGGTCTCCGACCCGCGTAGGAGGCCGAAGCCGCCGCGCCAGACGGCCTGCGGACGGGAGGGATGGCCATCGGAAACCGTGGCGATTCCGCTGTCGTCCCCGCGCTCCCTGTACGCGAGAGCGCGCGCGAATTAACCTTAAAATGCCCGAGCCAGATACCTCGGGAGTCGTTACAGTGAACCGCATCAAGGTCGTAAGCGAGATCGCGGAGCTCGTCCCCATCCTCCGCGCGGTCGACACGGAGATCAAGCGGGAGGTGTTCCGCGAGGTCACCGCGGACTGGAGGACCGCGAAGCAGATCGAGGAGAAGTTCGGAGCCACGGGCCTCGAGGCCCTGCGGTTCTTCGAGAAGATGAAGCTCGTGGAGACGAAGTGGCAGACGGGAGCGACCGCCTCTCCGGAGAAGGCGTACCACGCCTTCTACGCGTCCTTCCACATCAACGCGACAACGCCCGTCCAGGAGATTTCCGACGTCCTGTACGCGGCGATCATGCCTGAGAAGGACTACCTGAAGATCGAGACGAAGGTCTTCGACATGGTGGGCCCTGACGGGAAGTTCGCGGGGGACGTCGCCGACGCCCTCAAGGTGAGCCAGACGATGCTCAAGGCCCTCGTGAAGCGCTCGACCCGCCTCGACTTCCGCGGGCACCGGATCATGCGGTTCGAGGACTGACCCGTGATCACGATCCTCCGCCTGGGCCACCGCCCCGCCCGGGACAAGCGCGTGACGACCCATGTCGCCCTCGCGGCCCGCGCCTTCGGGGCGGACCGGGTCCTCGTCTCCACGCGGGACCCGGGGCTCGAGAGGACCGTCCACGAGGTCGTCCGGAAGTTCGGCGGACCCTTCGAGATCGAGACGGGCGTGGCGTGGAAGAAGGTCCTCCGCGAATGGCGGGGGACGAAGGTCCACCTCACGATGTACGGGCTACCCCTCGACGAAATCCTCCCGAGGATCCCGCGGGACGACCTCCTCGTCGTCGTGGGCGCCGAGAAGGTCCCCGCGGAGGTGTTCGACCTCGCGGACGTGAACGTGGCCGTCGGGAACCAGCCCCACTCCGAGGTCGCCGCCCTCGCCGTGTTCCTCGATCGGCTCCTCGGCGGGGCGGGGATCCGGCGCGTCCTGCGGGGGCGGATCGAGATCGCCCCGAGCCCCCGCTCGAAGCTCGTCCGCGAGCGGGCGGAGTAGGGAGCGAACCTTTATCGGAATCCGTCCGAATCGAGTCCCATGGACCCGCGGGCGGGGATCGTCGCGGCCCTCGTGCTGGCGCTCGTCGTCCTCGTCCCCGGGGCCGCCGCGGTGGACGGGCCCACGATCCTCCCCGGGGACGCCTGGACCTACGCGACGAACATGACGATGGGGGAGGGCTTCTACCTGCGCGGGCAGGTGACGACCCAGGCCCTCGCGCGGGAGTCGAGGACCGTGGAGGGCATCGCCGTGGACGTGGTTCGCATGGCCCTCGACGGTCAGGGGGAGGCGCGCGGGACGTTCGACACGGGCGTCGGGCGGGTGCGCGTGACGGGCACCTGGCGCCTGACGGGGGAGGAGTGGCTCGAGGCGGACGGCCTCAAGGTCGTGCGGAGCCTCGTCGACGTGCGCGCGAACGGGACCGTGCACACGGACCCGTTCCCCCAGGCTTTCCTGTTCACCTTGACGAACACGACGACGTTCCGGATCCTCGAGGACATGTGGCGCTTCCCCCTCGACGTGGGGGACGAAGGCGTGCTCGTCGCGGTCATGAACGCGACGGAGGACTCGAGGCTCCAGTGGGGCGGGGTCTCGGACCCGGCCCATTCCGAGGGCGTCGGGAACGTGACCCTCGCGTACGTCGCGGAGGCACTCGAGCGCGTCAACGTCCCCGCCGGCCCCTTCGACGCGCTCCGGATCCGCCAGAGCCGGGAGGACGGGTCCTACGAGATCCTTCACTACGCGCCCCGGGCGGGGAACGCCGTCCGGACGGAGGCGCGGAACGGGACGGGGGCCTCCCTCGGGAGCGCGGATCTCGTCGCCTATCGCTACCAGGTCCTCGAGCCCCGCGGGTTCCTCGGCCTCGATGAGCTGACGTGGGCCCTCCTGATCCTCGGCGTCGCGGCCGCCGCGGCGGTCGTCTTCTCCGTCCTGCGGCGGAGGTCGATGAGGGCCCCGCCGGCGGGACCGCCCCCGGAGGGTCCGCCCGCCAAGCCTCCCTAGTCAGAAGAGGTCCTCGAGGTCCGTGAACACGTCCTCGAGGGTGACCCGCAGGGTGTGCCGGGTCGTCTTCGGGGGGAACGGGTCGTCCGCGAGGCCGCGGCGGAGGACCTCCTCCTTCGTGATCTCCTTGACCGGAGCCTCGGGCCACAGCCCGATCTGGACGACGTCGGAGAGGTAGTCGATCAGGTACGCGGGCACCCGGCGGCACCCGAGGGCCCGGAGGGCCTCGTATCGATGGTGGCCGTCCAGGATCACGTAGTCGACGTCGGCCACGAGGATCGGCTTCTTGAGGAATCCGTCCCGCCGGACCTCGTCCGCCGTGCGATCGAGGAGGGCCGGGTCCACGCGCTCGTGGGCGTGGAGGAGGCGGATGTCGACGAACTCGAAGCGCACGGGGGAGGCCGTATGGGTCGTCGCGCGCACGGGGCCCATCGACGAGCGAACGGGCCGACGCCCGAATAAAGCTGTCGAATGTAATTCCGCTGCGCCTACTTGGCGGGGGCCGGCGCGGGCGCCTTCTTCGCCGAGACGCGCTTCGGGAAGTACCGGAGGATCACGATGTCCCCGACGCTCTGCACCCACCGGTAGGGGATGCTGACCGCGCGGCTCCCCTCGACGAGGAGGGGGTTCGTCTCCCCCACGAAGATCCCGTCCACGGCGCCGTTGTCGACATCGACGACGAGGTTGTTCACATTTCCCAGGAAGACCCCGCTGTGGGTATACACCTGGAGCCCGATAATCTCGGACGTCTCTTCGAGCAAACGAGACACCATCCCTTCTGAGGGCGTGTATCCTGGAGGGCTCACTTAAACACTTCGGTGCATCCTGGGATTCCGTCGTAACCCTTTTCCGCCGGGACCTGAATCGCGTCGCCATGTCCGCGCCTCCCCCGCCGGCGGGCAGCTCCGCGCCTCCCGCGGCGCCGCCCGCGCCCGTCCCGCCTCCCCCCTATCCGTATCCGGGCTATGGCTATCCGGTCCCCCGGCCGCGAGACAACGCGGCGACCCTCATCGTGCTCCTCCTCGTCGCCTTCGTCGTGATCCCCGCGATCCTCGGGGTCATCGTCCTCATGTTCTTCACGAGCTTCTTCGGCGGGTTCGTCCCGACGGGCCCAATCGTCGTCCTGGACAACGCGGTCCTCGGAAACGGGAACGCCTCCATCGAGGTCCGCCTCGTCTCCCAGGAGCACCCCATTGATCGATACGGGTTCCGGCTCGAGGTGAACGGCACGGAGTCCGGAACGACGGCGTTCCCGCCAGGCGGCCAGGGTCCGCCCGTCAGCGTCGGCGGCTACTCCCTATCGGTCCGATGGCGGGACGAGGACCTCGACGGACAGGTCGGCGTGTGGGACACGTTCACCGTGAGCGGGGTCGGCGCGCCGCTCCCGCCGAGCACGTCCTTCCGGTTCACATTGTCCTTCGGGGGCAGCGTGCTCGAGGCGAGCGAGTCCTGGTCCACGCCGTGAGCCCTCGTAAGCTCTTTAGCTCCCGGGAGGGATGGGAGGGCCATGGGCACCCCCGCCCCCATGGCTCCCCCAGCGCCGCCTCCCCCCGGCCCGTATCCCCCTGCCGGGATGCCGCCTCCCATGGCCCCGCCTCCTGGCGATCGACTCCCCGTCGCCCTCCTCGCCGTCGTCGCGGTCGTCGTCGCGATCGTCGTGATCGCGGCCGTGTGGTGGATCTTCGTCGCGAGCGTGTTCGTCCCGCCCGCCGTCCGGCCGCAAGTATCCTTTTCGACGCCCTCCCTCACGCAGAGCGGGGCTGCGACCTTCTCTGTTGTGGGCGCGTCGGCCGCGTACCCAGGCGTTGCCTATCGCGCGAACCTTGAGGTCGACACAGTCCTTGGGACGGCAGACTGGCTCCGTGCAAGCACGACGATCACGGTCGGCTCCACCGACTACACGGTGAACTGGCAGGACGCTGACGGACTCGCAACCTTATCGGTGGGAGACCGAATCACCGTCAATGCGCCGGGCGGCCTACCAGCAGGACACGCCTTCAAATTCCTGCTCATCTGGGCGGACGGAAACGCCGTGGGCGAGGCCTTTTGGACGGTTACCCTCACAAAGCCTGTCATAACCTTCGCGACCCCATCCACGTCGGGCGGGACCACGACCATCCCTGTCGCCGCGGTCTCGCAGTCCGCAGGCCGCGACAACTACCGCGTGAACCTGCGCGTGAACACGACGACGGGCAGCGCGGTCGCCCTCGCGCCGGCGGGAACCGCCTCGAACGTCAGCGTCGCCGGGACGACGTACGCGATCACATGGACGGACATCGGAGGTGAGGCGACGGTGAACGCAGGGGACACGTTCAGGATCACGACGGCGGGGGGACTTCCGTCCGCGAGCACGTTCACGTTCTTCCTGCTCTGGTCCGACGGGTCGCAGATCCAGTCGTCGAGCTGGACGACCGCATGACAAGGCCGGCCGTCACACGATGTGCGCGGGGATGTCCTCGAGCTCCCGGTCGCAGTATCGGCAGACGACGCGCAGGGGGCTCTTCGACTTCACGAGGAACTCCGCCTCGACGGGCTCCCGCGCGTTCGTGATGCAGTTCGGGTTCCCGCACTTCAGGATCCCCACGACCCGCTCGGGCAGGCTCACGCGGCGCTTCTCCGCGACGTTGAAGTTCCGGATCACGTTGACCGACGCGGACGGCGCGATGAGGGCGATCTTGTCGATCTCCCGCACCCCGAGCTCCCGGTCCTCGACCTTCACGATGTCCTTCCAGCCCATCGCGTGGCTCGGGACGTGCATCGCGACCGTCACCGTCGAGGAGACGTTGTCCCCGATCCCGAGGATCTTGAGGACCTTGAGGGCCATGCCCGCGGGGATGTGATCGATCACCGTCCCGTTCTTGATCGGGGTGACGCGGAGCTCCCTCATGACCCGCCCCCCAGGATGAGGTCGAGGAGGGCCATCCGCACGGGGACCCCGTTGAAGGCCTGCTTGAAGTACAGGGCATGCTTCGTCCGGTCGACGTCGGGGGAGATCTCCGTGACCCGCGGCAGGGGGTGCATGATGATCAGGTCGCGCTTCGCGTCCCGGAGGAGGTCCGCGTCCACCCGGTAGGAGCCCGCGACCTTCTCGTACTCCTGGGGGTCCGGGAACCGCTCCTTCTGGATCCGGGTCACGTAGAGGACGTCTGCGTCGCGGATCGCCTCCTCCAGGCGGTGGGCGAGGCGGAACGTGAGGCCCTTCTCCTTCACGTGCTCGATGATCTCCCGCGGCATCTCGAGGGTCGGCGGGCTCACGAACATGAGGTTCGCCCCGAGCTCCGCGAGGGCGTACGTGAGGGAGTGGACCGTGCGGCCGTACTTCAGGTCGCCCACGAGGGCGACGGTCTGCCCCTCGATCGTCCCCTTCTCGTCCCAGATCGTGTAGAGGTCGAGGAGGGTCTGCGTGGGATGCTGGCCCGCCCCGTCCCCCGCATTGATCACGGGCTTCTCGGAGAAGCCCGCGGCGAGACGAGCGGCCCCCTCCTGGGGATGCCGAAGGACGATCCCGTCGCTGTACGCCTCGACCATCCGGATCGTGTCCGCGAGGGTCTCCCCCTTCTGGACGGAGGTGCCCTCCGCGGAACTGAAGCCCAGGGCCCGCCCGCCGAGACGGCTCACCGCGCTCTCGAACGAGAGACGGGTCCTCGTGGAGGGCTCGTAGAACAGGGTCCCCAGGATCTTCCCCTCGAGGGACCGTGAGACCTTCTTGCCCAGGGCGACGGGCACCATCTTGCGCGCGGCCTTCAGGACCGTGTCGATGTCCGCCCGCGAGAAGTCGCGGATGGACAGGACGTCCCTCCCCCGGAAGCTCGACATCGCGGCGGATATCCAAAGGACCCATTTAAAGGATAGCCGAGGAGCCCAGTGGCCGATAGAAATCGAGGGGTGGCCGCAACGTGCGGCCGCGTCCCCTCACTTCTCCGACTCCTTCCTCCCCAACTGGGTGACCCGCGAGGGCAGGATCACGATGCCTCCCTCGGAGCCCATGTACCGCTTCCAGTCCTTCGAATGCTTCTGGGCCTGCTTCGCCCGCTCTACGGCGATCGTCGCGACGACTTGCTTGACGACCTCGTCCACGTCGACGCCGAGGACCTCGCGGAGGAGGTACTTCATGCGGTCGCGGTCCATGGCGAGCCGGCCCATTCCCGGACGCCGTATAAGTCGGAATTGTCAACCGTCTCACGGATGAGACGGATGCGCGGGGCGTCCGACATGGCGGGCATGGGAGCGTTTGTCAAAGCGCCAGAGATCGGGTCGAGCGCCTCGTCCCGGCCTCCTCCGGACGAGGGCCCCGCCCACACGTTGGGTAAAGAAAGAGGCAGGACGAGGGGTTCTCGGTCCTGCCTGTGGGTTGTGGAGGAGGGGTTATTGGTAGGTGCCTGGCTCGACGACGTCGACCGCCTTCCAGTCGCCGCCGAAGTCCTTCGTGATCCCGGTCGCGAGCTGGAAACGGACCCGCAGGCGGCCGTTCTCGAAGAAGATGTACGCGTTCTTGAGCTGGGACATGTAGAGGGAGATCCTCTTCCCCTTCTGGGTGAGGGCGCGCTCCGTGCAGCGGATGAGGCCCGCCCGCTCGAGCGCGTGGATCCTCCGGTAGCAGGCGGCGATCGGGATGCCGTACTCCCGGCTCAGGTCGATCGCGGAGCGCGGCTTCTTGAAGGTCGCCACGAGGATCTTCGCCGAGTACTCGTCTGTTACGAGCCTCGAAGCTTCCAAGGGGTCCGTATCTCTGCCTCCTCGATGTGGAATCGAGGGGCCAGGATGGTATATAACCGGCGGGGCACGATTATCCCGCGTGATTCTCATTCTCCGGAACGTGCGCGCGCCCGCGCGTGGTGGGATCAGCCGCCGCAGCAGCCGCCCTCGGACGACTCCCCGCAGGCGCAGCCGGGGCCGCAGGACCCCTCGTGCTCCTTGTGGGCCATCGGGAGAGGCACGGCCGTCTCCGTCGGCGGAGGGGCCGGCTTCTTCGTCTTCGCGAGAATCTCCATGAGGCTCATCGGCGTCGGAGGTCTCCCAGGGGGCTTTCGGTATATCTAGACTTCGTCGCGGTTCCCGTCACGCGAGGTGGCGCTTCACGCGCTCCTCGAACGCGTTCCGTGGCATCGCGCCGACGACCTGGTCCACGAGCTTCCCTCCCTTGAAGAAGAGGATCGTCGGGATGCCCATGACCATGAACTCCTGGACCTTCCGCGGGTTCTCGTCGCTGTTGATCTTCGCGAAGGTCACCTTGCCGGCGTACTTCTTTGAGAGCTCCTCGATCGTCGGGGCGATCGCGCGGCACGGGGCGCACCACTCCGCCCAGAAGTCCACGACGACGTAGGAGTTCTCTTTCACGGTCTTGTCGAAGTCGGCGTCGGTCACATGGAGGGGGTGGTCTGCCATCGTCCTGCACCCTGCGGCGCGGGACACGGGACGGTCCTTTATAAAACTCCGCTCCGCCGGAGTGAACCGGGGCCGGGATTAGGCCCGCGTCCGCCGATCGCGTGAGCCGTCGCCCATCTCGACGAAGGGCGGGACCATCGAGGGATTCTTCAAGCCCACTGCGTTCCGGAACGGTATCCCGATGGGCAACGCCCTCCGACGGCGAGCGAAACGACGAGCGGCCAGGTCGGTCGCCAAGGGCCCTCGTCGCGTTGCCCTGTCGAAACGACGAAGGAAGAGCCTGGATAGTAGGGACCATGCCCTGCTCGTGCTCTGGGCCGCGGATTGCGTGGAGCGCGTCCTACGGCATTTCGAGGGTGCCTGTCCGGACGACGACCGACCTCGTCGGGCCGTTCGCACTGGACGGGAGTGGGTGAGAGGGAGCATCGCGCTGCACGAGGCACATGCGGCACCGGTCGCGGCCCACTCGGCCGCCCGAACGGCTGCGGATCCGTCGGCCCGCTCGGCGGCCCGGGCGGCCGGTC